>Ga0065705_10001821_pt1 | contig 36537 bp, 32 predicted proteins | sample SwibulcommuniRL2_FD_59092 | JGI IMG/M metagenome (GOLD analysis project Ga0065705, IMG submission 59092) | Bulk soil microbial communities from switchgrass field near Rose Lake, East Lansing, Michigan, USA - RL2 Bulk Soil v2 (version 2) | ecosystem: Environmental > Terrestrial > Soil >...
ACCCCGAATGTTGCGTTGGAGACTTCCGCGCCGAACGCGCCGGGTGTTGTCAAGCCGGTCGGTGACGACCAATTTCTGCATGTGATTATGCCAATGCATTTGGGATAATTGTCTAGTCAACTGGTCGCTTGTTTTTTAGTCAATAAGCGCCTGTCCACCTACCGGTGAGACAAGGCGCTTTTAATTTTCAACGTAGGGGTGACTCAGCTGGAACATCATTCAGCAATTTGGGCAATCATGTTCGGAATTGGACTTAAACCAAGTGGCATTGACGGGTCGCTTTATATATTGTTACGCAATCGGCAACAATACCTTGAATGTCGAGCCCATATGGGCGCCCTCAGACTCAGCCCAGATTTTTCCATCCTGCGCTTCGATCAATCCTTTTGCGATGGTGAGTCCAATTCCAAGCCCGCCGTAGTGACGCGTGTTTGGCGGCTCGATTTGATAGAACTCTTCGAATATTTTTTGCAGTTTATCAACCGGAATTCCGATGCCATGATCCTGCACCCAGGATAATATCTGGTTACCATCTTTTGTTACACCAATGGTAATATCACTGCCTTCTGGGGAAAAGCGGATCGCATTGCCAAGGATATTCACGAAAGCCATGGCAGTNTTATCAATATCTGCATTAACAACAAGAGGTTCCTGTGAGAANGCATAGACTAANTTCTGCTTGCGNGTGGAGGCGATATCCTTGATCCCTTCGCAGGCATAGGCAAGGATATCCTCCATGACAACCTTTTGAGGCTTAAGGATCATCTCGTCTGATTTGAGCATCACCAGATTGTTCATCTCATCCAGAATGGAGCGCATTTGTCGTGCCGCAGTGAGCACCTGATGCGCATGCTCAGAAAGTTCTCCTTTGGCATCTTCATTCAATAATGTTGAATAGCCCATGATGATACCCAGAGGAGTTCGGAGCTCATGAGAAGCCAGAGATAGAAAATTGCTTTTAAGTTCGTTGGATTCTTTTACCTCTTCCAGGGCTTGCTGGGTTGTACGCAATAACCGCGCGTTGTTGATCGCTATCGCTGCGTGCGCAGCCGTGACTGAGAGAAGCCTGGCATCGCGTTCATCAAAATTGCCGTTGCGCTTGTTGATAGCCTCCAGCACACCCACTGTCCTATCTTTGATGGGCATGGGTACGCCCAGCAAAGTCTTCACTCGAAAATTGACATGATCTGAGACAAGGGAATAATGGCGCGGGTCCTGTTCCACATCATTCAGGATGATGTGCTGATTTGTACGGAAAATTGTCCCTGCCAGGCTATTCTCGATCGGTACAGGAATTTCCGCCAATTGGGCAGGGTCCGAGCCTGTGGCGGCGGCAAAATACAGGCGCGGATTCTTCTCATCGTACANCAAAATGGACGCGGCCTCACATTCCAACAACTCNGTTGCCGTAGAGGTAATGAGTCGGAGCAGGGCATCCAGATCGAGAGTGGAATTGAGCGTGACACTCAATTCCACCAAACGGTGAAGTTGCCGATGCCGCTGTTCGAGATCTTGAGGTTGATCGTCAGCCATAAGAGTAGTGTAATGATTTTTGGAACGGATGCAAGTCCTATTTTTGAATTTTATAAACAATAAATCTGCTATTCTTCAGAACCTCATTTAAAGGCAGGTGGCAGGCCTCTATTTCCTCCGGCGGAATCTGCTGATTCCTGCCAATCTTGCGACTCAAAACAAGAATATCACCTTTCAGCATACGGTCACATTCAGTGCTCATGAGGGTCGGGTGGTTGGTCATCAATACCATGACGCGCGGCTTGAAGAAGATGATGACGCTATTGGCGGGTGTGTTTTCCGTAATGTATTTGTATACTTCCTTGCTATATTGATCAAAAGGTCCATTAATGGCTCGGTCGTGCTGTAAATTGATATAGGCATTTAGGCTTGAATTGAACAGAAAAACGATTGTCATCAATGACCAGAAGCCATAAAATGTTCTGTATCCGATTTGAGTATACTTTTCAGGGAGTTTCTGAATGACAAATTTCATGCCCTGGAATGTGAAATAAATGAAGATAGGTAAAAGCGGGAAGACGTAGCGTGGTCCCTGCCAGTAAGGATAAGCAATGTGGACGATCATCCATACGCCAAAGAAAAGGATAAAAAAAAGTTCTTCTTTCCAACGAGTCCGAGCGCCAATCAGAAAGAAAACGACAAGTACGTAATATAAATATCTCCAGCCGGTCGCCTCGCCGAAAAACAAACTATATACATTGAAATAGGCGGCTATAGAATTCCTAACTTTGTCTATGCTCAATCCAGCATACTGAGAGAGATAAGAATCCCCGCCGCCCGGGAAGAGGAGAGAATTGGCAATCCACAATAAAATGAATGAAACACAAACGATCAGCGAGCCCAGGATAATTTGCTTAACTACTTTCCCATGGCTGCGGTTCGTTAGTAATTTAAAAAACTCGACCATCAAAAAACATCCTAGCAACAGGATGCCGGTCGCGCGCAGGAAAGTTACCAGAAAGATGGAAACACCGATCAGTATATTTTGCTGCGCACTACGCTTGCCTTCTTTTGTGATTAACCACAACGATAGTGTGGAGAAAAACATATAGGGTATGTCGGATAATATCTGGTCAAGGAATTGGAGGAGCAGAGGATTGAACGCAAACAGAGAAACCAGGAGCAGGCTTTCCGCGTGTGAAAGACGAGATTTCATCAACAAATAAAGACACACGAGAAACCCGGCATAAAAAAACAGGGCAGGCAATTTCAATACAATTGGATGGATGCCCTTGATGACATAGGAGGGAATCAAAATCAGTGGATAGCCCCAGGGATAGGCCAGCGGACCTACATAAGTGGTCGACTGATCATTGGTGAACGCGCTTTGCTGAATAAATTCGCTCGTTGTACCGTTCCAGATGCTTTTCGCCTGCAAAATATACCAGGCGAAATCGTCACCCCATTGATGTCCGCGGGTGAGCGTGGATGCACCAAGGATAAGCGAGACGCTGATAATTACAAAGAGGAGTTTGATACGCATAAAGCGATTTTACTCTTCTTCATAAACAGAACATTTGTTCTATTTTTCACAAATACGAATATCCGCTGGATAAAAGCAGATATTCGTATGTTTCACGTGAAACTTTGCCTGTTTCTATGAACGCAATAGTCTAATGCCTAAGGCATGGATCTCATGCGACGCGTTCGCTCCGTTAATGGACGTTTGGCAATGATCGTAATTTTGCCGCTTCCATACGGTGTATACACATTGATCGCTTCCCAGCCTTCCATGCCCCATTGATCCAACGTTGTTTCGATTTGTTCATCTTTGGTTCCAAAGACACTGCCAATCGTCTGCACGCGATATTCCCATTGTTTTATTTCTTCTGCCATTTTGACTCCTAAAGCGCCAGCAATACATGCAGGACAAGATCTGCTGAGAAGTGAGAGATCATTGCAGATTCGAGTCCGCGCTTCCAATATAACCATCCACATGCAACGCCGATTAATCCATTCAAGAGGATTGCTCGAGCAATGACAAGCGGTGTAAGTGGAACCAATAATGCCGTTGTTGGAAGATGTCCAAGCCCAAAGAGTATCGCGGCAAGAATGTTTGCAATCCAGAACACAGCATGAGTTGGTTTACCGTCGGCGGTCTTGCTGAGGAAACGTCCAAGCCATACCAGCAAGGACATGACAAATAGGCGCAATAGAATCTCTTCAGCGATGCCACCATAGAATGAGGCCAGGAACCCTTTCCAGGCTGCGGGTTGCGATGTTTGCAGATTCAATGCAGATGCTGTATTCCCAAGTTCTTTCAGCATAGCGGGCTGGAAGTAAAAGAATTCCAAGCCAAGTAGGACTAGCGTGGAGACGACGCCCAAAATGATGCTGAGCGGCAAAAGCGCGCGGACTCTGGCAGCGACAGGTTCGCCGCGGGAAACGGAATCCAGAATCGGTGTTCCGAGACCGACACGCCCTGCGAAAAATAATCCACCAAAAATCGCGATGGCAAACAGGATTGCGTTTTGCACGATCTGAATCGTGAGCACGAGTGGCCAGGGAATAGACAGCTTCGTCAGGTCAATCGCTGATGATTGAACTTCTAATGCATAAGGCAGAAGCAGGATCGTGGCGATGATCGCCGCGGCAAATAGGATCCAGAAGACTTTCCAGTTGATGATGTTTTTCATGATGTGTTCGTTTCACGTGAAACATGGGAGCAGGGGATTCTGCTCCCATATTCAGCTATGCTTTGACTTCTCGTTGATATAGCAGGTATGAGTAGACGAGTGTGATCAGTGTTGAGCCAATCAGCGGGACGAAGAGGAACCAGAACGCAAGCATCCCGCCGAAGAAGGAGCCGATAAACGCCAGCACGCCAGAGACCATGAACAGCACTGAACCGAGACGATGGGTCTCATCCCAAACTTTGTCGCTGGAAAGTGTCCAGGGAGTGCGGATGCCGATGAAGAAGTTGCGTTTTGCCTTGCGGAGCATGTATCCAACGAAGAAGAATAGGATTCCCATCGCCGGCAACATGGCCTTGCTCATGCCGAAGTCTGTGTAGCCTAGATTCCAGCGCAGGGACAGGGCATAAATGTAGAGCATGAACGCGACAATTAGGGTGATGAACAGGTTGAACACCTCCCGGAACTGAGCAATGTTTGCCTTGAGCGGATCGATACTTGGAATGACAAGGAAGAGCACAAGCATTCCAAGGGTAATGAGCGGCATCAAGAACACGCCCCAGAATTTGGTCACGTAACCGTTGACCTGATCATTGGGACCCCAGTGGGACGCCATCAGGTCAGGCAGGCGATTCCAAAGCAGAATCCCGCCCAGGGTTGCTCCCACGATCATGATTAGAACGATGATGGTTGTAGTACGAGTAGACATTCTTTATCCTTTTTACTTGTCCTTGCGAAGGCTGTCTGACACTTGCACCTGGTGCACACCTGTCCTGGCGTATGATGTCAGGGAGTGCGGTGAGGACCTGAACCTTCGCAACGCTGAAATGACTTTTACTTTTCTTTTGGTACATTATTCTGGGCGATCGAAACAATACCGCTCAATCCACCGAGATTCATGGTATCCACGGCGGAGCTCGGGACAATCACCAGCGCGCCTTTTTCTTTCAAGCCCTCGAAAAGCATGTTCATGGCTCGCAAGTGCAATGCGGTCGGGTTGTGGATGTAAGCTTCCGATGCTTCAGAGAACGATGCGGCGATTTGCTTTTCGGATTCGCCGAGGATGACACGGGCCTGGCGTTCGCGTTCCGCCTGGGCTTGGCGGGACATGGCATCTTCCAGCACTTGCGGGATAACGATGTCGCGGATCTCCACCGATTGCACGGTGATTCCCCAGGGTGTTGTGCGTTCGTCTATGATGTGTTGAAGTTCTTCATCAATGGCAGTGCGTCCTACGAGGATATCCGCCAGCATCATGCGACCGATGATATCGCGCAAGGCTGTTTGAGCGGACCAGGAAATCGCGGCTTGATAATCTTTCACTTCGAGCGCGGCTTTTTCGGCATCCCACACGACCCAAAATAGGACAGCGTCCACATCCACAGGTACCGTATCTTTAGTCAGGGTTTTCTCGGCTGAGAACGACGTGACCATGACACGGTGATCGATCCAGGATGGGATGGCATCTATTATCGGGATGATCCAGAACAGGCCCGGGCCGCGCAATCCATGAAATTTACCCAGTCGCAGGACTACAGCCTTTTCCCATTGCGATGCGACTTTAAGCGCGAACAAGATATAGACGCCCAAAAGTGTCATAACAGTGACAAATAAGCCGATCCAGCTATCTGCCACGCGGCCATCCATTAGCACGGCGCCCAGAACAGTAATGGCCATCAAGATGCCAAAAATTGTCCCGGCAATTGCCGAGATATGCTGGTCAGCCTGTTCCGCTTTTTTCTTTTCAACGATTGACTTGATAAACTTTGATTCCATTTCGACATTCTCCTTGTTGCTGTTCATTCAGTTTCAAATTGTTTTGTTTCATTTCGACTTTGCTCAACCCTGGCTTTCCAGGTCTTGAGTTGATCCTTTATGATTTCAGTGATCGCCACTTCTGAGAAATCCAGCCGCATGGCTTCACTGATATATCTTTGAGTTAATGCTTCCAGGGCTTCCTTGCGTAATTTTTCTGTCACGTTCTGCGGCGGAATCTCAGTAATGTATGTGCCGCGTCCTTGTTGGGTGGAAATAATGCGTGCTTCGTCCAAAATGCGATAGGCGCGTGCCACTGTGTTGAAATTGACACGCAGCTCTTCGGCGAGTGCCCGTACCGTTGGTAATTGATCGCCGGGTTTTAGGATTCCACCTGCAACCTGTGCCTGAACCTGATTAACGATCTGTATATAAATGGGCAAGCCGGAGCGGAAATCAATTTGGAGGATTAGCTTCTTGTTTGTCATAAATTGTATCTTTGTATCATTGAACTAATTGTATCATTGTCGTAATTGTATCCTGTTCAATGATTTTGTCAAGACCCCATCTGAAGATACACCCCACTTTATATAAGAATTATTTATAGAGTTGCACTTAAGCGCTGAATGGCTCTCCCCAACCTTTTTACGCCTTCTTCTATCTGATCTGGTGCTCGCGCTATAAAATTGAGACGCAACCAGTTTTTGCCTTCCAGACCATCCGTAAAGAATCCGTTTCCGGGCGCAAAGACGACACCTTCTTCCCGGGCCAAGCGAAGAAGCTTTTCAGAAGATAGGTTTTCTGGTAATTGCAGCCACATAAACATTCCACCCTGAGGCGGGTCGAGGCGAATCTTGGCCGGCAGGTAACGCTGGATCGCGGATAGCATAGCATCACGGCGCTTGCGAAAAATCTGACAAGAACGGCGCAGGTGAGATTGATATCGTCCCACAGTGACGTAGGCTTCCAGAGCCCGTTGAACCAGGGTCGAAGTTGCCAGGTCGTTGACACGCTTGAAATTAACCAAACAGTCATAGACGGGGCCTTCGGCTACCAGGAATCCCACGCGCAAACCAGGCATCAGGATCTTTGAAAACGTGCTGACATAAATGACCCGACCGCCAGGGTCGAGTGCCTTGAGAGCTGGTTGATTGCGTCCTTCATAGCGCAAATCTCCTACAAAATCGTCTTCCAGGATCGGCATATTGTAGCGATCTGCAAGGATAATCAGCTGATGACGGCGCTGGGTGCTCAGGCAGGTGCCAGTCGGGTTATGGAAGTTTGGGATGGTGTAAATGAGTTTCGGATGATGTTGTTGCAGCAGTTTCTCCAGCGCCTCAACTTGCATACCCTGACTATCCATCGGAATTCCCACCACTTCGAAGTTAAGGGCGCGGAACAAATCCAGGGCGCCTGAGTACGTAGGACTTTCCACTAGAATGACATCTCCAGGTTTGAGCAGGAGTTGGGACACCAGCGATAGGGCCTGTTGTGAACCCGCCGTAATCAGAACGTTTTCAGACCGCGTTTGCAAGCCCTGGCTGGCCAAGATATGAGTGATGGTCTCACGCAGGGGGCCATGTCCATTTGGCTCGCCATAATCCAGCGCAGCAATTCCATCTCGGCGCATGACGGTCTGAAGCACCTTGCGAAAGTCATCTGCAGGGAACAGATCAGCATCCCCGATACCGCTGGCAAAGCTGATTGGATGCGGATGCCGGGCAGTCTTCTTTGATACTTCATCTGAAGGATTTCTCCTGGTAGCTTTGGATTGGAACTCTACATTTTGCTGCCAAAGCGGCCAGGAAGCTCCGAGACCATCCTTTGGAAGAGTTAGAAGTGGATTGACAGGCAGGACATAGGTGCCGCTGCCCATCCTGGAATAGATCAACCCTTCAATCTCGAGTTCGCTATAGGCATTTTCCACCGTGATCCGGTTGACGCCCAGGTCATGAGCAAGTTGGCGGCTGGCAGGCAAACGTGTGTCGGCGGCCAGGCTGCCTGAAAGAATCCCCTGCCTTAAGTAGGTTTCGATTTGCTGATAAAGGGGAATTGCACTTTGTCGATCAAGCGGGATGCGCATCTTGCACCTCATTGGAAATATTGGCATGGCATATATATCACTCTTTCAACTATTGAAATAGAGCCAATTCTTATTTAATTTTGTCCATCCATTTAATTGGACTATTAGTGATTTGTAAATATTGGCTCTTAACTTATGCCACTTTTCTTCTAGAATCAGATATAAGAAGAAAAGCAAGAACATAACTCTGGAAAATGCAGACGAATCAGGCAGCTGCCACGTTGCACCGATTTTGTGAATTTGTAGCGTGGTAGAATTTCAAACCAATTACGATCAGGAGTAATATTATGGAACAACAAACTGGTACCTTCGCTGTAAAGAAGGGTTTGGCACAAATGCTTAAAGGTGGCGTCATCATGGATGTGGTTACGCCGGAACATGCCAAGATCGCGGAAGATGCAGGTGCGTGCGCGGTCATGGCATTGGAACGCGTCCCTGCGGATATTCGCGCAAATGGTGGCGTGGCACGCATGTCTGACCCCGATCTGATTTTGAAGATCATGGACTCGGTCACGATCCCTGTGATGGCAAAATGCCGCATTGGACATTTTGTCGAAGCGCAAATCCTTGAAGCGATCGGTGTGGATTACATTGATGAATCGGAAGTACTCACTCCCGCCGATGAGTCGAATCATATTTTGAAGCACAATTTCAAAGTGCCATTTGTGTGCGGTTGCCGAAATCTTGGGGAAGCGTTGCGACGCGTCGGCGAAGGCGCGGCGATGATCCGCACGAAAGGTGAAGCAGGGACCGGTGATGTGGTGGAAGCCGTTCGCCACGCACGCACAGTTCTTGGCGATATCCGCCGCTTGACCGCTATGGTTGACGAAGAGTTGATGTCGTATGCAAAAGAGATCGGCGCGCCGTATGAACTTGTCAAAGAGACCAAGGAATTGGGACGCATGCCGGTAGTCAATTTTGCGGCGGGTGGCGTCGCGACTCCTGCAGATGCCGCATTGATGATGCAACTGGGTGTGGATGGCGTATTCGTTGGTTCGGGAATTTTCAAGAGCGGTGACCCTGCCCGGCGCGCGGCCGCGATCGTTAAAGCAGTGACGCATTATAAGGATGCGAACATTCTTGCAGAAGTGAGCAAGGACCTCGGTGAACCGATGGTTGGACGCAACATTTCCCAAATGCCGGAAGCGGAGAAGATCGCTGGACGGGGTTGGTAAATCTGACTATCGACAATAGACCATGGATGGTTATGGTCCATTGTCGATGGTCTATGGTCTATTATGAAAATTGGTGTCCTCGCCCTTCAGGGCGATTTTGCTGAACATGTTGCCATGTTAAAACGCCTCGGTGTGGAAACCGCCGAGGTACGTTTGCCTGAGCAGCTTAAGGGGTTGGACGGTCTGATCATCCCAGGCGGAGAATCGACAACCATTGGCAAGCTTGCGGTGGCCTATGATTTGATGGAACCATTGAAACAGTTCGGTCAGCGCCATGCAATTTGGGGAACCTGCGCGGGCGCGATCTTCCTTTCAAAAGACATCAGCCGCGACCAGCCTCTGTTGGGTCTCATGGATATCAAAGTGGAACGCAATGCCTTTGGTCGCCAGGTTGATTCGTTTGAAGCAGACCTGGATGTTCCGGAAGTTAAACAGGCGACAAATACAAAGAACGATTATCACGCGGTTTTTATCCGCGCACCGATCATCGAATCGGTGGAGGGGGATGCCAAGGTTCTTGCCTCTGTTCCGGATGGACGAATTGTCGCCGCGCAACAGGGACATCTCCTGGCGACATCATTTCATCCCGAATTAACAAGTGATACGCGCTTCCACGAATATTTCCTGTCGCTAGCCGATTAATTCCAAATTATCGTTATTACTTCCTCTTTTTGAGAGGTCAAAATTTGCCATACCTTTTCGGCTCGCAACACCTGCACTTGCACGTGATTTGCTAGGCAAATCATGCAAATGTGACATATAATTTCAGTATGTCCATTCGTCAACTTGCGATTTTTGATCTGCCGTATGTATATAGCTTTCGCGATCAGGCGATCGGTCTGGATACGGCGCGGACGCTGACACGCGGCAATCCACTTGGCGCAGTGGGATTATTTGCTTACGTCAACCCCGTTCGGCATATTTATTCTGCAATCGTAAACGGCGAGGAAGAATCAGTTTTGGGCGGAATTATTCATTCGAGTAAGGATACGTTCGCAAAGTTACTTTATATCGCGCCGTCCTCCCAGGTTGATCATCCAGATTTGCCTGAATTGCTCGAAAACCTATCCGCTCAAGCAGGAGGCTGGGGCGCGTTCCATGTTCTGGCGGAAGTGGATGAGACGAGCGATGTGTTCATTGCTTTGCGCCGAGCCGGGTTTTCCGTCTATGCGTGGCAGAGGATGTGGGATGTTTCTAAGGTGACAACCACAGACCCATCCTTTGAGTGGATGCGTGTGAGATCTGTGCATCTGCCCTCCGTGCAGAGTCTTTATCACCAAATTGTCCCACCTCTGTTGCAGCCCATCGAACCGCAGCCAAAGATCGGGTTGGGCTGGATGTGCAATGAGGGGATGAAGTGTTACGTTAGTGCGACCCAGGGCGCGTATGGGATTGTCCTAGCGCCGCTTATCCATCCGGAAGCGACTCATGTCAGCGAAAAACTGGCTTCTTTGATCAGCAATTTGCCAGACCGACGCAATCGGCCGGTGTATATCTGTGTGCGCTCGTATCAGGCCTGGCTGGAACCTGTGCTTGCGGATTTGGGCGCACAGGGCGCGGACCGACAGGCTGTGATGGTGAAGCATTTGGCTCATTTGGTGAAGGAGGAACAGACGGTTCCAGCAGTGCCAAAAGGGGTAACTGTGCAGCCGTCGAGGGTGAGCCGGGCCGATGGTAAAAGTCATTAAAGAGTAAAACTTGCGTTTTGAATAAGTGTTTGTTTTAAATACGGTCGAGAATGGATAACCCTGGACAATCAATTTCCCAAAATTCTTATAAATTTCTAAAACAACTTTTCACACGGCAACAGCTTATTTCCCGTATAATAGACATAGACTAATGAATAGGCAGGAACTTTTCCATGGTGAACCACATCTAAATTCCGTAAGCCGCGCGGGCTGGGGATATCGCGGCGCAAGTATATTCTATTTTTCCCCCAATTTTTACGTCACTGCAGGGCAGCACTGTCATCAGTGACACTTTTTATCTGACTGAAACCTATGACTCAATTAAAAATAACTGACGATCTCGACGCTCTTCTCGACGTCCTTCCGCTTGATATCCGCCATGCGGTGGAAAAAGCGAACGATAGTGAGAACCTACTGGAGATCATTCTTGATTTAGGCCGTGTTCCAACCGCCCGTTTTGTGGACCATGAGATCAACCTGCGCGAAAGTGAAGTGACGCGTGGCGAGATTGATTACGTGGACGAACGTACCGGCGAGTTCGACGCGGATAACCGCGCCGGTATCGAACGGACCCTGCACCGCATCTCTGCGATCCGCAACCGCCGCACCGCAGTTGTGGGACTTACGTTGCGCGTGGGACGCGCAGTCTATGGCACGGTGGATATCATCCAGGATATTATCGAATCCGGCAAGTCTGTGCTGATCCTCGGTCGACCGGGCGTTGGCAAAACCACGCTTTTGCGTGAGGCCGCGCGCATCCTTGCGGAAAACAAACGCGTTGTTATCGTCGATACCTCTAATGAAATCGGCGGAGACGGCGATGTGCCGCATCCAGCAGTGGGCAAGGCGCGTCGTATGCAGGTGCGTGAGCCCATGCTCCAGCATGAGGTGATGATCGAAGCGGTTGAGAATCACAACCCGGAAGTGATCGTCATCGATGAGATCGGGCGTGAACTCGAAGCTGCCGCGGCCCGCACGATCGCGGAACGTGGCGTGCAACTGATCGGCACGGCCCACGGTCAAACCCTTGATAATCTGCTGCTCAACCCAACCTTGAGCGATCTCGTCGGTGGGATCGAAGCGGTCACCTTATCAGATGAGGAAGCGCGTCGACGTGGTACCCAGAAAACAGTCCTCGAAAGACGCGCGCCACCCACCTTCGACGTTCTGATCGAAATCCAGAATCGTGATCGTTTCGCGGTGCATGTTGACATTATGGGTTCAGTGGATGCACTTCTGCGTGGTTTCCCGATTCCACCCGAAGTTCGGACGCGCGATGACCACGGCAAGATTCAGATCGAAAAAGTGGCACCAGCTTCGACATCCCGAATGGATGCGAAAGAGTCCAAAACAACTCGACGCGGACGTCAACCCACCGATGAGACTCAAGGGATGCCTGCTTCCCCGATGATAGCGATGGCTGTCTCTGAGATGCCCGTCCCCGCGCCGGAGCGTCTGGAACAGAGGCGCGGCGCCTTGCAGACGATAAAAGTATATCCGCATGGTGTGGCCCGCAACCGACTCATGCAAGCTGCAAAGAGACTGGGTGTGCCGGCCGTGATCGTGAAGGATGTCAGCGAAGCCAACGCACTGGTGACACTAAAGACGTATTACCGCGACCGCCAGCAGACAATTGTGGACGCTGAACATCGCGGCATGCCGATCTATGTTTTGCGTGCCAACACAGTATCACAAATGGAACAGTTCCTGAGCGACCTCTTCAATCTGTCGTCACAGGATCAATTTGTCTCATCCGATATGAATAACGTAACGACACAAACCCAGCAGGCGATCGCGGCGGTGTTAAATGGCGAGCGCTGGGTGGACTTGCCCCCGGGTCCCTCTTTAGTCAGACGTTTGCAGCACGAGATGGCGCGTAGCGCGGAACTGGTGAGTCACTCGTATGGCAAAGAGCCACGACGGCATGTGAGGATTTTTAGGGAATAAGAATCTTTTTCATTGCTTTAAAAAATGATGTAGGAGCGGATGGCCATCCGCTCCTACATCATTTAACGATTATTATGTTTAACTATGTTGTGCTTCTCCCAGCTTGACCTGGACTTGCACAGTCTTATTCCCTCGAACAACTTCCAAATTGATCTGATCGCCAGGCTTGAATGTGAATAACGTGTTTACATAGGAATGGGTTTCATCCAACGTGACGTCCCCAACCTTTGTAATAATATCTCCCTCCTGCAAGCCTGCCTGGCTGGCCGGGCTGCCATTGGATACTCTCGTGATATAGACGCCCCATTGGGACGGCAGGTTGTATCGGAGTGCGATATCAGGATTAATGGGTTGGAAACTAATCCCCAAATAGGGACGGGCAAAGTATCCCTTTTGAATAATCTGCTGCGCCACTGCCTGGGCTGTATTCACCGGGATAGCGAAGCCCAATCCTTCTGCTACGTCGCCACTGCCAGTGTTGCGGACGATCAGGGTGTTGATGCCGATCACTTCGCCTGCCAGATTGACCAGTGGTCCACCGGAATTACCATGATTGATGGCCGCGTCGGTCTGGATCAAATCCTCGATCTGATAACCATTTCCAGTATCGATGGAGCGCCCCGTCGCACTGACCACACCCACAGTGACGGTATTCTTGAAGTTGCCGAGCGGCGACCCGATGGCAATCACCGATTCGCCGGGGTTTAACACATCTGAATTTCCCAGCGCGGCCACGGCTGGCACTTTTCCATCCGTTTTCAATACCGCAATATCAGAGTAGGGATCGGTTCCGACGATGGTCGCTTTTTGCTCGCTTCCATCCGAGAGAACAATGCTCACTTCTTTGGTTCCCTCAACTACGTGATTGTTGGTGAGGATATATCCCTTATCTGTGATGAAGAAACCGCTGCCGCTCACCGTCTGATCGCCGGTATTGCCGAAGAAGGTCGTTTGCCCGGGGATCGTCCCGACGACGGTTACAACTGTCGGGCTGACCTTCTGAACGGATTTTGTGACGGCTGTTTCAACATCTGTGTTGTTAAGAGTCAGCGTTTGGCCGGGATTGGTATTATTCGCCGGGAGAATATCCTGAATGGGAGCCGGCAGATTGTTTGGCTGTCCCTGAACCGCTCGATAGACGGCGAAACCGCCCGCGGCTGCTCCGACCAGAGCCGATCCTCCGGCGATGATCAGAATAAATAGTACATACAAAACTCTTCTCAAAGACATTACTGCCTCCTTACTTTCTTTCGCCTACGGCAAAATTCTAGTACTGAATGATGACAGGATAATTAAGGAATTGTGTTTTAAATGTGTGAAATCTAAACTTATAATTAGAGTCATCAGGGAACTCCATTATGTTCATCACACTCGAAGGCCCGGAAGGCTCTGGCAAGACATCACACATTCCTTATCTCGTGGAGTATTTACGCGAGAAAGGCTATACCGTTTTCTCCACCCGCGAACCCGGCGGGACATCGATCGGCGAACAGATCCGTGAAGTGATCCACGATCTGAAAAATGTGGAGATGCATCCGCGCACAGAGACGTTGCTCTATCAGGCTGCGCGTGCCCAAATCGTTGAGCAGGTTATCAAGCCACGTCTAGCAGATGGTGAGGTTGTCATTTCGGATCGTTACTATGATTCGACGATTGCCTATCAAGGTTATGGACATCAACAGGATTTGGAACAAGTCCGTGCGCTGGTGAAGTATGCGACGGGCGGATTAGTCCCTAACTTAACGGTCTTGCTCGATGTGGATGTGGAAGAAGGATTGAAAAGAAAGAAGAAAGATAACGAATGGAATCGGCTGGATGCCTATACTGTTGAATTCCATCAACGCGTCCGAGCGGGGTATTTGGAAATGGTGAAAGCGGAGCCACATCGCTGGGTGCTGATTGATGCAGGGCAGAAGTGGGATGTGGTACAGGAAGACTTGAGAAACATGATTGAAGCGAGAATGAAATGAAAAAAAGCATCAAGGGGATAATCTATTTAATTGCACTCTTTGTGGTCGTAGCCTGTACTGGTAATGTCACAACAACACCAACCCCTACACAAATACCTACAGTAACACCTCTACCGCCTACAACTACTATGTCAGCCGGATTTGCATCCCTTCTGAATGTAGTAACTCTACTCCCGCTTCCTACACCTGTAGGCGCGACCGCGTTGCCAATGACTGAAACTCCTCAACCGCTGGCAACTGATGACCCGAATTTTATCGAGCAGGAAAAGATTAAGAAAGTGATTCAGTCTTACTTTGACATTCGTCACAGAGCCTTCAGCACCCTGAAATTAGAGGGATTCGATGACTTGATATCAAAAAGTCCTGAAGCGATAGCTTTTTGGGAATCAGAATCAAGCAAACTGCGAGTTGAACTAAGAAATGCTGAACGAAACAACCTCAGATATATCGCTTACAACTATTTTCTATACAATGAAAAGATAACCTTTGATCCCACCAACCAAACGGCAATAGTGTCTATCTCGCTAAGCAATCATGTAATTGACGAGATTTCTGCATTGATTACATCGGGGGAGCCAATTATATCCAGCATGTCCGGTGAGGATCATGTAATTGTGATGCAGAAAGAAGATGACGAGTGGAAAATTGTCTCCGATATTTATAATGATTACTTATGGCGTATGTTACGAAAATCTGGGATTTCAATAGATGATTTTCTGCGGCTAATGGAAGCACAACCAACAAGAACTCCATCCTGCTTCGTAGGTGTTCCGCTTTCCATGCCATTTCCAGAACAAACAAAGACTCCCGATATTGTCACTTCTTCGAGTCCAAAGATAAAAACTGTTTATCTCAATGGAAAAATTTATGATCCGGAGTGGCCCTATTCATTCCCCTTTACAAATCTTTATTTTGAACCGGAGAGGAGAAGCATACTTCGGTTTGTTGTGGAATTAGATCATGCTTTTCCTTTAACGGAGTGGGCAAATGCAGAGTGGCGGATTGTGATCCATCCTCATATAGAAGGTGAGAAAGTTGAAAATGAACCTATTCTTGTTCTCGACAATCTCCAAACGATAAATTGTGACTCACGTATCGCATTTCTGGTCGAAACAACACTGGAAGAGATACAAAAAGAACTTGGAGATTACAGAGTTTTTGACTATCAAATTGTAGACAAAAATGGAGATATTAAATTAGAGCAGACTTTTTATCTGAACCCTTATGGCAGCTACTTGATATCAGATACCTTTGGAGATATACAAAACTTAAGTAGCGGGATAATTGGTTATCCTAATCGGATCGATGAAAGTAAGGCAGTCTTTCCTCATACAGGGCGGGCGGTTATCGTCCGTGAGCCTCGAGGCGGCTTTTTTCAATTGCATTATTTGGTCCATGTCTCCAGACTCGCGTCGCCTTCTGGGATATGGACGGAAGAAACATCAGATGGAGTTGTTGTCCAAATTTCATCCTATCGTGACCATGGTTTGTATGGTGCTGATAATTCCTATATATTGCCTGATGAACGGAAAATAAGAGGAAAGAAAAACTTTGACTTTGCATTTTATTTTACAATTAATGAATTGAGGGAGGCCCTTGGAAATGGGAACGAGTTTTACATTCGGTTCTTGGATAGAGAAGGAAATATGCTTGGACAAGATTATTTTTATTTCCTTCCCTACTCGCAATCAACACCGTGAATTTATCGATTCTCTGCAAATGAATGGGGATCTTGCACCAGTTAGTTGACTAACCCTTTCCACCTAGCCAAAAGAACTGTATCACCCAGTCCATTTTTGACTTGACATGCCTACTTTCAGGGGGTAAATATTCATATGAATTCTGCGTCAAAATAATAGAATTATTCGCAAACAATATAGTTTTAGAGGTAGAAAATGAAGAATGCGCTTATTACTGGGGCTTCGCGTGGGCTGGGTCTCGCGCTTGCCCGTCAGCTTGCTCAAAATGGATGGGGACTGATCATCGACGCGCGCGGCAAAAAAGCTCTTGAGCAGGTCTCCGATGAACTATCTGCAAAAACAAAAGTAATCGCGATTGCTGGCGATATCACGGCTGAGTCGCATCGCAAAAAGCTATTAAAGGCGGCCAATGAACTGGGTGGCCTGGATGCGTTGATCAACAATGCCAGTGTCCTGGGGCCCAGCCCTCAGCCGTCTTTATTGGCCTATCCGCTCGATGTGCTCGAGCAGGTCTATTACACCAATGTCATCGCGCCGCTCGGGTTGATCCAAATGCTCCATCCTGCGCTGAGACTGGATGCCTGCATTATCAACATCACCAGCGACGCGGGCGTGGAGGCCTATGGTGGCTGGGGCGGATATGGCTCCAGTAAAGCGGCGTTGGAACACATCTCTCATATTTTTGCAGAAGAAAACCCTTCGTTCCGAGTCTACTGGGTGGACCCGGGTGATATGCGCACGCAAATGCAGCAGGAGGCCTTCCCAGATGAAGACATCAGCGACCGGCCCTTGCCGGAAGAGTCAGTGCCCGGTTTGATGGCTTTGATCGAAGGGAATCAACCTTCGGGTCGCTATCGGGCGCGTGAAGTCGCCGAATCTGCAGGAGGCTAATGATGGAAACCGCGCCTTTATCCGCCATTGAATTTTCACTGCCACCGGAACTGGAAGCAAGCGCACCCCCCGAGGCGCGCGGCCTGCGGCGAGACGAAGTCCGTTTGATGATCTCCAATTATTCAACGGACCAGGTCAAACATACGCGTTTTTATCATTTGGATAAATATCTAAATGAAGGCGACGTGATCGTTATCAATACCAGCCGCACAAGAAATTCAGCGTTGCTGGGGACCAGAGCAGATGGCTCTGTTCTGGAGCTGCATTTATCCATACACTTTGATGATGACCTGTGGACGGTGGAACTCCGCAGCATCAATGAGTTGGGCAAGACCAAACACCTCGACGACGCGCATGAAGGAGAAATCCTGAATTTGCCCGGCGGGGTCTCAGCAATTTTAGAGGGAGCCTACGTCAGCGATTGCAACGATAATACGAAACCTTCTGAAACCTTGTGGCTTGCAAAAATCAATTTTCCTCAGGATGTAGATGATTACCTGGTGCGTTATGGGTTCCCGATTCGATATAACTATGTCAAAGAGAGATGGCCGCTTTCGTTTTATCAAACCGTCTATGCAACGGAACCTGGCAGCGCCGAAATGCCATCAGCCGGACGTCCATTCACTCCGAAGCTATTAAAGCGTTTGGAGTCAAAAGGGATACGAATTGCTCCGTTGATTTTGCATACCGGTGTTTCCAACCTTGAGACTCACGAGCCGCCTTATAAGGAATTCTATCGAGTGACACCTGAGACTGCGCGCCTGGTGAATGAAGCACGCTCGTCCGGTCATCGGGTGGTTGCCGTTGGGACGACCGCCATACGCGCGCTCGAGTCAGTCACCAATGGAGATGGAAAGACTCACGCGGGTGAAGGCTGGACATGTTTGGTTATCACGCCGCAACGCAAACTTCGAGCTGTCAACGCCTTGATCACAGGCATGCATGAGCCGGAAGCCACGCATTTGGCGATGCTCGAAGCACTGGCTGGACTATCTCATATCAAGATCGCTTATGAAGAGGCACTGCGTAAAGGCTATCTCTGGCACGAATTTGGGGATTTGCATTTAATCTTGCCATAAAGATTTTTTCGGCCAACTTAAATTGGTCCTCATTTCTTTTGTCCACTTTATGGAAGTGGACATTTTGTTTTACTGTATAATATTTCCATACATCCATGCCACGTGTAAGTACCTTCTTCGGTATAGTAATATATATGTACTACAACGATCATTTGCCGCCACATTTCCACGCGGAATATGGTGAGCATGAAGCTATTTATGAAATTGATACTTTGGATGTCACAAGAGGCGATCTGCCGCGTCGCGCTCATGCGTTGGTACTCGAATGGGCAACTTTACATCGTAATGAACTCCGCGATGATTGGGAACGTGCGCGTAAGGAAAAGCCTTTAGTAGAAATTGAAGGATTAGAGTAAGGAGAACGAAATGAATCTGCCAGGACCTCTTGTCCGTGTTAAATCCGTGGAACCATTGGAGAAATTTCGAGTTCGGATTACATTTCAAAATGATGTGCAAAAGGAAATTGACCTTGGAAAGTATCTGCGCGGCGAAATTTTCGAGCCAATTCGAAAAGATCTGCAAATGTTTCGCTCAGTCAAGGTGGTTGGTGGGACTATCGGTTGGGATAACGGTGCAGATATTGATCCTGATGTTTTATATTATGATTTGAAACCTGCTTGGATGGAAGAAACTGTAAAGTCGTAATATATGACTGCTGATTCTGCCAAAGATATCGAATATCTCAAAGCGATTGGGCGCGTCTGCGCGGAGACTCTGAGGAAGATGATGAGTCAGGTCCGCGCCGGGATGACAACGCGTGAATTGGATGAGATCGGTCGCGCGCTTCTCAAAGCCGAAGGAGCACGGTCCGCGCCGCAGGTGGCCTATAACTACCCTGGCGCCACATGCATTAGTGTCTCGCCTGTCATTGCGCATGGAATTCCAGATGAGCATGTTCTGCACGAAGGTGAGTTGATCCATATCGATGTCTCGGCGGAATTGGATGGATATTATGCCGATACCGGCGCGTCGTTGGTCGTTTCAAGGCGCGAGCGAAATTTGGAAAAACTCCTCGATGCAACCAAAGCCACTTTAAACAAGGCAGTCCACGCGGCGAAGGCAGGAAATCCATTAAACGGGATCGGGCGAACGGTCCAGGCGGAAGCGCGCAAGCGCGGCTACAACGTCATCTATGATTTGACCGGTCATGGCATTGGGCGTCATTTGCATGAAAACCCAAAAGAAATCCTGAACTTCTACAATCCGAGTGACCACCGCATCCTCAACGAAGGGTTAGTCCTTGCCATTGAGCCGTTTCTGACAACTGGCGTCGGACGCGTCATCGAAGAAAAAGATGGCTGGTCGCTCCGTACTATGGACAATGCGATCGCTGCACAATTCGAGCATACGATCGTTGTCACCAAGAACGAGCCCATCATCCTCACGCTTCCCCGCCAATCTAATTGATCAATAAAATTATGCAGATGCTCGCAAATGGATCTTTGATTATTAAGCTTAGAAAGTTATGCGGCACTCCGTAAATGCAGCTTCATCTTTTTTCCACGCCTGGCGAAAACGACCTCCGCTATATCATCGAAGCGAGCCACCCTTATCTGCAAGATAAGGATGACCCAATCGTCGCGTATCTGCCGCTGGCCTCACTTTACGCGGAGAGATGGCTCGGGGTGAACGAATCTGCTTTTAAGGGATTGGCGCAGATCAGGGAAGTCAATGCTGAATTGATGACTCAAAAGGAGATTGAAGATATCCTCCGCGAGTCTGCCCTGGTGTATATTCCGGGTGGAAACACATTTCTTCTCAACCATCGCCTACACGTGAGCGGTGTAATGCCTTATCTGAAGAAGAAGATCCAAAATGGATTACCTGTGATCGGAGTCAGCGCGGGAATGATCTTGTGTGGACCAAACATCCTGACCTCGAAAGATATGAACACCGTCGAGACGCCTCACTTCGACGGCTTGAATCTGATCCCGTTTGATTTTTTTGCGCACTACGCTGACGATGGGTACGGGCAATCGGTCCACGATGACTGGCTGGGAGACTATCATTTCTTCCACGATAACCCTGTGATCCTGGTGAGCGACGGCGCATACGTCAAAGTGGATGGAAAGAAAACGATGCTCGTGCGAGGAGATGCATGGATTTTACGCAAGGGAGTTGAGAAAGAAAGACTTGAACCGGGAAAGATCATTACCCCTTAAGGAGATGAGCGATGAGCGATGAAGAATGGGTTCCGGGCAGCAAAGCTGAACTGATGTCTGCCATTAAACGCGAGTGGAAAGCCCTGATGGATGTTGTTGCAAAGCTTGAAGCTGCGAATAAGATGACGACACCCGACGAAGGCGGCTGGTCGCCGAAGGATAACCTCGCGCACCTTTCGGAGTGGATGAATTCACTCATGGGCTATCATATGGATAAACGTCCACCTCATGAAGTCATGAGAGTTTCTGAAGAAGTGACCAAAGGTTGGGATATGGAAGTGATCAACCCGGTGCTCTTCGAACGTAATAAAGATCGATCGCTGGAAGATATAAAGGATGAGTTGAAGCAGGTCTATGAAAGACTGGTCGCGAAACTGGATGCCATGTCTTTTGAGGATTTAATGAAGCCGCGCCGTGCGGATGATCCGGAAAAACGCCCCCTCTTGCTGTGGGTGATCGGTGATACAAGCGATCATTTCGCGGAACACCGCGAGACGATAGGGAAAATGTTGTAATTTGTAGGGGCACGACGCTTCGATTGTGAAGCACTCAGCGCGATATCGTGCCCCTATGTTTTATTCATCATCCCCACCAGAGTCTGCTCCGCCCAGATCGGGAATTGCCTTTTCGATATCTTCCGGGCTCTGACCGGATTCGAGCCGATCCACGACCTCGTCAAACTCAGGCGGCATTTCCTCTCCCATTTCCTTCCCCATCTTACGCATCATCTGTCCCATCGCTTTGGGATCTTCCTCGAGTCCCTCGAAGCCGGAGAAATCATCCGCCATGGATTCCACGCGGCTCTCCTCTGATTTCGCTACGCGGACCTTGGTCATGCGGCGGCGCACGTCCTTGCTGCCACAGTGTGCGCAAGTAACGGCCTTTTTGCCGTATTCGCTGTAGGAGAGAAAAACGTCAAAGCGCTGGTTGCAATTGTTGCAGATAAAGTCATAAGTGGGCATGACATTATTTTAACGGAAATAGGCCTTGGTGTGGAGAGATCGAAATAGTACTTCTGATTCCGCAAATCCTGCCATCGCGCGGTGATACAATAACTATGTCATGACATTCTCAAAGGCAAAAGGAGAAAACCAATGGCAAAAACGTACCTTGAGGAATTGCTGGGTGAGAACGAAAAGATCTTATTGGAAACGCACCAGCATTGGTTTGTACTCTTTGGAAAGATTTTTCTCGAGCTTATATTGATCGTCATAATTATTGGGGCAACACTTCTAATAACATATACATCCTACCCTAAAGCGATCTATGGCCTGATCCTGGTGCTCGTTCCGGTCATCGGAATGATGAACGATATCCTCGTCTGGCGCAATAAGGCGTATATTGTGACGAGTCACCGCGTAATCCAGACCGCGGGCGTATTTAGCAAGGATGTGGTCGATTCTTCCCTGGAAAAAGTAAATGATGTCAAGCTGAGTCAGTCCTTTTTGGGGAGAATGTTTGGATATGGCGATATTGAAATCCTGACGGCCAGCGAACTGGGTGCGAATCTTTTCCACGAGATCAATGACCCTGTAGGATTTAAGACAGCCATGTTGAATGCCAAAGAGCGGCTGGGCTTGGATAATGAATCTGGTCATGAAGGCCATGCCGCTGCTGACATTCCATCCCTGATCGCAAGACTGGATGATCTGCGAAAAAAAGGAATCATTTCGGAAGGGGAATTCCAACAGAAAAAGGCAGAACTACTAGCGAAGATGTAAGGCAATGGAGTCAATGTCTCCCGACATTGTTATCCCAAAGTCTGAAGACGTTGGACTCCTTTTTCTTCAAAGCAGCGCATCCTGTGATGCGCTGCTTTTGTTATCACGAATCGGTTATACTTTCCCCCGCTTACATAGTACTGCGTTGAGCTTTTAACCCAGCGTAACATACCAACTATATACTAAATTTCTTGGGACGAAGAGAAAACCTTCCAAAAGCAAGTATGACAGACCACATTCGAAACTTTTGTATTATTGCTCATGTCGATCATGGTAAATCGACGCTTGCCGATCGCCTGCTCCAGCTCACGGGCACAATCTCTGACCGCGACATGACCGCGCAAATGCTCGACACCATGGATCTTGAACGTGAAAAGGGTGTCACGATCAAGGCGTCCGCGGTCCGTATGTATTACACCGCCAAAGACAATCAAAAATACGAGATCAACCTCATCGACACACCCGGTCACGTGGATTTTGGCTACGAGGTCAGTCGGGCGCTCAAGGCTTGTGAAGGCGCGGTGCTGGTGGTGGATGCGACTCAGGGCATCGAAGCGCAGACGCTTGCCAATCTCTATCAGGCGCTCGATGCAGACCTCATCATTATTCCTGTGATCAACAAGATTGACCTGCCCTCCGCGCGCCCCGATGAAGTGGCGGAGGATGTTGGAAGTTTGCTGGGGATCGATCCAACGGATGTCATTCAGATTTCTGCCAAAGAGGGCCTCAATGTAGAGCAGATTCTGGAAGCCATTGTTACCCGCGTGCCACCGCCCAAGGATGCAGATGCGGTCCCATTACGCGCGCTGATTTTCGATTCTCATTACGATGTATATAAAGGTGTAATTGCGTACGTGCGCGTAATAGAAGGTTCTCTCAAATCCACTGACATTCTGCGAATGTTCGCAACCAAAGTGGACATGCGTCCCGTGGAAATTGGCATTTTCGCACCGGGCATGAAACCTGTCCAATCGCTGGGATCCGGTGAAGTCGGTTACATTGCGACCGGGTTTAAAACCGTCCATGAGTGCCGGGTGGGTGACACGATCACAAGTGCGGCGAATCCCGCTTCGGAACCTCTACCCGGGTATCGTAATCCCAAGCCGATGGTCTTTGCCGGAATTTATCCCGTGGAAGCAGATGATTACAGCGATCTGCGCGAGGGACTGGATAAATTGCAGCTTAACGATGCCTCGCTCACATTCCAGCCGGAAACCTCCCAGGCACTGGGATTTGGTTTCCGGGCCGGCTTTCTCGGTCTGTTCCATATGGAGATCATCCAGGAACGCATCGAGCGTGAATATGACCTCGACGTGCTTTTCACGGCGCCCTCTGTAGAATATGAAGTGGTGATGTATGATAACGAAATCATCACGATTGACTCACCTGCTGAGCTTCCCGATGAAAGCAAGATCATTGAAATTCGCGAGCCATGGATGACGATTGAGATCATCACACCGACGGATTACTATGGTCCCATTATGGAACTGGTCACCAAGCGCCGCGGCATCTTCAAGCAACAGGAATATCCTGCCCCTCACCGCGTTCAACTCGATTTTGAAATTCCTCTTTCAGAAATCATCATTGATTTCTTTGATGATCTGAAGTCGCGAACCAAAGGCTATGCCTCCCTGGATTATCAGTTCCTTGAGTATCGCCCCGATGTGTTGCAGAAACTGGAAATCCTCGTCAATGGAGAGCCGGTAGATGCGCTCGCGACCATCGTCCACGAAAAGGATGCCTACCACAAGGGTCAGCGTCTCATTACCAAGCTTAAAGAGTTGATCCCGCGTCAATTATTCGATGTTGCCATCCAGGCCTCAGCCGGCGGACGCGTGATCTCGCGCGCCAATGTCAAAGCGACGCGTAAGGATGTTCTGGCAAAGTGTTATGGCGGCGATATCACCCGCAAAAAGAAACTGCTTGAGAAACAAAAGAAGGGTAAGAAACGTTTGAAGATGGTCGGAAATGTGGAAATCCCACAGGATGCCTTCATGGCAGTCTTGAAATTAGACGAGGAATAAATAATTTGTAGGGGCGAGGTTGTCTCGCCCTGGGCAGGATGACCCTGCCCCTACAGAGATTCTCATGAAAGATATTAAACGCTGGTTGCCCGGGGCAATCATTAGTATCCTTTTGATTGCTGCCATTCTCTATTTTGTCGATCTGCGCGCCATGCTGGATGCCATCCGCCACGCGAATTATGGTTTGTTAGGCATCGCACTTGCCATCGGTTTTCTCTGGATGGCGATTCGCGCGGTTGTCTGGCGAACGCTTTTGCGTAATCGCGTCTCTTACGCAGATGTCTTTTGGACAATGGGTGAAGGTTATCTATTGAACAATTTTCTTCCGTTCAGGTTGGGGGAAATCGGACGCGCTTTTTTACTCAGCCGTAAATCAGATATGCAGTTCATGGAAATTTTGCCGACTATTGTCATCGAGCGCGCGATGGACTTAGGCTATTCTGCGGTTATTCTATTAGCGGCATTACCCTTTGTTGTTGGCGCTGGAGGCGCGGGGCGGATCGGTATTATCGTCGGCATCATCGTATTGATCGGTTTCGTAATACTTTATTTGCTGGCTCGTTACAATCAGTGGGCGCTGGGTCTTTTCCATAAACTGAGCGCGCGCTGGCCCACGTTGCAGCGCATCGGCGGAAACTTCCTCGAATCTTTTTTCATAGGTCTGGGAGTATTGAACGATGGCTGGTTATTCATCCGCTTCCTGTTCTGGATGACGGTCAATTGGGGAGTTGCGATCGTCTCCTATTATTTGATCATCCGCGCGTTCTTCCCACAGGCGCAGGTGGTGTGGGGTATGTTCGGATTGGGCGCAGCCGCGTTCGGCGGCGCGATCCCTTCTTTACCGGGCGCGGTTGGCACCTTCGAAGGAGCGTTCGGCGGAGCCGTCACATTGTTGACTGGTAATCAATCCACTGCCCTGGCAGTTGCCTTGACCGGTCGCTTGTATAACTACATCAACAGCGGTGTGATCGGCGGCATCGGTCTTTTGCGAGAGGGCCAGACGTTATCTGGAATTTATGGACAATTAAAGAATTTTAGATCGAAGGCTGGCGAAGAGATTAGCAAATAAATCATGTTACCTCTTTATGATACGGTGCGTTCGCACAAATTCCCGCTAATCAATCTGGTATTGATCGTGGGTAATATTCTTGCATTTTTATATGAACAGCAATTAAGCCCAACCGCGTTGGAGCGTTTAGTTTTTACGTGGGGGTTAGTGCCCGCACACTTAACAAGCAATCCGTCTGCTGCATGGATCACTATTTTCACAGCTATGTTTCTACATGGAAGTTGGATCCACCTACTGGGCAACATGTGGTTTCTTTATATCTTCGGCGATAATATCGAAGCACGCCTGGGTGGAGTGCGTTATCTTATCTTTTATTTGTTAAGTGGAGTGGCAGCGGCTCTTCTGCAAACCTATATTCAGCCCACTAGCCAAATACCCGCAATTGGAGCAAGCGGCGCAATCGCAGGTGTGTTGGGCGGGTATCTGATTTCATTTCCTCGTTCGCGGGTTGCAAGCCTTGTGCCGATCCTGTTTATTTTTACGATTGTGGAAATCCCGGCGGTGATTTTCCTCATCTTCTGGTTCGTCATACAAATTTATTCAGGAGTATTCATGATGCAGGGAGCGAATGCCAGTGGGGTTGCATGGTGGGCGCATATTGGAGGTTTTGTATTTGGTGCAATCATGGTCTCCTTCTTTGCAAGAAGACCAGTGTATCGAAACTGGTATCAGGAGTAAATAGAGTGCGTAATTATTTCATTACGGGCGGTGCAGGGTTCATTGGCTCGAACTATGTCAACAGGCTGATCCAGCGCGGTGACGAGGTGACTGTGTATGACAACTTATCCCGCGCGGGCGCGCCGCGCAATGTGGCCTGGCTGCAGGAAACATTCGGGAAGGACGCCTTTAAGCTGATCGTAGGAGATTTGCGAGATGCTGACCTTTTGAGAGAATCCGCCAAAGAGGCAGACATCATTGTTCACCTGGCGGGGCAGGTCGCCGTCACAACGTCAGTAACCAACCCAAGAGACGATTTCGAAGCCAACGCGTTGGGAACGTTCAATGCGCTCGAGGCCGCCCGGCTCTCAGAGAAGAATCCCATTTTTATTTATTCTTCCACCAACAAAGTCTATGGCGGCATGGATGATGTGGAAATTATCGAAGAGGCTACGCGCTGGCGTTATAAGGATCTGGTTGAAGGCGCCTCGGAAGCGCAGCCACTTGATTTTCATTCTCCTTATGGCTGCTCCAAAGGGACAGGCGATCAATATGTGCGCGATTACGCGCGCATCTACGGGTTACGGTCGGTTGTTTTCCGTCAAAGTTGTATCTATGGGCCACGTCAATTTGGCGTGGAAGACCAGGGCTGGCTGGCATGGATGACAATCGCGGCGGTGACCGGAAAACAGATCACCATCTACGGGGATGGGAAACAGGTGCGCGATATATTGCATGTGAACGATCTATTGAATGCGTATGACGCCGCCATTGAAAGAATAGACCATGCGAAGGGCGAGGTTTATAACATGGGTGGCGGACCACACAACATCCTGGCGGTCTGGGCAGAGTTCGGGCCCATCCTTGAACGATTGCTTGGAAAGAAAATTGAGGTCGCGCGCGCGGATTGGCGTCCTGGCGATCAGCGCGTCTTTTATGCGGATTTCAGCAAAGCCAAGCGCGAGCTGGATTGGGAACCAAAGATCGATCTTGAAGAGGGAATTGAGATGTTGTTTGATTGGGTAACGGCCAATCAGGAATTGTTTTAACGTCGCTGATAAAACAGAGAAAAAATGAGTACGCCCAGGCGGTTTTGCGCAGGGTCGCAAAAATCCATACATTCCATCCTTGTCTACCTGTCATGAAGCACCTCGGTCCGGTGATTGTATCAATTTAAGGCTCGCTTAAACCAGTGCGTTATAATCTTTTCGCTCACGCTCTGTAGGACCTCAAACCTGGAGAGCAAGTGGGAACATATATATGAAAATCCTCACGGTTCTTACATATTATCGGCCTCATACCTCGGGCCTCACCATTTATGCGGAGCGCCTGGCGCGCGCATTTGTCAAACGCGGGCATCAGGTCACGGTCATGACTTCGCAGTATGATCCATCCCTGTTGCTTGAAGAAACCATAGATGGTGTGAAGATCGTCCGGGTGCCGATCGTGGCCCGCATCAGCAAGGGCGTGATCGCTCCCACGCTTGGGCTGGTTGCTACAAAACTGGCTGTGCAACATGATGTCATCCAAATGCATCTGCCTCAGTTCGACGCGCCTGGTGTAGCGCTGCGCGGACGTCTCCTCAGAAAGCCGGCCGTGCTGACTTATCACTGTGACCTGTTGCTGCCGCCCGGGTTTTTCAACCGATTTGTCAATGCAGTTGTGGATTTCCAAAACAACATGGCGGGGATGTTATCGAATCACATTGTGACCTATACACAGGACTATGCTGACCACTCTCCCTATCTTTCGCGCTTCTCTTCAAAACTGACCCCGATCCGGCCTCCAGTGGAATTGCCAATCCCGTTGCCTGGTTCCGTCCGGGCTTTCGCGGAGCAGCATCATGTGAAAGACAGACGTCCCGTCATTGGGATGGCGGCGCGCTTCGCCGCCGAAAAGGGCGTGGAGGTTTTGCTCGATGCACTTCCGATCATCCTGAAGAAATATCCAAAAGCACAGGTCTTGTTTGCGGGCACCTATCAAAATGTGATGGGTGAGCAGGCCTATTCGGACCGGCTGATGCCGCGCATCCGTGAATATGAAATCGCTGGTCACTGGACTTTTTTGGGAAACCTGGATCCCATTGAAATGGCGGCCTACTATCCCAACCTGGATGTGTTGACCGTTCCCTCGCTAAATTCCACCGAAGCGTTTGGCCTGGTGCAAATCGAAGCGATGATGAATGGCGTGCCGTGTGTCCCGTCAGCATTGCCAGGGGTGCGTCAGCCGGTCATGATGCACAAGATGGGGCGCGTCGCCCGGATCGGCGATTCAGACGATTTAGCGGCTTGTATCCTCGAGGTCCTGAATGAACCGGACAAATACCGCGGAGACGTCGAATCCATTAAGAAAGCATACAACCCAGATTCCGTCGCAGCGGAATACGAAAAGCTATTTAAGAAATTGATGGGGTAATGGATTATTCTCAATTTCACCTGAAGCTCGTGTAGCAATGTAGAAACATATCTGAGAAGCCCTACAATACGTAAATCTGCCTCCAAAGAGGCAGATTTTTTAATACCGCAAGTTCCTAACAAAAGGTTACATGGGAGTTAAGGGATTGGTCAAGGTGTAACTTTAGATTGAAAGAATTGTCTTGTTTATAGTGTCTGCAGACAATTCTGGAAAATATTCCTAATTTGGTGAGAAAGCTTATCTCCCAGGGAGGCTGTCGTGGTATTCCAAAATCGAAAAAGGGCAAGTTTTCGGCTTGTGCTGGTCATTGTATTGCTGATGGGGATTTATGGAATCGCTCCCATGCAAGCCAGCGCCGAAAAAGCGCTGGAGCCCATCCCTGCGGAGAAGGATTGCAATCCAGACGGGGGATGGATGTGGACCGATGGTTCCTTCGAGCCTGAGGTTGCAATGCAGGTCAAACAGGAACTTGTGCAGAAGGGGGTCAAAGCCGATGTGGAAGCCCGAAGCTACGGAGAAACGAATAGCTGCGGCACGTATCATCAGCAAGGGATCGATTTTACGATTCATCTGGCAGACGCGGCCTCAACCCAGCGTTCCTCCCAGTCAGGGTTCGCAGACGAGCTTCTTCCGATCCTTACGAAACATGGCAAGCCCGGTCTGGGAAATGTAAAGCTCATTTCGCCCGAAGGTAAAACCCTCCCAACGGACTTCCCTAACAAACTTTCCACTTCGCAGACGCTGGAAGCAGCAACCTTGACAACAGATGCTCTGGCTGGAGATCCAATTACGAAGCATGTCTACGTGATCGTATATGATCCACTCTTGAGCGATGGTCAGAAGTTGAGCCAGCGCTTGGGCTGGAATGACCAGGCTACTATCACCCAACAGACCATTGATTTTTTCAAGCAAGCCACGAACAACAGAATGAATTATGTCGTCGCGCAGACAACAATTGTAACCAGCGGCTGGCCGCAGTTGGTCGATGGATTTTCGTATACAGAACAGCAGTATCTTGCTGTTCTGTCTGGCCAACAACCTCATCACGAACCGACAGGTGTGGACTATAACAAGATCGTGACATCCCCGGATTTGGATGTTTGTGGCAAGTTGAATCGGGGTGAAATTGATGAGGTCTGGATCTATAACGGTCCCTGGTTTGGCTTTTACGAATCGACATTGGTGGGCCCCGGCGCGTACTGGTTCAATTCTCCTCCCGTAGGCGGGACGCATAATTGCAACAGATTACTTCCGATCATGGGACCCAGCCCTGAACGAACAGTGAATGAAGCCGTTCATAATTTTGGTCATCGGACTGAATCCACCATGGCACAGGTCTATGGCGGCTGGCAGGAAAACAACACCTCCCACAATTGGAACAAGTTTGCACTAGTCAAGGCACAATCCCCAAATTATTCGTACAGTGGCTGTGGAAGTACCCACTATCCCCCGAACGGCACGAGTGATTACAACTATACAAACTCCTCCAGCGTCTCGTCGAATTGTGACGATTTCATCAATTATCCTACTTTGAGTGATCCGCTTCAGGTCTCGCAACCTATTACCTGTTTAGCGTGGAATTGTGCAGAGATCAACTATTATCAATACTGGTTCAACCATCTGCCATCTTTTGTCGGTTGTGGCCCGGATAACGTTGCCAATGATTGGTGGAAATACATTATGGATCCTGGCTATGCGTTGTATCAGTCCTATGCCTGCCAATCAAATATGCATTGGATTTCTGGGAACGCTGGGGCGGGAAGTGCACTTCTGGTTTACACGGACGGCAGTGTCAAGAGCGTGATAACCGATGTGAGTGGAAACTATTCCTTACTGGTGTCCAACCATTGGTCTGGCACGGTTACTCCCTCAAAATCAGGTTATACCTTCACGCCTGCCAGCAAAAGTTATGCGGATGTACAAAGTGATCTGTACGCGCAGGATTACACGGCGCAAGGAACCACTCCCACCACTTATTATGTCAATATCGCGACCGGAAATAACAGCAATTCTTGCATCTCCTCGGCAGCCCCCTGTCGTGATATCCAGGAAGCGATCAACAAGGCGAGCGCCGGAAATACAATTTACGTGGCGAGCGGAAGATATCTGTTTTCAAGCAATTCCACTCCCAACGTGGTGATCATCAATAAGAACCTGACACTCTCCGGTGGCTGGAGCTCTAATTTCACTTTACAAAACGGTGCGTCAACCATTGATGGCGCCAATGTGAATAATGGCATCCTGGCCATTTCAGGAACCGTGATCGTGGAAAACTTCATTGTAGAAAATTCAACCTCATCGAACAGTGGCGCGATCTACATTGTGAATGGAAACTTCACCTTGAAGAAAAGCACACTGAGGAACAATTTTGCAAGCAGCAATGGAGCGGGTATCTTTCTGGATAATGGCACGCTGACTGTAGTCAATAGTACTATCAGTGGGAATAGAGCGAATAGTTCAGGAGGCGGAATCTATGCCTCACTCAATAGTGGTTCCTCTGTCACCATCCAAAACTCCACGATTGCCTACAACCAGGCTTCGATAGGTGGAGGCATCAGCCGAACGAATGGAACGTTCAATATCATCAACACGATCATTGCCAACAATATCAGTTCCACTTCCGGCCCAGATTGCAGCGGTACGATTGCCCAGGCAAATTACAACCTTATTGAGAACCTGTCTGGCTGTTCAATTTCCAGCGGAGGTAATAATCTGAATGTTGATCCGCAGATCGACAGCAATTTGACGGGCGTTATGCTGGTTCATATGCCTTCGGCAAGCAGTCCCGCGATCAATGCAGGGACCTCCTCTGGATGCCCCGCCACTGACCAGCAGGGAACCGCGCGACCTCAGGGAAGTAGTTGTGATATGGGCTCCATCGAATTTGTGGGAGTGCCAAATACTCCAACCTTTACCCCAACGTTCACTCCGACCAAGACTAATACCCCTACTTTCACGCCTACCAAGACGAACACGCCAACCGCTACGCAGACACCTACATTTACCGCAACTCCATTCTCGGGAAACAATCCTCTCTACCTTTCTCTAACCAGCAGTCAGACGATTGGAGGCATTTCCACAGCTGACGAAGACATTCTGAAGTTCGATGGGCAGACATGGAGTCTATTCTTCGATGGTTCAGATGTGGGCCTCAGTAGCACAGATCTGTTTGCTTTCACTATCGTGAATAGTGACACACTGCTGATGTCTTTCAGTAGCACGGTTACAATTAATGGTCTGACTATTACTCCTCAGGACGTGGTGTACTTCCACGCCACCTCATTTGGCAGCAACACTACGGGGACGTTTAGCATGCTTCTGGACGGCAGTAGCTTCGGTTTGGATACGACTGCTGAAGCCATTGACTCGGTGAGCTTATCCCCTGATCGCCGTATATTAATTTCGACAACCGGCAATCCGTCAGTACCAGGAGTGTCGGGTAAGGATGAAGACATACTTATGTTTACACCAGCCTTCCTGGACGGATTTGGCAAAATCCTTAGCGGAACCTGGGCTATGTATTTTGATGGATCTGATGTTGGGCTGGCTGACACGAGCAACGAAGATGTGGATGCGCTGGACGTTACTCCAAACGGCAATATTTATCTCTCTACACTGGGCGATTTCACGGTAAACGGATTGACCGGCGCGGATGAAGATGTGTTCGTCTGTGTGCCCAGCTCGATTGGAGATACAACATCCTGCAATTACCTGCCGACCCTATATTTTGATGGCAGCGTCTGGGGATTGGCCGGCAATGATGTGGATGCGATTAACCTTCCAGTAAGTTTCCCTCCTGCCACTGCCACGCCTGTCATCCTGACGCCAAGCTTTATAGCGCCTACTGCAACCTTCACACCCACGGCGACCAGCACGGTTAGTTCTCCGCCCACCAACACGCCAACGCGGACTCCTACTGCGACCAATACNGTTGCTNCTCCTCCTACCAACACTCCTACGCATACCAGTACCCCTCCAGCAACCAATACACCTACTTTCACTCCCACGCTGATCGTATCTTCGCTCACATTCCTACCGATTGATGACGCGTACATTGCGAGTGGCTCTCCCACCACCAACGCCGGGTCCGCGACCACTCTCCAAGTCGACAACAGTCCCATCAAACACTTCCTGCTCAAGTTCAATGTTTCCGGGCTGAACGGTCAACACGTGACGAGTGCAAAACTGCGCGTATATAACGTCGATCCCTCCAGCAAGGGTGGAGATTTTTATGCGGTGAGCGATAATTCCTGGCAGGAAGAAACTATCACATGGAACACTGCGCCGGCAGCCCTCACTACTCTTCTAGGTTCGATTGGATCGGTCAGTGCGAACAATTGGTATGAGGTCGATCTCACCTCTTTGATTACAGGCGATGGAACGTATAGTCTGCGCATCACCTCGACCTCGAGCGATGGAGCCGATTACTCATCCAAAGAGGGAGCAAACCCGCCTCAACTGGTCATTACTGTACAGTAGGTCTCCGCAGAAGTTATTGATATCAGTCTAAGAGGCGCTTCCAAAAGCCTGGAGGCGCTTTTTATATTTCTTGTTACAAAATGTCCCAGCCTTCGTCTAAATTAGATATAAGCTACCTATTGCCCTGGTCACCTGTCCTTTTGTCTGAGGGTGTACTGTACCCCTAATGGTACAATTAATGCTATTAAACTGCTTTCATCTCTATAAAATCATTAACTTGCTGTGAAAGAAATTGATCAAATAAATATGAAATTATCGTCTCGTGATTCCCAAAATGGATATTCAGATACTAAACGTGAGCATGCAAAAGACTTCCTGTGGTTAAACATTAGAGACCTGCCCTATTTTCGTTCTTTACTTCGAGCTGTCGAGGCACAATTTTATGAGGAAATTGATTTATCGGCTCCAACCCTGGATGTTGGCTGCGGGGAGGGACATTTTGCAAGTCTGATCTTCGATCGAAAAATTGAGGTGGGCCTTGATCCTTCCGACGAGTCACTTCATGAAGCCTCGCAGAGACATGCCTATCAGCTTTTGACTGAGGCGGATGGGGGCAGGATGCCTTACCCCCGCGATTATTTTGCCAGTGCTTTCAGTAACTCCGTGCTTGAGCATATTCCTCATGTCGAACGGGTGCTGGAGGAAACAGCTCGTGTATTAAGACCTGGTGCTGTATTTGCCTTCTGTGTTCCCAACCATCGCTTCAATGGATCCTTATCCATCTCGCGTGGTTTAGAAAAACTTCGTCTCACTGCACTCGCAAAACTTTACCGTACTTTTTTTACTTACATTGCCAGACATCGTCATTTAGATAGTCCTGAAGTTTGGAAGCCTCGCTTGGAAGCAGCCGGATTCATAGTGGAAAAATGTTGGGATTATTTTCCGCCAAAAGCCCTGGCTGTACTCGAATGGGGACATTACCTGGGACTGCCATCGCTGCTCATACGCAAACTTACAGGGCGATGGATCCTTATTCCCAGCTACTGGAACCTGGCCCTAACCTATCGCTACTTACAGCCCTATTCAAATGCCGTCCCATCTGAGGATGGCGTATGCACCTTCTATATTGCTCGCCGAGTTAATTGAAGGTAGCTGTGTTACGCTTTTTACGCAAGTACTCTTATTATTTGCTGTCTATTTTTAAGCTGTTTTTCGGTTTTAATCCACCTGTAATACTTGCAAAAATCTTCTTGAAGCTGGAACAGCCTGGCATCAAAACGATTCGCCTCCGCAGTCAAAATTTGCAATTCAGGGTTCGTGGAGCGATGGATGTGTGGAGCATTAAAGAAACATTTCTAGATCGTTTTTACGAAAAATACGGCTTTACAATACAGCCTTACTGGAAAGTCATTGACATCGGCGCTGGCATCGGTGATTACACATTGTATGCTGCCACAACTCAACCGAACAGCCAGGTCTTTGCCTTTGAGCCATATCCGCAGTCACTTGTTCTTATGCAGGAAAACTTGCGACTAAATTCAATTCAGAATGCACAGGCTTTCGACAAAGCGATTGGCACTGTATCTGGTGAACTTATGCTTGACCTCACTGGAGGCGAACCCTTACAATTTCAGAGTTTTCTTAATCAAACGGGAACCATGGAAAAGATCTTGCCGGTGCAGGCACTTTCGCTTGCAGATGCCTTGGCGATGCTGGAAATAGAATCGTGTGATTTGTTAAAACTGGATTGTGAGGGCGCTGAATACTCAATTCTTTTTGATACTCCCCAGCCTGTTCTAGAACGTATTCAGCGTATCGTTATGGAATATCACGATAATATTGTCCAGTATACTCATCATGACCTAACTCGTTTCTTAAACGAGCGGGGATTCCAAGTCGAAACGTTCCCAAATCCGGTCCATTCTTATCTTGGATATTTGCGCGCGATCCGAAAAAATTTAGAGAGGCAATAGATGCAAGAGCCTAGTGTTTTGGATTTCGTTAAGAGCCGTACACGTTACTTTTTGCAGAAACTACTGAATCCCTCTGCAGAAGTGGAAGCCGAGATTACAAATTCGGAGTTGTGGAAAGAAGAGACGGCGACTCCGGTCATTGCCCAGACGTATCCGAATCGGACTGTCAGTGAGGCCATCCTTCGATTTCCGTGGCCCGTGTTCCTGGTCCTGGGTCTGGGCTTATGGGCACAGCTTTCTTTGGAACCCCATCAAAACGTAGAGCATACCTGGAAGTTTGGATTCGTTTTTTATGTTTTAGCGGCCTTGACTCTGATTCTTCTTCGCTCACGACATAATTGGATTTTGCAGTCCTGGGATCAAAATAATTCAACAACTTCACAGGCAGCAACATTTTTACGATTCTCCATTGCGTTCATTGTCGCCCTGGCATTTTCTTTGATCTCCTTTATCGCGTTTACAGGAGGACGATTTAATACATTCAACCTGACTACCTGGTTCATCGCGATCCTGGCAATGATTATCGCTTTCTGGTTTCCTGATATACAAAAGTTGAATTGGGTCAGTAATGTAAGAAACTTTATATCTCATCCCAGATTGAATATTTCATTGGACCGCTCGGTGCTCCTGTTTTTGGTAGTCTTGGGTTTTGTTCTCTTTTTTCGCATTTACCGTTTATTAGATGTTCCTTCGCAAATGATCAGTGATCATGCGGAGAAATTGCTGGACGTTGGGGACGTTTTGAACGGAAAAACCTCCACGTTCTTTCCGCGTAATACGGGACGGGAATTCTTCCAGTTTTATCTGACGGCAGGCATTATTCTCTTATTTAAGACAGGCTTGAGTTATCTAAGTTTGAAAATCGGGACAGTCTCAGCAGGAATTATTACCCTTTTTTATATTTACTTGCTTGGCAAGGAAATTGGGAACGAACGCGTAGGATTATTGGCAATGGTTTTTGCTGGTATTGCCTACTGGCCAAATATTATCTCGCGGTACGGTTTACGATTCCCATTCTATCCATCGTTTTATGCGCCGGCGCTTTATTATTTCGTCTGGGGACTGAGAAAGCGCAATCGCCTCGGATTTATTCTAAGCGGATTGTTTTTAGGATTGGGATTAAACGGATATAGTCCTTTCCGTGTGGTCCCATTTATCATTGCATTGGCAGTTGGTTTATACCTGTTACACAAACAGTCAGAAGGATATCGCAGGGAGGCGATCTGGGGGTTGATTATGGTCGCTATTATGACGTTCATAATTTGTATTCCGCTCTTAAGATATATGATCGAAAACCCCGGTATTGTTTTCTACCGGGCCATGACCCGCGTGGGAAACTTGGAACAACCTCTGCCGGGACCGGCCTGGCAGATCTTCCTGCAGAATCTTCGGAATTCATTAACGATGTTTGGCTGGGATGATGGCGAGATCTGGCCAATTTCTGTTCCCCATCGCCCGGCGCTCGATGTAGTCACCTCGGTGTTTTTTCATCTGGGTGTGGTGCTGCTCATTATCCGCTATATTCGACAGCGGCATTGGCTGGATGTTTTTACCCTGGCTTCAATCCCACTATTAATGATGCCATCGATCCTGTCACTGGCGTTTCCTGGCGAGAACCCATCGTTCAACCGTTCAGCCGCGGC
>Ga0065705_10001811_pt1 | contig 36289 bp, 23 predicted proteins | sample SwibulcommuniRL2_FD_59092 | JGI IMG/M metagenome (GOLD analysis project Ga0065705, IMG submission 59092) | Bulk soil microbial communities from switchgrass field near Rose Lake, East Lansing, Michigan, USA - RL2 Bulk Soil v2 (version 2) | ecosystem: Environmental > Terrestrial > Soil >...
CGTTTGAAGCGATAGACGCCCCACAAACCATCGTGGCGCGTCTCGAAATTCGCTTCCAAAGTTACTTCCTCTTCATCAGGCACACCCCAGAGATCGTATTCTTCACATCCACGAGCTCTAGCCCATTTTATGGCTTCCCATTGCAGGAGGTAAGTTGGCATGCGGTTGCGCTCTTCGTCCGTTGATGCGCCGTAAAGATAATAGGCGCGATTTCCATTTCTTGCAACGAACAATGCGGCGAGTGGTTTGCCTTCGTATTCAGCAAGAAACAGTTCGCCCATTTGTTTTGGATGAAGCAACTCGTAGGCACGCTGATAGTATTCGCGTGAATGTACTCCAAATCCATCGCGCCCACCTGTGAGAAGCATCATTTTATGAAAAGATTCAATATCATCCCAGGCACGGACGGTTACACCTTTTTTCTCGGCAAGCCGGATATTGTAACGAGTTTTTTGCTTCATCCGCGCAAGGATTTCATCTTCAGAATCTTTTATGTTGACAATACTAGTGCGAGGCGGTTGGATATTGTGAGGAGAGGTGCGAAGTGTCACGTTCCACCCTTTGGCTTCACTCAGGGCAAGTGTGTTAAGGCTTTGATCATTCCATAAGTCAGGCTCAAGTTTGAGAAATATAGCTCGATTCTTTTTGCAAACTGAATCGACCTCACGCCAAAATTTCTGGCTGAGGGCTGATTGCTGATAGCTGATCGCTAATTTTGGAATATAACCAACCGTGAAACCCAACGGCAACCTGCGAAATAAAAGTTGTGCTCCCACTTTTCCATTCACGATTCGTACAGGCTTCCATCCAAAGGAAGACTTCAATTCTCCCCATTCGCCGGTTTGCAACAGGTGCGCGTTGGGATAAGTTGATAGAAATTGATTCCAATCTGAGAGGGAGACGATGGACATGAATACTGTTTGAAGCTTAGCAAGTGGAAACGTTTTCACGTTCAAACCTGCGAACATGACAACTCAAATGATGAAGGTAATATCCGGTTGCGGTGCTTCGCGAATGGATGAACCAGGGATCAGTTCATCGAGCAGATTGATAATCGCATCTGTGTCCCCGCAGGAGGCTGAGGCAGAGAGGGAGTCGATGGCTTGAGGCAGGTCCAGGCGCGGAGAGGAAACGTCTGTATCGAGACGGAAAATGTCCGGGTGAAGAGTCTTCACAAGAGGCGTCTCTTTATCCCAAAGCTCCTCCATTAATTTTTCCCCGGGTCGAATGCCGGTGTATGAAATCTCGATATCGCGTTCAGGCTCTAGACCAGAAAGTCGAATGAGGTCCTCAGCCAGATTGAGAATCCGAATGGGTTCACCCATGTTGAGCACAAAGATCTCACCGCCGTTTTCCATGGAAGCCGCTTGCAAAACGAGATAGACCGCTTCCGGAATGGTCATGAAAAAGCGGAACATATCGGGGTGTGTGATGGTGACCGGACCACCGTTCGTAATTTGTTGTTTGAAAATTGGAATGATGGAACCACGACTCCCCAGCACATTGCCAAAGCGGACGACCGTGAATGCGCGTTGTGAGGCGCGGGCGGCGTTGAGCACGATCATTTCCGCGAGGCGTTTGGTCGCTCCATATATGGAGGAAGGACGAACCGCTTTATCGGTTGAGATCAAAACAAATCGTTCGACGTTGTGATCGAGCGCGGCCTGCACAACATTGCGCGTGCCCAAAACATTGTTCGTGATGGCTTCGACAACATTCACTTCCATCAACGGGACATGCTTATGAGCCGCGGCGTGAAAGATGACCTGAGGTTGATGTTGACCGAACACTTGGCTGAGACGCTCTGCATCGCGCACATCGGCGATGACCGGGGAAATCAGGAGGTCAGGGTAATCTTCGTGCAGTTCGAGAAAAATTTCAAAAATGCTGTTCTCGCCGTGACCCATCAGCACAAGTTCTGATGGATTGCGGCGCGCAATTTGGCGGCAAAGCTCACGCCCGATGGAACCACCGGCGCCCGTAACCAGAACGCGTTTTGTAGCAAGCGTCACGCCAACCGCTTCATCATTGACACGCACAGGCTCCCGTCGCAAAAGATCGTTGATATCCACTTCACGCAGACGATTGATGCTGACCTTCCCACCGATGAGTTCATACACCCCAGGGACTGTCCGTGATGAAATCCCTTTGATGCGGCAAACATCGTTCACCCTGCGGACCAATTGCCCTGGAGCGGATGGAATGGCGATAATGACAATGTCGACTTTATGCAGGTCAATCATGGAAGGCAGATCATCCACTTTCCCAATCACGGTAACACCATAAATCGTATGCTTTTGTTTGGCCGGATCATCATCCAAGAAGCCAACTGGAGTTAAGTTGAGCTGTGGTGATTTTTGAAGCTCACGCACCACCAGGGCGCCTGCATCACCGGCCCCAATAACCAAAGCGCGTTTGCCCTTCCCATTTGGCTGTGAGATTACTGACTGTTCTGCAAGAATACGCAAGGCAAAGCGTGAGCCCCCAACCAATACAAGTGATAGAAGCCAGTCAATTCCCAGAGCAGAACGCGGCATGCCCGGCAGGACATGGCCTGTGACAATCAGGATCGCCATCACCCCGGAGGTCAACACCGAAGCAGTGGTCACTGCGACTGTGATCAGACGCAGCTCCCCCGTGCTGGCATAAATCCACAAACGACGATAAAGACCGAAGAAAAAATAGGTGGGGATCTTGATGACCAGGGCGACCGCACACATCAATAATACAGCAGGGAGATAAAAGGGCAGTTCACCTACATCCAGCCGCAATCCAAAACTCCCCAACACAGAAACAACTGTGAGTGCGATATCTCCGGCTAAAACGAAGCGGTTCCGAACATTGCCTCGCGAACTCATGCACGCATCCAATCCAGCGTTTCTTTCAAACCATCGACCAGCGAGACTTCCGCGCGAAACCCCATCACTTGCGCGGCTTTTTGCGGACTCCCCACGGAACGGTAAATATCCCCGGCGCGCGGTGCGGCAAACTCAGGTTGTGGTGCATTCGGGACCAACTCATACATGACATCCAGCAAATCCAACAGGCGGGTTTCAACGCCAGTGCAGATATTGAAAATTTTGCCTGCGGCATTTTTGTGCTCTGAGGCCATCAGATTGGCGCGTACCACATCATGCACGTTGATCAGATCGCGCGTTTGACCACCATCACCGAAAACAGTCACAGGTTTTCCATCCAGCAGACGACGAGCGAAGATGGGAACGGCTGCAGCATACATGGAGTCCGGGCGCTGGCGGGGGCCGTAAACATTGAAATATCGCAACGCGACCGCTTCCAGGCCAAAAGAACCGGTGAACAATTCTGCATACATTTCATCCACGCGTTTGGAGACGGCATATGGAGAAAGCGGCTGAGGCAGCGTTTCTTCGACGAGAGGCAGCGCTTCAGACTCCCCGTAAATTGCCGCGCTGGAAGCCACGACAACGCGCCTAACTCCGGCGGCGCGCGCCAGGTCAAACAGCCTCGAGGTGCCGGTAATGTTCACATCAAAACAGGTTTGAGGCTCAGACATGGATTGAGGCACAGAGACGAATGCGGCTTCATGGAAAATGACCTCGACCCCGCGCACAGCTTCTTCGACGTGCGACGCGTCCCGCAAATCTCCTTCGAGAACATCGAACTGATCTCCATTGAATTGGCAAGTCAGGTCTTCAAGGTTTTCACGTTTGCCCGTGCTGAAATTATCCAGCACGCGGACAGACTCGCCCTGCTCGAGCAACGTGCGGACGATGTGTGAGCCGATGAACCCTGCACCACCAGTGACCAGATATTTCATATTATCTCCCTGTGCGCCTTAATACTGTGCCTATCGTCCGCAGGATGATCTGGAAGTCCATCCCAAGCGTCCGATGTTTGATGTAATAAAGATCATATTCGATTTTGACGGCCGTTTCAGTAACACTGGCTACATATCCGTAATTAATCTGCGCCCAGCCGGTCAGGCCTGGTTTGACGAGCAAACGTGCCCGATAAAAAGGAACCTGCTTTTGATAATCAGCCACCAGCTCCGGCCGCTCCGCACGTGGACCCACCAGACTCATTTCACCACGCAGAACATTCCAAAACTGAGGAAGTTCATCGAGGCGTGTCTTTCGTAAAAAGTTGCCCACCCGAGTCACGCGCGGATCGTTCTCGAGGGTTGTTTTTGCTTCACCGTCTGCCTCGGCATCCTGTCGCATACTGCGATATTTGTAAATGCTAAAAATTAATCCACCGCGACCCAAGCGAGGCTGTGAATAAAAGACAGGAAAACCAGTATCTACAAAAACTGCCAGGGAAAGAAACGGACTGGTGATAACGAAGAGCATCAAGCCGAGAATACCACCTAAAATGTCCAGCACACGCTTCATCAGTTCATAAAAACCGCTCACATGCAATCCATCCACAAATGAGCGGATGATCCAATCCGATTCGAGGTGATGCACAGGCACGCGGCCCGTCATTTCCTCGTACAAAATGGGCATGCGCGTAACTTCCACGCCTTTTTCCTGAGCATCCAGGATCGTTTGAAAGGTTATGCCTGCTATCTCGCCGTTGATTGCAATCACAATATCTGAGATGTGATAAACATCGATCAAGCTTAATAAATGTGTACTGGAGCCCAGCACCCGCAGACCGCAAATCGTTTTCCCAACTTTTTGCTTATCATCATCAACATAACCCACGAGATTAAAAGAGCGTGTACCTGATGAATGATAGAGTTCAGCCAGGGTCTGTCCCGCTTTGCCCGCGCCAATCAGCAAAATTCGCCGGCGTTGACCCGTTGTTTTGTAAACACGGATAAAGATCATACGCCAAAGTAAGGTCAACACAGAAGCATAAAACAGGAATGCGCCGACACCAATACGTGGCAGGTTTGTATCCTGTTTAACAATAAAGACAAGGGAGTAAGCGGCGATTCCAATAAATGCTGCCAGAGCAATGCCGCGCGTTGTTTTTTTGCCGCTGCTTGCCACATGAGGTTCATATAACTCGATAAGTAACAACATCCAGACGATTGGCAAAAGATAAAACCAGAATCCCACTTCGATATTGCTATCCAAGACAGCACGTTGTTGTGCCCTGCCAGGAGGAACGTTTTGCGCGAGAAGCTCTGCAACACGTACATAAATATTGTACTGTCTCCACGTATAAAGCGCGGCAAGAACAGATGTAATCGCCATCGTGAAATCGCCCATCAATAAAATGGAACGATACTCACTGGGACGTATGCGTAATGGTGTCGTGCGAACGTTATCAGCCATTTTTTTGAAAGCTCGAGAGGAGAAAGCTCCACAAGAATCCACTGCCCCATGCAATGTGCATGGCCGGAATTGCCAGTGGCAGCCCCAGAATCAAATAAGCTTTGCGCTGTCGAAAGGCAGAATAGAATCCTGCAAGCATCATGATGGAGAAATAGATGATAAGTTCACCAGCCAACAGAATTCTAAGAAATGGAATAAATGTCGAAAGAACAATCAAGCCTATCAAACTAAGCACAAACAAGGGCGGCAACGCCTGCCTCCAGCGCAGCGTATCGGGATAGCGACGGAGCATTCGCCATTTCCAAAAACCATAACGCCAGTATTGACGGATCAGTTCCACAAAAGTAGCTCGTGAAAAATAAACGGAGCGAATCGATGGATCAAGCCAGATTTTCCCACCAGACTTTCTCACACGCGCGTTGAATTCATAATCTTCGTTCGTAAACAGAGATTCATCGAAGAGGCCAACTTTCTCGATCAACGTACGTCGAAAAGAGCCAAACGGAACCGTATCCACTTCTGCGGCTTGTTTTGTGTGACGATACAACGCATCCCCCACTCCAAGCGGATGCGCAGCCGCGACCGCAATGGACTTTGCGATCCAGGTATCGGCGCCTGGGCGGATCTCCCAGACGCCGCCGACATTCGCACCGCGTCCTTCCCCATGCGCCGAAACAGAATTCGCCACGTAGTCAGGATATGGTTTCGAATGGGCATCGAGGCGCAAAATGATCTCGCCACGCGAAGCCTCAATGGCACGATTCAAGCCTGAGGGGATGGAACGATTCGAATTATCCACTACACAAACTTCCAAGTCGGGAAAATCTTTTTGAAATGCAGAAATTGCATCCCGCGTTCCATCCGTTGAGAAGCCATCTGCAACGATCACTTCCATATTGGTGCGCGGATACGTCTGCTCATGGATTGCGTCCAATAGCAGACGGATGGTGGATTGCTCGTTATAACAGGGAACGATGACTGAAACTTTTGGCAACATGGTGCGAACAACGTGTGACGAACTACAATGATAATGCGTAATTTGTAATCCGTGAAATCAGTTTTGCTTAGGCGGCCAGTGGCAGATGGATCACAAATGTCGTCCCTCGCCCCACCTCACTGCGGACACTAATTCTACCATCATGTGCCTGGACGATCTCCTGCACGATAGCAAGACCGAGACCCGCGCCACGCCGCCCAGCGGCAGTCTCACCCCCCGCACGAGAAGGATCGACCTGATAGAACCGATCAAAGAGACGCGGCAGCGCTTCGTTCGGGACACCGATGCCTGTATCCGTTATAGAGATTTCCATTTCCGTACCAGTATGGACAGCGTGAAGAGTCACCTGTCCATGCATAGGTGTAAACTTTAAGGCGTTATCCACTAAATTGGTAAAGACCTGTGCAAGCCTGTCACCGTCACCGATCACTGTTGGCAAATGTTCGGGGATATTTACCTGTAGATCAACGCCCGCTTTTTGTGCCTGGCGCTTAAATTTTTCAACGATATTGCGCAGCAACGCGCCTATATCCACAGAAGACATTTTCAAATCGGCAGTACCCGCTTCGAGGCGCGCCAGATCGAGCAGATCAAGTGCCATTCGATGCATGCGCTCCGATTCATCATAGATGATCTGCGCGGCCTGCTTGCGGGCATTGGGTGTATCGGCTGTGTCATCCAAAATGGCCTGTGCAAATCCCTGAATGGACGTAAGCGGAGTCTTCAATTCATGCGAAACATTGGCTACAAAATCGCGCTGCGATCTCTGACTGCTTTCCACGCGCGACACCATTGAATTGAAAGCCCGCATCAAATCCTGAACTTCGTGCGGTCCGCGCGGGGAAACAGGCTTCATTTCTTCGGATCCCTCTGGGTAATTCCGTGCCGCAACGACGACCTGCTGTAACGGATCTGCCACCCAGCGCGAAAGTGCAAAGGCAAGAACCAGCGAGAGCAGAAATGCAATCAATCCACCCTCGATGATCGGGAGCAAGAGTTGATCTGTAAAAATGTTCAAGACTGGCACGCGCGGCCGCGGCGCGGCGACAACCAGGATATGATCCACTGACAGGCGTTTGAATGTGTAAAGCCAGACTTCACCATTTGCATCTCTGGCAGTTTGCACATTTCGCCCCAATAAATTCCGACGCGGGAAAGGAAACGGCGGCGTGTTGGAATTTGAATCAAATATCAACTGTCGGGCAGAATTGAAAACCAACGTACGGACGTTATAGGTCTGCGTAATTTCTACAAGAGAGTTTGGGTTATCAATAAATTTTTGCGGCGTGGCAATGATTAGGCCTTGTGCAGTCCTTAAGCGCTGTTGGATCTCGCGAGAGGCAAATGGATTCCGAATAAGAAAGATCAGCATCACAATTGCCACGATGCTCAAGGCAATTGCGATGACAAAGGCATAACTTAACCAAAGGCGGGAACGGAGAGATGTGAACATATTTCAAAATTTGGAGTAAAAGAACCTGCTCCTGCAATTTCCAGCAGCAAGCTACTGGACTCCAAAGTTACCTGGATTTTCTATAAACATTCAACTCAGTATGCAAATTAGTGAGCAGGTTATATAGTTCAACGATTTCAGCCTGCACCAACACCGACCAGGGAGTGTAAAAGTACTCATTCGTCAAATGCTCGGCCTGTTCACGCAATTCAATTCCTGGTTTGCTCAGGCGGAATGCGCCTAGGCGATCTTCCGCCTCTGCCCAGCCAACTTCCACAGCGGCTTGTAGTGCCACTTCGTAATCGGAAATTTCATAGCCCCGGAACGTCATTTTCTCAGCCATTTGTTTGGCAGTCACTGCATCCTTATTCCAAAGTGCACTCAGAAGCATCCATACGATTCCCGCCTGGTTGAAATGAGGTCGTGAAGCAGAAAGATGCGAATCATCGCGATAAGCGAATAGATCCATCAGATATTCTCTGATCCTTACCATCACAGGATCTTGCTCCCCCGCCACATGGAACCTTTTGAGAATGGCCCATTTTTCAGGCGGTTCATCCGTTACCTTACTTTCGGCAACAATCTGCTTCAACAGAATTGCCAGTCGCTCGAGGTCACTCGTAGAGATGGAATGAAAATCCAATAATTGTGCATCCCCAGCCTGAAGAACATGGCGGACCGCTTCGCGCGCGTTTTCGGTCACTCGAAAACTGCCATCTGACATTGGCTCGATCCAGCCTTTTACATTGAGGCGGACCAAAACTTTTTCAAATTGTTCGGGGTTCGTAAATGGGTCTCGCTTTTCAAAGTTGGCTAAAGAGAATGTATCCAATCCCAGCTCACTATAAAGGTAAAGCTCGATTGGAATATCGTTACGAATGGCCGCGTCTTCGATGTGTGGTTCAGTAATACTCCAGAATTCCTGAATAATGGAATAGATCAGCGGCCAGAATTTGGTTAGCGATTCGAGATTCATGATTGTGTTTTAAGCGGCTCGAGCCAACATTCCCTATAGCAAAACAATTAGCTTATAGCCAACGCCCGTTACCGTTTCGATCTTTACGGAACTCTCTTCGAGCTTCCTGCGAAGATGCGCCACATGGACATCCACGGTGCGGGTTTGACCGTAAAAGTCGAAGCCCCAGGCTTTTTGCAGGATCTGCTCACGGCTGAGAACCAGTCCGCGATGTTCAGCCAGAGTGAGGAGAAGGTCAAATTCCTGCGTACGCAGATCGAGGGCCCGGGAAGAGACACGGACTTCCCGTCTCGCCTCGTCAATGGTCAAATCGCCAACATGGATGGGCGAGGTGCCATCCACTTTTACGGAGCGTTCGCCGCGTCGCAAAATCGCTTTGACCCGTGCAACCAGTTCGCGCGGATTAAAAGGCTTGGTCAGATAATCATCCGCACCCAGTTCAAGACCGAGGATCTTATCGATGTCTTCGCCCCGAGCCGTAAGCATCAAAATTGCAATCGAGTCTTGCGTTGCACGCAAACGACGACAGACTTCGAAGCCATCCAATTTGGGGAGCATCACATCCAGCACCACCAGAGCAGGCTGGAGCCGCGCCGCTTTATCGAGCGCGGCTTCTCCATCGCCCGCAGACTCCGTACGAAACCCTTCGCGCTCAAGATACATGCGCGCGAGTTGTACGATGGATGGCTCGTCATCGACGATGAGGATGAGTTCGTTCACGATTTACGATGATTTTGACTTTTTAAACACGAAGGACGCAACGGAACACAAAGGTTTTTAGGTTTTCCTTAGTGAACTTGGTGGCCTTTGTGTTTAGATCATTTAGTCGCCGCGGGTGGGATTTAGCAGCGCAACACACTCAATTTCGACCAAGGCGCCTTTGGGCAGACCAGCCACCTGGACCGTACTGCGGGCCGGTGGATTCTCCGGGAAGAATTCTGCATAGATCGCATTCATCTTTGCGAAATCGCCCATATCCTGCAAAAAGACCGTTGTCTTGACCACGAAGTTCAAACCCGAGTCGGCTATTTCCAACACATTTTTGAGATTGGTAAGCACCTGGCGGGTCTGCGCTTCAATGCCGCCTTCGACGATTTCCATCGTGGTCGGGTCAAGCCCTACCTGCCCCGCAGTAAAAAGTAAATTCTCCGTCCGAATCGCCTGTGAATACGGCCCGATGGCTTTCGGGGCTTTTTCGGTGGAAACGATTTTCTTGCCTTCAGTAGTGTACATGGATCCTCACGTTTTTGGAAAGATGGGAAGTGAGGCGATTCTACTTCCGATTGCAGGATTGTGTAAACTTACTTTGGCACGGAGATGGCTAATGATGGAGTCCAACGACTTACACCTGCACTGGCGTGCGGCGCAAGTGTCATCCCCGAATGGGGGCCTATCGTTGAAATTTCAAAGTCAGGAGACTTTGGACTCCACGAATACACTTTGAGAGGTTATCCGCTTGTGGCTGTGGGTTGAGGGCGCGGGTTAGCTTCGCGGAAAGCTTTGATCGCTTCATGCAATGCCTTGCCTGCGCCGTTCATAGTATCCCGGATCTCTTTGATTTTCTCATGCATGGCTTGGATGGTTTCTTTGGCCTTTTCAGGGTCAGTCACTTTGCCGTTGTTATCAAATCCTTGATGAGAGTTGATGAGGCCTTTGACGCTTTCATAAATGGGCTGTGCATCCTTCACAGCCGCCCTGAAGGCATCCAGCGCGGTTTGCACAGCAGAGACATCCTTGCCATTTGCTTTGGCGCGGTCGATCAATTTTTGGACTTTCGCTACGAAGTCATCCGTACGCCCCATCCGCTCATAGATGCGGAGTTGATGTGCCCAGACTCGCTCCAATCTCTCCGTGCGGATTTGCCCAGTGGATGGCGGAGGGGTGGGCTCATATTCTCCCGCCGCGGATACGCTCATGAATGGCATCGCGGCCAGGCTCAACACAACAACCAGTGCAACGAATATAGTTTTCCTGAATAACGTTTTCATCGTAAGCCTCCTTTTAGGTTACGATAATGATTGTAGGTTGTGGGAATTATGTGAGTATTTTGGGATTGTAAAATTTTTGTAAAAAGATTTTTGAAGCACAAAGAACGCCAATTAAGGCTGATAAACTCACACCCTCCTCAACACCAGCATCGTCAGGTCATCGGCGGGAGGCATATCCTGCACAAAGTTGAGCAGGAACTTTTCCACCACATCCAACAGGTCAGCGGCGGAGGAGCAGCTATCCGATTTGATCGATTCGAGCAGGCGTTCTTCGCCGTAGAATTCACCATTCGCGTTAAATGATTCAGTCAAGCCATCGGTGTAGAGAAACAAATTATCGCCGCTTTCAAGTTTTATCGTCCGTTGTTCCACCGGTTCACCGGTCACTACACCTAAAGCGATTGCAGTACGTGTGAGTCTCTCAATGCTTCCATCGTGTTTCACCCACAGCGGCGGGTTGTGCCCTGCGTTGACGTAGGTTAGCTCGTTTTTCGCCATATCAAGCACAGCATAGACTGCCGTGACAAACATGCCCTGGCGCGTGTCGGGGATCAGCAGGTCGTTGACGCGCTCCATCGCCATGGCAGGAGTCTCCAGCTCGGTCACGGCCGCTCGGACGAGTGTCCGTGTGAGTGCCATGAAGAGAGCGGCAGGCACGCCCTTGTCCGCGACATCGGCGATGAAGAGGCCCAGTCGCTTGCCTGGCAGGTCAAATACATCATAAAAATCCCCGCCCACCTGTCGGGCTGTCTTCCAACGCGCCGCAAGCTCCCAATCCTCAAATTGGGGTAGTGATTCCGGAATAAACGTCTGCTGGATCTGACGCGCCAACTGCACTTCGGTTTCGAGGCGTTCACGCACAACCATTTCTTTTTGCAGGAGATCGTTTTGAATCGCGAGCGCGGCCTGTTGTGCAATACCGGTGATGATCTCCAGGCGACGCGCCCGGAAACGCAGTCCGCCCGGCGCTTCCTCGATCAGCATCACGCCGTAGAGATCATCCTTCACTGCGATGGGCACTGCGAACAGGAACGGGCTGGGATTCCCAAGATTCGCGTCCTGATTTGGGTCGAGTGCGAACCAGGCAGAGAAACCTCGTTGACCCTCAGGGGCAAGCTGACCCGCCATCATGCTATTGGAATTGCGGCATGCATCCAGGATTGCGAATTCGCCTTGTGCAAAGGAACGAATCCAGAATGTTTCTTCCTCCCCTTCATCAAGACCATATTGCTCTGACGGATTAAAGATTTCTTTTTCCGCATCCCATTGATAGAGCGCAGCTCGCTCCACACCCACCAGGATGGGCAGGATACGAATGATTGTTTCGAGAATTTCATCCAGATCGTTCAGGCTCACCACAGCCTGCGCCACCTGCAATAACGCTGCCGAAGCATAGGCCTGCTCCTGAGCATTATCGTAGAGGCGGGTATTTTCAATCGCCACCGCAGCATAACTGGCAAAGGTGGTGGTCATGGCCTTGGCCTCATGTCCGTACCTGCCGGGCGTGCTGTGAGCAAGTGTGATCACTCCATAGGGCTGATCGCCCACCCGCAAAGGCGCGGCCAGACCCGAATAATTCTGATCAAAACCAGCGATCAGGCCCGTGATCCAGATTGGATCGGTGGGCTTGCGTAGCATAGGTTCTTCCGAATCCAGTACGTCCATCAACCGTTCGTAGGCCTCAGGAGAATCATAAAACGCCTGCTCCAGCGCGCCTTCATCACAATTATGGCAGGCCGCCAGATACAGTTCATCATCTTCCAATAACCAGATCGCCGAAATATCAACAGCAAGATTACGTTCCAATTCAGAAAGGATGGCTTCGAGCACGTCATCCACACTGGCATCCGCTGAGACCAAACCCGCCACTTCACGGAGGCCATCTGCCACCTGACGCCGCCACTGCTCGGAACGATATAAATCCGCATTGTGGATGGCGGTCGCGATGTTGTCCGCTACGGCTTCAAAAATAAAGCGGTCATCTTCTGTGAATGCGTTAGGTTTATCAGACTGAATATCGAGCATCCCCACCACTTCATCGCGATACAGAAGGGGAACACAAAGTTCTGAATTTGTATCCTCGGGGCGCTGCGGCGAAGGACGATAACGTTCATCCTTTTTTACGTCGTTTACAAGCACGGTCTGGCCTTCACGCGCCACCCAGGAAATGATTCCCTCTGGATCATCGAGCGATAAGGTGTAGCCTTCCAAATTCCGGCTGCGTTCACCACTTCCCGCCTGGTACTGAATCAACCGCCGATTGGGGTGCACGGTGAACAGGTGGACATAAGGATAACCAAACCGGTCATGGATCAGCGCCGCGGCATTATCCATCAATGTTTGCAGGTCCAGCGAAGAACTGACACTCTTACCTACTTCGGCAACCAGAGTCAGTTGATCGGCTCGGCGTCGCAAATCCATGTAGAGCCGTGCGCCCTCCACAGCGCGCGCAATCGTATCGGCCAGCGCGCCCAGAACGAGCAAATCATTGGGATGGAACACGTTCGGCTGGTCGCTTTGCACATCCAGCACCCCGAGCACGCGATCTTCCATTTTGAGAGGGAGTGCAACTTCGGAACGTGTCTCTGGCAGGCTGTCGATGAAACGATAATGGGGATCCTGCTTCACGTCATCAACCAGGATTCGTTCCCCTTCCGACGCAGCCTGCCCGATCAACCCCTGACCGATCTCCACCTCGAGAGCGACAGATGCTTTCCGTTTGCCTTTGCGGGACGCCATGGCGCTCGAGCGGAATCTTAACGATGTTGAACCCTCTTGAAGGGTAAAGATGGCAACGTAGTAATAATGGAATGTCTGCTGGATAAGTTCAGTCACGCGGCTGGCGAGTTCGTTCACATTCAAAACATTGGCGATCTGCGCGCTGACCTCGCGCACTAGGTTCAATTGATTGAGTCTGAATCGTTCGACCGCCACCCGGTGTGACGCGATCAAACTGACTGCCACCGCGCCAGCCAGTCGTTCCAGCATATCCAGTTCGCGCTGCTTAAATTCGGGACCTTTTGGGCGAGTGACTTGCAAAGCTCCCAGCGTTATGCCCTGCTCGATCAACGGGACCGCCGCCCAGGCGGCGCGTTGCGTGGCGGAACCGTGTCGAAGCGACACGCGTGGAGCGTTGCTTTTCCCGCGCTGCTGCCGCGTGGTCACCTGTCCCGCTTTCAGAGTGCGTTGCATCCCCTGAAGTTCAGGCTGTTCGGGAAAGAGGTCCCCCTCTTTCAAATTTGGCAAGCGGAAAATTTTCTCATCCAGCCAGACGTCTATATCCCCCTGCACAAGGCGTGAGCTCATGGCAACAATGTGGTCACGTTGTTCAGCCAGGGAGGTGGCATTGGCGATCTGTTCCCCCAGCCTGGCAATGGCACGCCAATCTGATGAAAGAGGAGAACGCGAGGTAGCCATGCCAGCTACCTCTTGTGTTTGATCATAGTCAGGACATTGCTCTTATCGGGCTTGGGTTCGTAATGAACCTCATCCATCAGCTTGCGCATCAGGAAGATTCCCAGTCCCCCAATTTTGCGATCGGAGAGATCAGCCTTGAGATCGGGCAAGGGAATTTCAGAGGGATCGAAGGATTCACCGCGATCGATCAGGATAATGATGATCACGTCACCGCGCATTCCACAGGATAATTCCAAAACCCCATCCGGCTGATTTTCATAGGCGTGCTCGATGATATTCGACGCGGCCTCATCGGTGGCAAGCTGGATGTTATAGACATCCTTATCGCTAAAACCACCTGCACGAGCGATCTCACCTACAAAATCGCGGATCTCGTCGAGATATTCAAACTTCGCAGCAAATTGGACACTTTTCATACGGCAAAGTTAAAAGCCGCCTCAATACGATTGAAGGCGGCATCCTTCCTAACAATGTGTAAGTGACTCCAAAGTGACAGACAAAAGCCTAGAAATGGCCCACTGCTTGAAGAGGATCATCAAAGGTTTTGAAGAGCTCGGTAAAACCAGCCAGTTCCAATGCCTCCCGGATCCGCTCGGGAACAGAAGCCAGGACCACCTCCCCGCGATTGTAGCGCTTGCTATTGCGCTGGGCAGCCAGAAGAGCCCTGAACCCTGCACTGGACATATATTCCAATTCGCTCATATTGACAACAAGTTTGTATTTGCCTCCATCGTTCGCAGCTTCGAGGGCCTGCGCCAACTGTGGAGCTGTGGAGCTATCCACCCGCCCTTTGACGGCGATCATGTCGCAATGTTTGAACTCTTGAACCGTTATGTCCATAGAACTCCTCCAGGTTGAAAGTACTGTGCTGATTTACAAAATTATATCATGAGAAATAGATGAACTGAATTTGGTTGGCGCTACTGGCATGCTACCCGCCTATGTTGTGCACTTACAAATACGTTTGAAACATTGCCTGGCTGTCACTAAAATTCAAAAGGGGGTTAAAATGGTAAATAATTCACCACACGACAAAGGAGAAAAATGATGGGCGAACCCGTCCTCGTTATGCTCATCGAAGATAACATTGATCACGCGGAATTGGTTGTTCGCACCCTGGAAGATCACCTGATCAGCAACAAAGTACGTCATTTCCTGGATGGCCAATCTGCGCTGGATTATCTTTTTCGCCGCGGGGAATTCTCCGAGGCTACAGAAACACAGAGACCTCATGTAATTTTGCTGGATCTGCGACTCCCGCGTGTGGATGGCATCGATGTTCTCAAAGCGATCAAGGAGGATGCAAATTTAAAGAGTATTCCGGTAGTCGTGTTAACCACTTCAGAAGCAGAAAAGGATGTCGCCAAGGCCTACTATAATCATGCCAATAGTTATCTGGTGAAACCGGTGGGGTTTGAAGATTTCAAGAAGTTAATGGATGATCTTGGATTTTACTGGCTTGGCTGGAATGTCAATCCTGACCCCCGGTAAATAAAACAGTCTTTTCTCGCAAGGTTGAAGCCCAAACGGATAGCGCAAATTTTCTATGATGGATGATACCATCCACATTTTATTAATCGAAGACGATCCTGCGCATGCAGAATTAATTCAACGCGCATTTGAAGATCGCGGCAATGGGGCCCATCTGATCGTAGCGCAGACGCTATCCCAGGCCCGTGCTTATCTGAGCGGCTCCCAGCCGATGCTGATCATTGCAGACTGGCGCCTGCCGGATGGTGAGAGCAGTGAACTTCTCGCCGAGGAACATCGCGCCTCTGCCCCGCCCATCATTATCATGACCAGCTATGGGAGTGAACGCAACGCCGTGGAGGCGATCAAATCCGGCGCGCTGGATTACATCATCAAGTCCTCTGAATCGATGACGGACATGCCTCATATTGCAGAGCGCGCCATCCAGCAGTGGAAGATCCTGCAGGAACAGGAACGGATCCAAATCGCGCTTGCCGAACGGGAGTCCCAATTCCGCCTGCTGGCCGAAAACTCCTCCGACATCATCTCACGTCACGATATCCGCGGGAATATTCTATACATCTCTCCGGCTTGCCGCACCCTGTTAGGATATGAACCCGCCGAACTCATCGGCCAGCCGGTGACTCAATTTATCCATCCTGAGGATGCAAAGTCAATTTGGGAATTGTTCGCCTCGCCAGACTGGACGGACCCGACCGCAGCCGTGCCTTATCGGGCTCACCATAAAAATGGTGAATATATCTGGCTGGAGACCACCGCCAGAATTATTTACGATCAGGAACACAATGTAAGAGAAGTCCAGGCTTCCTCGCGCGATATTACCGAACGAAAACAAGCCGAGGTTGCGCTGCAACACGCCCATGAGGATCTTCGAGAGGCCTATGACAGGACTATCGAGGGCTGGGTTATGGCGCTTGACCTGCGGGATCGTGAGACGGAAGGTCATACCCAGCGCGTCACAGAAATGGCTATTCGATTGGCGCTCGAGCTTGGCTGCACGGATGAAGAATTGTTGCATATCCGCAGAGGCGCCTTGTTGCACGACATGGGCAAGATGGGCATCCCCGATGAGATCCTGCAGAAACCCGGTCCGCTGACCGATGAAGAATGGATCATCATGCACAAGCATCCACTCTATGCTTATCAAATGCTCTCCCCCATTCATTATCTAAATCCATCCCTGATCATTCCATATTGTCATCACGAGCGCTGGGATGGCTCAGGCTATCCTCAGGGGTTGAAAGGGGAAGAAATTCCTCTCTTTGCTCGTCTCTTTGCAGTGGTGGATGTTTGGGATGCCTTGTCCAGTGACCGGCCTTATCGAAAGCGTCTTCCGCGACAGGAGGTTGCCAACTATTTGCGCGAAGAAGCCGGGCGGCTTTTTGATGCCTACATCGTGGACAAGTTTTTATCCCTCGTTGCCATCCAATAAAACAAAGGCGACCCCTCAATGAGGGGTCGCCTTTGTTTTATTCCGCAGTTACGCTTACCAGAACTGCTCTTACTACAACTCGCTTTCGATAGGCTTTACTTTTATCATCGTATCCCTTACAAGTCACAAGCGTCAACCAGGGCTTCTCTTCATGCTTGAAGGCAGAGGTATCATTCGGCTCAAGCAGGACATTGGTTTGAACCTCGAACGTGTACTTCTGTCCGGAGGTGTAGACGATGATCTTGTCTTCAAACTTGAGTTTATCTAAATTGACAAACGGACCCGCCAAACCATTGGATAAATAGACATGGCTGGTCAGCACGCTGTTGCCGTTCCAGGATGGGAAGGCAGTCCCATCCAACCATCCGGCCTGATTCGCCAACCAGGATACGTTCCAGGCCCCATTCTTCAGCGGCACACCGACAATCGGAATCTTGATTCCTAAGGCCGGGATTTCCAGCATGACATCTCCGGTGCTCGAATAAACTTCATGAGGTGTGTGACTGAGATCAGTCACTACGCCGGGCGCAAAACCGGTCTCCGGCAGGGCTCGCACACTCCGGGCGTTCCCACCGCCGCTGGCGCTCGAAGTGATTTGAAGAGCCGCTGACCCAGCATTATTAAACGCTCGATCGGTGATTGAACTGGTTGTGATTGAAACATTATTGGAACCACCGGGCGGCTGGCCGAGAGAGTTCACCCGCGTCAGGACGGTAACGATATAAGAATCAGTCGGCGCAACCGTGCCGAAATTAATGGTGAATGTGTTGCCTGATAGTACGGACGTCAGGCCCGGGTTCGGCGAGATCGTGATGGAGATAATATCCAGAAAAGACGGTTTGGTATCGGTCAGCACCACGTTCGTCGCATTCACATTTCCATTATTTCCAACCGTGAGTGTGTAAACCACCGCGCTTCCCACGGTCGCGCTGGTTGGTGAGCCGAATTTGGTCACCGCTGGATCAGCAATTTGCGCAGCCCCACCGGCTTGATCGCCAAAGTTAACGGTGGCGGTTGTGCCAGCGCTCAAACTCACGGCCACGTTATTAAGTGTTGTGCTCATAAAACCAGCCGGGTCAGTTTCAGCGATCGTATACAGCCCCGCCGCTAGGTTCGGGAAACTATAGCTCCCCAAGGCATTGGTCGTGGTTGTGGCAATGACTGTACCAAGGCTATTCCTGAGCTCTATCGTCACGCCGCTCAGCGATGTTTCTCCTGAATCTTGTACCCCATTTCCATTCGCATCCTCAAAGACCATGCCGAGAATGCCCGAAAGGGCCGCATTGGGCAGCCGATAATCGCCGAAATTGACAGTAGCCGAACCGCCCGCGCTCACCGTCGCAGCGATGCTATTCGGCGTGGTGCTCACATAGCCTGCCAGGTCGGTTTCCACCACCAAATAATCACCGGCCGTCAGGTTGGTGAAGCTATAAGAACCGCCGGCTGTGGTGGTCAGGGTTGCGACCAAAGTGGTGCCGCTGCTATCGTAGAGATACACTCTCACAGCCCCAATCCCGGCTTCCCCGGCGCTCTGCGTCCCATTCAGATCCGTGTCATTGAATACCACCCCGTGAATGCTGGCGGGCGGACCTACGGTAACAGAGAGGTTTGCAGTCGCCGTCTGCCCGGACGAATCCCGAACGGAATAGGGAACCGCAGCGACCCCCGTGAAATTCGCGGCAGGGGTAAACAGCACATCCCCGGTCGTCGTATTGACGCTCCACTGATTGCCGCTCGCATCGGTGAATGAGGTCTGCTGACCGCTCGTGGAAGGATCGAGGTCAATAGTGTTGATCACAAGACTGTTCCCCGCTCCAAAGGCGCTATCATTGGAGGTGATATCGAGTAGAGTTACAGGCGTATTGAAAGGCGTAGCCCCGCTGTCGTCCTGAGCGATCGGTGGCGCCGGTGTAACGACCGTAACGCGCACGACTGCTATAGCGCAGTTCGTCGGGTTTAGCACTTCACAGATGCTATACGTCAATTGGTAGATCCCAGACGCCGTTCCCGGGGCAACATCCACAGTGCCATCTGGATTCAAAGTCAGCGCACCGCTTGGGTCAGGCACTGTTTCGGTTAGCGTCACATCAGCGGGTATCAAGGATACGCCATTTAATGTATCGTTATTAAATACATTCAAAACTGCGGTTGCGCCGGTAACACCATTCACTCCACTGGCACTATCGTCCACAGCAACAATGGGAGACGCGCTGACAGGAACACTCACCGTCGCTATATCACAAATGGAAGGATTCGCCTTGTCACAGATTTGATAGGTGACTGTATAGCTGCCAGCCACAGTTCCGGCTGCAACATTCACTGCACCGCTGGTAGTATTGAGTGTCACGCCGGGGTTCGTTGTTGAAATTTGTGAGAGATTGACGTTTGCAAGCGTAGCAGGATTGCCATTCAGAACATCGTTTGTCAGTACGTCTGCGAGCGATTGTCCACCTGCTGCTCCATTTACTGTAGATCCGGCATCGATGACTGCATCGATCTCAACCACTGGAACGCTTACCGTCGCTGGATCGCAAATGGTGGGATTCGCTTGATCGCAAATCTGGTAGGTGAGAGTATAGTTGCCAGTAGGCGTTCCAGCCGCAACATTGATCGCTCCACTGGCGACATCAAGTGTCACGCCTGGATTCGTAGTTGAAACCTGGGTCAACGTAATATTTGCAAGCGTAGCAGGATTGCCATTCAATGTATCATTGGTGAGAACATTTGCAAACGATTGTCCGCCGGTGATTCCATTTACTACCAAACCAGTGTCATCTGCCGCGCTAATTTCCACAATGTTATTTGTATCAGTTGCATTGTTGGAGAAGATGCCGGGATCATTAACTCCCGGTGGTGGTAGGACAGTTGCAGTATTCGCAAGCGCGCCACTGGTTGCGGTAACCATCGCATTCACCGTGAATATCACACTTCCACCGCCTGGCAAAGTAGGGATCACAATCCCCGCGCCTTGCATCAAAGTGACCGTTGTATTACCGGCGGTTGGACAGACCGCGCCGCCGCTTGCATTCCCACAGGTAACACTCGAAACAGTAAAACCAGCCACAGACGGATCGGTGAAAACAGTATTGTTCGCATCGCTGGGACCATGATTCGTGATAACAACTGTGTACGCAGTCGTACTGCCTACACCAATGTTTGTCATGCCATCGGTCTTTGTGATCTCAAGTTCAGAGTTGTAATTCGGTGTATCGGTATCTGTTGAAGAGTTGGTGGCAGGTGTTGGATCAGTCCCAGCGCTTAATGTAGCTGCCGCAGAATTAATCAGATTACCCGTTGCGCTGGAAAGCGCAGTCGCATTTATCGTGTATATTACACTTTGACCAGCTGGGATGGAAACAGAATCATTAATATTTCCATTGCCACTTGCCGAACAGGTTGCGCCACCCGTTCCTGAACATGTCCAGGAAATATTTGTCAGCGAGGCTGAGAAGTTATCTGTGACGATGCCCGAGCCAATCGCGTTGCCGACGTTATCGATCGTGATCGTATAAGTGAGCGAGGTACCGGGCGTGTAAGTCGTTGAACCATCGGTTTTAACAATGTTAAAGTCCGGGCTGCTAATTGTGAATGTTTGTGTTGATGAAGCCGCGTAATCATTCAGCTGTCCAGCGGGACCATCATTACCCGTGCGTTCTCCGGCCACTGTTCCGCTAAGACCCGTCCAGGTCGAGTTCGCAGTATTGCTGATGGTCTGACCAATGCTGATCCCGCTTTGGATCGTCGCGGTGTAATCAATCGTAATACTTCCACCGGCCGGGACAGCATCTATCATCACACTTAGGTTGTTGCCCGCTGAAGAGTCTGTGATGCCTGCTGCTCCTCCGCCCAGTATAACTGTCACCGGGAGATTGAGACCTAACGGGGCCGGGAGCGCATCTGTGAAATGGACATCCATGGCAGTGCTGACGGTCGCACCCGTCCCATTGATATAAGAAATGCGATATTGTACGATCTCTCCTATACCTGCCGGATTGGGCAAAGAAACGATTGTCTTGCCAAAGGTGAGGCTCGGCTCAACAACAGTGATATCTACTGTGTTTGAAGTTGTGGGTGTTCCCGCTCCCACTTGATTTGTAGCGGTGTTAGAGAGAATTGCTCCAGCCTGATTACTGACAACATTTGAAACCTGCGCACGGAATTCCAAAAGGATCGAATTATTCGTTGAGTCGTTATCGCCAGCCACAACCACATTGCTAAAACCGAACGTCACACTCCCACCATCCCCTGCGACCGGTGTAATCGTCTGTGTGCCAACTGTGCCGTTGAAATCTGCGGTTAACAGTCCAGCACTTGCAGCTGCCGTTGTAATGATCTGTGGTGTGCCAGAAACAACAGTCAGTCCCATAGGTAAGTCATCCAGGACAGTATCTGCAGAGGTTGTTCCTTCGGGGAACGTGAGCAGAAAATCATATGTGATCTCTTCTCCGATGGCTACATCCGAGCCGCTGGTATGTGAAGCGGAGGTAGCTGTTAATTGTTTGGTGATCGTGTGTGAAGAAGTCAAGGTTGTGCTGACGATATTGCTTGTCGCAACATAATCATTTGTCCCACCAGAACCATTTCGTTCACCAGTGGTTGCACCAGGGGAGCCTGGAGTCACAGAACCAGTAGGATTGCTGGAGGTTCCTGTTCCGGGCAAACTCGTATAAGTAAGGCTGGCAGAATTGCCAATCGTAGAACCCACTGACACAGAGTCCGCGACGACTGCACTGATATTGATCGTGGCTGTTCCGCCCGCGGCCAGACATGTTACTGTTGCTGTTACCGTTGGTGCTGAATAACTTCCACTCACATTCGATGCGGTAGAACCACAAGCACCACCGGTCGTCGAACCATTTACGGCGACCGGCGTAGTAAGAGCCGCGCTGAGAGAGTCTGTCAGGATGATATCGAATGCAGGCGCATTCCCGCTGTTGGTAATTTGTAATTGATAAGTGATGGGGTCGCCCGCGTCCAACGGAGTCACGGTGATGGATTTTGCGATTGTGCTAATCACCGGCTCGATCACGCTGATGCGGCTGTTGACTGTGTCCGTTGAAGTAATAAGGCTGACACCATTGATATTCACGGTAAATGTATTCCCGCGGGTACTGCCAGCCTGATTGATGGAAGTATTTCGCACGAGGGAGTTGAATTCGATCACAACGTATTCTGCATCGCTGTCATTGTCGTTATTCGTGACGTTTCCAAGACTGAAAATTGGGTCAACTGCGTCCCCATAGGGATTGCCGGAACCCCCACTGACGCTTACAGCTGGCAAAACAAAAGCTGGCGTTACGCTGCTTGTGTTGCCAGAAATAACAGGGACACTTCCGATCGTGCCAGTGGATGATGACGCACAGGCGGCACCACTGTTGCAAACAAAAGCGATCCTGGTTGATCCGTCATTCATATAAGCCATGTTAGCGACAATCCCCTCAATCACCTGGAGGTTCGTTGTTGTGCCTTCTGGCAAATCCAGCACAAGATGGTAACGAACGATCTCACCGATCAAAACACTGCGCGGCGCGCCGGCCTCGGAAGAGGAATCTTCTGAGGTGGCAACGACAGTTTTGACCGCGGTAACGACTCCAAGTTTTGAGGTTGACGTGTTCCCGGTGCCCCCATTGAGGGAAGAGACCGTGACACTGTTAATCTTTGTTCCAGCCGTTGTTCCCGTTACCGTAACTGTGATGGTACAAGCATTATTAGCCGCAATCGTCGCACCGCTCAGGCTGATGCTGGGGCCATTGGCGGCCGCAGTGACCGTGCCACCGGCACAGGTTGTTGAGGTATTAGGAACTGCCGCGTTCTGCAATCCTGCAGGATAGGTATCTGTAAAACCAACACCGGTTAATGCCACTGTGTTTCCAGCAGGATTTGTGACGATGAAAGTGATTGTAGTTGTTCCATTCAATCCAACGGCGGATGCGGCAAAGGATTTGCTTATGGATGGAGGCTCAATGACAGCTACAGTGTTCGAGCCTGTATTGTTGCCTTCATTGATTTCCAGCACATTGTCATTTGGATCGACAGTCGTGGTATTCGCGAGACTACCTGAAGAAGTTGATGTGACCGGGAAGGCGACACTAAATGAGCCTCCGACCGGCAAGGTGACAGCACCGTTCGCATCACAGCTCAAGACGATTCCCGTGATGGAACAATTGATCGTCCCCGTGGGCGGAGTGGCACCATTGGTGACCGTCAGAGCCACTTGAGGGTAATAAGCTGCTGAACCTGGCAGGATATCGCTCAAGATCACATTTGTATCGGCAAAGGAAGCGGGAGCAAGGCCCGGATTGTTGATAGTGATCGTCCAGTTGAACGAATTCCCGAGCATCAAGTTATCGCTCACGTCATTGGCTTTTGTTACAGTCAGGTCAGCAAGGGAACGATAAACCGTTTTACTATCTGAATTCGATGTGACACCAGTTATCGTGGCAGAGGCAGTGTTTGTCACAGCAGTCGCTGTGAAGTCCGCAGGTGTGACTGTGTAGGTCGTGGCGCAGGTCACGCTTTCGCCTGGATCCAAATAGGCATCCAGGTCGCCTACCGTGCTTACATCCGGGCAGGTGACAGTCGCTTTATTATCGGTGACGGTTACAGGTCCCAGGAGAGACGCAGATCCACTGTTTGTCACCAAATAGCCGTAATGCAACAAGTCACCCACATTGGTGAAGGAGGCTTCCGTCACACTTTTGGCGAGTGTGAGCCCAGTAGTTGCATAGGTCGCTGAGGAGGTATCCGTATATACAGAACCACTATAAGTACCAGAGCTCGTTGCTATATTTGGATGTGCACCTGATGTGGTAGTGACCGGGCCCACGACGCAGGTCGTAATGTGATTATTATTTCCGGCCACAGCAACCGGCAACGAAGCGGGCCATGAACAAGTTGCGGTACTCACAAGAGGATCGGTTACGCTGACAGGACTGAGCACGACATCGCCTGCATTTTCAATCGTGAACTGATAATACACATTGGTCCCGGCTGTTACTGCCACAAATGAGGCCCACGGACCTGTGGCACTGGTGGAGATTTGTTTTAGTAAGGCAATTGCCGGGCTGGGCGAATTCACGGTCAATGTATCCGTCGCAAAATCGCCAATAGTGGCTGTGCCGGAAATTGTTGCTTGCACAGTTCCGCTTGCATTTGCGTAACTTCCGGTGCCTGGTGCGGTGACATTCACGGATACTGTACAAGTTCCCCCGGCCGCGATCGTTCCATTGGTGAACGCCAGGGATATTGCATTTGCTGCCGGGGCAAAAGTTGGCGAACCGCATCCGCTGGTCGTTGCATTTGGGCTCGCCGCTACCCTCATTTGCGCCGGCGAGGTAGGCAGGGAATCCGAAAACTGGACGCTGGAAAGGGCGTTATTCAAGTTTGAATTTGTAATTGTAAATGTCAGGGTGGAAGTGCCGCCAGCCAGGATTGGGTTGGGAGCGAATAATTTGGAGATGGCTGGTGGTTTCAAAACAGTAAGTGAGGCAGTTGCAATTCCCGTGGTGCCGCTGTTTGTGCCTCCCTGCGTAGACGAAACAAAGCCGCTTACATTGTCATAAATGCCTGAGGCTGTAGTTGTCACTGTAACATTGATTGTGCAGGAAGAGCTTACCGCCAGCGTGCCTCCACTGAATGAAATCGTCCGTGGAGCCGTGGTGGTTAATGTACCTCCACACTGGGCAGAGGCGCCAGAAGTTACTGTCAGGCCGCTTGGCAGGGTATCGGTAAAACTTATTCCCGTAAATGCTACGCCCGTATTTGGATTCATAACAGTAAAAGTCAAGGTGGAGGTTGCCCCGATCGCGACCGGGTTTGGAGAGAACGCTTTGGTAATGGTGCCAGGCACAGGAGTTCCGCATCCTGTAAAGATGACATTGTCAAAATTGATGTCATTCCCACTGGATGTGGCATTGGCGCCGTTGCCATAGATGCGGAAGTAAGTGACACCGGTTGTATTTGTCTGGCCGGTAAAACTATAAGCACCATATGTAGCCCAAGAGGTTGTTGAGCTGAAGGCGCTTTTAAGATTCCAGGTTGTCCCATCGGTGCTGTAATACACTGCATCATTACCTGGGCCATTACTTTTTCGTTCGGCATCAAACTGCATCTCAACTTGTGTATATTTGCTGGTATCAATGGCAAATTGAATAAAGGGAGAGCTTGCCGGGGTAATGGGAGTTGCATTTAACCAGCCATAGTTTCGAATGCCGGGCTGAGGGCTTCCACCAGAGGCTGACGTGTCTGCCACAGAAGTGAGCCCATTGCCATTACTGACCGCCGCAGTTGTTACGTCGGGAGCCTGTGTATTGGCGGCCGGGAAAGGCGGAGGGTCGACTGTAAACCCGGCAAATGTCCATTGTGCCATCGTCAGAGCGCACACAGGAGTTGGTCCGGGGGGCGTGGTGTTGACCGTCAGCGTGTCTGACGCGAAATTTCCAGTATCCAGCGTATCAATGAAAAGGTGATTGGAGGTATTGGTATAAGTGCCAATGACAGGAACAGTTACATTGACCTTAATAGTACAGCTGCTGTTAGGTGCCAGGCTTCCGTTTGAAAAGGAAACCGATGCGGCACCAGCGGTCGGTGCAAAGGTTGGTGAACCACAGCCCGTTGTGGAGGCATTGGGGGAACTTGCCACTACCATTGCTCCGGGTGTTGTTGGGAGGTTATCTGTAAAATTCAGTCCGCTGAAGGAAGCAGAGGTAGGGTTAGTCAAGGTAAATGTCAGGGTGGAGACACCACCAGCAGTCGTCGGGTCAGGACTGAAGTTTTTCGAAATGGTAACAGCCGAAGGATCGATAATATAAGCATAGCGGGTGGAGACACCATAATCTGCGTTATAGTGATAACTGCTTCCTGAAAAATCATAGATCAGCGTGGAAAGCGGCTCGGGGTTGCTGGAGCCAACGCTAAGAATTTTGACCTGATAGGTAACAGTCGTTCCCCCACCTGCCTTACCGACTCCATTACAGGCCCGATAGTTTGGGCTGTTCGGATCATTCTCCCAGGAACAGGCATCTCCATAAAGTCTGTCATTGGGGCTAGCAAGATAAGGTGATGTATCAGCTGTATAGGTGGTTGAAACGGATAGGATTTGAAAAACAGTGTTGGGAAAATTGATAAAGCTCTCGATCTGTTCATAGCCATTCGTCGCGGTTGCGCCCAGCAGTTTAATGTAATATGTATTCCCTACGACCAGCGCCATTGTCCCACCATTTGCCACCGACGCTAAACTTGCCAGCGAAGTCCCATACTGAACATCAGAAATGGTATTGCGGCTTTGAGAAACCAGATGTTCGACGAACAGCTCACGCGGTATGGTCGTGCTGCCGGTAGTTGTTCCTGCATCTGCAGTGACCGCGATGTGGTAGCGGCGGGTCGCATTGTAAGCCGCCGGATCGCGCGTGACCTCAACCTCAAAATAAATATCGGTGCAGGCACCCACAGCAAGGCTGGAAACGGAGAGCGTGGTACTTGATCCAGGGCGGTTGTTGATGAAGGCATTAGCTGAATCCCATAGGAATGAGGCAGTCACGTTGATAGCCACAGCAGATCCCGTATTACAAACCCTGGCCCCAATCGGAAAACGATTGGGGCCAACCGTGACATTATTACTATCCAGTCCGATAACATTCCACGTGATAGGAGTAACGGTTAATGTAGTCACGGCAAATACAAGGTATTGTGGCTGGGCAAAAAGGCCTATTAATATCCCCATAAAAAAAATACGGCGTGATATAGTACCGAAATCAAGCTTCATGATACCTCGATAATTATTTCTATGGCATTGGTAAAATCAGCGCCCGGTTTCGTTACTGCCTTGTCAATACTCTTGCTATCAGCACGTCAAGACTTAATTTTTCACATCCGTAAGAAGTCACCCGAAAGTACTATTCATGGAATTCTAAGCAGCTAGAGTTGATATGTCAATCATTAATGAAAACATTTTTGTTAGGTGTTTCTACCTCTCTACGGTTAACTAAATTAAATGAGGGTTTCAAAAAGGATGGGGTCAAGTTGCTTTGCTGTAGAATTTATTGAGAAAGCTCAGAGTTCTCCGTGGTCTCCCCTGGCACCGCCCAAAGGGGCCAGGACAGGTGTGTGGCTAGGCGCCCACGACCTTAGACATCCCCAATTCAATAAAGCATTTGACACTGCTTCCCGCTTCGATTATCCTTAACCAGTCCGGGCAGGCCCGGCGCGGCAGAGCCTCTCAAACCCCGCCAGGGTCGAAAGACAGCAACGGTACGGGAGTAATTCTGGGTGCCGCCGGTCACCTGCTCGGATATTTTCTATGACCTCCAAACGTTGGATCTTCATCCTCCTCGCCCTCATTCTTGGCGCGGCTCTGGGGCTTGCCTACGGCTGGTATATTGACCCGGTCGACTTCTTCGACCTTACCCCCGATACTCTGCGCCCAGATTACAAAGCTGATTACGTCCTGATGACCGCCGAAGCCTACAGCGTTGAACAGGACCCAGGCCTGGCCGCCCGCCGTCTGGCTATCTTTGGCACAAAATCTTCCTCCGCCATCGCCAATGATGGGCTCACCTACGCGCGCACAAACGGATTCCCCGATTCAGATATCGCGCTGATACAGGAACTGGTGACCGCGCTCCAGGCATGGAGTGGAATCCAGTGAGACGTATCTCGTGGTGGCGCCTGGGCGCCATACTTGCGCTACTCGCGGGGCTGGGACTCGGTCTCGTTTATTCATGGGTGATCTCCCCGTTAGGAGTTTCTAACGCAGAACCAATTACACTACGCGCCGACTTCAAGGACCAATATCGTTCCGCCATCGCGGCAGCCTATGCTGCGACTGGTAACCTTCCACGCGCCCGGGCCCGCCTGGCGTTGTTGGGAGATTCCAATTCAGTTGAGGCGCTAAATGGGCAGGCCCAGCGTATGCAGGCAAATAATCAATCCTTCGAACGGGCAGATCAGGTCGTTGCGCTGGCCCGGGCTCTGGATGAAAGCACGAGCGGTGCGAGTGGTGGCGCGCCCCCCGCAACTCCGACCACTGAAATTGCAGATCAATCTGAAAATATTGTAACGGCAAACTCTCCCCCATCTTCAGCGGAGGTTCCTCTCGATTTGACGGAAACCCCGCAAACCATCGAAACCCAAACCCTGGTCATCGAATCGACTCCTCGTCCCACCAGCACAGCGACTCCCGTGCCCGGCAAGCCATTTGCATTAATCGGACAGGAAACCATGTGCGATTCCAATCTTCCAGCCGGATTATTACAGGTGCTGGTATTGAACTCAAACCGCAGACAAATCGCCGGCCTGGAAATCGACATCACATGGGATGGCGGCAAGGAAAGCTTCTTCACAGGCCTCAAGCCAGAGCTTGGCAATGGCTATGCAGATTACAGCATGACACCTGATGTAACCTACTCCATCCAGCTTGCGCGCGGTAGTGATGTGGCGCTGGGTATCACCGCGCCCACCTGCCAATCCTCCGCCGGCGAAGCATTCCTGGGTGGAATAAAACTTACCTTCCAACAGCCCTAAAATTTCTCACCGAGCGGAACGCAAAATGTAATGGAGGCATGAAGACGACTTCGGAGCGTGCCTATAGTAAGCGTCCATTGCCCTTTGAAAATAAATCAGCCACAGAGTATTCTGTGGCTGAAAGATTTAAGATAACCTAATTGCCCGCGCCGAGAACGGCGAAGAGAACAACCTAAAAACTTATTGCATCGTATTGCTATTTGCCCAATCATTTCCCAGCCTTACTTCCACATCCACCGTAGAAGTGGGATCAGGCTTGAACAGGATCTGTGCGCTTGAGGTCACTCCAAACACAGCTTGCAAATATTTCAGCGTATAAAGTTTTGGCGAATAGACAACGATCGTAGTAGCATTCGTTGCCTCTGTTGGTCCAATCTCTGTTACGGGTACGCCTTGATTCACGAGGAAATTGCCGGTAGTGGTATCCAGACCCGCTGTAAAAGAACCGTTCAACACACGCACCCGGGCGCCATCCGCCCGCATCAGACCAGGTAAGTCATTTTGATTCGCCAGAGGGTTGACCGCTCCACCCGCAGTAAAGATTTGATCGCGCAACTCACGGATCTTGTCAGGCAGTGGCTTCATNACAGCNGCATCCTGTCCACCCAGCACAGTGTTATCCAGCGCCACCATGGTGTAATCNATGGCACCCTGCTTGATGCTCTCCACAGGAATATCCTTGGCTAATACACCCAATCGAATCGCCACATCAAAAGGCATATTGGTTCGAATACCCGCTGAAAATTGTTCATAAAACGTCTGCGCTTTTCCAATCATCATGGGGAAGTTCTCAGGGCTCAGTATTTTATTGCGGATCGCAATAATTACCTTTTGCTGTCGCTTCGCCCGCGCAATGTCTCCCTCTTTATCTTTACGGAAACGTGCATAAGCCAGCGCTTTTTCTCCATCCAGGGGGCGCATCCCGCAACAGGTAAGTTTAATCTTATCCTTTCCAACCCCAACCGGATCCAGTCTTAGATTTTCATCGTTATAAATTTCGATGCCACCGATCTCATCGATGAAGGAGGCGAAAGTAGAAAAATCAACCTGCGCGTAATATTGAATCGGTACCCCGATGAATTGTTCCACAGTTTTCCGGGCGAGTTCAGGACCGCCACCCGGCAGCTTATTGCCCTCTCCCGATGCGTAAGCCGTGTTGATACGGCTATAACCGGACCCCGGAATATTGACCCACATATCGCGTGGAATGGACAACATGCCAGCCGTCTTGGTCAGCGGATCGATCGTCAGCAGGATCATCGTATCAGAACGCGGCGGACCCTCATTTGCGAGCCAATCTCGATAATCCAGGCCAATGATCAGAACGGTGATACGGCTCGCCCCATCCCAGGCCGGAGGCAGATCGCTCTCTGGAATGTTATTAATCGGTGGAGGCAGCTCTGTTACGTCAGCAATAGCTGTACCATCACTACCTATGGTTGGACCAGCCAGGCCGCCTGTCACCGTACCGCAATTTGATGGAGGGGTGCCCGGCAAAGGTGTGAGCGTCCAACAAGTGATCAGGCCGCGCACAAAGAAAAAACCACCCACTGCCAGAAGTATCCCAGCCGCGGTAACCATGATCTGCATCACAGACGGGCGTCCGATTTTGATGTTTTTGAGAAAGTTCATTTTGTTCATACGGGTTTAATATATACCATATCCAGGCCGAGTCGATCCAAGCCCTCTTTTGCCCAGTGTTGCAACAGGGCAGAATCTTCTTCCATCACCTTCATCATCACGGCAATGGCACGATGATCACGAATTTCTGCCAGTGCGCGCAATGCATGGATACGCGCCGACTGTGGAGCATTTCCTTCGGCAGGCTCAGGACTCTGTTTCACAACCTCAATCAGAGCAGGCACTGCCTCTTTTCCAATCTTGACCAGCGCGTTCACCGCCAGACTGCTGACCATGGAATCTTCATCCCTCAACGCCTGGACGAGAGGCTGGGTCGCGCTCTCGGCAGGTTTGATCGCCAGCCCAAGCGCCGCGCACTGACGGACTTCACGGGCAGGATCGTTCAGAAACGGGATCAACCATTCGGCTTGGGAGTGAGGCGATTGCGCCAGGACGCGCAGTCCCCACCAGCGGTGATCTACTTCCGACGAGCGGGTTAAATCCAATAGCGCAGGAATGGCTTCCTGACCCAAATCGATCAGTTCAGGGACAGCTTTTTCCGCGCGGGTTTCACTTCCACCCGTAAGATCGCTTAATAAATCTTGTAAGGAAGACACGTTATTTCGCAGGCGGAGGAACGGGCAATTCACCTTCTGCCACGTTCGTCCATTTGTCGCCCTCTTCGATCAACATCACCGGGATATCGTCCACAATGGGATATTTGCGTCCACAATCCTTACAAATGAACCAAGCATCCTTATGCAATTTCAGTTCGCCGCCTGTGGTGCGCACGCAATTGGGGCAGCGCAATATTTCGATCAGTGTCTGGCTAATCATTGAGTCTCCATTTCCTAGCCAAAATTTTACCATGCGCTAATTTTTCAGCAGCCTGGTGCCAAAAAATAAACGTTACGCGGACGGACCTCGACACAAATTATTTTCGCCCGCTAATTTTTCGGGGTTCTTCGAGTCAGGACCATACTGGCAGATCGCCTGCCAGGGTTCATAATGAGTGGTGACCGTATCCTGGAAATAGATGGCCCCGTTCTTCCAAACCGTCCGGGTCACATTTACATCCGCGCCGTTGGCAGCCCAATCCACCTGCTTTATTTCATTCTTCTTCAACTCAGGGTTTTCTTCATACAAAGGCGCGGGTGCAGGGACAACATTGGTGGGGCCTGTTGTATCATACGTGACAGACCGCCCATCAGAAGTCGAATAGAATTTCCAGGTCAACGATCCACTCCCCATATAGGTTTCCATCAAAATCCAATACGGTGTATCGTTTGTAAATTTGAAATCAACCAGTGGGAAGTAAACCGTTGCATCCAAACCAGCCAATCTCGGGTCTACGGATCCGCTGGCCGTCTCTTCATAATAAGACACTCGATAGGCATGCGGAGTTCTTTCAACAATAGGGTATCCGGCGTTGAACACAGCCCGGAAGAGAGTAGTGCTCACCTGGCAGACACCACCGCCCACTCCCTTGATCGTCCGACCCCCATAAATGATAAGTGCTTCTGCAAATCCATTATCCAGACTTACATCTCCCAGATGTGCCCCCATGGAGAATGTCTCGCCGGGCGCAACCAAAACTCCATGAAATTGTTTCGCAGCCGCTTCAATATTTTGAATACGGGCTGCTGAAGAACCATAAAAATAAGATGTCTCTGCATGAACTAATTCGGTAATCCCAAGTTCCTGCCCCGTGGCAGTAGCGGGAACTCTGGGTTGGGCTTCATTGATGACCAGCGGAACACTATGCTCCCCGCGCCCCACCGCTTCATTGATCGCCTGGATGCTGGCATCCACATCCAGAGCGCGACCCACCTTTGAGTCCTGGATCAGATCAAGCTGGTGCGTATCATCATTGAAAATGAATTTTGCATCTGACGGCAGGCGGTCAACCTGTGTCTTCACGGGTACCAGCAGATCTCGTAATCCTTTCGGGTTGAGAACCACCTGAACACTCTGTTGATCTCCGTTTTGCACACGTTGTGGCATGATCATATTCGCCAGGATTTCAGGCGTGTAAATATAGGGCCCAACCTCTCCCTGGGCTGCATCTGGGATGACTAGCGTGAGAGGCTGACTGAGGATCTGTCGCGCGGCATCTGCCTGCGCGCTCACATCCAATATTTGCGGTTGGGTTTCCTGTACCACCAGCGGAACTTCGCCGTCACTGAACGTTTGCAATTGCGCCCCGAGATAAATCAAGGTCGCGTCTATTTTTAATTCGCGTCCCACCCGACCCGCTTGCGCATCTACATTCGTGCCGTTCAACTTTAAGCTGGCTTCCAGCATCGGCTGATCGATTTCCGTTGAGATCTGGCGAAGATATTGGAACGCAACGCGTTGATCGAAGACAATCACTGGCGGGACGCTGACGCCTTTCCCTCCGGCACGTATCTGGCCGGATAGCGCTCCGAACAAGCCCCCCCTTCTCCCCAGGCGATAAGCCGTTACCGCACTGGAAGAGGGATCGAAGACCATGCCTAATTGTGCTGGAGTCGCGATCCAGGCCTTTTCACCATCTTTAAAAAGAACCTTCCCCGTGATGGGATAGGATAATGCCTGATTCAACTTCACCGCCGCGTCCGCTGGGGTAAGACCGGAAAGATCCACACCAGCGACCGAAACACCGGGAAAGATACGGCCTGCATAAAGCAGTTGATACCCCAATGTCCATATGATAATGATCGCCAGAAAAAGCGTAACCCCGCTGATGAACGCGGCCACAATTTGTGGGAAAACGGGCATTCGTTTGTATGGATAAGAGATGGTAGCCATGATTGAAAATTATACCTTTTCAGAAGACGCTAAAATTAATATGGATGAGCATTGGATTAAGACGAGTTATAAAAATTTTTTGTTCCCACTCCATTTTAAGCGATAATGATGATCAGCCAGAATATTTTCTCCGACCACAAACATGTCACTGCGAGGAGGCCCCAGGCCCACGAAGCAGTCTTTAATTCAGCAGAAAAGGCTTATCGAGGTGTTTTCGTCTCGTAATTGGAGATTGCTTCGTCGCGCCAAACGCTCCTCGCAACGACGTGTACGTGTTTTACTCAGCACCAAAAGCAGGCAGCTCGACGGTATCTGTACCAGCTTTGACAACGTAATAGGGCATCCATGCTACGCCAAACAGTTTGACAAAGACATCTGTTTTCTTGGGCGCAATGGTCATTTCTGTAATTTCGTTTACAGCGCGTCCCCAGCGGTCATTGATCTCAGCGAGGGTTTCTTCACGACGTTTTTCAGCCTCTGCAATTTGTTGTTGGAACTGCTTAATTGCATCGACAGATTCTTCCACTTCTGCTTTTGCTTTGTTGGTAAGGCGATTCTTCGAGAACTGGGAAGTAACACTTTTTTTACGACCAACACCGAACACGCTAGCACCTATTTCAAGTAAGTTACTACCCTCTTCTCGTTTACGACCAGCGAGTTCATTTTGATCCATCTGTAATTCGCGTTCCTCACGGGCGAGCTTGTCCTGAAGCGTTTTGAGCTGACGGTCCAATGTTGCGGTCTTTTTCGCGATCTCTGCATCGCGCGCCTCGCGGGCTGCCTCGGCACAAGCCTTCATGAACTCTGCCTGGCTTACATCCGGACCGGCGAACACTTTGAGCGCCTGATTAACGCGCGCTTTAACAGATGAATTGCGAAATACCCAGTCCGTGAAATCTTTTTGCAAAGCAGTCATCAATTTGACATCGTTCAACGGCGCGTCAATAGAGCTGAAGCGCGCAGAAGGCACGGGAGAGGTATCGATGCTATCCAAGACACTCGCACTTAGTGGAAAATCCTCCCAACGAACCGCACCGCGCTTATCCGGTGTTTTTACCAACGTAGCGCGGGTGAGTTCGCTATCCACGCCATGCTTTCGGTCAAGGATATGTACTTCTGCAGCGGCAAGTAATGTGGGACGATAGATGACGCCATCGATCATTACTTCGGCAGGCATGGTTTTTTGCACGGCAGAGAATGCCTCGGGCAGGCTGTAATTTTGCGGCAGGAAATACTCGCGGATCCAGGCCGGAACAGGTGGCTTGGTATTCGAAGTTTGAATCCTGGCCGTTGGAGGTTGTGATTGCGAAGCAGCTGGTCGCAGGGTGGGCGTTGATTCCATAATGGGAGTGGCGCGAGGCGCCATCGCCTGCGTTTGACCCATTCCAGCTGGAGATGACACCACTTCTGCATTGGCAAGCTTGTTCAAATCGCCAATTCGATTTCGAGTAATGGGACCCGCCAGAAAATTCATCGTCGAACGTGTTTGCAATAATTCGGGTTGCTTGGCATGAATGTTATGCAACACAAAGACTCGTTTGCCGAGCGAGGAAATCAATTTATCGAAAACGATGCGCGATATGCCGCCGGCCGCGCTTTCGAGACCATCGAGTAGTCTGTTTTTATCCTGTTCGGTTTGCAGTTTGCCGATGAACCATGTTCCTGCGTTGGATAGGGCTTTGTAATCCACATCCACTGGATTCTGCGTGGCAAGTAATAAACCAAGCCCAAACGCACGCGCCTGTTTCAACATGCGCAGAAGCGGTCCCTTCGAAGGCGGGTTGCGTTGCGGAGGCAGATAACCATAAATCTCATCCATATAAAGTAGCGCGCGCAAGGAGGAAGCTCCGCTTTGGGTGCGCATCCAGGTTTCGACCGCCGAAAGCAAAAGCGTAACAAAGAACATCCGCTCCGGATCGGATAAGTGTGCCAGATAAAAAATATTGTGGCGCGGACGATTATCGGCAGTGTAAAGCAGGGAGCCTATATTTAACGACTGTCCCTCCCTCCAGGTTTCAAACGCAGGCGCCGCAAGGATGTTGTTCAGCACCATCGCGAGTTCCATGCGGTCTTTGGCTGGGAAAAATGTTTCCACCGGAAATGCGCCGAGTTTCTCGAACGGCGGAGTCTGTGTTTGCAGGATGAGTTCTGCCAACTCAACATCTTTTCCCTGACTCCAGGCGGCCTCAAATATATTTGCAAGCAAAATATGTTCACGCGAGCGCAGTGGATCGATATCGTCATATCCAACCAATCCCAGCAACGCCGTGACGGTACTCGTAATTTTTTCGCGCAAAACTTCGCGGTGCTCCTGCCACGAGATTTCTGGCACTGCCAGTGAAGATAGTACGCTCACTGGAATTCCGGCATCTGAGCCCGGGGTGAATATCGCAAATTGTGCAGCATTCTTCAGAGCAAGGATTCGCTCCTGAGGAATACTCCATTCTTTCAAGCCCTCGCGCCATGAGGTGGAGGCATCTGTGGAAACCTGTTCGAGGCTTTTGCCGGCGCGCCGTGCCAGGTCCGCATCGATCCAGGGCTGAAAATCCTGCGGAGCCAGATTGGGAAAATGCAATAATAGATTGGTGAGATCACCCTTCGGATCAATAATAATGGCAGGAATCCCCTGCAAGGCAGCTTCTTCCAGCAAAACAATACACAACCCCGTTTTGCCAGAACCCGTCATGCCGGTAACGACCGCGTGGGTGGTCAAATCAGCGGGATCGTAGGTAATTTCTTTTTCTGTAACAGTCTGCTTAAGGGGATCGTACTCACGTCCAAGATAAAAATTTGAATCGGCCATTTAAAATCTCTCTTGAGATGAACCTTGCGAAGGTTCGGCTTTCCTGGGTTGGATGGTGTTCCAAAACCTTCGCAAGGTTTTGTAGTTAGAACGAACGTGCTAGCCAACTGTACTCTATTTTTTCCCATCTTACAAGTAAGAATTAAAAAGACTTGCACAGGTTTCTGTGCAAGTCTTTTATCAATCGTTAATCATTACCACCGCCTCAGTCCCCACCGGAACCGCTGTTGCTTCCGCCTCCTCCGGAGTCATCAGTGCTATTATGACTGCTGCCATCGTCATTGCTGTTGCTGTTACTCCCGCTGTTGTCATTGTTATTGCTGCTATCATCTACTCCGGACCCATTGTCATTACCGGAGCCACTGCTTTCAAACTCAATCTTTTTCACAATGAACACGCCATTCACGTCGTAATATCCTTCCACTTTCACAGACGCGCCTATGCTTGGCGTTCCCTTGATCTCAGCGGAACTTACATCCATGGGAATGCCATTGACATCCCACACGTTCCCTTCCATCAAATGGACAGTGCCATTCAA
>Ga0065705_10104204_pt1 | contig 36164 bp, 26 predicted proteins | sample SwibulcommuniRL2_FD_59092 | JGI IMG/M metagenome (GOLD analysis project Ga0065705, IMG submission 59092) | Bulk soil microbial communities from switchgrass field near Rose Lake, East Lansing, Michigan, USA - RL2 Bulk Soil v2 (version 2) | ecosystem: Environmental > Terrestrial > Soil >...
CCAGCCGCTACGGCAGCGGATCGCCACGCAGCTTTCCGGCGTCCAGTCGGTCATCGACGGAATGCTGGTCGATCGTCCCCGCCGGCGAATCCTTCGTTCCAAGTAGCGGAGGTGTCGATGCAGCTTGTTGTCGAACCGTCTGGCTCAATCCGCTGCGTGTACGACGAGGCCCTCGATCTCACTGCTCTCGGCCCGCTCTCGATCACTCGCGGCTCCCACGTTGAACCAACCGCGGGTGGCCAATGGCTGGCGGACTTATCGCCGGTGTGCGGCCCGAAGCTCGGGCCATTTGCTCTCCGCCGTCAGGCCCTTGATGCCGAACGCGACTGGCTGGAGCGGAACTGGCTGACAGCCGGTTTCTAGCTCTTCGTCTTTGCTCACACTTCTTCACGCCGCCCCCAGGACGTTCTGTGGTCGGCAATTTCGTTTCTTGCTCTCGATGAAAAAGGGACTATCAAATGACGCAAGCCGAACTGGAACACGAAGTCGCTACCAAGATGGGCGAGTCGGTCAGCACGATTCGCAGACATGGATTCTCGCTCGTCACGTCGCTCCGGGTGTTCGATCCCGATGCCGACGAAATGCCCCGTCCGCCGCTGACAGTTGATTTTGACCAGCTCGACGCCGAACGCTACGCACGGGCCGCCTGAGCCCGTGGGTTGAGCGGCACATCCGATGGGCGGCAGCACTGGGCTGTCGCCCGCCTTCTTTCATCTCACACAGGAGCAGCACACCGTTGAGCCAACTCACTCGCTCCCTTTGCCGACAGCTCCGCGTGGTCATCAAAAAGGCACTCGGCAGGATCAAGCCGGACGTGCGGGTGATCGCCGGGCCTGACGGGCTCACGGTACAGGCCAAGGGCCATCAACACGCCGTCGAGTATCACGATTCCCAGCCACGCGAGTCGGCCGAACTCACCATGCCGTTTGCGGTATTGGAAGACGTGCAGGGAACGAAGGACGAGCCGGTCCGTCTTTACTGCCCCAAGAAGAAGGTGCTGGCAGCAACATGGGAAGACCGTCGCGTTGAACGGACGATGCAGTATTCACTGCCCAAGAATGACGGCACTGATTTCCACAAACCGCCGGCTTCTTACGCCCCGAACCCGCCGATGCTCCTGCGGGCATTGCACGACGCGTCCCAATGTACGGACCCGTATAGCTCGCGGTACGCGTTGGGCTGCATCCAATTGCGGGGCACCTCCGGACGCCTCGCGGCCACCGACGGCAAACAACTGCTGCTCCACTCGGGCTTCACGTTTGACGTTTCAGAGGACGTGCTGGTCCACGGCACGGAAGTCTTTGGTTGTTCCGAATTGCCGCAAGACGTGGCGGTCGATATTGGCAAGACCGAAACCCATGTTGTGGTCAAGATCGGACCTTGGAGCTTCTTTCTCGCCTTGGGCGATGGCCGCTTCCCGCGAGTCGAAGACATCATCCCCTCCTTCCAGAGTGCCAAGACGACGGTGGACTTGCATCCGGACGATGCCAGGTTCTTCGCGGAAAACGTCCGGCGGCTGCCGGGCGGGCTGGAAGACCAAGCTGTTACGTTCGAGTGCAACGGCACGATAGCGGTTCGCTCCAAGACGGAAGACACACAGGCTGCCGAGATCGTGCTGACAAACTCGACGAAGACCGGAGAGGACGTGACGATCTGCCTGCACCGTCGCAACTTGATGAGCCTGGCGGAGATGTGCTTTGACCGGATCTACCTCTTTGGCAATCAGAACGCCGTGCTCGCCCGAGACGACTACCGCAGTTACCTGTTCATGCCGCTGGAGTCGCAGCAGGCGATCAAGCCGAGCGAAGATTGCCTGCTGATTCCCTCGCCCTTCAATCCGCGACCGAGCGGCACGTTTCCCCGGCCCTACAATCCCACAATCCCCATGAACACCAATCCCAACGCACCTGCAGCGACGCCGCCGATCGAAGAAACCGCAAACAATCAGGAGGCACTGCCGCCCATCCGCCGTCGCCGCCGCACCAACAAGTCGAGTGGCGTACTCGAACAGGCAATCGCTGTCCGCGACCAGCTCCGCGGCACGCTCGCGGGCATCAAGGACCTCATCCGATCCCTCAAGGCCGAGCGTCGCAGCCAAAAATCGCTGAAGCTGGCCCTCGACTCGCTCAAGCAACTCCAGTCCGCGGCGTAGTCGCCCGCTCCACGCCAGCATCCTCAAACCGCATTCGACGGCAACGCGTCGAGTTCCAGGAGTCACTTCATGCCATTGAAAGTTTCCGTGGGGCTGTCCAAGAAGATCGGCCAGCCCGACTATGGTTCGCTGGGAGCGAGCTGTCACGTCGAGTACGAAGCTGACAGCGTGCTGCTCTTCCAGGACTTGGAGGCATTCCACCGCCAGGTGAAAGCTGCCTTTACCGCCTGCAAACAGGCGGTCAGCGACGAGCTGTACCGCCACCAGAACGGCGAGCTGCAGCAATCACCCGACCAAGCTCAACAGAACAACCACAACGGTCAGCACGCGAATGGTGCCAACGGCCGCACCAACGGTCAGCGTCGTCAGACCGGCCGCAAAGCTACCGCCAGCCAGGTGCGTGCAATTAACAGCATCGCTGATCGGTTGCAGCTCGATCTCGCGAAGTGGCTGCACGAGAAGTTCGGGATCAATGTGCCGGCTGAGCTGACCATCAGCGACGCTAGCCACGCGATCGACGAGCTGAAGGCACTGCCTGCAACCACCAACGGAGGCCGCTATTAACCCATGACGTCGCTCATTTTCGAGCCGGCGACGGAGGCACGTCCGCCGCCGCTGGCTACTGCGTCGCCGCAGGACCGCAACTACATATCGTTTTCTGCAATCCGCAGCTACCAGACCTGCCCTCTGCAGTATTTCTTCCGCTATGTCGCCGGCCTTCCCAAAGAAACGGTCTCGGCGAGCTTGGTATTCGGCTCGGCCATCCACAATGCCGTCGAACACCACTTTCGGCGGTTGCTCGAAGGCCAACCAGCACCGCCCGTCGAAGAGCTAATGGCTCGGTACAGGGAGGGATGGCAGGATCAGTCGGCACCGGTTCGCTTCAGCAAGGATGAGGGCACGGGCACTCTGGACGGCCTGGCTGAACGGATGCTTCGGACCTTTGCGGCGAACGACTTGGCTCGCCCGTCAGGACACATTCTCGGCGTTGAGGAGACTCTTCGCGGCAGCATCATTCCGGGGCTGCCTGACGTTTTGGGCAGAATTGATCTGATTGTGGAGACGCCCGACGAACTGGTGATTTCGGACTGGAAGACCAGTCGTGCTCGGTACTCGCAGGACCAAGTGGAAGACTCGACCGAGCAGCTGCTTCTCTACGCGGAGTTGGCCAAAGACTTTGCACCGCGAAAGAAGATCCGACTGGAGTTCGCCGTCCTGACCAAGACCAAGGAGATTCAGGTAGAGCGGTACAGTGCCGCTCCCGACCCGCTCCGTATCGACCGAACGAAGCGAGTGGTTGAGCGGGTTTGGAAGGCCATCGAAGGCGAAGTCTTCTACCCGGCACCATCGACGATGAACTGTAGCGGCTGCCCATACCGCGATCCGTGCCGGAAGTGGCCAGGGTAGAGCGTCGTATAAACGTTATCGAAACCACAATTCTCTCCGCGGAGGTTTAATGGCCGGACTCACCGTCACCGAAAAGGAACACTGGAAAGAGCGGATCGAACGCCGGATCGACAAACGGATCGAGTCGATTTGGGCGAGCGATCCCAACCTCAAGGAACGCATCGACGTCCAGGCCCGGCAGAAGGCGTTAGAGTCGCTCAAGCTCGCCGAGCTGCAGCGTGAATCGGATCAAATCGACGAGCAGAAGCAGCAGCTTGATCGGCGGCAGCAGCAGATCACCAGGCAGATGTTGGCAACCGTTCGCGGCGTGCCCGTCGAGTCGGTTGATGACTTCAACCACTACCACGTCGATCGAGAGGTCGAATCGGCGGTCGGGCGGCGGCAGAAGGTGTTCGAGGAGGAATTGCTGGCGGCCAACGACATTGGCCGCGAAATCGTCATCTTGCGGCAGGAAAAGGAAAACCTGCTCGATACGATTTGGCTGGCCACTTCCCCCTCGCAGCTCAAGCTGCTTTGGACGAAGGTTGCCGAGCTGCTGCGGGACGACACCACGCAGCTTCAGAAGGATGCCCTGGCGATTCCGCCTGTCGAAGCCGAGTGACGCTCGTCATCCAGATTAGCCCGCGGATCATCCCGGCCGCCGATTGGCGGTCGGACTGGTCCGCTTTTCTTTAGCTTTCATGGCACACCAACTAATGCCGTACGGAGTATCAAATCCGCACGTTCCTGGCACTCCTTTGACATGATCTGCCGATACTCGGCGTAGATGGCCAAAATGCGATGCTTGTCTCGCGAGGACGCGTTGGCTTGATCGAGAAAATCGGCCTCGTATTCCTCGAATTCCAACCAGAGTCGAGCTTCGGCAAGATAGAGGGCATACGCCCCTAATATGTCCTCTACGTCTCCCTTTGCAAAATCACTCTGAATTCTCTCGACCAGCTGTGCCCGTGGATGAAGCGTCAATACGAGCACGTTCTCCTCGAACTGCTGCCTTGATTGAGGAACGCCCGTTGCCTCCGCTACTGCGATCGCGAGAACGATCCTGGGCATCGAAAATCGGGCCATCACGGCACGCCGCAGTCCATCATCGGGACCGTGAAAGCGGTTATCTGATTCGGCTGTCGCGGCCGATTCATCAGCTTGCTCCGAAGATGGCGGGGAGACTTCGGCACCGGCCACCTGCTTCTGAACGGCAATGAATTTACTCTCAAGCGAATTCTCCGCTCGGGCACCACGCCCAGCAGCCTGATCGGGCGTTGACACCAATGACAGCACGATTGCCGCCATGCACCCAAACCCGACAAACAAAGCGGCACCGACAAGCGAGACGATTAAGGCAATCGGTAGTTGCTTGGCTTTCCTCAGAGCGTTCGTCATCCGGACGATCGGACCGATTTGCAGTGCAACAGGGGCAACTGCAGTTGGCCACTCGGTTGGCCTCGAAAGCTCAACTTGGCTGGGTGTTGGAGGTTGAACCGGCGGCGGTGGTGGCGACAAGAAGGAACTGCCGCAGTGCGGACATACCACATGATGACCGCGAAGCTGCGGAGAAACCTGGAGCGGCTTCATGCACCTTGGACAGTTCAAAGCGTAATGTCCCGTCACGTTCCTTCTCCGGATTCAGAAGAAGTCTGCGGGGGCTATTAGGCGACGCAAGTAAGGGCAAGCGATCGAGAATTCCGGTGAAGCCAGACCAGAGCGACGACCTCCCATACGCCACAGGCCAAAATGATCGGCAGGATTATGACCCCAAGCTGACCAGATGATTTGTCATCGGTAGCCCAGTGGTTTGCCTGCGGATTGACGTTCGCCACTATTGCCAGCACGATGAAGTAGACGATGGCAAAGACGCCCCACGCGACGTCAATCCACAGGCCAGTCAACGTCAATGTGATGCCCAAAGCACGTTCGCGTTTGAGCTGCAAAGCTCCGAGGAATAGCAGAATTAGAGATCCCAAACCGACAAAGAAGCCGGCCACATCCTGCAGGAGTGCGAGCCCAAACAATGGCGACTCCGGGCTAAAACTCGAACCAATCACCAGGCAAGAGAGATTCGACATGCCCCAAATGACTGGATTCACAAACAGCCCAAAAATGCAGATCCACTTAACCATCTCCGGGACTGGATTTGCCGTTGGCGACGATGTGAAAACAGGTGGCGGAACCAGTGGTGCGGGCGGGCCTGTCGCCGGTGTTGGTGGGACCGTGTGGTCAAACCAGTCGCGGATCGGTCGCCATTCACTTTGCCCGACCAAACAAGCGAGGGTTTTCACCGAAAGCGTTCCACTTTGAAGTCTGAGGACCACATACGCATGGTTGAAGGGACCCTTTGTCGCTCCGTCGATTTGGAGCCACCACTGACTGCCTGCAGATGTTGACATTTGGGCCACTCTCAATGGCGTTTACGCAAGGACGAATAGAAGTTCGGCAATAACCAGGTAGCAATCGCTGTGGCGATTCCTGCTGCGATGACTGGAATTGACGCAACAGCTGCAAAGTTGTGCCGACCGCCATTCGCTAGGTCCACGACAATCAACGAGCCAAGAATCCCGGCCAAAGCAACGCCAACGACTCCGCCGACCCAGTGTGCGATTCTTCGGATCTCCTTCTCCGCGTTTCGCTTCTCGGCATCGCGTTGCTCATGGCTTCGATTTACGTGATCGAAGAGACCTGCAAGGCTGGAGTCGGCGACTGGACGCACAGGTGTCCCGTCACCACCCAAGTTGCCCTGATCCGCAGCTTGCGACTTTGCAGGAATTGGGGAAGGTTCGCTGATGCACGTTGCGGTGATCGGTGGGAAGAGATCAGATGCTCGGAGCCAAGCGGCATCCTGAACATTGCGGATCGCACAAACCGACGGGATCGCACCACACCCGAGGAGCGATTCGACCTCTGCACGGCTGAGCGGGCCGTGCTGCTGACCGTTGGGCAGTTGGACTATCCAAACAGCCTGTGCCCCGTCGTCGCTGCCCGTTTTTGAGTAATGCACTTGGCGGCTCCAGAGGATGCCGCGGCAGACGCCCAAACGAAAAAAAGGACGTCGAACCACGACCGCTCCTCCGGCCCCCGCCAAGGGGCTTTCAAGAACAGCACATGGCCGACGCCCCTTCACGGGGCGTGGCACAAGGTGCCGCTTCTTGAAATTCAAGGGCCTTGCGGCCCAGGTTGGCGGAATCGGAGGAAGCAGTTTCTTGACGCTACGCGTCGTTCGGATTGTCGGCTGACCAGCCGTTACAGGCGGTCAGCCGTTGACATTCATTCTTGAATCAGGAGGGTTCCTTTCGATACAGAATGATTGTTGCGGTCGCCGCGACGGGCGACCACTTTGAGTGTATCCCCTGGTGAATAGTGATTCTAGCTACTCACTTCAGACGGTCAGTTCTACCACGCTATTGCGATCGGCCTGTCGCTAGGCCAAACGAGCTTTTGCACGAAGCAGATGTCACGCCCGTTTCGATTCCCAAGTAGCGAGCAGAAATGTTGCCATTGTTCCGGCCAAGTTGACAGCCAACTCCGCGTGACGCGAGGCCGGACGAGCAGCCGCCTTGCCTGTGCCGTGTGCATCGCTGTGGCGGTTTCTCATCGCTCCCAGCCCTTCGATCACCGTTTGGCAACCGCCGAGGATCTGACGAAACAGCTGCTCGGTATGCTGAGATGGTGACAGCTTGAGCGAATCCGCCGTCAGCCGGTACAACTTTGGCAAGTCGTCGGAATCACTATACTTCACTCCCTGTTCTTCCAGAATGTGCTTGCAGACTGTCTCGACCAATGTACGGGCGGATGTTATGGCACCACTTGGGTCAGACGCTCGACGCTCCAGTGCCTTTTGCCATGCAGCAGCGACATGCGGGGCATCCACCTTGTTCAGCGTTTGGTTGATAGGCTCATCGCCTGGCGATATCGCTCGTTGCTCCAGGAATGTCAGCACGGTATCAAACTGTTCGGCAAGATGACGCCGCCGTCCCGCGTAGGTGCCGTCCTGCTCTTTTATGTAGGGCCAGAATTCACCAAGCGTGCGGCACGTCCGAACGAATCTGGGGAGCTTGTCCTTCACCGACAATTTCATCATCAATCTTTGTCTCAATCGGTGGTACTCAGCGTCGTCGGTCGCCTCGCCCGTGGCCTTTGCAACGAGGATGTTCTTCAGAGACTCAACTTCTTCGAGGAGCAAGTGGATTGAATCGGCCATTGCCATACCTAGGCGGGCAATTTCACTGACCACATTTCCGATTGTTGACACGACAACGACATTTGCCTCTCGGTTCGTCGGCCACGCATCGGCGGGGCCAGTTCTTCCACTGCAGGATTGTTAAACAAGGATCTGACGACGTCGAAGGGCACACGACGACAAGCAGAATGCGGACGTCCAGGGAATCAAGCCGACGCAAACTCCAAGTGGGCGGGAACTCCCCAGTCTAGGGGAAATCAACTATGCTTGGACCGCCGAAAGCACTTCTCCATTTGGCTGGCTGAATGCGATGGGAAAGCAGTCAAATCCACGAGACTTACGTGCCTACTCCCTACCACGCCCGTTATTTCGCATATGAACTGACCCGCCGGCACGGGGCGGGCGGGGTGGATCGTTTGTCGATGGCGTTGTTCGACGCCTGCGTGGACCTGAATCCGCACCAAATCGAAGCCGCCCTGTTTGCCCTGAGAAGTCCGCTCTCGAAGGGCGTCCTCCTTGCAGATGAAGTGGGTCTCGGCAAAACCATCGAGGCAGGACTTGTACTCTGTCAGCACTGGGCTGAGCGGAAGCGACGGCTCTTGGTCATCTGTCCGGCCAGCCTGCGGAAGCAGTGGAACTTGGAGCTTCTGGAGAAGTTCAACCTCCCAAACGTGGTGCTCGACGCCCGGTCGTATCGGCAGTCTCGATCGAGAGGCAATCCGAATCCGTTTTCGACCGACCGGGTGGTCATCACCTCGCTCAACTTCGCAAGCACAATGCGGGCCGACATCCGGGCCGTCCCGTTCGATCTGGTGGTGATTGACGAGGCACACAAGCTCCGCAACGCCTACCGCCCCAGCAGCAAGATGGGGCAGAACATCAAGTGGGCCGTTGAGGAACGAAAGAAGCTGCTGCTCACGGCCACGCCGCTCCAAAACTCGCTGCTGGAGTTGTACGGTCTCATCACCGTGATTGACGAGATGATCTTCGGCGACCCTTCGTCGTTCCGCTCGCAGTACGCCACCGCCGGGGCCGACCTGCAAGCCCTACGTGACCGACTCCAGCCCTTCTGCAAGCGGACACTGCGGCGACAGGTGGTCGAGTACATCCAGTACACCGAACGCCGTCCCCTCACCATCCAGTTCCACCCGACTGACGACGAGCAGAAGCTCTACGAGGCGGTGTCCGAATACCTGGTGCGTGAAAACACCTTCGCTCTGCCGAAGCGGCAGCGGCACCTGACCGCCCTCATCCTGCGGAAACTGCTTGCCTCCTCATCGCACGCCGTCGCTAACACGCTCGAAACCATGCAGGCCCGGCTGGAGATGCTCCTGCAGGGCCAGCCTGTCGCGGACGAACTTGCCGAAGAGTTGGTTGAGGACGAAGAGATCGAAGAAGACTTGCTGGATGAGATCCTTGGTGACACCACCGATGAAGAGCCGGAGCCATCTCAGCCCAAGATCGACAAACAGCCTCTGGAAGGTGAGATCGCCGACCTGAACCGCTTCTCGCAATGGGCTCGCAGCATCGGCATCGACACAAAGAGCCGATCCTTGCTCAAGGCCCTCGAAGTCGGCTTCGGGCGGATGTCGGAGATGCAGGCCAACCGCAAGGCCCTCGTCTTCACCGAGTCCCGTCGCACTCAGGACTACCTGAAGAACTTTTTGGAGTCGAACGGTTACACCGGGCAAATCGTCCTGTTCAACGGCACGAACGCCGACCCCGAGTCCCGGCAAATCATCGACCGCTGGGTCGAAGCGAATGTCGGATCAGGGCGAGTCACCGGATCTCGTCCCGTAGACAGCCGCACCGCCCTCATCGAACAGTTTCGAGATCAGGCCACCGTCATGCTTGCCACCGAGGCGGCGGCGGAAGGGATCAACCTGCAATTCTGCTCGCTAGTCATCAACTACGATCTGCCGTGGAACCCCCAGCGGATCGAGCAGCGAATCGGTCGCTGTCACCGTTACGGTCAGAAGCACGATGTCGTCGTCATCAACTTTCTCAACGAACGGAACGAGGCCGACCGCCGAGTCCACGAACTGTTGGCCGAGAAGTTCAACCTGTTCAGCGGCGTGTTCGGTGCCTCCGATGAAGTGCTCGGCAGCATCGAATCGGGTGTGGACTTTGAGCGGCGGATTCTCGCCATCTACCAGCAGTGCCGCACGACCGAGGCCATCGACACCGCCTTCAAGCAGCTTCAACAGGAGATGGAAGAGACCATCCGCACCCGGCTGGACGACACTCGCCGTCTGCTGATGGAGCATTTCGATGAAGATGTCCATGCTCGGCTCAAGATGCGTCTCGACGACACCAAGGCCAATCTCGACCGCATCGGGCGAATGTTCTGGACGCTCACCCGTTTCATCCTGTGGGACCATGCCACGTTCGACGATGAGAAGCTCACCTTCGACCTGGCCACCTCACCCCACGACGGCCACCGGCTCGGCAAGTATCACCTCATCTCCAAGACCCAACCGAACGTCCCCGGCGAATTCCTGTACCGGCTTTCGCATCCACTCGGGGAATGGGTGCTCGATACGGGCAAGACCTGTCCCGCACCGCTGGCCCATGTGCGGTTCGACATGTCGCACTATCCGCTGAAGCTGTCGATGGTCGAAGCCCTCAAGGGACAGGCTGGATGGCTCACGCTGCAACACGTCGGCATCGATTCGTTCGACCGAGAAGATTACCTGCTGTTCTCCGCCTTCAGCGACTCGGCCAAGTCGCTCGACCAAGAGACCTGCGAGCGGCTGTTCCTTTGCCCGGCCACGGTCGAGCGGCTTGATGGACTCCCCGAAGACGCCAAGATCCGCCTCGGCGTCGAGACGAGCCTTCATGCTGATGCCGCCGTGGCCGTCTCTCTTGAGGAAAACAATCGCCTGTTCAGCGAGGAACGAGAGCGGCTGGAGAAGTGGGCCGATGACATGGTGTTGGCCGCTGAGAAGAACCTCAAGGACACCAAGGAGCAGATTAAGGCACTGAAGCGGCAGGCCCGGCTTGCCACCACGCTCGACGATCAAAACACGATCCAGCGGAAAACTCAAGAACTGGAGCGGAAGCAGCGGCGTCAGCGGCAGGAGATCTTCGACCTCGAAGACCAAATCGCCGAAAAGCGAGACATGCTGATCGACACCTTGCAGAAACGGATGAGCCAGAAGACGAAGGTCACGGGACTCTTCACGATCCGCTGGGAGGTGGTCTGATGGCCGAAGGGGCTCGCAAGAACATCGAGGCCGAGTGCCTGCTGGCATTCGATAAGGTGCTCGCCGAACTCGGCTTTGCAGCGTCGTGCCGAGGCTATGGTGCGGCCAACCGGTTCGATCCCGGCTTCGGGCTGGTCGGTCAGCAACGGTTCCAGTTCGGCGACCTTCGCGTCGATTTGCCGGATCGGATCGTTGTCGTCGAAGTGGAGAGTGGCGGCGGTTCGACGAATCTTGTGAAATACTGGCCGTTGGCGACCAGCCTCGACCGGCCCCTGCTGCTCCTGCACGGGTTCGGGCAGGGATCGGCCAACGATTACCTGTCTCATCTGCGTCTATGGGATTTTCTCTGGGCCAAGATGCGGGATGATCTCTGGGCCGAGCCGACGCCCCGGCTGTTCGGACGCCGCTTTCAGTACACTCACGGCAACGTCGAGCAGCTTGCGGTTGCCGCCGAGATGTTTCGAGAGTGCCTGACCCTGCCGCTGGACGACGTGCTGCCGAAGATTTTTGCCTACGACTTGATTGCGGGCCGCTGAACGAGGACCGACATCCGTGTCTGCCAACTACCAGAAGCTCCGAAGTTTGCTCCAAGAACTGTTCCAACTGGATCAGGGCGACCTCGACTTTGGCATCTACCGCATAATGAACCAGAAGCGGGACGAGATCGTCCGCTTTATGGATGAGGACTTGTTGCCGCAGGTGAAGCAGGCGTTCAGTCACTACCAGTCGGCGGATCGGGTCGAGATCCAAAAGGAACTCGACAAGTTGGTGCAGAACATCACCAGTGCCGGGATGAACGCCGACGATTCACCCAAGGTCAAGGAGCTGAAGGCGACGTTGTCCGAGAACGCCGTGGACGTGACGGCCCTCGAAAACGAAGTCTTCTCGCACCTGTTCAGCTTCTTCCGCCGCTACTACTCCGAAGGCGACTTCATCTCCCTGCGGCGATACAAGGAGGGGGTTTACGCCATTCCCTACGAAGGCGAGGAGGTCAAACTCCACTGGGCCAACGCCGACCAGTATTACGTCAAAAGCAGCGAACATCTGCGGGACTACGCCTTCAAGCTGCCCAACGGCAAGCGAGTCCATTTCAAAGTAGTCGCTGGGTCCACCGAACGAAACAACAACAAACCTGCATCCGGCAAGGAACGTCGTTTCATTCTCTGCTGCGACACGCCTTTGGTCGAAGAAGCCGGTGATCTCCTTCTCCGCTTCGAGTACCGGATAGACAACGATGGACGCAAGCAGGCTGACCTGAGCAAGTTGGCCATCGAGACCGTCTTAAATGGAACGGGTTTCGATGACTGGCGACAAGCCCTCGGCCAGTTTGCCCCCAGCGATGGCAACCCTCGTCGCACCTTGCTGGAAAAGCACCTCACGCAGTACACGGCCCAAAACACGTTTGATTACTTCATCCACAAGGATCTCGGCGGTTTCCTGAGCCGGGAACTCGACTTCTTCGTCAAGAATGAGGTAATGCACCTCGACGACATCGAGCACGAGTCGTCTCCGAAGGTTGAGCAGTACCTCAGCCAGATCAAAGTGATCCGCAAAATTGCTGGAAAGATCATCCAGTTCCTCGCACAACTGGAGAATTTCCAGAAGACGCTTTGGCTCAAGAAGAAGTTCGTCATCGAGACACACTACTGCGTCACGCTCGACCGAGTGCCGGAGGAACTCTACCCAGAGATCGCTTCCAACGGCGACCAGAGAGAGGAATGGGTGCGGCTGTTTTTCATCGACCAGATCATGAAGGACTCAAACTCCCCCGCATACTCGCATCCACTGAAGATTGAGTTCCTGAAATCCAACCGGCATTTACTTGTCGATACAGCGTTCTTCCCTCGTGATTTCAAGGACCGACTATTGGCTTCAATCGAAGACTTCGACCACGCCATTTCCGGCATCCTCATCGACAGCGACAACTTTCAAGCACTGCGAGGACTCTCATCCCGTTACCGAAACAATATCCAAGCAATCTGCGTCGATCCTCCATACAACACAGGCGATGATGGATTCGCATACAAAGACCAGTATCAACACTCGTCTTGGTTGGCGATGATGGCTGATAGATTTCAGGAGGCATTGAAACTCCTGAACCACACTGGCGTTACGTTTGTCAATATCGACGACAACGAGTACCGCCATTTGTGGTTCGTCCTCGTCAATGTCTTTGGAATCCAGAACTATCTTGGCAGCATGGTGTGGAAGAGGCGAAGTGCGTCAGCCATGAGCAGCCAGCCACTCTCGCTCGACCATGAATATGTTCTTGCGTTTGGGACGGACACCTCTCAGACAACGTTGTTCGGGCTTTCCAAGTCAGTCGATGATTACCCGCTCATCGACGGGGCCACGGGTAGGCACTACGCAAGCACGGACTTGACGATTGGAATGACCAAGGAGCAGCGTCCGAACCAGTTCTATTCCATTACAAACCCACGCACCGGAAAGGTGTTCCCTGCCAATCCAAATCGTGTGTGGCGGTTTTTCCCAGAGACGATGCAGCAGGTAATTGCCGATGACCTTGTAATTTGGCCGGATGAAGCGGACGGCAACCTCGAACGGCCAAGGTATAAGACGTATTTCGATCCCGAAGGAATGAAAGCGAAGCCGTGCTCAAGTTGGATCGAGACGGCCAATAGCAATGATCGGGAGATCCGAGAGGACGAGGCCGAATACGAGATTGCAATTCTGCAGTCCGGCCTTAACTCAGAGGGTGGGCGAGTAGTAGACCGCATCTTCGGAGAGCGTGCGTTCGCTTATCCGAAGCCACTCTCGCTGCTCCGCTCTCTGGTGCGTGCATCAACAAGAGAGTCTCATAGCGTGCTCGATTTCTTCGCTGGATCTGGCACAACCGGACATGCAGTCATCGAGATGAATCGCGAGGATTCGGGAAAGAGGCAATACATTCTTGTGGAGGTTGGGGAATACTTCGCTTCTATCCTGAAACCGAGGATTCAGAAAGTGATCTATTCGCGAGAATGGAAGGAAGGAAAACCCGTTAGCCGTGATGGGATAAGTCATGCCTTCAAGTACGTCCGTCTCGAATCGTTCGAGGACACCTTGAGCAATCTCGAAGTGAGGCGGACTCTCCAGCAAGAACGGGTGCTCTTCGACGATCCAGAAGTTCGGGAGCAGTTCATTTTGTCGTATATGCTCGACGTGGAGAGCCGGGGGAGTCAGTCGCTTCTGAACGTCGATGGATTCCGTAATCCCGACCAGTACAAGCTGAAGGTCGAGCGGAGCGGGGAAACTCAACTAGTGAACGTCGATATTGTTGAGACGTTCAACTGGCTCCTCGGCCTGACCGTGAAGCACATCGACGTGATTCGAGGTGTGCGGGTCGTCGAAGGGATGAACCCAAACGGCGAGCGAGTGCTGGTCCTCTGGCGGAATCTCGACGAAACCGACAATGACAAACTGGACCAGTGGTTCGATAAGCAGGGCTACAGCACCCGTGACCTTGAATACGATCTGGTCTATGTAAACGGTGACAACAACCTCGAAAACCTTCGCCGTGCCGACCAGACGTGGAAGGTCCGGCTCATCGAGGACGAGTTCCAGCGGCTTATGTTCGACGTACAGGATGCGTGAGGGAGTGGTTGTGGAGTTCAAGGCACATTCCAAGATGGAGGAACTCTCGTCGTTCCTGAAAGAGGAGTCGCCGCGTTGCACCGTGATCGTGTCGGCGGCGTTCTTCGACGAAACTCTTGCTGGATTGCTCGGCGACACCAATGAACGAAGTCTTTTCGTGCGAATCAACGACGCTTTGGCGTGGGGGCTATTGACTCAGGATGAACATGACGACTTGCACGTAATTCGTGCCTTGCGGAACGATTTTGCCCACGATCTTCGGGTCAAGGACTTTGATGCAGCAGCGACGGTGAAGGTTGCTGCATTGAAGCTGTGGACCACGGCATCCAGGGCGTTGCCGCTGGATCGGGTGATTCGCACTCCAGCCGATCAGTTGCTCTACGTGGTGGGCCTCATCGGTTTTCGGCTTCAACATCGGACGAGACCAGCGACGAGAACTGGGACACTTCCCGAGCCGCCGATCACGGACACCGATGCGTGGCCGCCAGTGACGAACCTTTGACGAAACGACGATGGCAAAACGCCGCTCATCCCTATCTACAATCGCTACCCTCATCCCCGAGGAGCGGCCCCTCACGTTCCCAGAGAAACTGGTGCTCAACCAGTGGATGCTTCGGCTGTTCGAGATCGGGAGCTTCGACGGTCTGGCGAAGCACCTGAAGACGACCGAACTCGAAGGGCTCGACGAGGATCAGGTCCACAAATTCCTGCACCAGATCAGGATTCTTTGGGAGTTCGAGGAGTTCCCCGGCGACACTCTGTTGGGTTACGACCAGAACATCGTCCGGCACACGTTGCTTCTCTCCCAGAAGCGTGATCAGCCGATCCGCTGGAAGTATTTCCAATGGCTCTCGCTCCTCTTCACCGAGATCTACCTCGACCGGTTCTTTCGTGACCCGGAGCGGCTGCTGGCCGATCTGAACAGCTACGTGACCGAGTTCAACGCCGACAAGTCGGCCAAGGACCAGATTCCGGCCTACGAGTCGAGCGACCTGACGAAGCTCGCCTTCTGGAACGCCACGGGCAGCGGCAAGACGCTACTCATGCACGTCAATATCCAGCAGTACCAGCACTACCTGAATCTCCACGGTCGCAGCCGAGAATTGAACCGGGTGATTCTGCTCACACCCAACGAAGGGCTATCCCGTCAGCACCTCGTTGAGTTCCGAGTCTCCGGTCTCGATGCCGCTTTGTTCTCGAAGGACGCCACGGGCCTATTCGCCGGACACGCCATCGAGATCATCGACATCCACAAGCTGCGAGAAGAGATGGGGGACAAGACCGTCGCCATCGACGCCTTCGAGGGAAACAACCTCGTGCTGGTCGATGAAGGGCACCGGGGAGCCAGTGGCACGGAAGTCGGACGCTGGATGCAGGCCCGCAACCGACTGTGCGAGCACGGGTTCTCGTTCGAGTATTCGGCCACCTTCGGACAGGCGATGAAGGGGAAGGGCGAGCTGGAGAAACAGTACGCCAAGTGCATCATCTTCGACTACTCGTACAAGTATTTCTACAAGGACGGGTTCGGCAAGGATTACCGCATCCTGAACCTCGCCGACGACACCGACGAGGAAAGACGACGGCTCTATCTGACCGCCTGCCTCCTGGCCTTTTACCAACAACAGAAGCTCTTCCAGGACAAGGCCCCTGAGTTTCGCCCCTTCCTGCTGGAGTGTCCGCTGTGGGTGTTCGTCGGCGGCACCGTGAACGCCGTCCGCACCAATAAGGGTCGGAAGGTATCCGATGTGGTGGACATCCTGCGGTTTTTCGGAGAGTTCGTCAAAGAGAAACGGCAAACCATCGGTTTGCTCAAGCGGCTGCTGGGCGGCAAACCCGGACTGCTCGACCAGCGAGGAAACGAGATTTTCGCCACAGCCTTTTCCTACTTGGCGAAGCTGGGACTTACGTCCGAGCAGACATACGACGACATTCTAAAGGTGCTGTTCAACTCGACCGTGCAGGCCGCTCTGCATGTCGAGAATCTCAAGGGGGCGGACGGCGAGATCGCCTTGCGGCTGGGCGAGAACGATTCTTTTGGCCTCATCAACGTTGGTGACGCCTCGGCCCTCTGCAAGCTCTGCGAATCGCAGGACGACCTGCTGGTTGTCACCGAGAAGGAGTTCTCTGGCTCGCTGTTCGCCGACCTGAACGAAGACGACTCCAGCGTGAATGTGCTGATCGGCTCGAAGAAGTTCACCGAAGGTTGGAATAGCTGGCGTGTCAGCACGATGGGGCTGATGAATGTCGGCAAGTCCGAAGGTTCGGAGATCATCCAGTTGTTCGGGCGGGGTGTGCGTCTCAAAGGCCACGGCATGTGCCTGAAGCGGAGCAGCCAGATCGAGGTTGCCGACAAGCCGCAGTACATCCACCTGTTGGAAACGCTGAACATCTTCGGCATCCGCTCGCACTACATGCAGCAGTTCAAGGAGTACCTCGAAGACGAAGGACTCTCGGCCAACGAGGATCGGATCGAGTTCGTCCTGCCGGTCGTCAAGAACCTCGACGGCAAGAAGCTCACTAGCATCCGACTGAAGGAAGGCGTGGACTTCAAGCGACAAGGCCCGAAGCCCACACTGGCCGTTCCGCCCGAGCGGCTGCTGAAACAACCCGTGGCCGTGAACTGGTATCCCAAGATTCAGTCGCAGCAGAGCAAAGGTGTGACCCGCACCGAGGACGTGGCCGTCCTCGACGAGTGCAAGTTCAAGGAGCCGAACCTGTGCTTCATGGACATGGACGCCATCTGGTTCGAGCTACAACGATTCAAGAACGAGCGGGCATGGTTCAACCTGAATCTGCCTCGTGAGGCCGTGCCGTTGCTGCTGCGAAACCCGGAGTGGTATCGGCTCTACATCCCGACGGCCGAGATGGAGTTTACCCGTTTCGACCGGGTACGTCGCTGGGAAGAGATAGCCATCGCCCTGCTGAAAAAGTACATCGACCGGTACTACAAGTACCAGAAATCGGACTGGGAACAGAACCACCTCGAATACCACGAACTGAGCCAGAACGACCCGAACTTCGTCCACGAGTACCGGCTGCTCATCGAGCAATCGCAGGACGCCATCGTCGAAAACCTCGGCAAGCTCAAGGAACTGCTCCAGAAGAAGACCTTCAAAAAGGACTGGGAGTTCAGCAACTTGCAAGCGATCTGGTTCGGCCAGCACATCTACCAGCCGCTCCTGCACTTCAAGAGCGATCTTGTCGAAGTCAGCCCGGTGTCGCTGAATGACGGCGAGCGAGACTTCGTGACCGACCTGCGGAAATTTTACGATATACAGAAGCCGTTTTTTCAGAAGCGGGAAATGTACTTGCTCCGCAACATGAGCCGGGGCCGAGGCATCGGCTTCTTCGAGGCCGGGAACTTCTACCCCGACTTCATGCTCTGGCTGATCGAAGGGGGCACGCAATACGTCACCTTCGTCGATCCCAAGGGCATCCGCAATCTTGAAGGCCCGGATGACCCCAAGATCCGCTTCTACAGGTCGATCAAGGAGATCGAGACCCGACTCGGCGACCCGAAGGTCATCCTGAACTCGTTCATCATCTCGAATACTCCTTTCCGAGATGTCCGCTGGTGGACCGACGAACTCTCGAAAGCCGAGTTCGAGAAGTGCCACGTCCTGTTCCAAAAGGACGACCGAGAGACGTACATCGAATGGCTGTTGTCGAAGACAGTGAATGTGAATCAGGTAGGAGCAACGACGTAGGCGATGTGTTGAGGGCCATCGTATGTCGAATCACAAAGATGCCACTGGCTACCTGCTGGCACTTCGGGACGAAGTCCCCTACGACTGGTTTCGCTTCGCCTGTGATCTCGCCCTGACCGCGATCAACAACACGATTAGTGACGGCGACTCAAAGCGACTGGTCTCCCTCTTCCTCAAGAGTAACACGTACACGCCACAGTCGGCCCATCCAGTCGCTGCGATGACGACACCGACTTCGTCCACATCCGCTTCTCCCACGCCGTTGCGGGAACTAGGCGACTTCAGCAATTTCAAGAAGCTCTCATCGACACTGAATGTCACCTTCGACAAACGCATCACGTTGATATTCGGAACAAATGGCTCCGGCAAATCCAGCATCTGCGAATCAATCAAGATACTGGGATGTCCCGACGCCCCGGATTCGCCGCTCCGCAACGTCTACGGAACACTGACTTCGCCACCGTCGTTTGCATACCGCTTCGAGCCAGATTCCGCTCGCACCGGATGGCACTCCTCTCATGGATACGGAGCATTCTCTTCTCGGATCAAGTTTTTCGATTCGACAATCGCATTCCGGCACATTACGGACGAACTCCGTCCCGAGGTAGTCGTTGAACTGGCTCCGTTCCGATTGGAGGTCTTCGATTACTGCCGTAATTGCGTCACACATCTCAGGGAGAAGATCGACTCGCTGGTCGAGGAAGTTGACCGAGGCATTGCCTCCGAATCGACGGTGCTTGCAACTCGCTTCGTGGAAGTGACCGCACCATACAACGCTGCCATTACCGAGTTGGTTTCAGGAAATCACACGAGACTTGACGAGGAACTCACCGAGTTCACTCCACCCACCGCCGAAGAGAATCGGGCTGCCGAAGAGGCCGCTGCACAGCTCGTGCGATTGAAGGACGCCAGCACCGAACAGGGCGTAAAATTGTTGATGGCCGAAGCGGCTGCGTTACGTCGTCTCCACGCCTCGCTGGTTGCTTTCCAGTTTTTGTGCCGGAAGGCATCTCCCGAGCGATATAACAAGAACATCTCAACACTTCGGCTGAAGTCGGCTGCACAGCTTTCTTTAGCGGCGGACATCTTGCCGGAGGGAGTGACGGTCCAGCGGTTCAAAGCATTCTTGGACTCCTCAACGCAAGTCTTCACTTTTCCGGGTAGACAAGGCGATCCCTGTCCATACTGCCGCCGCCCATTCGACGCTGATGCCGTAAGATTAGTCGCAAAGTACCACGCTTTTCTTCTGAACACCTTGCAGCAAGACATCGCCACGCTGACTCGACAAATCAGCGAAGAGGCACAGTTGTTCGAGTCCATCCGAGACTTTCCATTCAAGATCGAAGACGCTGTTGTCGCACTGCTGTCCACAGAGCGACTTCAGGAGATCGAGGCGTGTGTCAGAGACACGCTTTATTCGATTCCTGCCGTGCTTTCCCATGTCGTGGAAACCATGTTCGGTCATTCTGGCAAACTGGTCGATCTGGAAGGACATGTTTCATTTCTCAATGAGCAAGCCTTACGACGTGACGAAGCCGTCAAGGCGAGCGTGACCGGCTCGATGAGTCGACAGCAAGAGATCGCTCGTTTGACCGATGTGTGTCAGAAGCACCGCTATCGAAATACGATTTTTGAGAATCGAGACGATCTCACTAAGACGGTTGCCAAGTGCAAAGCACGAGATGCTCTTCGAGAGCTTGGTCGAATCACGGACTTCCCGACGATACTCCGACGCATGACAAATGCTGGAAAGGAAGCCCACGGCGAGTTAGTGGTGGCAGAGTTCGAGAAACGACTGGACAAGGAGTACGCTGCTCTGTCCGGGCGGGGGCTCTCTGATTTCGGAATACGCCTCATTCCTCGGGGGCAACAGCAGGAGGTGGCGGTCGAAACGCACATTGGCGATACGCCAATCAGACGGGTGCTCAGTGAGGGAGAACAGAAGGTTCACGCACTCGCCCTGTTTTTCTGCGAGGCCATGTCACGCCCTTGTGATGTATTCGTATTCGACGATCCTTCGACGAGCTTTGACTACAACCACGTCAGCCTTTTTGTAGAACGACTTCGTGACCTCGTGCGTCATTACCCGGCTTCACAGATCATCCTATTCACTCACAACTGGGATCTATTTGTGCAGGTCCAGCGGACCTTCAACAAAGCGGGCTTCGATTCTTTCACCGAAGTGAAGGTTCTTGAAAACTGCTCGCACGTGGACGCTTACACGGAGAATCTCGACAAGCTAAAAGCTGAGATCACTGACATTCTGGCACAGCCGGGCGATCTGGATCGGTCCACTGAAGAGCGGCTCGCTGGCCTCATGCGACGACTCATCGAGACTGTTGTGAACACGCACGTCTTCAATGGGCAGCGACACCAGTTCAAGCAGAAGACGCAGAACGTGTCCGCATTTCACAACTACTTGAAACTGGTGCCGTTGCTACATCACCAGGCCGACAAGTTGTCCGACCTGTATACCCATCTGTCGGTTTCGGAGCACGACGATCCAAGGAACATTTACACCAAGCGGAGCAGGGCCGGTTTCCAGCGATGGTACGATGAGATACTGACCATCGAAGCCGACTTGCTCAGCAGGCGTCCATGATTGCAGCGGCCATCGAGGGCTGACCAATTTGACGAGAACAATGGCCAAGCACGAGTTTCTTCACTGCTGCCCCGCTGCCGATTGACGGTCTAGATAGGTCTTGGCAATTTCAGCAGCACACCTGCCTGCGTTCCTTCGGATGTCCCTTCCAGAGTAGACCAAGTAGGTCCAACCGAGAAACGCAAGCCGATTCCGCTGCCGCAAATCGCACTGCCACCGATAGGTGACGCAGTGTCATTGCAGCTCTAACCGGGTATGCTGTCCAAACCTATCAACGCGAGGGAGACATGGCGGATCGAAAGCCAAGCGACAGCGATTAAGAACAAGATCGTAGTGCACTTCGGCGAATCCGATTGGAAGGAACTCGGTGCGTTGACGGACAAAGGTGCGTTATGACGGCAGTGACCGACGAGCTTCCCTCTTGGGATGAGGTTAAGGGTCCGCTCGTTCATAGCCCGGACAAGGGACTATTGCTGGGTAATGGTGCTAGTCAGGCGATCTGGACGCGGTTCAGCTACCGTTCGCTTTACGAGATAGCCTGCGACCCGCATCAGCCTCATCCGCTGACACCTGTCGATCAGGCTTTCTTCGCTCACATGAACACGACCAACTTCGAGGCAGTGCTATCAGCGTTGGCTACGACGAAGATGGTCTGTGGGCACCTAAACAAGGAATTCGGTGACGTTCAAGACAGGTACGACAGCATTCGACTTGCTCTTATCGGTGCCGTTCAGTCCGTGCATATTCAGTTCGATCGGATTCCCGAGGAAACTAAGAGGCTCCTCGCTGCGTACCTGCACCACCACCGGTATATTTACTCGACTAACTATGACCTTCTGGTGTACTGGTCGATTATGACCCACCCGGAGTATTTCAAGGATTTTCTGTGGGGGCATGAACAGTCTTTTGAATCGAGCGACTCGCAAGAGTGGGACGATCCGGCTACGAAGGTGCTGTACCTGCATGGAGCACTTCACCTCTACCACAATGTCGAGGGTAGGACCAAGAAGAAAGTGTACCTCGAAGGCGAGAATCGAGACCTTCTCTCTCAATTTGACGTCGCCGGCGATTGGATTCCGTTGTTCATCAGCGAGGGCACGTCTGCTGATAAGCTGCGATCAATCCGAAGAAATGAATACCTGAACTTTGCCCTGTGGAAGTTCGCGTACCACCGCGGGCCACTGGTCGTGTTTGGTCACTCACTCAGCCAGGAGTACGACAAGCACATTATCGACGCCATTGCCAACTGGCCTGCCTACGACAAGTGGAGGTTCGAGCTGGATTCCAAGCGGGGCCGGTACATCGCTGTCTCGCTTTACCCGGCAATTGGTCCAGAGCAGATAATCGCCGAGAAGAATCGTCTGACTTCGCTGCTGAAACCGCACAATGTCGAGTTTTTCGATTCGACAACCTACCCGCTCAGCCGTTTTAGAATTGAACCAGCGTGAGCGATAACGGTTCAATGGGCGGCGTGAACTCCTCGAAGATCTGACGTATTTGCCGTGACTCGGCCTCGTAGTGCTCCATTCGCGGACGAATGACCACGGCGTGCGGCACAGTCGATTTGCACTGCGGATGCCAAACTTGCGTGCCTAGTAGTTCGCGGCGGCGACCACGCCGCGTCCTTCCGCCGTGCCGCCGACGATGACCGGCTTGCCGACAAACGACGGGTTGTCTCGTTCCTCGACGGAGCAGTAGAACGCGTCCATGTCGATGTGGAGGATCATCGAACCGGTCTCTTGGCCCCGTCGCGGCCCTTTACGGCACTTCAAATGCCTTCCGCAATCCCGCCGTCTTGTTCTGCATGTACGTTCTCAGCGTGGCAAATTCCGGACGATCTGCAATCCAAGTGCAAATGTCCTCCCATGTAACACGCCGAAAGCATTCTCCACGATTTGGAAAAAGCAGCTGCCGAAACTCGGCCTCGATGTGCAGCTCTGTGGGTCTCGTTACGAGGTTGACGTGAAACGCACGTGTTCGAGGAGAATCCTGCTGTGCCATCCAGTCTGCAAACATCGTGTTTCGCCAGAGTTGCTGGGGAACTCGACTTGCTCCCCTCGCGGCATCCGAATTGCCAAACTGTGCATCTGGAAACCGATAGATGTCAATCAGCTCGTCGAGTGTCAGTGACCGGGCATCTTGCCTCGGTCCTTGCACATAGAACGTGTTGAGAGACGTGAATTTCGCCTCGATCAGAATCAAGTATCGTCCGGGCAAGTGCAAGGCAATGTCTGGTTCAGTTAGCGGTCGCTTTACTGGAAGCCGTGACTCAAAATGACGCCTGGCACGTTCAAGCAACGGCGACGGCCTGAAATCCGTCATCGAGATCCCCCACAGATAGAGTTGTGGCTCTTCATCGTGTTGCTCACCGACCATCGCCGCGACGATTGTGGCGAGCACCCTGCCCTCAAACAGCGAACGGAACACATTCCAAGTGACCGCGTCTTCCGACCGTTCGTACCCGAGTCGATGGGACTCGAACTTGAATGGATGGCCAATAATCCGCGACGCCAGGAGGTCACGAGAAACGATAATGTTGCGTCGAACATCCGCAAAGGAATACGTCCCTTGCGATGCCGACAAATGGCAACGAATGCCGTGCTCCGGGCAGGCGTCGCCCTCGAAACTGCGGGCGGGTGGACGCAACTGGTTCAGGCAGCCGCGAACGTAGCACCTGACCGTCCTGGTCGAGATTCGGCTCACTGCGACCTGCGGGTCGAGTTCGGCAACGCCGTACGGAATATCGCAATATGCAATTTGCGTCGCTGCCATTGGTGATTCGCATGGGCTCTGAGCGTGGCGGAACTCTTGTCCCACTCCCTTGATGACTCAATTGGTGGCACGGCCAATTCCCAGCCACGACAGCGTGGCACTACCCGGGATACTCTATTCCTGCGACCTGAAACCGCCTCTTGATGTCATTGATTGCCTGCTCGACCTTTTCTTCCGGCACGGCCTGGACGTAAAGCTGACGGATGCGATCGAAATAGCCCTCCCAGAGCTGCGGCTTTTGCTCGACCAACACCTTGCCGAATGCTTCCCAAGGAACTATCCGCACTGCCTCACGAGCCGTCTTCGTAAACTCGCTGAATCGCTGCTCGAACGTGTCCGGAGCGAGTCTTAGATCGTCTTTATACACGTCGACGAGAAGCCGACGGTAGTTGGCCAGCATCTCATCGACGGAGGCGAGGAGAAACGCGTAGTGTCGCAGTTTGTACTTGTAAATCCGGCTTGAGGAGACGAAGACGTATCGGAACTTCCAGCCGTGGTATTTGCTATCCTCGTGCGTCGTTAGCCAAAATGCAGCCTCCAGGCTGCGGACAATTTGGTTAATGAGTGGGTACTTCTCTGTCCCCGTCGATATGTCGCTCCCTAACTTCGCTTCAACGAAGTAAAAGCACTTTCTCGCCGCGTCGATGAGCACCGCGTCAAATTTCGACCACTTTTGCAAATCATCAATCTTTAGGAAGGACAAGTCCTTGAAATTGTCTTGTTTGTCCGTCCGCTGGTGGAAAGCCGATCCGGCGACTTCAAACTCGAACAACAAGATCAGCCTTTCAAAGTCAACCGGGTCATTGCAGAAGAAAGCACCCTCGCCGACATGGTGGTGCCAAAGTGAGGTCTCGATTGACCTCGAACCTGCATTGCCCTCAAGCAGGTCGGCGAAGAACCTGCGGTTCCAGCTGTCGCCTGCCACTCTGGGCGAGTTGGTGAATGCGTCGACCTGCCGCCAACAGTCCGTGCTGCCCAACGCGAAGAGGGTTAGGGCAGTCTCCGAGTTGGGATTGATGAAAGAGTCACGCGAGAACCCAGATTTGTTGTAGCTTGGCTTGGTTAGGGCGTCACTACGGGCCTTCCTGATGCCGTAGAAGTCATACCAGTTATGCGGGAGAGTATTGCAGCCAAGGAACGCCCGCAACAGATCGAGGTCACTTGGACTCACGGTAGGTTTCGCTCGTGAACGGCACAGGTCGAGATGAACACGAATCGGTCGACGTCAGCTCTTCGAGCCGCTTCGATCAGCCGCAGTGAACCGACGACGTTTCGCTCGACGAATTCGACGAGATCGCCCTCGGCACCACGGAATCCACGCCCCGGTCGCCAGAGGGCGGCGTGTAAGACCGCATCGCAGCCGGCGACTAGGGCGTCAGACGCCTGGGCATCGTTGAGGTCGCCTGCCACCCACTCGACGGAGCCGGCATCGTTGTCCAAGCCCGAGCGATCGCTGGACGGTCGGTGCCAGCAGCGAAGCGAATGCCCAGCACTCACCAGGTGGCGAACGATGTACCGGCCGATGAAGCCAGTGGCTCCGGTCAGGGCAATTCTCATTGGACTTGTCTATTGGCAGTGTTCGAGAAGTGCGTCGTGTAGCTTCACCATCGCCAGCGTGTCTCGTTTGCAGTACGCAAGCAACGAACTGCGAATGCCGTTAATTTGACGGGGCTCGACCTCGCCCCTCATCAGACGTGCGAAGTGTGCTACGGCGGCATCGCCGTCCTGGACCTCCAGATCGTCGTAGTCAAGGTCGCAAAGTGCAGGCAGCGTCATCTTGATCGAAGTCCGGCCGCAGAAATCCGGATGACAGAACCAGCTCTTGAAGGGCTTCTGCAGGTCAAAGAGCCGCTCGATGCAACCCTCAATCTCTGCGTCAAGATCGGGAAACAAACTAGCGAGCATCTTGAGCATCGTCTTTTCATAACTGGAATAGACCAGAATGCTACCCGACGTTCCTAAATCCTCAACGAGCCTTTCCGCTAACTCGCGGCGGCAGTCCCTGCGATGATCTGCGAGGTATTCGTAGTGATCGCAGTCGTGGTCAGGAGATTCTCGGCGGAGCACCGAATACTGCGTCACGATGCTGGCGTGCGGACGCAAATCATCGAACACTGGAACCGCTGTCTTGACCGTCTCAAAGTCGAGGTAGTGAGCTGGAAACTCGATGGACGCCATTGCCCGCGACAACGCCGCATGGTCAACAACTGGCTTCCGGGTTCCGATTGCCCGACGAACACGATGCTGCTGTTCCGATAGTGGAAACCCGTCAGGAATCCTGTCGATCGAGGTGATTTCCAGTTTGACGAGCCGTCGAAAAGTCGGCTCGCGAAGGTAGGGCAAGTTGAACACGTGATTGTCCGCGTCCTTTCCCAGACAATCATTCTCAAAAAACTCGCAGGACCGGCAATCCCAAATGAGTTGCGGCTCGATCGGTGCTTTGCGTCGGATGTATCCAGGAACGTCGTCCCAAATCTCCTCGAACTGCTCGATGATCGCGTCCACCTCCTCCGCCGCGTCGAAGACCTGAAACAACTGTTGATCCTTCATGCCACGTCGATAGTCGGGCGAAAGCAGCATCAGACGTGCCGACGTGACCCGAATTCCCGCGTGCCGAGCAACATTCACCGTAAAAGCGAGGTCTTCGATCAGTTCGTCTTTCAGTTTGACATTCGATTTAACCTCGGTGACCTGCCATCCCTTTCGCTCGCGAATCAGAATGTCGGCCCTCGCAACGTAGTCCCCAGCCAGGAATGTTGCTTCAAAGATGACCTTGACTTTCGCGTCGGCCATCAGCTGGGCAGTCCTCTCCGCCGCTCTCGTGACGTCACGATCATCAACGAGAATTCCTTCGGGAAACAGGCGACGGGCACGCTCCCCGATTTCGTTTCCTTCCTGCATCCGAAGTTCTTCACCCAGCGTGGGTTCCGGGGCTGGAAGGCGCCGAAGAAACCAGGCACGCGTCGGACAAACTTGGGCCCCCAAGAAAACTCGCTTACTAACTCTGGTCGGCAGAGCCATCAGCAGATCTCCTGACAGAAATCAAATCAAATAGCAGAAGCAGCGGGCACCATCCTAAACAGCTCCAATATCACGAGCAAACAGCGAGCGAACTCCCTGCAGAACAGCCGGGAGAAAAAGTGCTTTTCTCCAGCCTCGCTGTCGGTCATGCTATCTGCTTAACGGACGGCCTGGCATTCCGACGGCCCAAGGAGGGCATTCCTTTGAGACCATCGCATGCTCCAAACCGCACTCACCGTCCGCGATCTGCGGCGACGCTGGAAACCGCACAAGGAACGACTCGCCGGGCATCCAACGGCAATTCGCTTTCATCGGGCGTGCAGCTGGCTTGATCGGGCAGAACAGCTCGAACACGCAGCCGACTCCGATTCGGTGCTCATCAACCAGTGGATCGCTCTCAACGCCCTGTATGGCCAGTGGAACCAGGCAAGGAACGAACCCGAAGAGGACCGCAACGGATGGCGAGGATTCTTCGACCGGCTGCTCCGTCTTGATCAGAGCGGACACCTAGCTGACGTCCTGACAGAGCATAGGCCACTGGTTCTGTCGCTGCTGGAGGACGAGTACCTCATGAGCTTTTTTTGGAAGGAGCCGACCGAACAGACCAAGCGGTCAGCCAGGAACCAGAAGAAGAAGGCTCAGGGCTGGTACTTCGAGAGGAGCTGGACGATTCTCCTCGACCGGTTAATCGAGCGGATTTACTTGCTTCGTTGCCAGCTGATTCATGGGGCTGCGACGTGCGGCGGCAAACTGAATCGGACGGCCCTGCGGCGTTCAACGCGGATGCTGTGGCACCTAATGCCGGCAGTCTTGCTGGTCATCATCGACCACGGGTCCGACGAGGACTGGGGTCCACTGTGCTATCCACCGATGGAATCTGGCGGTTGGAGTCATCGCACGCCAACCGTCGGTCCTCTTCAGCCGCGGTAGTATTAGAGGCCGTGTTGTTGGCCAGGGGAATTGCGAGGGCAAAGCCCGCAATCGGCGTCATTTATTGAGCCGCTTCTCCACCCATTTCCAACGCTTGTACGCGATCTCCATCGACCGCTTATATGCCGAGTTTGTTCTCATGAAGCTGAAATTCCCTTCTGCCGCCTTTGGCGAATAGAGCTTGTCCGCGACCAAGTCGGACATGATGAAGCGGCACCGAGTTGTCGCCAAGGCAGAGAGCCAGTCGGTGTACTGAGCTTCGAGGCTGAGATTGCGACCAAACCGTTCAGCATTGTCCTCCAAGTCGTGGGCGTTCAGCATCGCCTGGCACAGCAACGCCCAAAGCAGATTTCTCGCTCGCTGAACGTACGCGTACTTGTTCGCACCCTTCTCTACGATGTCCCCGGCAATCCGCCGCAGTCGGAACTGCACCTTGTAGCAAAGTACAATTTTCCGGAAGTCCGCTTTCAGTCGATTCTGCCCAAACACTTGGCTGTAGATGCGGTCGTCTTCAAATACCTCCCGAAACCTCGTGAGTTTGTCGAGGTCGCCGTCACTCGCAAGGAAGGTCCGTGCGAGCCGCGTCAATTCAATTGCTTTGTATTCCGTAATCCCCTGCCCCTCAAGATCCTCGTCCGTGAGGTTTGAGAATGCTCGTTCCTGACGCTCGTAGTAAATCCCCAGTTCTGTCCGAAACTTTTCCTGCATCTCCAACTGAATCATGTCATTGGCATGCAAGTTCCACGGATCAACCGGATTCTGACGGTTATTGTTGATCGTAACTTTGGTCACGAAGTCGGGAGAGGCGTCGGTGATAATCCGGCAAAGCACGTTGATTTGCTCCAACGCGTCGAGATGTTCCGCGAGTGTTTTGTTATCGGCATTCGCCTTCAGAAACCGCCCGAAGGTCGTTACTGTTTGGGCACCATTTAACATTCGTGGTTCCGTGATCCTGCACTTTCCGTCGAGGTCGTTCAAAGCCTCAGCGAACACGGTCACTCCATTGTGGTTAAACGCGAAACCTCTTGGGTCTTCTTTCTCTTCCAGTACGATTCGCTTCAGCGACTGCTTTATCGCTCGATTGACCGATTCGTCCTCTGGCAACGCTGCTCGGATGTTCCGCTCAAAGAACCGCTCACCCATCTCCCGATACATCGCATGAAGGTCCACTAGCGGAAGAAATCCCACCGTCATTTTCTCGCCATTCGGTCCCTCTCGACTCACGGTGTGATCGAGCTTGATCGAGTAGGTATGTGTTTTGCGAACATGGGTGGTCGTGCCAACTGCTCTCGTTCGTGCCGAACGGAATTCGATCACCAGCGTCACTGGTCGGCCAAATCGCTGGTCGATCAGATATTTCTTGTTCTCAAGATCTTCGCGGAGCTTGTCGAGAACCGGGCTCCGCTCTGCCTCTGCCGGATCGCCTGTGAAGACGAAATGAATGCACACTCGGTCGATAACGGCCTCGTTTTCGATCAAGCAGCTCTTGAGCTGCCGTAGCAGCTGATTCTGTTGCTGGTCCTGATTCTGACCAGAGAAAAGTCGGTCCATTCCCGCCTCCGTGAGGCGGGTGAAAGACTGCTTGAATTGAGCGTGCGAATCAGACCACTTGAACTGAAAGAGGTAAAGATTGCGTTTCGCTTCATCGAAGTGAAAACCATCTATACCGTAGTCATTGCCTCCGAAAGCGACTTGTGTAATCGCCCGGTCTCTCTCCACCCCCAGTTCTTTCTCCAGGTACAGAAGCCCGAAATAATCGTTCCGGACGCCACCGCAAGTGCCCCTCAAATCCGAAAACGCTTGGTCGATAACTCTATCGCTGAGCAACATAGCTTCGCCCTGGGCTCCAGAAACTCATTTGAATCGAGCCAGTCAGCCTAACTACAGCCAAATACCGAGGCAAATCGCCTTCAGAATGTAGCCTCACCTCTGGAAGCCGAACGTGCTTAATGTAAGGTCATTTGGCATCTGTGTCGCACGCATCGCACGACACCAGTCGCTGCGGCAACTCGTTTACTCGGAGCTGGAATACATCGGGGCGGGCGTAATGGCCAGTGACGTCCAAGTCGAACTTCCCACGAATGATCTCGGCAGGATCAATCTCTGCCGTTAGGATCGTCTCTTCGCCAAAGACCGGTCCAGCTAACAACTCGCCGAACGGCGACACAATACAGCTTCCCCCGCGAATCAGAACCTGGTCGGAGCGATCGACCTGGCGGAGAAATTGGCACGCCGAGAGCACAAAGCAGCGGCCCTCGCAGGCGATGTGCCGCATGGACGGAGCCCAACTGTCTCGATCGTCGACGGTTGGGGCACAGTATAGCTGAATGCCTTTTGCGTACATGGCAGTCCGCAACAAGGGCATATAGTTCTCCCAGCAGACCACCGCCCCGAGCTTGCCGAGCGGAGTGTCGAACACGCTCAGCGTAGACCCGTCGCCTTGTCCCCAAATGACCCGTTCGAGGGCGGTCGGCGTCAACTTTCTGTGCTTTCCCAACGGCTCGCCGCCAGGATTGAAGAACAGCACCGTGCAATAGAGAGTTCCACCCTCCCTCTCAATGACGCCAATCACGAGATGCACGCCGTGCTTGGCAGAGATCTGTCCCAATCGCTCCGTCGCGGGACCGGGGACGCCGATTGCACCGTCGAAATACTGGCGAAACTGTTCGCGTCCTTCGGGAGTCCGAATGCCGAGTGTGGTCCCGAACTGTGTGCCTTTGGGATAGCCGCCAACGAATGCCTCAGGGAAAACGACCAGCTTGGCTCCCTTGCGGGCTGCGTCGGCGGCCAATTCGGCAACCTTGCCGAGCGTTTGCGGCGTGTCACCTTGTACGGGGCCAGCTTGAACGACGCTCGCAACAAAAGTTGGGTTTGCCCCGATCATGGCTGACTCTAGGCTACTCAGCAATAATCACCGACGGTCCACTTCTTATCAGAGTTAGAGATTCTAGCCGCCCTCGCGTCAGCATCCGATTAGCTCGCGTACAAGCGGTCCTCTCGCTCCCGCAGAGTACCGCTGGCCAGCAAGTCTATCACAATCTCGCCGATAACTTGCCGAATCTTGGGGCCCGCCGAGCGAAAGCCGAACACCCGGCTTGCGGTTGCAATGATCTCGTCGTTCGCTGCACCAAGATGTGTCTGCACAATGTGGAGGACAGCTTTGCGGATCTCTTCCGGAGGAAGCATTTCCGGATTGCGAAGCGTCGTCGAGAGCACCGATTCCCTGTTGCGAACCGGAACATCTTGCTGTCCTCGTAAGCAATAGAAGTCGTCCCGGTCTTCCAAGGTTCCTTGCCGAACCGCGTAAACCAAGGCCCGCTCCACAGCTGCGGACATCCTGGCACTGACTCGCTGCTGTCCCCAAAAAGATGCAATTCTTCGTGTCACCTCATCACGATGGACTGGAGCTTCAACCTGGACCACATGCACCGCGACCTGAGCCAGGCCAGCAATCGGAACTTCGTGCAAAGGCTGGTCGGTGCGAGCACGCAGTTCAGCTTCCTTGTACTCAGTCACGATCCGAAGCAGCGGGTCATCAATTGGGACATCGAATTCGCCCTCGGTGTCATCGTCGGACGCATCCTCGACCTCCTCTCCCTCGTTTGCGGCCGTAGGCGGGACTGTCGGCTTGCACAATTTCCTCCGCATCGCGTTCTCGATGGCGGCCAGAGTCCTCTTGAGTTGTTCATCCGAATTCTTATACCAGTCGGTGCTCCAAATTCGGTGAATAGCCCATTGGCGATCTTCGAGAACCTGTTGACGCAAACGATCCCGATCACGGGCGGACCGCGATGAATGGTATGTGGCCCCATCGCACTCGACGCCAAGTAAGTATCGGCCCGGCTGAGCGGGATCTCGAACTGCAAGGTCGATGAAGAAGCCGGCGACACCCACCTGGGTGTCCACTTCGTAGCCGTTTTGCTCCAGGCACCGCTTCACTTCCAGCTCAAAGTCAGAGTCGCTTTCTCGGTCTGTAGGAACTCCTACGTCGAGAATGCCCGACTGAGCGTACTTCAGAAAAGTCTTGAGGGCAGCGGCCCCTCGCGAGCGAGCCCGGTTCAAATCAATGTCCTCGGCGACGATTGACGAGAACACCTCGCATCGAATCCGGGCACGCGAGATCAAGACGTTCAGTCGCCGCTCGCCGCCTGCCGTAGCCAGCGGCCCAAACGACATGGCGAAGAAACCTGATTCATCGCGGGCATATCCGATCGAAATAAAGATCACGTCCCTCTCGTCGCCCTGAAGACTTTCGAGATTCTTGATGAAGTAGGGCTCACCGTCGGATGTCGAAAAGAACCGATCAACATCCGGGTTTTCCCGCAACAACAATTCCAGTTCGTCACGCACGGCATTCCGCTGAGCCACGGAGAACGTTCCCACACCCAGGCTTTGTTTGGGGTATTTCCTGGCGTGCTCAACCATCGCCAAAGCGACAGCTCGGGCCTCGTTGCGGTTGGTTGCAGACTTGCCGCGGTCGAATACGCCGTTTGCCACATGTCGAAAGCGAAGCCCCATCTCAGCCGGCTCACGATCGGGATTGGGAACGATGTGTAGTCGGTCGTTGTAGAACTCGTGGTTGGAAACGGCGATGAGCGTGTGGTGGCGGCTGCGATAATGCCACCGCAACATCCGCGGCGTGATATTCCGTGCGAGACAAAGTCCCAGCACGCTTTCCAAATCTCCGGTTTGCTGGTCATCGTCTTCGCTCTCCCCAACTTCTACGTTTCCGGTGAGCTTCTCGAAGAAAGTCGTCGGTGGCAGCTGCTTGTCGTCACCGACGACGACAATCTGCTTGCAGCGGCCGATTGCCCCGAGTGCGTCCACGGGCCGGACTTGGCTGGCCTCGTCGATCAGCAGCAAGTCGAACTCAACCGCTCCTGGCTCTAGAAACTGTGCGATCGAAAGCGGGCTCATCATGAAGACTGGCTTGATCGCCTGGATTGCTCGTCCCGCTTTGGCAACAAGTCTGCGAATCGGAAGGTGCCGCGACTTCTTTTGGATTTCGTGGCGAACAATCGCCATCTCCCCGATGTCGGACTCGCCGCGAGGAAGGGTCTGGTAGTGGGACATCGCCACTTCACGCCGTGCCAAGTCAATTCGTTTGCGATCGAGTTGTTGGAACCTGGCAACGATCTCTTCGTGGGATTGGCCGTCGAACTCTGCTAAGTTCGGGAAGTGGCGATACACCGCCCGCATGATCTCCTCGTAGGTTGCCATCAAGAACTGATCAACAGCACTTGCTGCAGTCACAGTGCCGTTGTCAATCAGCGTGGCCAGTTCGTCGAGCTGCTCGGCCAGCAGCCGTCGCCATCGAGTCCGAAAGGCAATCCAAGTCTCCAGGGCATTAGGATGCTGGAGCCAAAGTTCAAGTCGCTCCTTCAGGACGACTACGGAAAGCGAATTCGAGTCGGCCGTGCCAAATGCCTCGGGCAGATCCAGCCGCAATTCCGCGAACAGACTGGTCAGCTCATTTAGCAGAGGTGCCAGTTCTGCATTGATTCGCTGAGCGTATTTTCCACACTCGCCGGAGTTTTGGGCGGCATCCAGCAGTTGCCGAAATGTTGAAGGAAGATTCTTCTCCTCGCCGGCCGCCACCCACATTGGGACGGCGGCAAGTTTTGTCCAATCTGAATCGAGCCCATGCCAACGGCTACCAAACGCCCGATTCCCCACCCTGTCTGAATTTCCATCGTCTTCGATCTGCTTGCGTGCTCGCTGACCAGCAATCAACAGATCGAGCAACTCTATTCGCTCCTTGACCCGTTGGGGCGGTCGTTCAACGCAGAGTGTTTCCAGTTCTCGAACCGCTTTGCGATACTTGCCACTCAGCCACCGGAACCAAGATCCTCCGTGAAGCGAAAGTTGCTTGCGGATCGGACCGACATTCGACTGCCACGCCTCTTCCTCAAGTATTCCGGATAGCCGCTGACGCCGATCCGAGTAAATCTGCCCTTGCTCCAGTAGCCCCCCGATCATTTCCCTGCTCGAATTCCAAATCTCATCTGCGACCGCAGCAGCATCGGCGTCTGGAGCTTCAGCCAGGTGCGTCCCCAGCCTGGAAAGAGTTGTGATTTGAGCTGGACTTGGGAAGAGTCGATACGAAAGAGACTTTGCCAATTTCACGGTTGATTGAAGCAGTCGATCAATTCGAGCAATGATGGGCGAAATCTTTTCCAGAATTCGCTGACGCTCAGTCGGCAATAGTGCCTCCGCATTGACGCCCTTCCAGGGATGCTTCGCCGGCACACCTATCTTGGAGAGATGTATCGCGGCGTCATGGACGATGGCGGCTTTATCTTTGATTTGCCGATCAGTCCACTTGGTCGCACCGTTCAATCGAAATGCAGCCGGTGGGACACCACTGCCTGCAAGTCGCACCAACTGCCCAATCACAAAGTACGGCGTGTATCGTGCACCACCAAAGGGCGAATGCAGCGTGTCAGCGTGCTGATTGAGCTGCTCCCGAGTTCGTCGTAGTTCTTCCAATTGCTCGTCCAGGTCTCCAAGTTTCGGGCGGCGGACTTCGAGCGTCTCGCTGAGGTTGAGGAGAACCGCCTTCTTGATCGCCTTGTTGCTGTGCAGTTCCAAGCACAAGGCACCGAGCCCGCAGCGGTCTAGCCGGCTCTTTACCACTTCCAGTGCAGCCATCTTTTCTGCAACGAAGAGGACTTTCTTGCCCTCTTTGACGGCGGTAGCGATCAGATTCGCAATCGTCTGGGATTTTCCAGTTCCAGGAGGTCCCTGAATTACGAGGTGACGACCGCGACGAACTTCCTCAATGGCCAAAGCCTGCGAGCTGTCAGCATCGACAATGTGTATTGCCTGCTCGGGTGGACAAACTGGTTCGACGGGATCGTCGTCGCCGCAAAGCGGAGCTTCGGCACGGAATCCTTCTCCAAGCAGCCCTCTCACAGAGCCGTGATCTGCCAGCGACTGGCCCTCAGGCCAATTCTCGCCCTGCAGATCCCGGTACATGAGGAATTTGGTGAAAGAGAAAAACCACAAGACCATGTCGTTGGGCAGCACTTCCCAACGCTTTTCCCCTGCAATCGACTTCCGTACCAACTCGAAATACTCGTCCAACGAAAGCTGATCGTCATCGACTTCTGGAATTTCAGGAAACTCAACGTTCAGTTCCGAAAGGCGTGCCTTCAAGGAGAGGTTAGTGCTGATGTCCTCTTCAAGAGCCGCGATCTTGAACTTGGAACGACTCGACTGACGATCCAGCTTGACGGGAATCAATAACAGCGGAGCGTACCGCGGTTGGTCTGAGTTCGGAGCTTCGTACCATTTCAGGAATCCGATCGCCAGAAACAAGATGTTGACGCCCTGCTCCTCTTCGTACGTGCGAGCATCGAGAAACAGGCGAAGCAGGCGTCGTTGAAGGACTTCTGATGTAAGACGGGTTTGAAATGTGTCTGCCCGCCTTCGTCCTTCTCCGTTTGGCACCTGGATTTCGTCCTCTTCGGGTTGATCCAGGTGATACGGCGATTCATCGACCTCTTCAGTCTCGTCTGCCTCGGTTTCGCGGCCAGCGGCAAAGGTCATCGACTTCCGATCGCGGACCAGCCGATCGAAAATCTCGTTGGCATCGGCATTGACGATCTCGATGCTCGTCGATTTGGCCCGCGTTCGGGGCGTGTTAATGAGCCGGTTTCTGGCGGTCAGGTCGAGGAGTTCGCGACTCGATGTCCGCAGTTTTTCCTCAATGGTCATGAGTTAAGGTCTCAAGTAAACACCCGGCAGTGCGACGCTCGAATCGCTTATTTAGGGCAAAGTCTAGAACAACCTGGCCCCTGGTGGGGTAGGTTGGTCACAGTTTACAGGTCGGCGGGGCCACTAGCCAGGAAAAGGGCCGCAACATCTGCGAATTGATCCGTTTGTTCGGACTGGGCTGATTCGGCAGCAAGGTGAGTCTGAGCTATCCCTTTTGCGTTCAACGTGGACCAGGTGTGAACCCACTTGCCGCTGCAAAGTCTGTAAACTCGTAGGGCAACACATTCCGGGGTAGTTCAAGTTAGAACGCTCGGCTCGGACCGAGAGGGTGCTGGTTCAAGTCCAGCCCCCGGACCTTTTGAGGGTTCTTCCAGCATGGAAAGGGCTAAGGACACCGGATCGCCGAGTGTAAATCCTGGTTACGCCCATTGGCAGTTGGCCAAGGCATTGACGACCAGCGAGGAACACGCGGACCCGGAAACGCGAGAGCGGGCTCGGCAAAAGGTCGCCAAGTGGGTCAAGGTGCTGGAAGGGCTGATTGACGGGTCCATCGCGACGGGCTCGCGAACGCCGATTTCCGGCGTGCCGGCATGGGCTACGCTGGAAGTCGTCACGGGCGGTTTTGCCACAGGAGCCTTGCTCGCAGGAGGCCCAATCCTCGATCACGAACAGACGCTGCTGACGCAGCTGCAATTGCCTCGGCACGCAAGCGAACGCCAGGCACTCAACAAGTTCTACCTGACCGACGAGGGCGTTTCGCAGCTTCGCGGCTTGGTGGCGTCGAGCTGCTACGAAGTCGACGTTCCGGAAGAGGGTGCATTGCTCGTCGTTGCTTGGCTCCTCGACCACGACCAGGCCGACGCTGCCCGCATTCTGCTCGATGAGA
>Ga0065705_10104205_pt1 | contig 35943 bp, 28 predicted proteins | sample SwibulcommuniRL2_FD_59092 | JGI IMG/M metagenome (GOLD analysis project Ga0065705, IMG submission 59092) | Bulk soil microbial communities from switchgrass field near Rose Lake, East Lansing, Michigan, USA - RL2 Bulk Soil v2 (version 2) | ecosystem: Environmental > Terrestrial > Soil >...
TCGCCGCGGACGTCCGCCGGCGCCTGCGGCTTGAGATCGAAGGTATCGAGGTGGCTCGGCCCGCCGTAATAGAAGATCAAGATGCAAGCCCGCAGGGGCTTCACGCCGACGGGCACAGCGCTTGCCGCTTGAGCTTGCAGCAATCCGCCTAGACTCAGCCCGAGCGCGCCGCCCCCCAAGTTGTGAATGAACTGGCGGCGAGACAGCCCTCTTCTGCCTGACATTGGGATTCATTCCGCAGCGTGTAACCAAGCCTCGGCGACCATCATATCAAATAGAGTCTATGCGTTGCTAATGCCGATCGTTATGATCTGGGAATTGCTGGAACAAGGGAAGGACTTGCAGCACGGCTGCGAGGAAGCAATCGATGTGGACCGTCATCGGAAAGCGAAATCGCTACTGCGACGGCATCCATCGCCGGACAATGCTCCAAGTCGGGGCGCTGGCGACCGCGGGGTTGACGCTGCCCGATTTGCTGCGGCTGCGCCGAATGAGCCGGGCCGACGATCGGACGAAGTCTCGGCAGGCGATTCTGGTGTTCCTGCCGGGCGGGCCGTCGCACTACGAATCGTTTGATCCCAAGCCCGAGGCGACGCTGGAAATCCGCGGGCCGTTTGGGTCAATTCCCACGAACGTCCCTGGCACCTTCATTAGCGAAACGCTTCCGCAACTGGCGGCAACTGCCGACAAATACTCACTGATCCGCTCGTGCTGTCACGAAAATTCGGGGCACGGCGGCAGCCAGCGGTATGTGCAGACGGGCTATAAGAGTGCGTCGCTTGAGGATGAGTTGCCGCACGATTATCCCGCGGCCGGAGCGATCATCAGCAAAGTGCGCGGGCCCATGCACGGCGGCTTGCCGACCTATATTCACGTCCCCAACGGCGACGACGGCGGGGCCAAGTTTCTGGGCAATGCCTACGACGCATTCGAGGTCTATTCAACGGGCAAGCCGGTCGGTCTCGACGTGCGGCCCACGCTGAAGCTCGACCGCCTGGCCAACCGGCGCTCTCTGCGCGAATCGCTCGACCGCCTGGCGCGGCAGCAGGAAAATCGCCGCGTCATGGAATCGATGGACGAACTCGAGCGGCAGGCGCTGGAGATGCTTTCCACGACGGCGGCCCATGACGCGTTCGATGTCGGCAAAGAATCTCAGGCGACGCGCGACCGCTACGGCAACCACGAGTTCGGCAAGTGCCTGCTCTTGGCCCGGCGGTTCGTCGAAGCGGGCGCGGGCATCGTCAGCGTCCGCGTAGGAAGCTGGGACCACCACGGCAATGCCGGCGGCACTGTCACCAGCGGTGTCAAGGACAACAACGTGCCGCTCGATCAGGCCCTCTCGGCCCTGATCATGGACCTGCACGAGCGGGGCCTTTCCGAGCGGGTCGTGCTCTGGAGCTGGGGAGAGTTTGGCCGGACGCCGCGGATCAACAAATCGGCCGGCCGCGACCACTGGCCGCAGGCGATGAGTGTGCTCATGTCGGGTGGCGGCCTCAAGTCGGGCGTCGTGGTCGGCTCGACCACCAAGAGCGGCGAGCAGCCGGCCGATCGGGCTCTTTCGCCGGCCGACGTGCTGGCGACGGTTTATCGGCAGATTGGAATCGACACCCGGCAGCAGTTTCTCAATGCGGCAGGCCGGCCCATCTCGATCTTGAGCCACGGCGAGCCTATCCGCGAGCTGATTGCGTAGGATAGTTGTTTGGTCAATGCCGACCGAATTCCGGAGCAGAGCGAGCGATGACGCGAGAACTCGAGTCTTCGCGCCAACCTAGCGACGTGTCAGCGCCGATCAACCCGTACGAAGCCAGCGTGGTTGCGCCGCCGGACTCGCTTCGCCAGACGGAGTCGGGTCAGGAAAGGAATGGCGCGAAGCGGCAGTATCGCATTCGCATGGAGTGGTCCGCGCGCCGCCGATTCTTGCGGCTCGCATTGCCATTGCGGATCGGGGCGGTTGCCGGCGGGCTAATGGTGGCCTAAGGGCTTTTTGGATTCTTCACCACTCTCCATGGCGCTTGGCTGGAAGGTGTATTTGATGGTTCGCGTGACGTGGCGTGGATGCTGAAATTCCTGTTTACCCCCATGAGGAGCGCCATCATTTTGTGGATGTGCTGGCTCTATTGGCAACTTGCTGACGCCATCGTGTCGACAGCCGGCGGCGCCAGCTCCAGCATGGAAGAGTGGAGTCGGATTCAGAGTCGGCTTGTTTGGTCGATGATTGTCGCGCTCATAGTCGCGGTTCTTTCGATCAGTTGGGACCGGATTCTGCCGTTTGTGCAATCTCGCATGCCGCTGTAGGTTTGACGTCGCAGACCTGTCAGCCACTGCCTTCAACAGCTAAAATCCACGATTCGACTTGCCAATTTATCCGGCCGATTCGTGTTCCCGCTGAGGTTGCCGTTAAGTGGACCTGAAACGCTTCGTCGCCCCCTTCTCGCCGCCTACTACCTCGCTCGTCGATTCGCTCCGCTACTGGACCGAGCAGCAGCCGCAGGAAGTGGCCTATTACTACACCGACGGCGAAGCGGAGGAGACGAGCCTGACCTATGAGCAGTTCGACCGCCACGCGCGGGCGATTGCCGCTCGGCTGGTCGATCTGGGCATGTCGGGCGAGCGGGCGCTGCTCCTCTATCCGCAAGGCCTGGAGTTCATCACCGCCTGGTTCGGGTGCCTGTATGCCGGCGTCGTCGCGGTGCCGGCGTATCCGCCGCGGCGAAACCGCAACATGCAGCGGATTCAGGCAATCTCGGACGATGCCCTGGCGAAGATCGCGCTGACCGAGCACGACATCATCGATCGCACTGAGGACCTGCTCGACGAAGCGCCGCACCTCAAACAGCTCAAGTGGCTGGCGACCGACCGCATCCCCGACAGCGACGGACAGGGCTGGACCGCGCCACGGATTCGCCCGGAATCGGTTGCGATGCTGCAATACACGAGCGGCTCGACCGGCACGCCCAAGGGCGTGGTGCTGTCGCATGCGAACTTGATGCACAACGTGCAGCTCATCTGCTACTCGTTCGAGCCCGATCGCCGTGAGAGCGGTTTGACGTGGTTGCCGACCTATCATGATATGGGGCTGGTCGGCGGTGTGCTGTTTTCGATGTTCTACGGCCGGCCGAGCGTCGTCATGTCGCCGATGGCCTTTCTGCAAAAGCCGATCCGCTGGCTTCGCGGGATCACGAAATATGGCGTGAGTATCAGCGGCGGCCCGAATTTCGCTTACGACCTGTGCACACAGAAGATCACCGACGACCAGCTCGCGGGGCTCGACCTTTCGAGCTGGAAGGTCGCCTTTAACGGTGCCGAGCCAGTGCGGGCGGACACACTCGCGCGATTTGCCGAGCGGTTCGGACCGTATGGATTCCGGCGTGAGGCATTTCTCCCGTGCTATGGCATGGCCGAGACGACGCTGATTGTCACCGGCGCCTATCAAAGCCGGCTGCCAACGGTTCGATCGTTCGACGGCCGTGAGCTTGACGCGAAGCGCGTCGTGCCTGCCGCCGCCGGCGCCGAGGGCGCGCGGGAGGTCGTCGGCTGCGGGCGCGTCCTGCCGGACGAGCAAGTGCTCATCGTCGATCCCCAGACCCGGCGCAAGCTGCCATTCAACCGGATCGGCGAGATTTGGATCGCTAGCCCGAGCGTCGCCCAAGGTTACTGGCGAAAACTCGAAGAGACCGAGGCCACGTTTCGCGCCCGAATCGATGGTGACAAGGACGGACTGTATTTGCGCAGCGGCGACCTCGGATTCATCGCGGACGGCGAGCTTTACGTCACAGGCCGGCTCAAGGACCTGATCATCGTCCGGGGCGTCAATCGCTATCCGCAGGACATCGAGTTCACGGTCGAGCGGGCCAGCGATAAGATCGCCCCGCAAGCCGTGGGAGCATTCGCTGTCGATTTGGCTGGCCGCGAGCGGCTGATCGTTGTGGCCGAGGTCGAACGGACCCGCCGCGACGACTGGTCGGATGTAATCGACGCGGTGCGCAAAGCAGTGACCGCCGAGCACGAGTTGCCCCCCGACGCGGTCGTCCTCGTCCGTTTTGGCTCGATTCCCAAGACTTCCAGCGGCAAAATTCAGCGGCATGCTTGCCGTGAGGAGTTTCTGGCAGGGACCTTGCAAATTGTCGGCGAGTGGCGCGGCTGGGAGGCGGGCGAAGAGGAGCCGACTGACCATGCGGCAGGCGTTTTGGCCGCACTAATCGACGAGATCAGACCCGCCCCAGGCACCGCCGGAGCGCAAGAGATCGTCAGCCCGGCCATCGCCCAGATCGTGATGGACCATGTGCGGACGATTGCCAAGGAGCGGGCCAAGGCGCTCACGCTCGACAGCAACATCGTCACGGACCTGGGGCTCGATTCGCTGGAGCGGCTCCAGATCGCCAGCTCGCTGGAAGAGACTTTTGGCGGGCGGTTTCCCGAGGACGTGCTCGCCGAGATCGAAACAGTTCGCGAGGTTGCCAGCGCGATTCAAACCTACATCGGCCACGAGCCGCGTGTCACGCGGCACGCTGCCGCGCCCACCGCCAACTGGGAGAAAGATGTCGAGATTCCGACCGAATGTTACGAATTCGGCCAGATGCCCGAATACAAGCGGCTCAAGCAGACAATGGCGTTGCTGGCCTCGACGGGCGTGCCGAATCCCTATTTCAGCGCCCACGAGCGAGTCGCCCGCGATACGACGATTATCGCCGGCCGCGAGCTATTGAGCTTTGCAACGTACAACTACCTCGCAATGTCGGGCGACCCCGCTGTGACGACCGCTGCCAAGGAGGCCATCGACCGATTCGGCACAAGCGTTTCCGCCAGCCGGTTGGTCTCCGGTGAAAAGACAATTCACCGCGAGCTTGAGCGGGGAATCGCCGATTTCCTGGGTGTGGACGACGCGATCTGCTTTGTCGGCGGGCACTCCACGAATGAAACGACGATCGGCCACCTGTTCGGTCCGGGGGACCTGATTGCCCACGATTCGTTGGCCCACAACAGCATCATTCAAGGGGCGATTCTCTCGGGCGCTCGTCGCCGCCCCTTCCCACACAACGACTGGCAAGCCCTTGACGAGCTATTGTCCGAAATCCGCCGCGAGTATCGTCGTGTGCTTGTGGTGATCGAGGGGGTCTATAGCATGGACGGCGACTTCCCCGACCTGCCGCGGTTCATCGCCGCCAAGAAGAAGCACAAAGCCTTTCTGATGGTCGATGAGGCCCACTCCATCGGCACGATGGGGCGCACCGGTCGCGGCATCGGCGAGCATTATGGCGTCAACCCGCGGGACGTCGATTTGTGGATGGGAACGCTTAGCAAAACCTTCGGCTCCTGCGGCGGCTACATCGCCGGCTGCAAGGAGTTGGTCGAGTACCTTAAGTACACGGCGCCGGGATTCGTCTATAGCGTGGGGATTCCGCCGTCTAATGCAGCCGCAGCCCTTGCCTCGCTCAAGGTCTTGAAACAGCAGCCGGACCGAGTGGCGCGGGTGCAGGCCAACGCGCGGTTGTTTCTGTCGCTCTGCAAGGAGCGCGGCCTCAACACGGGCCTCGGAAACAACACGCCCGTCGTGCCGGTCATTACAGGCAACTCGATGCACGCCCTGCAACTATCGCGGGCTCTCTTCGAGCGCGGGATCAACGTCCAGCCGATTCTTTATCCGGCCGTCGAAGAAGAAAAAGCCCGCCTGCGGTTCTTCATTACCGCAGCCCATACGGAGGACCAGCTTCGCCGCACTGCCGACGCGGTTGCGGAGGAATTGGGGAAGATTGATCCGAGGTACCTAAGCGTTGCCACTGTCTCGAATTGAGCAGGTCGTTAGTACTCAGTACGAAGTACCAGGCGCTTACGCCCCCAGCATTGTCCGCACCACCTGCCGTGCCTTCGCTAATGCCTCGGGCAGCTTTGCCACGTCTTTGCCGCCAGCTTGAGCCAGGTCGGGCTTGCCGCCGCCTCCGCCACCCACGACGGGGGCCACGTCGCGGACCCAGTTGCCGGCGCTGACACCGCGATCCACCAGGTCGCGCGATACGCCGGCGACCAAGACGACCTTGTCGCTCCCTTCGGTCGTGGCCAGGAAGACGGCGCTTGGGCTTGTCTTCTTGCGAATCTGGTCAATGAGCTGGCGCATCAAGTTGGCGTTGGCCGACGGTGCTTCGGCAACGATGACGGTCGTGCCGGCAATTTGCTCTGCCCCGGAGAGCAGCGTATCGGCCGAAAGCGCGCCCGAGGCGGCGCGGTTGGCCAGTTGCCGCTTGAGTTCGTCCACCTCGGCCAGCATCGCGACGACGCGCGGCGGAGCGTCGAACGGCGCCACGTTCAGGGCCCGAGCCGCATCGCGCAGGGCCGTCTTGATTTGCGCCGCGTCAGGCCGCTGATCGGTCGGCAGCTTCACAATCGGCGGCGGATCTTCGGGCGCTTTGCCGCCACCGGCTAGTGACTTCTTCAGATCGCGGACCTGCTGCGCCAATCGTTTGGCCGCGGCTGGTACGTCTAACAAGCCCACGTTTAGCTTGAGAGCCAACTCGGATAGGCCACCCTGGGTCTTGGAGATGTGTTCCTGGGCCTTGGCACCCGTCAGAGCCGTGATCCGCCGCGTTCCAGCGGCGACTCCCTCTTCGGCGATGATCTCGAGGGCTCCCACGTCGCGTGTGTTGTCGAGGTGCGTCCCGCCGCACAATTCGCGGCTGAAGCTCCCCATGCTCACCATGCGAGCCGGATCGGGATACTTTTCGCCAAAGAGCATCATTGCTCCGGCAGCCCGGGCTTCGGCCAGCGGCACGAACTTCCAGCCGATCGGATCGGCGGCGGCAACTTTCTCTGCCACGTCGCGCTCGATTTTGGCAAGCTGCTCGCTTTCGACTGGCGCGGGATTGCCGAAGTCGAACCGCAGCCAATCGTCCTCGACTTTAGAGCCCATCTGATGGGCCTCTTTGCCGAGCGTCCGCTGCAAGGCGTAGTGCAAAATGTGCGTCGCTGAGTGGGCCCGGCGGATGCCCTGACGGCGATCGGCATCCACGCGAGCAGTTACCTTTGCCCCGGCCTTCATCGTGCCCCGGATGAGGTGGCCCGAGTGAACGATCAGGTCCCCGTCCTTTTGTGTGTTGGCGACCTGAAACTCAAAGTCTTCGCCAGCGATGACGCCCGTATCGCCGACTTGGCCGCCCGATTCAGCGTAAAACGGCGAGCGGTCCAGCACGACTGCTACCTGTTGGTCGTGACCAACTTCCGTCAGCGAGTCGAGCAGATGGTCCTGAGCAATGATGCCGCGGACTTCGGCTTGTGCCTCGGTCCTTTCGTAACCGAGGAATTCGGTCTGCTTGAGGGCCTTCTTCAGGGCCGACAATGCGTCTGGGCTCGTTGGCATCACGGGGCCGCCAATGATTCCTGACTTCCGAGCGTGTTCTTCCATGGCCCTACGATAGCTCTCCCAATCGAAGGCCAAATTCAGTTCGGCCGCCAATGCTTCGACCATTTCCGGCGGCACGCCGTAGGTCGTGTACAGCTCGGCGGCCTCGTCGCCGTGGACGATCACCCGCCCCGCGGCCCGCATGTCGTCGAACATTCGGTTGATCCGCGCCAGCCCGGCGCCAACCGTGCCAAAGAATGTTGCTTCTTCGGCTTTGATGCCTTTCTGCACGCGCTCGATCGTGTCGCCCAGCTCCGGATAGGGGACCTTCATCATTCGTGCGACAACCGGTACGAGCTGATAGAGGAACGGGTCGCGAAGGCCCATCTGGTAGCCGTCGAGGACGGCCCGGCGGAGCAGGCGGCGGATGACGTACTTCTCGCGGTTGGGCCCCGGCAGCACGTTTTCATGCACGGCGAACGTGCACGCCCGCACGTGGTCGGCGATCCGCCGCAGCCGGCGACCATTATCGTCCTGCGGGTTGTATCTGACGCCGCAGACCTCGCCCGCCGATTCGACGAGTGGGCGGAGAATGTCGATGTGGTAATTCGTATCGACGCCTTGCATGGCCGAGGCAATCCGCTCCAGTCCCATGCCCGTGTCGATATTCTTGCTGGGCAGCGGGCGGAGGTTATTCGGCGGCTCGCCTACGCGATTGAACTGGGTAAAGACAAGGTTCCAGACTTCGAACGACTTGCCACCGCCAGACGGGTGAAAGAAGATCTCGCTGCACGGGCCGCAGACGCCATCGGGTCCCTTGCTCGGCGCTCCGGCCGGCCAGAAGTTGTCGTCCTCGCCCATTCGTTCGATACGGCTCGTGGGCAGGCCAATGTCCTTTTGCCAGATTCCCGCGGCTTCGTCGTCGTCGAGATAGACGGTGACGCTGAGCTGGTCCGGGTTGATGCCAAACCACTTCTTGCCGGTCAACAGTTCCCAGGCCCAGTGGATCGCTTCGCGCTTGAAGTAGTCGCCGAAGCTGAAGTTCCCCAGCATCTCGAAGAATGTGTGGTGGTAGGCGGTCCGCCCCACGTTGTCGATGTCGCCGGTCCGCAGGCACTTCTGGCAGGTGGTGGCCCGGGTGAACTCCAGCTTGACCTTGCCCAGGAAGTGATCCTTGAACTGGTTCATGCCCGCCGGCGTGAACAACACGGACGGATCCCAGCGGGGAACGAGCACGTCGCTGGCCTTGCGCGTATGTCCCTTCGTCTCAAAGAAGGCGAGGTATTTTTCGCGAATTTCGTCGGTTTTCATGGTTTGACGTGCAGTGAATGCGAGTCCTTTCGGAGAATCTCGCATGATAGCGAAGGTGCGAAAATGCCGGTAGGCGAGCGATGCGAATGAACTTAGCCGGGAGCAAACCTGCTCCCGGAGAACGGCCATCGACGTCGATCCACCATCTCCGGGACCAGGTTTGGTCCCGGCTAAAGAAGGAAGTCGTCGCCAGCCGCCGGGTTCACGGCGACGGAACTGGCACCGTCCGCCGCGAGCTGGCTGCTGGGGCCGCGGTCAGCGTCAACTTGACCTCGCCGCTTTCCTTGCCCACCGCTTCGTAGAACTCGCGCGGCGTGGTCACGCGCGTCGGCCCGACGTGGCTCACAAAGTCGCCGGGGCGGAAGCCGGCTTTCCAGGCGGGGCTGTCGCGCTCGACTTCGATCACTCCCACGCAGCCGGCCTGGTCAAGATCGCGGCTTTGTTCGCGGAAGAGCGGGGCGGCCGTGGCATACTCGACGCGCATGCCGCGCCACGGTGGATCAACGACCTCGGCAATACCCGGCCGGCCGCTTTCCATTCGTTTCTTGGAGAGGGGAACCTTTACTTCGGAGCGCTGTCCCGGTTTTGCCGCCGTGCCGCCGCGCTCGTAGGCGATAGTCACCACGGTCTCGACGGGCTTGCCGCTCAGTTGGCGGATCAAATCCACGTTATCGAAGACAGGCTGGGAGTCGATCTGGGTGATCAAGTCGCCGACTTTCAATCCTGCCCTGAACGCGGGCGTGGCGGGAACAACGTCCTCGACGACGGCGCCCCGGCGTCCCGCGCGCCGCTCGCCTTCGGCCAGAAATCGCGGGGCCACGCCGAGAAATCCATACTCCGGCAGCCGACCGATCTTGAGCATATCGATCGCCTTACGAAAATCATCATCGACCGGGTAAGCAAAGCCTCCTGACTTCTCATAGCCGGCCAGTGCCGCCAGCGACGTTGTTAGCCCGACCATCTCGCCCTTGAGATTGACGAGCGCCCCGCCGCTGGTGCCCAGTTCCAGCTTGGCGTCGGTCTGAATGAGCGTGCCCCAGTGATGAAGCGTTTCGCCGCGCTCGCTGGGGCGCGTGTCGGTCCGGGTCGATGGCGCTTTGCGAGAGAGATTCGACACAAGCCCCCAGGTCGCACTCGGCTGTCCATCCCGTGCAATGGCGTAGGGATTTCCCAAGGCGATCACGAACTGCCCCTTTTTCAGTTCGCGAGCATTGCCCAGCGGCATGGGCGTCAGGCCCTCGGCCTCGATTTGCAGCACTGCCAGATCAAGCCACGGGTCGGCGGCCTTCACGCGCGCCGAATACGGCTTCTTCGCTAGCCAGACGTAATAGTCGGCCGCCTTCGTGTCGCCGAGTACGTGATAGTTCGTAACGATCAGTCCCTTGGCGTCGATCACGACCCCCGTGCCAAACTCGCTGGGCACAAAGTCCGGATCCGTGGGATCGGAAATGTCCGGCACGCGCGGCGGCAAGCGGGGCTCTTCGTCGCCGGGGACTCGCCCAGGCACGCTCACTTCCTTGCGGACGCGGGCGATGGCCACGACCGACTTCTCTGCTTTGGCAATCGCCTCGACAACAGCCTTTTCTAACGCAGCGGCAGCTTCAAGACCGGTGGGCGGCTCCTGAGCGGGAGTTGTGGCAATTGCAAGCAGGACGAGCGGCAATGCCGCGAGCGCAGCGAGGCCCAGTTGCTGGCCTTTAAACGCAGAGGCGCAAGGGACGCAAAGCGGCAGGAAGTTTGACAACTGCTTCGACATAGGCCCCTCCTGTTCCCCTTGGGCCCCAGCGGCACAAACAGCGCGAGTGCCGAAAGTTATTCATTCACGTTCGAAAAAAAAGTGTTCGTGAGCATGGATCGATCTAAGTCCACTCTAGATCATCACTTAGGCCGATTTTTGCGTCCTTTGCGTTATGCAGTTTATGCACGTTATGCAAAAACCCTACTTCGGAGCGGGCACGCGAGCCTTGTCTATTCTTCGCTCGTCTCCGCTTCAACCGCAACACCCGCACCCAGTGCGCCGGCCTCCAAAACCTTGTCGCGCAGGACGGCGCAAACGTCGGGGTTCTCCTTCAGGAAGGCCCGGGCCTTCTCTTTCCCCTGCCCCAGGTAGGTCTCGCCGTATTTGAACCACGCCCCGCTGCGGGCGATGATCTTATGGGCGAGGGCCAGGTCGATGATGTCCCCTTCGTAGCTGATGCCGCAGGTGTGCATCATGTCGAACTCGGCCATGCGGAACGGCGGGGCGACCTTGTTCTTCACAACTTTCGCCCGCACCCGCTGGCCGACGACCTCTTCGCCGTCCTTGATTTGGGCAATGCGGCGGACGTCGATGCGGCAGGATGAATAGAACTTCAGGGCCCGGCCGCCGGGCGTTGTCTCCGGGCTGCCGTAGCTGACGCCGATCTTGTCGCGAATCTGGTTGATGAAGATCACGGCCGTCTTGCTCTTGGCGATTGCGCCGGTGAGCTTGCGCATCGATTGGCTCATCAGGCGGGCCTGGAGTCCGACGTGCGTGTCGCCGATCTCGCCTTCGAGTTCCTGCCGCGGCACGAGGGCAGCGACCGAGTCGATGATGATCACATCGACGGCGTTGCTCTTGACCAGCATCTCGGCGATCTGCATCGCTTCTTCGCCGTTGTTCGGCTGGCTGACGAGCAGCGTTTCCAGTTGCACGCCGAGCTTCTTTCCCCAGGTGGGATCGAACGCGTGCTCGGCGTCGATAATGGCTGCGATGCCTTCGACCTTTTGAGCCTGAGCGGCGACGTGCAGGGCCAGCGTCGTCTTGCCGCTCGATTCCGGGCCAAAAATCTCGATGATGCGGCCACGGGGAATTCCCTGGCCGCCAAGGGCGACGTCGAGCGACAGGCTGCCCGTCGGAATGCCGGAAATGGCGAGCGTGCGGTCGCCCCCCAGCGGCATGATCGAGCCTTCGCCGAATTGCTTTTCGATCTGCTGAAGCGTCGATTTGAGGATGCTGTTCTGCTCGATCAGCGAGGCGACGGCGGTTTTGCCGTCCTCAACCGAGCGGCCTTTTTCCTTCTTCGCCATGCGGTGGTTGCTCTTCTCGTTGGTCTTTTCAGCGGTCGCGGACATGAATCGAACTCCGTTATGGGGTGGTTGAATTTTGGCAGCAAGCAGCGCGACAGAGGCCTGTGAACAAGCGATTAGTATGGGGCTCGATCCCAACCATTGTCAACTGCCCGACCATCTCTGAAATTGTCGCGATGACCGTGACTAGTCTGGTCGTAAGATGGGTAATTTGGCTCGCGGCGATTGCAGCCGCCATGTCCTAAATACCTGTCGCTATATGACTTATGCCAACACTCCCACAGTGGGAAAATTTTCCGGATTCTTGAACCAGCGCGATTCTTGCCCAGCGGAAGTGCATGGGAATCGAACCCACCAGCCGGACGGTTAACGCCCGGCTCAGCGGTTTTGAAGACCGTGGCCGCCACCAGGCAAGCAGGCACTTCCGAGGAGGCGAGTATAGGCGAGTTGCGGCTGCAACGCGAATTGAATGACCAATGACCAGGCTGTTGTCGCCTGACAGCAATGGTCGGCCAGTTCTATACTGCGGCTATGTCCGTTATCGAGATCGAGCACCTCAGCAAAACGTATCGTGTCTATCAGAAACAAGAGGGATTGTGGGCCAGCGTGCGGGGCCTCTTTCGCCGTGAATACCGCGACGTGCAGGCCGTTCGCGACATCAGCCTGATCGTGAAGAAGGGGGAGTTCGTAGCCTTTCTGGGACCCAACGGCGCGGGCAAGACGACCACGCTGAAGCTCCTGTCGGGAGTCATCTATCCATCGGGCGGCACGGCTCGCGTGATGGGCCACGTTCCCTGGAAACGCGAAGTCACTTATCGCCGCAGGTTCGCTCTGGTGATGGGGCAGAAGAACCAACTCTGGTGGGACTTGCCGGCCCTCGAATCGTTCCGATTGCATCAGCAGATCTATCGCATCGAGCCGGCGGCCTATCAGGCGACACTCGATGAGCTGACCGAGCTGCTTGACATCGGCAAGCTGCTCCGCCAACCGGTGCGCGAGCTGTCGCTGGGCGAGCGGATGAAGATGGAGCTGACCGCGGCCCTGTTGCATTCGCCCGAAGTGCTCTTCCTCGACGAGCCGACCATCGGCCTGGACGTCGTCGCCCAGCACCGCATTCAGCAGTTCCTGAAGAACTATCAGGAGCGGCGCCAGATCACGGTGCTTCTCACGAGCCATTACATGAAGGATGTCGCCGCCCTCTGTCGCCGCGTCGTGATCATTGCTCAGGGGCAGATTAAGTACGACGGCTCGCTCTCCGGCATCGTCGATCAGTTCAGTGGCCAAAAGCTGGTCACGCTACAGCTTGCCGACGGCCAGCCAACCGGCGAATTCGCCCGCTACGGCGACGTCGTCTCCGTCGAGCCGCCGAAGGTCAAGCTGCGGATTGAGCGAGCACAGGTCGCCAAAGCCCTGGCGGCGATCCTGGCCCAGCACGCGGTCGAAGATGTCGTCGTCGAAGACCCGCCGCTCGAGGAAGTCATCGCGGCGATGTTCTCCCAGGTGCAGGGTACAGGCTAGTTTGTCGCGTCGATTGGCGCTCTAAAGCCGCAGACTTTTCGCCTTGATCGTGAGTCCGTGTTCAATCTCTTGTTCTTCTTCGTCGCCGATGTCTGCCGCTCTCAGTGCCGGCTCCGTAACGACCACGGCATGCGGCGTTCTGAATAGCGTTTCAAAGAGCCACGCGCGGAACTCCATCATCAGGCTCAAGAGGCACGGCACGAAAACGAGCGTCACGACCGTCGAAACCAACAACCCCCCCAGCAGCACCGCGCCAATGCCGCGATAGAGCTCGCTCCCCGCACCGGGCGCCAGGACGAGCGGCAACAGGCCCACGAGGCCACCCAGCGTCGTCATGAAGATCGGCCGGATGCGCGTGCGGACGCTTTCGATGACTGCCTGCCCGATCGGCAGGCCGTCTTCCTTCCAATGGATCAGCGACTGCTCGACGATCAGAATCGGGTTATTCACCACCGTGCCGACGAGCATGATGAAGCCGAGCATCGTGAGCACGTCGAGCGGCTGCGGCACCCATAGGTTGAGGAGCCACAGCCCGGCAAATCCGCCAACCGCCCCCAGCGGCACCGTCATGATCACGACGAACGGATAGACCCACGATTCAAACGTCGCCGCCATGAGCAGATACGTGATCAGCACGGCCAGCGCCAGATTCCACTTCAGCGAATTCCACGTGCTCCGCAGCTTGTCGGCAGTTCCGGCGAGGTTGATTCCGTAGCCGCCATCAAGCTGTCCGCTGGCCTGCATCTTCTCAATGACGTCCTTCTGAAGGGCGTCCATCGCGGCTTCGAGCGGCATGGTAGGCGGCGGCGATACCTGCAGCGTAATTGCCCGCTGGCGCGTGCGGTGATTGATCTGTTCCGGACCGCTGGCAATTACCACATTCGCCACGGCCTCTAGCGGCACGAGCTGACCTGTGGGCGTGGCGACCGGCAACGAAGCCAGACTCTGCGAACTCTTGGCGTACTGCTCTTCGCCGACGATCCGCAGGTCGATCTTGTCGCCCCCCGTGTAGTAGTCGGTGGCATACGCCCCATCCACGAGCGCATCGACCGTGTAGCCCAAGTCGGCCGCGGTGACTTGCATGTCGGCCGCCTGCTCCCACTTCGGCGTGATCCAAACCTCTGGATTCGACGTGTCCAGGCTCGGCTTGGGAAGAATCTGAGCGCCGGGAATCACCGGCGTGCCCCCGGCGGCACCGGAAATCTGGGCGAAGATCTGGCCGCCCAGTCCGACCAGCTTCTCGATTTCCGGGCCGGTAATCTCGACATCTACCGTCCGTCCGGCCGATAGACCTTGCTCGAACAAGCTGGTCTGAAACGCGATCAGAATCGTCCCGGGCAGCTTCTCCTGCAGGCGCCGGATCACCGGTGCCAATAAGCCTGCCCGTTCCGGATCGGCCGAGCGCACGCCGACGAACACCTGCCGGTTACGGGCGACGAAGAAGAAGTCCTCGATCTGCGGGGCATCGAGTGTTTTCAGCTTGGGATCACCCGGATCGATGTCCCAATACGGCTGAAGCCCGCTCTCGACGACGTTCCCCATCTCAAGGAGCTTTTCCAGGTTGTACCCCGGAGGCGGCAAGAGAATCGCGATGACTAGATTGCGGTTTCCGCCAGGCAGATACTCGACCTTGGGCAAGAACAGCCAGGTCGCCACGAGCGAGCCCACAACCGAGATCACCACAAATAGCAGCCGCGGCAACACGCCCCGCAAAAGCATGCGATTCACGCTCAGCAATTGTTCGACAAACCACAAGGCGACACGGTCGCACACCGCCAAGAGGGGCGCGATCGGAATCCACACTAGGTCCAGCAAGCCCCGCCAACCGCTCCTCCGCCGCCGTGGTGCGGTCGAGCCGTTGTGCTCATGGGGCGGGTGATCCGTTGCGTCCTGCCGCTTGAGGATTCGCATGGCCGCGGTGGGCACCACGGCCACGGCGACCAGCATCGACAGCCCGACCGCGGCACTAATTGCAATTGCGATATCGCGGAACAGTTGTCCCGCTTCCTCGCGAATGAAGAGCACGGGAATGAACACGGCGAGATTGGCCAGCGTCGCGTTGAGAAGCGCGCCCCACACTTCGCTGGCCCCTTTCACGGCTGCCTCTTCGGGGCTTTCACCGAGCTGATGCCGGCGATAGATGTTCTCCAGCATCACGATCGCGTTATCGACGAGCATGCCCACGGCGAATGCCAAGCCGCCCAGCGCCGGCACGTTGAGCGAACGGCCAAGCAGGGCCATCACTAGAAACGCCCCAATCGTGCTGATCAGAATGTGGGCGAAGATGATGATCGTCGAGCGGCCGCTGCGCAAGAAGACAAGCAACGTGGCGAAGGTGAACGCGCTGCCGTAGATCAAGTTTTCGGTGACCAGACCGCGGGCCGAATAGATGTAATCCGTTTCGTCATAGACCTGAATCAGCTCCAGCCCCTGCCGCTTGAGCACTTCTTCATTGAGCTGCTGGTTTGCCGCTTGCAGACCTTCCTGCACGTCGAGCACATTGGCGCCCACGGACCGCAACGCGTTGATCGCAATGCACGTGCTGCCGAACCGTCGCACAAAGCCGTCAGGCTTTTTGTAGCTCAATTCAGCGTGGCCGATGTCCCGCACGTACACCGGCATGTCGCCGGCGCGCGAGAGGATCACGCTTTCGACCTGTTCCGGCGAGCGAAACTGGCCGAGCGTCCGGACGACGTAGCGCCGCTTCCCTTCCCAATAGTCGCCCCCCGACGTGTCTTTATTCTGGGCCCGCAGCGCCTGCCGCACATTCTCGATCGTGAGGCTCCGCGCCGCCAGTTTTTGCGGATCAATCACCAGTTGCAGCTCTGCTTCGCGGCCGCCAACCACATTGGCATTCGACACTCCCTCGACGCGCTCGAAGGCCGCTTCGATGAAGTCCTCCGCAAATGTGCGGAGTGTCGATATGTCGCGCTCCGGCGGTAACCAGGCGGCGACCTTCGGCGCCTTCGCGGCCAGCCGCCGCAGCCGCAGCATCTTGAGCCCCTCGCTCTTCGCGGCATAGGCCTTGTCGATTTCGCCCTTCAATTCGGCATTCTGCTCGACCAGCTTATCGGCGTCGGCTCGGTCGGGCACTCGCTGGCTGAGAATGAACCAGGCAATCGGCCGGTCCGAAGCGTTCGAAGTGTTGATGACCGGCTCTTTAGCGTCCTCAGGATAGTCGGGCACCTGGGCCAACTTCGTATTGACCTTGAGCATCGCCTCCCGCATATCCGTGCCGACTGGAAACTCCAGAATCACGCGGCCCATCGAGTCCATGCTCTCGGAGGTCATCTTGCGGACCCCTTCGACGCCTTTCAGAAACTCCTCCTGCTCCTGGATGATCTCTCGTTCAACCTCTTGCGGACTGGCTCCGGGCCACATGGTCTCGATGGTCAGCGTCGGAATTTGCACTTCCGGCGTAAGCTGCATCGGCATCGAGAGCATCGCGAGAATGCCGAATAGCACGATGAGGATGACCCCCACCGTCACCTTGACCGGGTTGTGCACGAAGGTCTCGATCAGATTCATGATGGCATTCCCGCAGGACGACCTGGCTATCCGTCCGTGAGACTACGGCGATTTAACTTCCTTCGTCTCGGGCTTGATCTCCATCCCCGGTCGCACGCGCTCATTTCCCTCGATGATGATCGGATCGCCCGGCTTGACGTCGCCAGTCACGGCAATCCAGGCCCCGGTCGCCGAACCCAGCTTTACAGGCACTGGCTTCACCACCGCTTTGTCGGGCGGCCCGGCCGCCACGAAGATCATGGGGGACGCGCCACCGAGCACGACCGCGTCTTTCGGCACGATGGTGCGGCTGACTGGCTTGCCAACCGGCAAGCTCACGCGGGCGAACATTCCCGCCTTGATCAAAGGCTGACCATCCGCAAACTGGTTCTCCACGCGGACCTTGACCGGAAACGTATGTGCCCGTGCGTCCGCCTGCGGATTGATCATGGCGACGCGGCCGGGAAAAGTTCGGCCGCCCAGCGCCGCAATCTCCACTTCGCCATTCGCGTTCGTGTCGAGCCCATCGACGTAGTCTTCCAGCACGGCGATTTCCACATCGACCTGCTTCAGCTCAACAATTTCGGCGACCGGATCGCCCTGCATCAACCACTGGCCGACCTCGGTGCGCTCGGCGGTGACAAAGCCGTCGAACGGGGCAATCATTGTGTGCCGGTCGAACTGCTCGGTCAGCCGTTGTACCTCGGCGATTTGCGTTTCCACGCGTGCTTTAGCCTGGAGCGTCTTCTGCTCCCGCGGGCCCGAGGTAAGCACGCGCAGAGCCGCCCTATTTTCGCGGACTGTCGCGGCCGCTTGAATTGCCAGCGACGTATCTTCTTCCAGAATTTCGCGGGCAATCGACTTGCCCAGGGCCTTGTCGCGATCGACCTTGGCCTGCCGGAAGGCGAACTGCCCCTCCGCATTGTCGAGCTTCGCTTCGGCCTGCTCAATTTCATCCTTCAGCGATTTCTCGAGTTCCGCCAGCTCGGCCTGGCGCATGGCCAGTGTTCCCTTCGCGGCATCCACTTCCGCCTGAATGATCCCGCGACGGAGAATTGCGATTGGCTGGCCGGCGGTGACAGGTTCGCCTTCGTTAATGAGGTATTGCTCGACACGCCCCGCGGCTGCGCTCCCCACGAGACTGTGACGGATGGGCTTGACGGTGCCGACGAACGTGCGCTGTTCGGCGACATCGGCCGACTGTGCAGCGGTCACGACCACCTTTGGCAGACCACCCGGCGGGCCACCTTTGGCTTTGGGGGCTTGGGCCAGGGTGCTTGGCGGTCGGAGAAATGTCGCCACACCCGCGGCCAGGATTGTCAAACCAATAAGGCCCGCTCCCAGCGGAAGCACACGCGAGGATTGCATGATCAACCCGCCTCCTTCGTGGCCAGGTGTTGTTCCAGATTGGTCCGCACGGTATCCAGCAGTTTGCGAAGCTGCTCGAGTTGAGCCGCCGACATGCCGCGGGTCGCCCGCTCGCGGACGCGCTGTGAGGCCAATACGACTTTCGACCAAGCCGGCTTGGCGGCCGGCGTGGGCTGAATCAGCTTGCGACGCCGGTCAGTCTTGTCGCCATCGCGGCGAATCCAACCGTCGCGCTCCATCCGGTCGAGAATGCCGACGAGCGTGGGGGGTTCGATCCGCATCCGCTCGGCGAGGTCGGTCTGCGAAAGTGACCCTTCCAGAGCCAGACAGCCGAGCACCTGCGCCTGCCGAAAAGTCACGCCCTGCGGCGCCAGCTCTTCGTTGAACGCCCGCTGGAAGGCGTTCGACGCCGTGCAGATCCAAAAGCCGACGCTGCCTTCAAAGTCGTATTCGAGCATCCGTTGTGCCATGCGCCCCTCCCAACTAATTCGTTAGCATACAAATCATTAGCTAAAGAATAGGCTGCCGGCGCAGGGGTGGCAAGCGCCACCGGGCCTGGCCGTGACAGTTGCGGTCCGCCGCGATACGGTAACGCCTTTGCCGACCAGGCCCTACCTTGGCGACAATGAAATCCGCCGCAGCGAACCTCTACGACTATCCCCGCTACTACGACCTGGCATTCGGGTCCGACTGGAAGGCGGAATTGGAGTTCCTGCGCGCCGTCTTCGACACGCACGTCCCCGGCAAGGTTCGCAGCCTTTTCGAGCCTGCATGTGGCACGGGCCGCCTCCTGTTCCGCCTGGCCCAGGCCGGCTACCAGGTTGCGGGCATCGACCTCAATCCGCGAGCTGTCGCCTACTGTAACCGCCGGCTGGTTCGCCACGGCTTGCCCGCCACGGTCCAACCTGGCGACATGGCCCACTTCCGCCTGCCGCGCAAGGTTGATGCGGACTTCAACATGATCAACAGCTTCCGGCATCTGCTTTCCGAGGACGCTGCTCGCTCGCACTTACGATGCGCGGCCCGTTCGCTGAGGAAAGGGGGCGTCTATGTGCTGGGCCTGCACTTGACACCCACACAAGGGACTGCGCTCGACGAAGAACGCTGGTCGGCCCGCCGCGGGAACCTTGCGATCAATGTCCATCTAAAGACTTTTGATCTCGATCTCCGCCGCCGCAGCGAGCGGTGCCGGCTGGTGATCGATGTCTATACGCCGACGCAGTCGCGCCAGATCGTGGATGACCTGGTCTTCCGCACGTACACCGCTTCGCAACTCCGCCGGCTGTTGGCCGGAGTTCCCGAACTCAGCCTCGTCGCTACTTACGATTTCCACTATCGGCTGGATGTCCCAATCGAGATTGCCGCCGATACGCAAGACGTGGTGCTCATTCTCCAGCGCCGTTAGTCCTTGGCGGCTCTTTCGGGCGCAGGAGCGGCTGCAATTCATCCACAAAGTCGCGGACGTCCTTGAACTGCCGATACACGCTCGCAAAGCGGACGTATGCGACCTGATCGACTTCCGCCAGCCGACGCATGACCATTTCGCCGACCTTCACGCTATCGATTTCCGACTCGGTCTGAGCATAGATATCGCTCTCGACGCGGCTGACGAGGTTGTTGATCTGGTCTTCGCTGATCGGCCGCTTCCAGCACGCCTTGGCCAGGCCGGAGCGAATCTTGTCGCGGCTGAACGGCTCACGGGCGCCGTTCCGTTTGACGACGTTGATTCCCGTCTCATCGACCCGCTCGTAGGTCGTGAACCGGCGATTGCACTGCAAGCATACGCGCCGCCGCCGGATCGTCGCGCCGTCGTCGCTGGCGCGGCTATCGCTCACTCGGTCGTGGTCCTTGCCACAGTAGGGGCAACGCATCGCGAGGGTTCAGGGTTCAGGGTTCAGGGTTCAGGGTTCAGGGTTGAGGCCACTATAGCGAATGTGCCCGACGTCGCAGTAGATGCGAACCAGTCCGATAGCTGACGCAACTCACCGAACCGCCTATAATCCGCACCACCCGACGAATTACTCATCGTTATCTTTGCCATCAGTGGTGCAACCCTGAACCCTGAACCCTGAACCCTGAACCCCGAACCCTGAACCCTGAACCCCGAACCCCGAACCCCGAACCCCATGCTCTGCCCTGTTTGTTCCACCGATGTTCCTGCCGACTCCGTATTCTGCCCTAAGTGCGGTCATCGTCTGGCCGATCCTGCGCCGGCAGGCGCCAAGACGCCGGTCGAAAGACTTCGCGGAAACGGCGTGACCAACAACGAGCCCGAGCAGCAGCTTTGGCACGGCAGCTATTCCCCCAAGGCCATGTATGGACAGTGGCTGTTGGCCATTGTCGTTACGCTCGTGGCTCTGGTCGTCGCGGTCCTTTTGTGGGCGACGGTATTCGTGCCGTTGGCAGCACTTGCCATTGTCGTGATTGTGTGGCTCTGCCTTGCCGCCTCCTACCTGTACCAGCGCCTGAGCGTTGATTACATGCTGACCACTCAGCGATTCGTTCACCAGGCCGGATTTCTCCGCCGCGTGATTAACCGCGTGGAGGTGATTGATATCGACGATGTATCGGTCGAGCAAGGCTTCGTCGAACGGATGTTCGGCGTTGGAACGATCAAGCTGCTTTCCAGCGACACGTCCGATCCGACGCTCGTCCTCCGCGGCATCGATGATGTGAAACGCGTCGCCACGATGATCGACGACGCCCGCCGCGACGAACGCCGTAAGCGGGGCATGTATATCGAAACCGTCTAGCTGGGACTTCTCCGATGTCGCACTCGCCCCCCGCAGTGGTCTATTACTTTCATTGCACCGGCTGCCGGCGACAGATTCTCGTAGCCCCGAACCAGGCCGGATCGAAAGTCGATTGCCCCTGCGGTGTCCGCAATCTGGTCCCTGCGCTCGTGCACCTGTCCCGCATGGACGGCGCGCCGCAAGCTGGATCGCCGTTTCGTGCCGCCAGCCCGCCCGCCACGATGCAACCCGTCGCGCAGCAGCCGCTGCCCAGCACGCAAGGCCCGCCGCCAGGCTATCAACTGCCACCCCCCTGTCCGTTCTGCCGCCAGCCGCTCCAGCCAGGGCGCATCTATGGCGAACGCTACAAGCTCAAATGGCTCGCCGCCGATACGCCCCTGACCCTGGGAATTTGGGCGGTTGGTGGACTGGAAATCGGCCACGGCGGGTTCATGCAGTTCAACCGCCCGCATGTCTATGGTTGGCGCTGCGCCCACTGCTGCAAGATCATCGTCGATGAACGAGCTTAGAGTCGTCTTTCGCTCCGCGAAAGAACGCATTCGCGACGCGATAGGCGGCCATGAGTTCTCCATCGCACGCCAAGAAACACGTCAACCGCACAGGGGCTGTGCGGTTGACGGGGGCGAAGGGGCAGCTAACTGCCGTTGGCGTATCGGATCGCTGCTCCGCGCTTGGCGGCTGGCAGCGTTTGCGGGCAGTCCGTTGCGCCCGGGCAGCCTGAACTCGAAGACCTCTCCCTTCCCCGAATTCAGACAGCCGGGCTGCAACGGGCGATTATCGAAAGCACCACGGGAAACCGCGGGAGAATCGGCCGAATGATCGACCGGCAAGCCGCGGAACCACAGGCTCTCTGGTGACGATGGATATCGAACCACGCCTCCATTAAGACTTGCCTTAGTTGCGGCAAGGTTCGCATGAACTTGGAGGGGTGTACGATGTTCGTGGGCTAATGCACAGCCCATGCCAAACGCTGGTCGCGGTTCATTTCGCGGGCGGTCGATGAATCCTAAATCACTGTCCCTCAATACCTTATAACGAGTGCCACAGTTGGCCTACTGTCAACGGTTTGGTCACGGCGTGAGTTTGCTTGCTGGCTCGCCAATCCGCCTCTGACCAAGAAACAGGCACGCTCGCCTTGGCGCTCATGGTCGAACCTACTGGGTCTGGTTCACCGGCTCACCAGTCGCCGATGAAACGCCAGTCGGCAACTCGAGATAGAACCGGCTGCCCACGCCCGGCGTACTTTCGACCCGAATGTCGCCGCCGTGTTCGCGCATGATCTTCTGGCTGACCGGCAACCCCAAACCCGTGCCGCGCGAACCTTTCTTCGACTCGAAGACCGAGAAAATACGCTGCAAGTCTTCAGCCGCGATGCCCTCGCCGTTATCGGCCACGACGATATGCACGAACCGCTCTCCCGGTTCGTACTCGACCGACACTTCAACGCGCGCTCCTTCGCGCTTTTCGCACGCGTCGATTGCGTTTGTCACCACGTTCAGCACGGCCTTGTGCAACAGGTCCGCGTCGAACTGAAAGGGTGGCAGGTCGTCGCGTCGCTGAAATGCCAATTGCACCTCCGTCTCAGCCGCCCGTGACTGCATCAGCTCGACGACGTCGGCTAGTGTCGCGTTCAAATCGCCCGCGATCAACTCCGGCACGCGGTCCTTGCTGAATGTGAGCATGTCCATCACCAGGTTAGAAATCCGCTCCTGGTTTTTCTCGACGATCCGCCAGCCGCGGCGAACCACGTCGTTGTCTTCCTCCTTTAGTCCCTCTTCAATCAGGTAGCTGCCGCCACGAATTCCTTGCAGGATATTCTTGATGTGGTGGGACAACGTAGCGATGGTTTGTCCCATCGCCGCCAACCGCTCGGCCTGCACCATTGCCGAGTAATACGACGTGTCCTCGACCGCAAGGGCCGCCTGATGGCCGATCGCCACCATCAGCTTGAGGTGTTCCTCACTGAACTTGTTGGCGGCGCGTTGCTGGATGACCTCGCCCGGCGGCGTGTAAGTGTCGATGTAAATCACGCCGACGATGCCATATCTCCCCTGCATCGGCACGCAAATCGCCTCGCGCACTCCCAGCTTGACGATGCTCCCCTCGGGATTCCACCGCTCGTCGTCGCGGGCGTCGCTCGTCAGCACCCCTTCTTTGTGCTGCATCACATAGTCGAGAATCGTCCTGCTGATCGACATCTTGCCGTCCGGCCGCGCGCCCTTCCGGTGACGGCTGGCTGCGGGGGCAAGCTCCTCAGTCTCACTATCGACGAGCATGATGCAGCCGCGATCGGTCTCGACCCACTCGAAGATCAAGTCGAGAATTCGCGTCAAAAGCTGATCGATGTCGAGCGTGTGGCTCACGGCCAGGGCCGTGCGATACATCACTTGCAGGTTGCTGCGCGCTCGGGCCAGCCACGGGCTCTCGGCCGGATCGGGCGCCGCAAAAAGCTGGCTCCCCGATTCGTGGCTGACCGACTTGAGGATCCGCGAGCCCTCGACATCGCCAGCGGCGGCGCTCGCCAGTCCGACAATATCGACGTCGTGAGCCAGGTTGACGCTCGACCGATCGTCCGCGTCGGTAAACAGAAGCAGCGTCCGCCCGATCTGTACCCGGTCGCCGTTTTTCAGCAACCGCTCGCCGATCTTCTCCAAGTTGACGAACGTGCCGTTTGAGCTGGCCAGGTCGGCCAGCACAATACCCTCGCTGGTGCGGCGGACTTCGGCATGCCGCCGCGAGATCTCGCTGTCGTTGAGCTGAATCCGATTCGAGCCATCGCGGCCAAGCGTGATTCCTTCGCCGCGCAGATCGAAACGCTTCCCTTTGTCGCGCCCCTGCATCACGAACAAGGTGGCCATGCCATTCCCATACTACGCCGCTTTCGCCGCCAATTGTTCGATTTTATGAACCAGCGGCGCGAAGTGGTAGGGCTTGGCAATCGCCTGCGTCCCCGGCGCCGCGCGACCTGCGCGCATGCGGCCCAGAACGATCAGCCTCGAGCGCTCGCCAGTCGATGCAGCGCTAAACCGCGCCTCAACCTCGTCTCCATCATGCTCCTCGGCGTCGAGCACAATCACATCCGGATGATGCTCCCGCGCCAGCGCGAGCCCTTGCTCGACCGCAGTAGCCTCCCAAATCCGCAGTCCGCGCCGGGCAAGCACCGTGCGCAAAACCTCGCGCTCATCTGCCGACGGCTCCACAATCAAAACGCTGGGCGGCTGGCTCATAGCTCCCTTTCCTCGTGGGACAAGCGTCCCGCTTGGCCCCCTTGATTGCATCCGAACCGCGGACACTACCCATCTCCCCCGCCGCTGTCAAAACCGAATTGCTCGGTCCTTTGTCGGCTTTCGCTCCGCGAAAGCACGTTGGCTGATGTTTTGCACTCCGTGACAGCACGACCTTTCGCGGAGCGAAAGGCGACACTTCTAATTGCTCTTGGTCCATCCGCGCGGGCCTGTCAAAATAGGCAATCTGGCGCAAGGATTCGCTCGCTCCAAGGACATGGAATGTCGCTGCTTCACTTGCGGCACGTCGCCGAATACGCGGTGGTTCGCGTCAGCTTCGCGCTGATCCAGGCGGTCAGCATCGAGACCTGCCAGACCGTCTGCCGAGTTCTGGCCTGGCTGGCCTCCGACGTATTGCAGGTGCGAGCCAAGATCGTCGAAGAAAACCTGACTCACGCCTTCCCGGATGCGACCCCAACGGAGCGGCGTCGCCTCGCTCGACGAATGTGGGAACACCTGCTTCTCATGGTTTGCGAAATCGCTCACGCTCCGCGAAAGATCCACGAGACCAACTGGCGAACGTTCGTCACCGTCCATCGAAAGCACGATCTGATCCTCGCCTTCCTCTCGCGGCGGCCCAAGGTCGTTGTCACCGCCCACTTTGGCAACTTCGAAGTCGGCGGGTACATCATGGGCTTCTGGGGCTTTCCCACGTTCACGATGGCCCGGCCGCTCGACAATCCCTTTCTCGACCGTTTCGTCAATCGCTTCCGCGAGTCGATGGGGCAGACGATCATTCCCAAGCACGGCACGGCCGAGCTGGCCGATTCCCTCCTGGGCACCGGCGGCACGCTCGTCCTCGTCGGCGATCAACACGCGGGCGAGAAGGGGGTCTGGATCGAGTTCTTCGGCCGCCCTGCCTCGTGCCACAAGGCTCTGGCCTTGTTCACGCTGCTCAACAAGGCGCCGATGCTCATCAGTGGCATTCGCCGGCTCGATCGACCCATGCGATTCGAAGTGCGCCTGGCCGAGCTGTACGACCCGGCCGAGCCCGGCAACGATGAGCTGGGGGGCGTCACCGAACTCACGCAGTGGTACAACGATGTGTTGGAGGACGAAATCCGCCAGGCCCCCGATCAGTACTGGTGGCTGCATCACCGCTGGCGCGATCCGCCCCCTGGGCGCAAACGCAAGCGCCGCAAACGCCGAACTCCGCGAACTGCACCATCGCTGCCCGACGCACATCGCCCCGCCGCCTAAAAACAATGAATCATTTCTCCCCTTCCCAAATCTGAAATCCTAAATCCTAAATCCCAAATCCCTATGTCCTGGTCCCGCCTCGCCTCGATTCACGAATGCCCTCCCGGCTCGGCCGGCGAGTTCGTCGTCGGCGAGCGGATCGTGGCCTTGTTCAATGTCGATGGAACGATTCACGCCCTCGACGGTATCTGCCCTCATCAAGGCGGACCGCTTGGCAAGGGCCGCTTGACCGGCTGCGTCGTTACCTGTCCCTGGCACGGCTTTCAGTTCGACGTGACGACGGGCCAGCATCTGACCAGCAAATCGCTGGTCCACCCGCACTTCGCGGTCAAAGTCGAAGAGGACGACGTCTTCGTCGATTTGGCTTCCTCCTGATTCCCGGCTCCTGGGCCCTGGCCACTGGCTCCTGCCTGTTTCGTCCGCCCTTGACCGGCCGGAAGGGTGTATTGAGAATCGAATCTTTGCCCTTTCCGAGACGCTTTGCATGACCTCTGCCGCGACCGCCGCCTCCACGCAAGTGCCCGATGCCGTCGGTCGGTTCGGCGCCTTCGGCGGCCGCTATGTCCCCGAAACGCTCACGCGAGCCCTCGATGAGCTGACCGCGGAATACGACCAGGCCCTCCAGGATCCGCTCTTTACCACCCAGCTCAACGAACTCTTCGAGCATTACGTCGGCCGTCCCTCGCCGCTCTATTTCGCCCGCCGGCTCACTCAATCCTGCGGCGGCGCTCAAATCTGGCTGAAGCGCGAGGACCTTAACCACACCGGTGCTCACAAGATCAACAACACGCTCGGCCAGGCCCTCCTGACCATTCGCATGGGCAAGCGCCGCGTCATCGCCGAAACCGGCGCGGGACAGCACGGCGTGGCCACGGCAACCGCCTGTGCCCACTTCGGTCTCGACTGCGTCGTCTATATGGGCGAGGAGGACATCCGCCGCCAGGCGCCCAATGTCAACAGCATGAAGCTCCTCGGCGCTGAAGTGCGGCCGGTTTCCAGCGGCTCGCGCACGCTCCGCGACGCGGTGAACGAAGCCCTCCGCGACTGGATGGCCAGTGTCGAGACGACACACTACATCATCGGCTCGGTCATTGGGCCGCATCCTTTTCCGCGGATCGTCCGCGACTTTCAATCGGTCATTGGCCGCGAGGCCCGCGAACAGTCGCTGGCCCGCATCGGACGCTTGCCCGACCTCGTGGTCGCATGTGTCGGCGGCGGCAGCAACGCAGCCGGCATGTTCTATCCGTTCATCGGCGACACAAGCGTCCGCCTCCTGGGCGTTGAGGCTGGCGGCCGCGGCCCGCGTCCCGGCGATCACGCTTCGCCCTTGTCGTATGGCTCGCCGGGCGTGCTGCACGGCAGCTACAGCTACGTGATGCAAGACGAAGACGGCCAAACCTGCGACGTGCACTCGATTTCCGCCGGCCTCGACTATCCCGGCGTCGGCCCCGAGCACAGCTATTGGAAGGACACGGGCCGCGTCACTTACACCTATTGCGAAGATCGCGACGCCCTGACAGCGTTTGATGAACTGGCCCGCCACGAAGGCATCCTGCCGGCCCTGGAAAGCTCGCACGCGATCTTCCGTGCAATGGAACAGGCCCGTCAGATGTCGCCGGACCAGTCGATCGTCGTCTGCCTCTCCGGCCGCGGCGACAAGGACGCGGCGGAAATCGCCAGACTTAAGCAGGCATGATAGAATTGTGTCATGGTGATCCAACTGAAATCGACGGAAGATCGATGGCCCCCGATCGAAATGGTCGAGGTGACCGATCCCAACGAAATTGCCGAGGCGCAGCGTCGCCGCGAGCAGTTCGACCGCAATAGCGATTGGCTCCAAAGCCACTTTGACGACGTTTACACGCCGGAGAATCGAGGGAAAATCGTCTGCATCGCCGGGCGGGAAGCCTTCGTTGGCGAGGACGTGCTCGAAGTCGTCGCGCGAGCGCGAGCAGCGCATCCCGACGATGACGGTTATTTCACCATGCGACTTGCCCGCGACAAGAAAGTGATCGTCTATGCGAGTTGACGGCGAGTGGCTCCACTGTGTCGATGGGGGCATTCGTCCGGTAGTCCGCGGAGAAGTGCTCGGAGGCGATGGACAGTGGCACGAACTACTGCTACTCGTTGATACCGGCGCCGATCGTACCGTTTTGAGCGCAGGGGAATTCAGGCAAGGCCAATTCGTACCCGTCGAAACCGACCGACGCATTAGCGGCGTGGGAGGGCTCGTCGAATCGGTTGCCGTGGACACACAATTGCGACTGAAGCGCAGCGACGGACAGCAGGTTTTGTTTCGCGGACAGTTTGCCGCGTGCACCGATCCAGACGCCCTCGACATGAGCATTCTTGGACGCGACATTCTTGACATGTTCGCGCTCCTCATCGACCGACGCGCGGACCTGATTGCGATTCTCGGCGGTCAGCACCGCTGCACCATTCAACAAGGGCCGTCTTGACGATCGCATGTCCCGCATCGACCAACTCTTCGCCGACCTCCGCCGCCAGAAACGCAAGGCCCTGATGCCGTTCGTGACGGCCGGCGATCCCGACCTGGCCTTTACCGCCGACGTCATCGTCGAACTGGATCGCCGCGGTGCGACTCTGTGCGAAGTGGGCATCCCCTATAGCGACCCCATCGCCGACGGCCCGGTCATCCAGGCTTCGTACACGCGGGCCTTGTCTCCCAAGAATCCGGCTCACAAGATCAAGGTCTCCGCAATCCTCGACATGCTCCGCGACGTCAGCGGCCAGGTGAAGATGCCCCTGGTGACGATGGTTAGCTACGCGATCGTGCATCGTTACGGACTCGCAAAATATGTCGCCGACGCCCAGGCCGCAGGCATCTGCGGCGCGATCGTCCCCGACCTTTTGGTCGAAGAGGCGGACGAGCTTACGCGCATCTGTAAAGCTGCCGATTTCAGCCTGATCCAGCTCGTCACTCCGACCACGCCGCGCGAGCGGGCCGTCCGAATCGCCCGCTCAAGCACCGGCTTTCTCTACTACGTATCCGTCACCGGCATCACCGGCGAACGGACCGAGCTGCCGGCGACACTGGTGGACAACGTCGCCTGGCTGCGGACCCAGACCGATCTGCCGATCTGCATCGGCTTCGGCATCAGCCAGCCGGCACACGTGAAGCTGCTCGCGCCCGTGGCGGACGGCCTGATTGTCGGCTCGGCGATCGTCCGCCGCGTCGCCGAAGCAGCGACCAGGCCGCGCGACGCCGTGCGGACTGACGTCGGCACCTACGCCGCCTCGCTGCTCGCCGCACTCGCTTAGCCGCCCGCGATTGTCGCCTTTCGCTCCGCGAAAGGACGGAATGGCCCCGCAGGGGATACGCTACTTCGCCTTCCGTATCTTCCGGGCCAGCAGCCGCTGTTGCTTCCGCCGCTCCTTGCGACTGGCGGCTGGCTGGTCCAAAGCAGTTGCCGGTGCCAATGCTGGCTTGCCCAGCAGTGCGGACCCGTCGTTTGTCTGGATGGCAAGCGACGGCTGCGACGAATCCAGCAGCATACCCCCCGCGTCCGTAAACGGCGGGTGAACAGGTGCCGTATCGTCCATCAAGGCGGCTAAAAACGCTCGCCGCCGATTTTCAAGCTCGTCGCAACGCTCATCTCCACACGCACTTACGGCAAGTGGAGCGGCGTCCACCGACTCCCTGCTATGGCCATCCGCCCTAGCGCGCGAACAGTCCTCAATCGGGGAGTCCGCCGCTTCCCCGTCGAATTGAATGCCTTCGTTGTGGACTTCCGGCTCCGCGTCGCCGTTCTCTGCCTGCTGTTCATCGCGGATAGAACCGTCGGACGCCCGTCCGACTTTGTTGGCGTTCCCGCGTTCGGTCAGCACCTTGCAGATCGTCCCCGACAAGTGCACCTGCCGCTCGGAGATCCGCATCGCCGCCAACAGGTATCGCGGATCGCCGTGGCGGTCGCGAAGTGTGTGGACTTCTCCCGACATTCGGCCGCGGCAGATCGTCGCCTGTGGCTTCTGCGACCCCCGCCACCCCTCCATCGCCTGCGAATAGAGCCAGTCGGCCCGCCGCTCCGCAATGTCCGCCGCCACCCGCAATCGCTGAAAGGGCGTCAGCTCCGCGTTGGCCGGCACCGACTTGCCGATCCACTCGGCAACCAATTTGCGGATTTGCACGATCCGCGTCTGCGAAATGCCGAACTCGTCCGCTGCATGACGCGTGCTCGCCCCACCGATTACGACCGCCTCATACACCTGGAAATCCCGTTCGCTCGGCGTGAGAGCTCGCCGCCTGAGCAATTCGGCTGGCAACAGCGTCTCGCGCCCACCCCTCTGCATCTTTGTCGTGACCATCGTCTGTCTCCCCTGGAAAGAAATGAAACGGCAATCGTTCCAGCGATTGGAACTGGCCGCCATTGAACGGGAGCACCGTGACTAGTCTGGTCGAAAGATGGGTAAACTTGCGTCGCAAGTCGCTGGGGTACAAGGACTTAGAATTTTCTGGAAAGCCTTAAAAAACGGCGACAAACGTCGTGGCTCGAGTGCGTTTCCTACAAGCCTGAAGCGCAAGCGAAGGAAACCGCGGACTCCTTGCTTACTCGGCGTGGGTGTGACTAGAGTTTGACATGCGAGTATCTCTTCGCGTTCTCTTCATTTGCGTGACTGTGCTCGCATTGGTCCTTGCGATTGCTGCTAACAAATATCGCGTCAGGCATGCGGCGCTTGCAATCATAGCTCGCAGCGATGGTGTAGTTCACTTCAATGAGGCAGATAGCCAGTCTATCGTTCCGTTAGAATTGTCTGGCACGGTACGGCGGATCGAGTTCAGAGGTAAGCAATTGGACGAAGATGCTATCTGGGCAATAAGTCAATTGCACGAGGTAAAGGATGTTGCGATCGTAGATGCCAGTGTAGGCACACGCGAATGCAAGGCATTGTCGAAGTTGCCATCGCTTAGCGAGGTATCATTCTTTGAAACCAAAATCGGTGATGGTGCCATTGAGGAGATAGTAAAGTGCCCACAGCTTACAACTATCTGTCTTTCGTTTTCGAATGTTACCGACGCAGATTGTAGGCGCCTGACAAGTTGCACGTCGCTCAAGCGTGTCGCGCTAAATGGCACCGAAGTAACCGATAGCGGTTTGGATTCTATCGCGGAACTGCCCAGTCTTTCAGTCGTTTTCATCTCTGAAGGTCCTATCAGTGCGCAAGGTGTCGAAACACTACTCTCGCGGCGACCGCTGTCGGCCTTGTACTGCTTCGGCGACAATTTCGGCGATGAATGGTGGGCGCGCATTCGTAAGCAGTATCACCAGTGCAAAATCCACCGTTAGGATGGCGAAGAGACGGTGAATAGTAAAGCTGCTAGAATCGCAAGCCGCACGGTGGTTGCGATCCTAAGTCTGACTTACCTAGCGGCACTCATACTGCTTGCGAGTCACGGGAGTGATTTGCAAATTGGTCAGGTCAGTTTGCAAGTTCGGTGGGACTTCCGCGACTATGTTGAGTATGCAGGTTGGCGGCTTGGATTTCGTGAGAATCCACCATTCGTCTATTACGCCGACGAAATACAACAGATTCGCCCTGAGAGTACGATCACTAACGAGAACAGCAGGCGTTAGGTCGCCACTTCGTTGAACGGCTCGCGGAGCGAGCGGACCACGCCTACACCGTCTGATGCTCCGGGTACTTCACCCGGCCGTGATAGACGGCGGTCAGCGACTTCACCAGGCTGTCCTCGATCGTCCGCAGCTCGGAGAGCGTCAGCCCCGATTCGTCGAACTGCCCATCCAGAAGCCGCTTCATCGCCAGGTCGTGCACCAGACTCTCAATGCGGGCCGGCGTTGGATCGACCAGGGCCCGGCTTGCGCTTTCGACGACGTCGGCCAGCATCAGCACTGCCGCTTCCTTGGTTTGCGGCTTGGGGCCGGGATAGCGGAAGGTCGTTTCGTCCAACTCGCCCGCGTCGGGATCTTCCTTGAGCCGCTGGGCCTCGCGGCGATAGAAATACTCGACCAGCGTCGTGCCGTGGTGCTGCTCGATGAAGTCGATAATTGACTGCGGCAGGTGGTGTCGCTCGGCCAGATCGGCCCCGTCCTTCACGTGAGCGATGATCACCAGCGTGCTCATCGCCGGCTGAAGCGTCTCGTGCCGGTTGCCTTCGGGGCCCTGGTTTTCGACAAAATACGCCGGCTTGAGCATCTTGCCTATGTCGTGGAAATAGGCGCCCACGCGAACCAAGAGCCCGTTGGCCCCGATCGCTTCGGACGCGGTTTCGGCGATCGACGCCACATTGATCGAGTGGTTGTAAGTGCCCGGCGCCCGGCGGACGAGTTCCTGCAAGAGCGGATGCTGCACGTCGCCCAGCTCCAGGAGCGAGATATCGGTCTGCACATCGAATGTCCGTTCGACGAACGGCAAGAGGCCCGTCATCAAAACGCCCGCCAGGAGCGAGCAAAAGCCGAACCAAACCGCGCCGACAAGCAGCATCAGATAGAACGACTCGCGATAGGTATCCGCTTTATCCTGACTGCTCCAGAACATGGCCAGGTTGGTCGCCCCAAAAGCCCGGTTCACGAGCGTGCCCACGCCAATCGTCGTCAGCATCACCACCAGGCCGGTGAATGCGCCAACGTAGATCAGCTTTGTGCGGCTGCGAATCCGCCGGAGCAGCAAAATGGCCGCAGCGACCGACGAAACGAGGATCACAAACTCGCCCAGCCCTTGCTGGAGCGAAAAGGCAATGATCAGCGCCACGGACGCGGACACGAGCAGAGCCAGCTCCTTCTCATAGGCGATGGCCGCCGTCATGCCGAAGAGGAGCAGCGGAATGATCTCAGCTCGCCACTTATCGTCCGACGCGATCCAAGCCAGGCCGACAGTAATGACAATCGTCGCCAGGAGCGTCGCAAAGCGGCGAAAATCGGTGATTAGCCGCGGCCGCCGGTAATAAATGTAGTAGCCGCACAGAATCGACAGGGCCAAATACATTCCGAATTGGGCCAGGCTCCGCGAGATCCAATCCCGCACACCCAAACTCGACTTCCACGCCTCGTATTCGGTCTTCAGAAGGCTCAATTCTTGCTCGCCTAGCGGTTTACCTCCCTGGGCCAGTTCAGCTATGCCCGCTTTGTGCTGAATCATCACGTCTTGCACGTCCGCCTCAACCGCCTGGGCATGCTTCTCGGTCATCGCGGTGTCGAGCGTCAAGGTCACAGGCAGGCGCGTATCGAGCCAATCGTTAGTTAGCTTCGCAACAATCACAGCGTTGTCGGCCATCGACGCCTTGATATTGAGCGCTGCCTCCAGCCGCTCCTTGAAGGAGCCTTTGACCTTGTCGATGGTGACCTCATCGACTTTGGCCGGCACGAGGGGCCGATCAGCCCCTTGCGGATGCACGAGGATCGACGCCTGGCTGCCGACCGCGGTCTTATGTTCCTTTAGCAGGCCCAGCTTCTCGAGCGGTTGGAGCGCCAGCTTGATGGCTTCGTCGTAGCGGTTCGAGTCCATGCCCGCTTTGAAATAGGCGTGCAGGGCTTCATAGTGCTGCTTGTCTTCACCGGACGTCGGCTTGGCTCCGCCGGGCGGGGCAAATTCATCCCAAATCGCTTTCAAATTGGGATTGGACTGCACTTTCTCGTAGGATTCGGCTCCGGCCAGCGCGGCCACGTTGTTCGTCAACTTCTGACGAACTTCTTCCAGCTTGCGCGGGTCGTTGGCATAGACCGTTTCGGCCAGTTGACGGGCTTCTTCCCTGCGCTTGTCCGTCGCTGATTCGTCTTTGACCTGAAAATCGACGCGGGCAATGATCTTTCGCTGGGGCACGTCGCCCGTGCGGAACGAATTGGGCGGCACGCCGCCGCCGGTAATCACCCACAGCAATAGCGCCGCCGCAATGAACAGGCCCAGGCGGAGCAATACGTCGGGCTGGCGCAGCGTCTCCCAACTGCGCGCGAGAAAGTTCGGCGGCAAGCCGAGCGACGATCCCCGCTGGGAGCGGTGGCGACGGCCAGGGGCGTAGGACATGGCAGTGCGCGCTGCACTGGGGTGAATCAGGCAGCGCGGGGGCAATTCGTTAGGTGCGGCTTGCCGAGCGCGGATTGCGGATTAGTTTCGCATCGACGCGATCGGCCAGCAGCGAAGTGTTTTGGCTGTTTTTCTGGCAGGTTTCCAATCCTGCACCACTAATCACCGCGATTTTCGTGCCGCGGCGGCTTTGGGTTCTTCTTCGTAGGCCCGCACAATGTCCTGCACCAGGCGGTGACGGACGATGTCGGCCTTGTTGAGTTGGATGACGTTGATCCCTTCGATGTCGCGCAGACGGCTCACCGCGTCGATCAGGCCGCTGGCGCTGGGTCGCGGCAGGTCGATCTGCGTGACGTCGCCCGAAATGACGATCTTCGAGCCCTGGCCCATGCGGGTCAGGAACATCTTCATCTGCGCGATGGTCGTGTTCTGCGCTTCGTCGAGAATGATAAACGCCTCGTTGAGCGTGCGGCCGCGCATGTAAGCCAGCGGCACCACTTCGATCACGTCCTGCTCCATGTACCGCTTCATCGCATCGAAATCGATCATCTCGTGCAGGGCGTCGAGCAGGGGCCGCAAGTAGGGATTGATCTTGGCGTGCAGGTCGCCGGGCAAGAATCCGAGGCTCTCGCCGGCTTCGACGGCGGGGCGCACCAGCACGATCTTGCGAATCTGGTGGTGCTTCAGAGCCTCCACCGCCAGGGCCACGGCCAGGTAGGTCTTGCCCGTGCCGGCCGGACCGATGGCAAACGTCACATCGTGCTTGCGGATGGAATCGACGTATCGCGCCTGGCCATGCGTTCGCGGCGTGATCCGCTTGGCGGCATTGACCACGTCGATCGGCGCGGCCGACGCGACCTTCTTGCCGGTCACGCGGGCCAGCACATCCGCGACGTGGTCGCCGGACAGGTCCTCCTGCGAGTCGAGTTGCGTGTTGAGCTGGCTCAGCGCGGAAGTCGCCCTGGCGACGGCTCCCTCCTCGCCGGCAACGCGAATCTCGCCGTCCCGATGGACGATCGAAACGCCCAATGTCTCGCGGATCGTCCGCAAATGCTGGTCGCGTGCACCGAACAAGGAAAGCACTCGGTGGGGATCAACCAGCGGAATTGTCGCTTCGGTCATTAAGCTCCGACGGGCGCATCCCGTCGCACCGGGCCAAACTGGGCAAACCTTGCCATGGTGTAATATAGCCGACCGGCTCGCCGTGACCGCAATTGGCAGCAAACTTTTGACGTAACTACTTGCGGAGCCATGAGTTGTGGTCGTCCGCACACGAAAAGGTGGATGCAAGGCGAAGAGGGGGTTAGTCGGCAAAATTGAATCTTCAATCGAGCCGTTCGACTCCCACTCGCCCTCTCTCCTAGTCCTCAATCACCCGCAAACAAGGCTACTTTCAGAACGTCTGCCTGGCCTTGGGGTTTTAACCAGCGAAGGCAGAACGGTGACGCCGCTTGGATCGATTCTGCCGACCCACTGGAAGAGGCATGTGGCATGAATCGGCCCGGCACGACGCTACCACTGTGGACATGGATCGCCAGCGCCTTCTTGGTCCTCTCGCCGCTTTCGTTCGCTTTCGGCCAGCGTCCCGACGGTAAGCGATTTCGGCACCCGCCCCAACAAGAACCTGAACCTGCGGCGGATATAAGCGGCCTTCTCGCCCAAGCCAAAGGGATTCTGATTGTCGATAGCGAGTATGTTTCCCTGCCTTTGAAGATGCGCGTCGAGGAGGGGCAACTGCTGGTGAATGATCGGCCCGTGAAGTGCCGTGCCGGGCAGGCTTTGGAGCGACCTCGCCCCTGGCGGGCTTCGCCAGAGCAGCTCGCGCGGCAACTTGAACTTGTGATCGCCAACCAAATGGCCGCCCCGCACGTGATTGTGGCTCTTACTGACCAGCCGCTGGTCATTCTCACAACACCTGCCGCGCAGCGCGACTTGTTGTGCCAGCTCGCGCGGATCGATGCTGGCCTCAACGTCAGGCCGGCCGCCTTGCGCGATCAATTGCCAGCCGATCTTGATGCGGACGTGTGGGAAGCGTGGATGGCGAAATTCTCGCCCACGCCAGAGTTTGGGTCGCGGGCCACCGCGTATGTCGAGAACTTTGCCCGCGTCGAGCGCGAGGCCGAGGTCGCACTGGCCGCCAATCGACGCCTCAACGAGTTTTCCTATCCGCTCTCGCTGGTGGGAATGATCGCCGCCGTGCTCGGCTTTGGCCACTTGCTCTCGCACCGGCCTCCCGTGGGCACAAAATCGCTGGATACCGACACCAGTCCGCTCGCCCTGGGCGTCTTGACCTGGTCGCTCGCCTTGGTCGTCGTCTATTCCGCCCTCGACCTGACCTGGACGATCCTTGCCTATCAGGCCGGCCAGATGCTGGAGCTGAACCCGCTCGGCAGCCGGCTCGTCGAGGACCCGGTGAAGCTGATCCTATTCAAGATGGGGGCAACGGCGATTTCCGTGGGCCTATTGTTCTATTTGCGGAAATACTGCAAGGCCCAGCTCGCCGCCTGGTGGATCTGCCTGATCCTGACGCTGGTCACCGGCCGCTGGCTGATGATGAGCTCGATGTTCGCGGCGTAGTCGATCGTAACGCTGGTGAGGGCGAGGCTCGGGAGGGCGAGGCTCCTGC
>Ga0065705_10104206_pt1 | contig 35703 bp, 25 predicted proteins | sample SwibulcommuniRL2_FD_59092 | JGI IMG/M metagenome (GOLD analysis project Ga0065705, IMG submission 59092) | Bulk soil microbial communities from switchgrass field near Rose Lake, East Lansing, Michigan, USA - RL2 Bulk Soil v2 (version 2) | ecosystem: Environmental > Terrestrial > Soil >...
CGGGGCGGGCCGCCGCGCAATGGCCGCAAGGCCCAGGCCGGCGAGCTGTACATCCTGGATTTAGGGCCAGCCTTTCGCGGCTATTTCGCCGACAACTCGCGGGCGATTGCCGTCGATCGCCGGCCGACGGACCAGCAGCTTGCCGCCTGGCAGCACATCCAGCGCGTCTTCGCTCACATCGAGCAAACGGTTAAACCCGGGAAAAGTTGCAAAGAGCTATTTCACGAGTGCGACACGATGCTGCACGCGGCCCCGGTCGGCACGTTCAATCATCATCTTGGCCACGGTATCGGCCTCTTCCCGCACGAGACGCCGCACCTCAACCCTTACTGGAACGACAAGTTCGAAGTGGGCGACGTCTTCACGTGCGAGCCGGGCCTCTACGACGAGCAGGTTCTGCGGGCCGGCATGCGGCTGGAGAACGACTACCTCGTAACCGAAACCGGCATCGAGAATTTGAGCCCGTTTCCGATGGAGCTGTAGAGTAGCAGCCACACTCAGTGTGTGGTTGCCCATTTGACGGCACACGGAGTGTGCCTGCTACGATGCCCGGCCTCAACCCCTCCCAGCAGGACGCAGTCGAGACCCTCGCCGGGCCAATGCTCGTCCTGGCCGGCGCCGGCAGCGGGAAGACGCGCGTTGTGACGTTTCGGATCGCCAATCTCATTAAGCACGGCACTCGGCCCGAGCGCATTCTGGCCGTAACCTTCACGAACAAAGCCGCCGCCGAGATGCACGAGCGGCTGGCCAAGCTCCTGGGCAAACAGAAAGAGCAGCCGCAGATCAGCACGTTCCATTCGCACTGCGTCCGCGTGCTACGCCGGCACGCGCGGAAGCTGGGATATCCTGAGCGGTTTGCGATCTACGACCGGGGCGACCAGGAGAGCCTCGCCCGCACGGTGCTTCGCGACATCAAGGTTGCCAGCGAGTCACTCCGGCCAGGCGACCTTGTATTTCAGATCGGCCAATGGAAGACGCACGGCGTGCGGCCGGAAGACGCCGCCCGCGGTGCGCGCGACGACAGGCAGCATCTGGCCGCGATGGCTTATCGGCGTTATCAAAGAGCCCTGGCCAACGCCGGCGCCGTCGATTTCGACGACCTCTTGCTCTTGACCGAGGAACTCTTCGAGCGCTTCCCCGAGGCGCGGCGCTCCGAGGCAGTTCGTTTCGACCATTTGCTGGTGGACGAGTATCAGGACACCAGCGGCACGCAGTATCGGATTATCAAGGCTCTGGCCGCCGAACACCGGAATTTGTGCGTCGTCGGTGACGACGACCAGTCGATCTACGGGTGGCGCGGAGCCGAGGTCGAGCACATCCTGCGATTCGGCAAGGACTGGCCCGACGCCAAGGTAATTCGCCTGGAGTGGAACTATCGCTCTACCGCGGCGATTCTCGACTTTGCCAACCGGCTGATCGCGTTCAACCGGCATCGTCACGACAAGGAGCTGAAAGCGGCGCGCAGCGGAGGCGAGCGGCCGCGGATCGAACAACACGAGAGCGAAACCGTCGAGGCCCAGGCGACCGTGGCTGACATTCGCCGGCGAATCGAAGGCGAAAAACTCGAGCCGCGAGATTTCGCGATCCTGTTTCGCACCAACGAGCAGCCGCGGGCATTCGAGACCGAGCTGCGCAAGGCCAAGATCCCCTATGTGATCCTCGGCAGCCAGTCGTTCTTCGACAAAAAGGAAGTGAAGGACGTGCTGGCGTATCTCAAGGCGATTGTTTATCCGCGCGACGAAGTGAGCCTTTTAAGGATCGTCAACAATCCTCCGCGCGGCATCGGCGAGCGGACCGTCGAGCTGATCCTCAAGGAAGCGGTCGGCCGCGGGGTGCCGGTGTGGAATGTGCTCGCCGAGCCAGGCGCTGCCTTGAAGATCCCGGCTAGCGCTCAAGCCGCGACCGCCCGATTTGTCGCTCTTGTGCAGCGCTATCACAGCAACGTCCGCAAGTCGCGCTCCCTCGTCGATCTGGTGCGCCGCTTGATCACCGAGATCGACTACCAGGCTGAGATCAGGCGACTCTATCACGATCCGCAGGAGCAGGAGGTTCGTTGGCAGGCGGTCGAGGAAGTCGTCAACGCCCTGGCGATCTACGAAGAGGCAGCCGCGAAACCGACCCTCGGCGATTTTCTGGACGAGGTGGCTCTGGGCCAGCAAGACATGGGGGATGACAAAGAGAAACAGCTCGCCCGCAATGCCGTGGCCCTCATGACGCTCCATTCGGCCAAGGGGCTTGAGTTTCCGCACGTGTATATGGTCGGCCTGGAGGAAGGCATCCTGCCGCACCACCGCAGCCTCAAGGCCGACAGCGACGACGTCGATGAAGAGCGGCGGCTGTGCTACGTCGGCATCACGCGCGCCCAAGAGCGGCTCACGCTGTCGCTTTCGCTCACCCGCATGAAATGGGGCAAACCGCGCGACACGATCCCCAGCCGATTTCTGTATGAGATTATGGGGCAGGCGGAGAAGGCGCCGATGGCCAGGCGACGGAAGCCAGCTATGCCGCGGCCTATGAGCGCGGTGCAAGCGCCGCGGCGAAATCGTTAGAATTCCATTTGGGTCAGTACCGCCAAAGGTTTCCAGCCCCGACCTAAATCAGGATTTCCCGCACTACGCTCCCGTGCACATCTGTAAGCCGGAAGTCGCGGCCCTGGAAACGGAACGTGAGCCGCTCGTGGTCGATCCCGAGGCAATGCAGGAGGGTGGCGTTCAGGTCGTGGATGTGTACCGGCTTCTCGATGACGTTGTAGCTGAAGTCGTCGGTCTGGCCGTGGACGACGCCGGGCTTCGTGCCGCCGCCGGCCAGCCACATCGTGAAGCACCGCGGATGGTGGTCGCGGCCGTAGGTGTCCTTATTGAGCGTCCCCTGGCTATACACCGTGCGGCCGAACTCGCCCCCCCACACGACCAGCGTGTCGTCGAGCATGCCGCGTGATTTCAAATCCTTGATCAGCCCCGCGGCCGGCTGGTCCATCGCCTTCGCCAGCTGCGGAATGTTCTGCGGCAGGCTGCCGTGATGGTCCCAGCCGCGAAGGAAGACTTGAGTGAACCGAACGCCGCGCTCGGCCAGGCGGCGAGCCAAGAGGCAGTTGTAGGCAAACGTCCCCTTATCCTTCACTTCTGGGCCGTACAGATCGAGCGTGCTCTGCGGCTCGCCGGAGATGTCAGTCAGCTCCGGCACGGACATTTGCATGCGGAATGCCATTTCATACTGGGCAATGCGGGCGGCGATTTCCGGATCGCCTTGCTCTTCGAGCCGCTTCTGATTCAGCTTCGCCAGGCCGTCGAGCATCTGCCGGCGGCTCAACTGATCGACGCCGTCGGGATTCGAGAGATACAGCACGGGATCGCCAATCGAGCGAAGCGCGACACCCTGATGCTTGCTCGGCAGGAAACCCGCGCCCCACAGACGGGCAAATAGGGCCTGTGTCTGGCTTCCGGCGGCAATCCGCGAGTGCAAAACGACATACGCCGGCAGGTCCTGATTGGGGCTGCCGATGCCGTAGCTGAGCCAGGCCCCCATGCTGGGCCGGCCGGGAATCTGACTGCCGGTCTGGATAAAAGTGATCGCCGGGTCGTGGTTGATCGCCTCTGTGTTCATCGTCTTGATGAGGCACAGGTCATCGACGACGCCGCCCAGGTTGGGCAATAGCTCGCTGACCCAGGTCCCCTGCTGACCGTGCTGCTTGAAGGCGAACTTCGACGGCGCGACGGGCAAGCGGGCCTGGCCGCTGGTCATCGTGGTGATCCGCTGTCCCATGCGGACGCTGTCGGGCAGGTCCTTGTCGAAGTATTCAGCCAACTTGGGCTTATAGTCCCATAAGTCGAGCTGGCTCGGCCCATCGGCCATGAACAGCCAAATCACGCGCTTGGCTTTCGGCGCGTGATGCAGCGCGGCTAGCGTGCCCAGGCTGGCCGACGGGTCCTGGCCCGTCGGCAAGTTGGCATCGCCGGCAAAGAGCTGCGGATTGAGCAGCGAACCAAGGGCGGCGGCGCCTACTCCTGCGGCCATGCGGCCGAAGAAAAAGCGGCGCGTTTCGCGGAGGGCGTGTTCTTGAAATGGGTTCATGGCTACTCCTTCGTCACCACTTCATCGAGGTTCAGAATCAGGTTGCAGACGAGCGTGTAAGCCGCCAGTTCCGCGGCATCGAGCGATTCATTCCGCTTCGCCTCGCCGAGTGCAACGAACTTCTCGGCCGCCGGTTTGTCGGCCTGGTATTTGGCCAGGTGGGCCTGAAATGTCGCCAGGAGGATGGCAGTCTCGTCGGGCGAAGGCTGGCGGGCCGTAGCCAGGCGGAAGGCAGAGGAGAGTCGATCCGCCGGAGTGCTACCGCCACTCATTACCCGCTCGGCCAGCTTGCGGGCCGCTTCGACGTATTGCACGTCGTTCATCAGGGCCAGCGCTTGGAGCGGCGTATTTGTGCGGCTGCGGCGGACGACGCAGGCCTCGCGGCTGGGGGCGTCGAACGTCATCAGGCTCGGCGGCGGCGCCGTCCGCTTCCAGAACGTGTAAAGCGTGCGGCGATAGTTCGCGTCGCCGCCGTCCGGCTTGTAGTTCTGCGTGTTGCTCCCCTGGAACGCGACCGATTCCCAAATCCCTTGCGGTTGATAGGGCCTGACGCCACGCCCGCCCGGCCGCTCCAGTAACAAGCCGCTGACAAACAGGGCCGAATCGCGGAGCACTTCAGCATCGAGGCGGAACCGCGGACCGCGGGCGAGCAGCTGGTTCTCGGGATCGCGGGCAACCAATTCTTTTGTGACCTTCGACGACTGCTGGTATGCCCCCGACATGACGATCAGCTTCTGGAGCCGCTTTACGTCCCAGCCCGATTCGACAAAATCGCGGGCCAGCCAGTCGAGTAGCTCCGGATGCGTCGGCCACGAGCCTTGCGAGCCGAAGTCTTCAGCGGTCTTCACCAGTCCCGCGCCGAAATACTGCTGCCAGAAGCGATTGACCGTCACGCGTGCCATGAGCGGATGATTGGGATTGGTCAGCCACTTCGCCAGGCCCAGCCGATTGGCTGGAGCACCCTCAGGGAGCGGCGGCAGGACACTGGGCACCGCCGGCGTCACCTTCTCGCCCGGCTTGTCGTAGGCGCCGCGGGTGAGAATAAAAGTCTCGCGCTCGGTCGGCATATTGGCCATCACTAGCGACACAGGAATGGTGCCATCATATTCACCCTTCTTCTTGGTCAGGTCATCGATGCTCGCCCGCAGCGGATCGAACTTTGTCTTGGTCAGGGTGCAGACGAACTGCACGAAGTAGTCGCGGACTTGCTTCTTCTGGTCGTCGGTCCGCTTATCGGCCTCGGCTTTGAGTGCTTCTTTCACGTTGGCGGGCACGGTCGATTTGGACTGTCCCTTCTCGTACGCCTCCCAAGCCACCAGCGACTCAAAGCCCTGACCTTGCTGGGGCGTTCGCGTGACGATGCCCGCCTTGTCCCAGAAGGTCGTGCCGCCGTGCTGCGTGAACGCCCAGCCGTTGATGGTTGCACCCGGGTTCAAACCGACCTTGGCGGCTTCCACTTCCAGTCGCACCCACTCGCCGGACTTGGGAAGCGAGCCCATGGGCGATCGACCTGGCGAATTCGGACCGCCCCAGGGAATGACATCGTCGCCCCAGTAGCAGCGATGCTCCCATGTGCCGTCGTTCCACTGGAGCATGATCTCCTTGGGCGGATCGGCCGGATCGAGATAGACGTAAGCAAAGAGCTTGTCCCCTTCGCCGACTTTCAGGCCCGGCGCCGCGCCGGTGAAGAAATGCTGACTGAGGTCGGTCGCTTTCCGGGTCGTCGCCTTTTCGCCGCTAAAGACCTGCCCGTCCGCCTTGGTGACGAACTTCCACTCGCTGTTCCCCTGAAGCTGTGCGCCCGGTGGTGCGGCGTCTTCGATCCAGACATACTCCTTCGGTTCGGCGGTCGCGGTGGGGGTCGTGCCCAGCGGGTCAGTGTACTCAGTCGCCGCAAGCGTATCGGCGATTTGCTTGTTGACGCCGGCGATCTGGTCGTCGAATTCCTTGAGTTTGGCCTGTTGCTCGGGCGTTGCCAGCTTCTTGATCGGCGGCGGCGAGAGGGAGTTGCCGTCCATGGCCGCGTCCGCTGCCGAATTGAAGAACGCGTAAAGCTGATAAAACTCTTTTTGCGTCACCGGGTCGAACTTGTGGTTGTGGCAGACCGCGCAGCCCAGTGTCAGGCCGAGAAACACAGTGCTCATCGTCTCGGTCCGATCAACTGCGTACCGCACGCGAACTTCCTCATCGATCGAGCCCCCCTCGCTCGTCGTCACATTGCAGCGATTGAAGCCTGATGCCACGAGCTGATCGAGCGTCGGATTCGGCAACTGGTCGCCGGCAAGCTGCTCGACAGTGAACCGATCGAATGGCAGGTTTTCGTTAAAGGCCCGTACGACCCAGTCGCGATAGGGCCACATCGATCGCTCGTTGTCGAAGTGCAAGCCGTGCGTGTCGCCATAGCGGGCGGCGTCGAGCCAGTAGCGGGCCATGTGCTCGCCATACCGCGGAGATTTGAGCAGCCGATCGACCACCTTTTCAAATGCCTGAGGCGCGCTGTCGGTTAGGAACTCATCCACCTCCTGCGGCGTCGGCGGCAGTCCGGTCAGATCGAGCGTCACACGGCGGATCAGCGTTACCTTGTCGGCTTTGGGCGAGGGCGCGAGACTTTCCTTTTCCAGTCGAGAGAGGACGAAGTTGTCGATTGGATTCTGCACGGCCGGCTGATGCCGCGCAAGTTCCGGCAGCGGCGGCCGCAGGGGCGCAATGAACGACCAATGGGCCTTGAACTCGGCTCCTTGCTCGACCCATTTCTTCAACAGCTCGACTTGCTGCGGCGTGAGGAACTTACCGCTGTCCGGCGGCGGCATCTTTTCGCTGGCGTCCGTCGAGGTAATTCGCCGGACCAGCTCGCTCTCGGCAGGCTTGCCGGGAACAACTGGCACCGCCCCCGATTCGAGCTTCGACGTTGCCCCTTCAAGCGTGTCCAGTCGCAGGTTCGCCTGGCGGGTCTTATCGTCGAACCCGTGGCACTTGTAGCAGGTGTTGCTGAGGATCGGCCGGATGTCGCGGCTGAAGTTAACTTTGTCCTCACCGGCCAACGGCGAAACGACAAGCACAGCGATCAGGAGCGGCCAGGCGAAGCGGGCAGCGGCACGCATCGGCATTCTTCCAGCGGTTTGCAGGGCGGGACAAACGAGGCAGGAGCCGCATGGCACAGATGGGCTGGCCATCGCGGCTGAAGCAGGCTGCCAACAGGCAAGCGCTCCTCTGCCATTACACCACAGCAGCAAGGAATCGTCCAGCCAAAACAGCACTGCGATTGAACCGGATGTTTGCCCGTCCTACAACAAAGGAGCCATCTGCTTCTCCGATCCGGAGCTTGCCATGCGTCGAGTAATCTGTTGCCTTGCGATTGTGCTTTTGGCCCACGCAGCAGCCATGCTGGCCGCCCAAGACAAACCTCAGGCGATCAAGGTCCGCCTGCTCGACACGCCGGCATTCGTGGGCAGCCACAACTGCTTTCTTTCGGACGATGGCAAGCTGGCCTTGATCGGCGAAGGTGACCCAGGCCAGAAAACCCGCTGGGGCCTCTGGAACGTGACCGAGGGAAAGCTGGTCCGTTTCCTTTCCCCCGAGAAGGGCAAGGGCACGACGCCATACGCCGGCGATGACAAAGCGGACTTCGGAGCGAAGATCGATTTCGACGGGCGCCTCGATACAGTCAGCTTCTCGACCGACGGCAAACTGGTCGTTGGCCTGAGCAGGCCAGTGTTTGTGTGGGAGGTGGCAACCGGCAAACTGCTCCATGAGCTGGAAAACCGCGGCCACCATCCGCACACCTTCCGCTTCGTCGATGACCGGCATATCACCGCCAAGTTTCAAGGCGGGGCTGGCGTGGAGCTGATCGACGCCTTGGCCGGCGAGAGGAAGACGCTCCTGGAGCCGACAAACTTCGAGAGTTACGGCGGCGGAGTTCACGGCGACGATTTCACACTGGTGAGTCCATCTGGAATCTACTCCCTCTCGCTCAAGACCGGCCGGCGGACGGACCGGGCCACGATCCCGCCGGGCAGTTCACGCTTTGCTCCGTCCGCGTCGTGGTACACCCGCGACGGCTCGAAGTTCCTCATTCAGCGGGAAGGGCGCGTCGAAGTTTGGGACACGACTACGTGGACGAAGCAAGGCGACACAGCATACGTGGAGGACAACAAGGGCTTTGACATCAAGGGAATTGCCCGCGCGGCGGGCCTCTTGGCACTTGCCCAGCCCGGGACGCTCGAGCTTTGGGACGCGGTCAGTGGCGGGATGCGGACGCTGGTGCTGCTGCCGAGTGAGCGATCACAGCTTTGCGCTCTCTCGGCCGATGCCAGTCGGATGATCGTCAGCCGCGAGCGCGGTGGGGCGGTCGTCATCGAGTTCGACGGGACGCCCGAAGCCGGGGCGATCGATGTGGCCGGCCAGATCGTCGAGCAAAAGCCACAGCCCACGCGGTAGGTCGAGTGATTGGAAATCTTTGCCGCCACCGCGCGGCGTGATTTACAATCGATCGTCATGCGATCACCGGCAGCGCATTCTGGATTGGCCTTGCACCCCATGCCCCGGCGGGCCTGGTTGCGGCTGGGCTCGCTGGCCGCTTTGGCGAGTTTGTCGCCCGCGCGGTCGGCCGACGCCGCCGATGCGCCACGCGCGCCCGGCTTTGGCCGAGCCAAATCCGTCGTCCTTGTGTTCGCCAACGGCGGGCAGAGCCATATCGACATGTGGGACATGAAGCCCACCGCGCCGCTCGACGTTCGTGGGGCCTTTCAACCGATCCCGACTCGAATTTCCGGCGTTTCGTTCTGCGAGCACATGCCGCAGATCGCCGCCGTGGCCGACCGGTTGACCGTCGTGCGGAGCATGTCGCACGAAGACTTGGATCACGGCTCGGCAGCCTATTTGGCCCTTACCGGCTGTTACCACGCCCGCCGCTCGTCGAATCCGCCGCCGTCCGCTACTGACGCGCCCACCTACGGCGCCGTGCTTCGCCGCGTGCGACCAACCCCTCGGTTTGTGTCGGACGCCGTGCATCTCAATGGTCCTGCGCTGATCCCCTTCGAGGCCGGCCCCGGACAGAACGGGGGCTTTCTCGGACGGGCGTTCGAGCCGCTGGTGATCGGCGATCCGGCCGGGGCTGCGGGAGCGATTCCCGGCCTGGACCCGCACGTCGATCTGCCCCCCGCGCGCATGGACGACCGTTTGACCCTGAAGCAGACCCTCGACCGCGAATTGTCGCGGCTGGATGCCTTGCAGCCGGCGTACGAAATGGACGGGCTCTATTCGCAGGCCCGCGCCATGCTTGCTTCGCCACAAGTGCGAGCGGCGTTCGACTTGTCGGCCGAGACCGCGGCGATGCGCGAGCGCTATGGCCGGCATCGCTCGGGGCAGTCGCTCCTTTTGGCGCGTCGCTTGGTCGCCGCCGGTGTGCCCTATATCAACGTCATCTGGAACCATTCGAACCGTGGGCAGGACGAATCGGACGACACCGACCAGTTCGGCTGGGACACGCACAACGACATCTTCACGGCCCTTCGCGACCGTTTGCTGCCGCGCTTCGACCAGAGCTTTTCGGCTTTCATCACCGATCTCGACCATCGCGGGCTGCTCGACGAGACGCTCGTCGTTTGCATGGGTGAATTTGGGCGCGCGCCGCGAGTGGCGCTAGAGCCGCGATTTGCCGGCGCGACGCCCGGCCGCAAGCACTGGGCCAGCGCCTACTCTATCGTCGTCGCCGGAGCAGGCGTCCAGCGCGGCGCGGTCGTTGGCGCAACCGACCGCCTCGGCGCAGAGGCTGTTACCGATCGCTACGGACCTTGGGATGTTGCCGCGACGATGTTCCACGCCCTGGGGATCGACCCGCATGCCCATTACCTCGACCCGCTCGGTCGGCCGCTGGCCATCACTAGCGGCAAGCCAATCGGGGCCCTCTACGGCTGAGCGAGCTGCTTCCAGATTTCATCGGGCCAGCCATAGCTGCCGGGCTTGATCACAAGCGCAGGCGCGCCGCTTTGACCCAGCGGCTGGAGCACGCCAACGCCTGCCGGCGCGGTCTGGACGACGCGAAAGCGATTCCAGCCGAGTTGCTCGGCAATGGCCGCGGCCGTGGCGCCCCCTTCGGCGAGGATGGTGGCCACCGGTGTGGCCTCCATCAGGGCAGCCACCCAGGCCGCCAGTCGCGGCAACTGGCTTCGCGAGTCTAAGGCGATCACCAGCACGCCGCGACCGGCCAAATCGGCAACTGCTCTCGTAACGAGTAAATCGCCAGACATCACAATTGGGATTCCGGCCTGCTGGCATTGCTGCTGCCGCGCCTGCCATGCTGCAAGGCTGCCGCAAACGAGCAGTGCAGGCCGGCAGATTGCCGCGGGTGTAACAGATTGATTCATCTTCCCCTGCCCTGCTCTTCGCGCGTCGAGCAAGGCGGTGAAGAAGTCGGCTGCACCAGCCGGCAGCGTACTGGCGATTAGCCGCTGGGCTATTTGCGCGACGACGGCCGCATCTGCGACATCCGGCGCAAAGATCCGGTCGCTCGCGCCCAAGAGTTCGCCCACTGCCGACGTGGTTCGCGGATGCTCGGGATCGTTGAGGAATGCCGTCTGGTCCAGCGGCACGCCGTCAATCAGTAACTGGCCTTTGACAACCGTCCGCCCGCGCGACGGATTGGCGGAGACCAAAACAGCGAGCGATGTTTCCATTGCCCGCAATAGGGCTTCCACCTCCACTTGCACATTTCCGCGCAAGACCGAATCGACCTTTTTGTAAATCCACGCGGGCTTTGCGGCGATCACGGCCCGCGCAACTTGCTCGACTTTCTTCGTTGCCGCTTCGGGCGACAGGTGCCGCGAGTCGGTATCGACGGCAATCACGTCGGCGTCGCTTCCCGGATCAAACTCGCGCTGCACTTCGGCCGCGCAGCCGCGGGCAAATGCGATTCCTGCCAGTTCCGCCGCGCCGCTCAAGTCGTCCGCGATGACAATAACGGGTTTGGGAGATTTCGTCCGCAATCGACGCACCCATTTCCAATTGACTGGTTAACACGCGCGAGATTCTTACGTGCTCATTCTAAACGCAAAGAACGCAAAGCTCGCAAAGGCGCAGAGAACTTCGCATACCTCTTGGCGGCCTTTGCTCTCTTTGCGCCTTTGCGTTTTCAGGGAATATCGGACACCTGGCAGTAGCGGATCGACGCTCCTGTCCGGCGCGCACGCAAAAGTCATTTCAAAAGCCGCAGCGCCAGCCGCACCGCCGCGAACAGGCTGCTCGGATTGGCTTTCCCCTGCCAGGCGATGTCGCAGGCCGTGCCGTGATCGACGCTCGTGCGGACGATCGGCAGTCCAAGCGTCGTGTTGACGGCGGAATCGAAGGCCAGCGCCTTCACCGGAATGTGCCCCTGATCGTGATACATGCAGACGAACGCGTCGGTCGCCTTCCGCTTCCAGGGCAGGAACGCCGTATCTGGCGGCAGCGGGCCCTCGATTAGAATTCCCTTGCCACGCGCCGCGTCGATCGCGGGGATGATGATCCGCTCTTCCTCGCGGTCGCCAAAGAGACCATGTTCTCCGGCGTGCGGGTTCAGACCGCAAACGACGATTTTGGGCGGCCGGCCGCGCAGCCGCGCTAGCGCTTCGGCCGTTAGCTCGATCACGTCCAGAATCCGCTCGGTCGTAAGCAAGCCCGGCACGTCGCGGTAGCCGACGTGGACTGTCACGAACGTGCAGGTGATCTCTTCCGAGTATTGCATCATGCACGACCGGGCGGCCTTCGTCCGATCGGCAAAGATTTCGGTGTGGCCTGGGTAATTGATTCCGGCCGCATGCATCGCTTCCTTATTGAGCGGCGCGGTTGAAACGGCAGCGACCTGGCCGGCCAGCGCCGCGTCGATCGCCCGTTCGACATAGGTGAATCCTGCCCGGCCTGTGAGGGCACTGACCACGCCCGGCTGGACCGCGGCCGCATCGACGGCTTGCCAATCGACGATTGTCGGCAGGGTGATGCTGGCCCAATTGGCCTGCCACTGGGCGGGAGTGATCGCGGGGGCGCGCAGAGGAAAGCGTGCCTGCACTGCGACGCGGGTCAAGACGGCCGCGTCGCCGAACAGCACCGGTACGCACTCGCGCCGAATCTCGTCATCGGCCAGCAATTGCAGGCAAACCTCCGGTCCCACGCCGGCTGGGTCGCCCATCGTCAGTGCAATGCGAGGAAGCATGTTTCCTGGGCCTAGCCGCCCTCAAGCCGTGTTGACAAAGTGCGATAAGTTGTTGTCATTCAATAGGTTACAAGATCTCCGAGCCGTCGAATACTCGCCCGCTGGTCGGTCCAATTGCCCTACCCCCCTAGCCAGTGTCGCGGTAAACTCCGCCCCCGCAGAAATCCGCCAGCAGGGCTGGTCAGCACCAACTGCGATCCGATTCTAGGCACGCTGCGGCCTGGATGTGCGTCAATCGACGTAAACCAAAGTCTTGAAACGGGATTTGGGGCTTTTACAATGAATGTTACGCCCCAACTTCCGCAACTCTCGCTACCGAGGTGACTTATGCGAGCTGCGGTACTGGGGATGTTGGTAGGGTTGGGGGTTCTCGTCGCCCTGACTTTCGGGTTCCCGGAGGCCAGCGCTCAGCGGGCGGCCCCCGATCGGGCTGCGCCGTCGTCCGACCTCATGGCCCTCAGCTTTGATGCTGGCGACGGGCGGCAGCAACTGACAGTCATCGATCCGCGCAGCCGCGTGATGGCGGTCTATCACGTTGATCGGGCCACGGGTGCGTTGACGCTCAAGAGTGTCCGTAACGTTTACTGGGACTTGCAGATCGAGGATTTCAACTCCGCGAATCCGACGCCTCGCGAGATTCGCGCTTTAACAGACCCCCGCACGGAACCACGCTGACCGGCAAGCGCAAAAAAGCGCCGGTACACGCACGCCGCATCGGCGCGACCAGGGAGCAACACATGGCCGGCAAGTTTGTCGATCTTAACGAAGCCGCGAAGATGATCGGCGTTTCGCCTGACGAGCTGATCGAATTGCGCTCGAAGGGGGAAATCTTCGGTTACCGCGACGGCGCGAGCTGGAAATTCAAGCTGGAAGAGGTCGAGCGCGTGATCTCCACGCGGTCTGGCGGAGGCGTTCGCGGGAGCGATTCGTCGGCCATGAGCCTGGACGACGAAGAGTTCATCACCGGCCTCTCGTCGAAGATTCTCGCGGAAAAGGCCCAGGAAGAATCGGGCTCGATCCTGGTCAGCGAAGAAGAGCTGGGCGTTTCTGCCACCGGCTCAAGCACGATCATCGGCAAGGGAAAGAAGCCCTCCGACAGCGACATTCAACTCGCCGCCGAAAGCGATATCAAGCCCGGCAGCGACAAGCTCCTCGAAGCTCCGGGCAGCAAATTGCAGCTTGGAGCCGACGCGGGCGACGTGCTTTCGGGTTCCGATATCAAGATCAAAGGGGGAAGCGGCACCGGTGATATGCCCCGCGGCCCTAAGCCAGGCAGCTCCGGCGGCGGGCTCGATTTGGGCCCCACGCTCAGCCTCGACGAGCGGGAGGAATCGGACAGCGACAGTGCCCTCGACGAAGTCAAGCTCGACCGTGGTCCCGGTGGCACCGGCAGCGGCAAGGGAAGCGACGTGACGCTTGGCACCGGCGACAGCGGCATTAATCTGGCCCCGACCGACAGCGGCCTCTCGCTCGAAGAGGAGCCTCTCGAGCTGGGGGGCTCGGGTGTCGATTCGCTCGAACTGCCAGAAGACGAAGAGGTCATCTCGCTCGACGCCGAAGCGGCTGATCCCGACCAGGCGACTCAGCTCAAGGCCGACAACGAATTCCTCCTGGCCCCCGGCGAGAAGGCAGAGGACGAATCGGACAGCGGCTCGCAGGTGATCGCCCTGGAAGATTCGGAGGCGTTCGATCAGGACGCCGCGACGATGCTCGGGGCCCAGCAGGCTGCTGCCGCCCCGGTGCTCACGGCCGATGCCTTCCAGCCCGTCGGCGCTGACCTTGGAGCTGGCATGGCCGCTTCTGGCATGGCGATGGCTGCCGGCCAGCCGGTCTATGTCCAGGTTCCGGCACAGGAGCTGCCATATTCGGTGTGGAACGTGCTCAGCTTGGGCGCCGTTGCCCTATTGCTCGCGCTCGGCGGCATGCTCATGACCGATGTGATGCTCAACATGTGGTCGTTCGGCGGCACGACGAGCGCCTCGACCCAGGTAATGGACTTCTTCATCAAGACGTTCAATTTGGATGCGTAATGCGCTAGGGAACGCCCTCCGTGGCGTTCCGTGAGTTCACGGACGATTGACGATTCGAATGGAGTCGAATCATGGGCCTTCGTAGTTCCCTCTCCGCCGTTCTGCTATTCGCCTGCGCCGTCGGCTGCTCCACCCCTGGTGCACAGCTCTCGCAATGCCAAAGCGAGAAGGAACAGCTCCTAGCCACGATCCGTGACCAGCGCGACGCCAATCGCCAGATGCACGATCGGCTGGCGTCGCTAGAATCGCGGCTCGATGAATCCGAAAAGGAGCTGGCCCGGGCCGGCCAGCCAGGGACGCGGCTGTCGTCTGTGGAGAACGCCGTCCGCGGCGTGCCAAGCAAAATGCGAGGCACTCCGAGCGTCACAACCGACTCCAATCTGGCCTGGAAGTCGCCGCCGAAAGCTGCGGGATCGACGAAGCTCGATAGCAAGTCCGCTTCGTCCGGCTCGCTCGCCCAGATCGCCGCTAGCGACAAACGGATGAAACTCGACGCCCAGGCTCGCACTGCCGAACTCGACGTGCCGATTGCCTTTGAGGACAACAGCGCGAATCTTTCGGCCGAGGCCAAGCGACAGCTCGACGGCGTGGCCACGCTGCTCAAATCGAAGGAGGCCGCGGACCTCAAAGTGCTCGTTAGCGGCTTTGCCGAAGGCCGGCCGCCGAAATCGGGCGAGAATGCATTCACTTCGGCAAGGCAACTGGCGGCTGCACGGGCCCAGGCCGTCGCCGACTATCTCGACCGGCACGGCATTGCCGAGGAACGCCTGGCGGTGACCGGCGCCGGATCGCGGGTTGCCGCAGAGTCGGGTGCGAGCAAGTCGGCCGCGTCGGGCGTACAGATTTTGGTGGCTGAGCGCGATACGCCTGTCGTCGGATGGGGCGGCAGCGGCGGGACAATTCGCAGGTAGGCGACGGCCAGCGCCAGCGCGCGGCTATCCGAACCGTCGCCGCCCGCGCTATAATAAGGAGGACGCCCGGATGGAAGCGTCTCCGCCCTCCTGGCCGGCCCTTGCCCGCCTTTTGCCGGCGCCCCAGATTGCCTCGCCCGCAGTTTTACTCGCATTCTCCCCGCGAGCACAGACCGATGTCGTTTTCGAGTGTGAGGTTCCGACCGCTTGCCGCTTTGCTCGCGGCAGTGCTATTTGCCACTGGTTGTCGCCCGCAGGACGAGATTGCCCGCTACACGGTCCCCAAGCCGGAGCTGATTGACCCCACGCTCGTCAAAGCCGCGACCGAAGAGCAGCAGATGCTCGGGGCGATCGTCCTTGTCGATAAGGCCGGCTGGTTCTTCAAACTGACGGGCGCCAAGCAGCAGGTTTCCGCGCTGGCCGAACCCTTTCTCTTATTCGTCAAGGACGTGACTTTTGAAGGCTCGCCCGCGCAGCCTAAGTGGAAAGTGCCTGCCGGCTGGAAGGAGCGGCCCGGGAATGACATTCGTTTTGCCACGCTCTCGATCCCGGCAGACGGCAAGGCCCTGGAGCTTACCGTAACAACGCTGGAGCTTGGAGACGTCGAGGCACAGCGCTACATTCTCGACAATGTGAATCGTTGGCGGAGGCAGCTTGGCCTCGCTGAGCTGAAGGCCAACGAACTGGCGTCCGAGACCATTACGTCCAAAGTCGGCGACTATCCCGCGACGTTCGTCAACATCGTCGGCACTGGCAGCGGCGCGATGCCGAGCGCTCCGTTTGCCGGCGGCCCGTTTGCTTCTGGCGGCGCGCCCTTCGCGTCGGCTGGCGGCTCCAATGCCGCGCGTCCTGCCGCATCTGCGGATCAACCGAAATGGACGAAACCTGATGGCTGGAACGAGATTCCACCCAAGACGTTTGGCATTGCGGCCTTCAGCGTCGGCGAGGATCCGAAGAAGGTTGAAATCACCCTCAGCGCTGCCGGTGGCGAGTGGACCGCCAACGTCAATCGCTGGCGCGGCCAGCTTCGCCTGCCGCCGATTGGTCCTGATGAAATCGCCAAGGAAGCGAAAAAAATCGACATCCTTGGCGTCCAAGGCAACTATGTCGAGCTCGCTGGCGCCACCGAGAAGGGCCAGCCTGTTTCACTCTTCGGCATCGCGGCCACCGTGAATGGGACGCAGTATTTCGTCAAACTTTCCGGCGACCCCGAGCTGGCCCAGCGCGAGAAGGCCAGCTTCGAAGCATTCGTCAAATCGCTTAAGTTCGAATAGCCCACAGCAGAGATTCGATTCATGTCCGCTCCCGCCTTTCCTGCTGACCGTGAGGGTTTCCTCCCGGCAAAACCTATCGCCGCTAGCGTTACCCCTCTGGCGGCCCTCGACGCGGTGATGCAGGCCCTGGCCTCGCTAAAGCTGACCGTCGTGCTGTTTGCCTTGGGCATCTTCGTCATCCTCGTCGGCACGCTGGCCCAGACTCAGGCCGATATCTGGCAGGTGGTCCGCGACTATTTCCACGCCTGGGTGATGTGGGTTGATATCAACTTGTTCCTACCGCCGTCGTTCTTTCCGGGCTTGAAGCATCTCGATTTTCCGCTGATCCCCGCGCCCGGCGGCATGACCATCGGCGTTTTGATGGCCGTCAACCTGCTGGCCGCTCACGGATGGCGATTCAAGATTCAGGCCGAGGGCCTGAGGCTGTTCGCTGGCCTGGCTGTGATTGCTCTGGGACTTCTGTTGACCACGCTGGTGATCTTCGCCGGCCACAACGACCACGGTTTTCAGGCCAAGCCCCCGTTTAGCTGGCCTATGTTTTGGTCCGCCTTCCTGGCGATCGCCGGGCTGCTCTGGTGCGGTGCATGCGTGGGGCTGGCGACCAAAGGCATCCTGCCGCTCATGAAGGGTGGCGAAGTCACACCAGTTCGTATCGTCGCAGTGGCTCTGATTGGCGTAGTGCTGGCCGCCTTGGGAGGGCTGCTGATGTGGGGCATGCATTCACACTACCGGCCGGCGGATGAAGCGCTCCGCATCGTCTGGCAGCTCCTCCAAGGGGGCCTCGGCGGGATCGTTCTCCTCGTCGGCTGCATTATGGTCTTCCGCAAGCGCGGCGGCATCGTACTTTTGCACGCGGGAATTGGCCTCCTCATGGCCAACGAATTGCTCGTGGCCCGCCAGGCGGTGGAGTGGCAGATTTTCCTCCAGGAGGGCCAAACGACCAACTACATGCGCGACATCCGGACGACGGAGCTGGCAATTATCGACGCCGCCGATCCGAAAAACGACGAGCACATCGTGATCCCGCGGCGGCTCTTGCTCGATAGCTATCAAAGCACGCAGGCCGCCGCCAAGCGCAATGCTCCGCCGGTCAACGTCGTCGATAAGGCCAAGCTGCTGCCGTTTCAGGTGGCCGTCATCGAATACCACGCCAATTCCGACGTGCGGCCCGTGAAGCCGGACGAGAAGACGCCCGCCACGACGGGCCGCGGCCTGAAGGAAGCACTCATCAACCTCCCCGCCGCCAAGGGAACGGACATGGGGGGCGGCGTCGATTTCGCGGGAGCCTACGTCAAGCTAACGAGCAACGATGGTAAAGACCTCGGCACATTCCTCCTCTCGCAACTCGCCTCGGAGCAGAAGAATCCCGAGAAATTCGCCGAGCGCGTGACGGTGGACGGCAAGGAGTATCAGCTCTTCCTGCGTTTTCAGCGAGAGTACCTGAAATTCACCTGCAGCTTGAAGGATGTTCGTAAGGACGATTATGTCGCTTCGAACACGCCGCGGAATTACTCATCCGACATCCAGCTCGTCGATGAGGCCACCGGCGTCGATCAGCCGGTGCACATCAAGATGAACGACCCGCTCCGCTATCGTTCGCTGACGTTTTATCAAAGCGGCTACAACGTCACGCCGGAGGGAGAGGCCACAACGCTTCAGGTCGTGCGCAACCGCATCTGGATGATCCCCTATGTCGCGTGCGGCATCGTGGCGATCGGCCTGGTGGCCCATTTCCTGATCACGCTCACGCGATTCATTACGCGCCGCGAGAACGAAGAGCTGGCAGCCGGCGGGGTAGTCCGCGCTGAACTCGCCGATCCTGTGCCGCAAAAGCCTAAAGATTCGATGGGGCCTCGGTGGTCAGGCGGCTTCGACTGGTCGCTCGTCGGTCTGCCGGGGCTGGCGGTGGCGCTATTTGCCATATGCCTTGCATATTCGTTCCGCCCGCCGAAACAACCGGCCAGCGGCATGGACCTGGCCCGCTTCGGTCGCCTGCCGATCGCCGATCTAGGGCGCGTCAAGCCAATCGACTCACTGGCCCGCAACTACTTGCAGGCGATCTCGAACCGGGAGTACGCGAAAGTCGAATATGAAGTCGTTGAGAACGGCAAGACGGTTAAGAAGTTCGAAAATCTCTCTGCCGTCGAATGGATGCTCGACGTGATCACCGGCAGCGACCGCTCGCAGGACATGCGGGTCATCCGTATCGATCATCCCGATCTGCTCAAGATCTTTGAGTTGGAGCCGCGGCCCGGCAATTGGCGCTATTCTGTGAATGAAGTGCGCGAACATATCGAAGACCGCTTCCTCCCGCAGGTCACCGCGGCCAGTAAGCTCGCCGCCGAGGACCTGACTGTCGATCAGCGGAAAATCCTGGAACTCGACGCGCGGCTCAAGAAGTATCTGTCGCTCGTCGAAGCGTTCCACCGCCCGCCGCTGCCGGAATTGCCGACGCCTGAAGAAGTGACCCGAGATCAGGCTCTCGCTAGTCGCAAGATGGAAGCATTCAAACTCGCACTTTTCCAAAGCGCTGAACGAATCCGGCAGATGAACCTGCCACGGCCGATTCCTCAGGAAGTGCCTTCCGGCACGCCCGATACCGACCATTGGCAGTCCTACCCGCTGGCCGCGACTGACGCTTTTGTGAAGTCTGCCCTCGGCGCGGAGCCCGACGAGCGGACGGTCGCATTCCATGAAATGCTCGCGGCGTATCAAGACTACAACGCCGCAAAAAAGGACGACAAAGAAGAAAGGGCAACAGCCGCCGCCGAATTCAATCGCCAGGTCCTGAAGTTCGAGAGTCTGGTGACCCGGCTCCATCCGCCGCTGTGGAATCCGCAGACGACAGTTCGCGAAGTAAGTTTCAACCACGCGGCGCCGTTCAGCATGGGTGGTGCGCTTTATATCTTCGGCTTCCTGCTCGCCCTGGGCGGGTTATTGTTTCGCTACCGGCCGCTCAACTGGGCGGCGTTCACGCTGATCCTGCTCACGCTCATCCTGCATACGTGGGCTCTGTGGACGCGCATGGAGCTTTCCGGCAGACCCCCGATCACCAACTTGTATTCCTCGGCGGTGGCCATCGGATGGGCGTGCGTATTGTTCGGGCTGATCGTCGAGTTGATCTATCGCCTGGGCCTGGGCAACGTCATTTCCGCGGTCGCCGGATTCACGACAATTCTCATCGCCGGCCTCTTGGCCAGCGGCGGCGAGGACACCGTCGGCGTCATGCAGGCCGTGCTCGACACGCAGTTCTGGCTGGCGACCCATGTCGTGTGCATCTCGCTTGGCTATGCGGCCACGATGTTCGCAGGGCTATTCGGGATACTCTATCTCTTGCTCGGGCTGGGCTCGCCGATTTTGGACGGCCAATTGCGCCAGATCCTCGGTCGAATTATTTATGGCATCGTCTGCTTTGCCATTCTCTTTAGCTTTGTCGGCACGGTATTGGGCGGCCTGTGGGCCGACGATTCCTGGGGCCGCTTTTGGGGCTGGGACCCGAAAGAGAACGGCGCTTTGATCATCGTGCTCTGGAATGCACTGGTCCTGCACGCTCGCTGGGACAAAATGGTTGGCGACCGCGGCCTGGCCGTGTTGGCCCTGGGAGGCAACATTGTCACCGCCTGGTCCTGGTTCGGCGTGAACCAGCTCGGCATCGGCCTGCACTCCTACGGCTTCACCAGCGGCGTCGTGCGTGCGCTCATGACTTTTGGCGTTTACATGCTCATCTGCGCGGCCTTTGGCGCCCTGCCGCTGTCGTGGTGGTGGAGCCGGGCAGAGGACACCAAGAACGCGATGCCGCGGGACTTCTCCCGGGGGTTGGGGATTGCGTTCCTCGCCGTCAACGCGCTATTCCTCGCCGTCTTTGGTTGGTACACGTATCAGGCAATGGTGTAGGCCGAAGTAGGACGGATTTCCAATCCGTCCAATTGGCAAATTGCCTAGCGCGCGGTCCGCGTGGCAACTGCCCCCAATTGCCCCTTCTTGGCGCGCGCGGTATCGTCGCCGGAAGGCGTCCAGTGCGACGCCAATCTCTCTTGCTACCCCTGCCGCACTCCTCACCTCAGCAACAGGAGCCCCACGATGGCCTTCACGCTCCCTCCCCTGCCCTACGCCACCAATGCCCTCGAGCCGCACATCGATGCGCGGACGATGGAAATCCACCACACCAAGCACCACCAGGCCTACATCAACAACGTGAACACGGCAATCGCCGGCACCGACCTAGAGAAGCTCTCCGTCGAGAAGCTGATCGGCGACCTGGCGAGAGTGCCCGATGACAAGCGCGGCGCCGTCCGCAACAACGGCGGCGGCCATGCCAACCACTCGCTCTTTTGGCAGATCATGGGCCCCAAGGCGGGCGGCGCGCCCAGCGGCGATCTGGCCCAGGCTATCACGAGCACGTTCGGCAGTTTCGACACGTTCAAGGAGCAGTTTGCCAAGGCCGCTACGACGCGCTTTGGCAGCGGCTGGGCCTGGCTCGTGGTGAAGGGGGGCAAGCTTGCGGTCGGTTCGACGGCCAACCAGGACAGCCCGCTGATGGGTGAAGCGATCGCCGGCATCGGCGGCACGCCGATCTTGGGCCTGGACGTGTGGGAGCACGCCTATTACCTCAACTATCAGAACCGCCGGCCCGACTACATCACCGCCTGGTGGAATGTCGTGAACTGGGCCGAAGTCGCCAAGCGGTTTGCTTCCGCCAAATAGCCGGGACCAAACCTGGACCCGGTGCACTGCGAATGGCTGCTCACGCGCCACACTGCCGGAGGCTGTTAGCTTCCGGCTATTTTTTTGATGGTGCCTTGGTCGAGGCCTCGGCCACTTTCTCCTCCGCCGCACTTTGCCGCAGATACTTCGGCGCGAGCTTCCACAAGTCGTCGCGGCGGCCATTTTGATAGTGCCGCCACGCCACTCGACCGACCGTGACGGCGTGCGGCGCGCGGTAAGCCGGATCGACAGCATCGACGCCCGCCGGCAGCCGGTCGATCAGCCGATTGACGCCAGTCCCGCTCACCACGAAGCCAGGCTGGAGCCGCGACAGCCACTCGCTGGCCGACACGATGCAGTCATCTGCCAGCCGCCGTAGTTCGCCTCCTTCCCAGCGAAATCTGGCCAGAAACAACTCCTTCCGCTGGGCGTCAAGCACGGCATGCACCTCACCGCCGACTCGCGCGCTGACGGGGACCTGGGCCGCGATGACTTCCAGCGTATCCACGCCCAGGCATTCGCATCCGGCTGCATAAGCAAACGTCTTGGCGGCTGTTACTCCCACTCGCAATCCGGTGAACGATCCGGGCCCCACCGTCACTGCGACCAGACCCACATCCGCAGCGCGCTTGCCAGCCTCCGCCAGTACTTGGCCAATCGCAGGAATCAATGTCTGCGCCGACCGACGATCGTCCGGCAGCACGCGCTGTGACAACACGTTGTCGCACTCTGCTCCCCCCACGCCACCGTCTAATAACGCAACGGAACCAGCTTGCGAGGATGTTTCCAGTCCGAGAATCAGCACCGCGTTACACTCCCTACAACTGCCCCAACCGACTGGCGTTCGCCTCGATTTGGGGAGGCTGACAAAGCACCACTTGATCGCGGTAATCCGCATATAGTGCACGCCGCGGCACAACCGGCTTACCTTGACCAAACCCTATACCAGTTCTAGACTTGGCTGTTTGACCGTCGTCCATCGCGGGGACGCTCCCACCCACCTGCCCCCGTGCCTTCTGCGTGTCGGTGCCCCCGAGGTTGTGGCGTGAAGCGTGCCCTGATTAGCGATATCCATGCCAATCTGGACGCGCTCCGGGTCGTGCTCGACGACATCCGTGGCCAGGGCATTCGCGAGACGTATTGCCTCGGGGATATTGTCGGCTACGGGCCGAATCCGTGCGAGTGCCTGGACGAAGTGATCGCCAAGGCAAAGATCACCATTCTGGGCAACCACGATCAGGCCACGCTTTTCGATCCCGACGGCTTCAATCCGATCGCCCTGCGAGCCGTCTATTGGACGCGCGATCAACTGGAACAGGGCCCGGGCACGCCCGCGCAGAAGAACAAACGGTGGGACTTTCTCGGCGAGCTGCATCGCACGCACAGCGAGGGGGATTACCTCTTCGTCCACGGCTCGCCGCGCGAACCGACCAACGAATACGTCTTTCCCGAGGACATCTACAACCAGCGGAAGATGGAGGCTCTGTTCGGCCGCATCCAGAAATACTGCTTCCAGGGACATACCCACCTGCCGGGCATCTTTACCGAGGATTTTCGCTTCATCACTCCCGAGGACTGCAACTATCAGTACAAGCTGGCCGAACAGAAAGTGATGATAAATGTGGGGAGTGTCGGCCAGCCTCGCGACGGCGATCCACGGGCCTGCTACGTGATTCTGGAGGAGGGCGCCGTTACGTTCCGCCGCCTGGAGTATCCGGTTGAAGAGACGCGGCGTAAGATCTACGACCAGCCGGACCTCGATAACGCCCTGGGCGACCGGCTGATCTCAGGGCGGTAGCGTCCCAAGCCGGATTGGCGCTCAGCCGCACAAACACCCAGACGCACTGGCCCTGACGCTGGCAGCCTTGACGATAGCTCTCATGAAGCGCGCGATCATCAGCGACATTCACGCCAATCTTGAAGCGCTGGAAGCGGTCCTTGACGACATCGGCACACAGGGCGTGGACGACGTTTATTGCCTGGGCGACATCGTTGGCTACGGACCCAATCCCCGCGAGTGCATCGACCGCGTGATGGGCCTGGATCTCTCGATCCTGGGCAATCACGATCAAGGGGCGCTCTACGATCCGGAGGGCTTTTCCAGCGGCGCGGAGCGGGCCATTTTTTGGACCCGCGATCAGCTTGAGATGGATTGCGGCGACCCGGCCCAACAGGCCAAGCGCTGGGAGTTCCTCAGCGAGCTGCCGCGGACCCACCGCGAAGGGCCTTTCACTTTTGTCCACGGCTCTGTGCGCAATCCACTCAGCGAATACGTCTTTCCCGAGGACGTCCACAACTTCCGCAAGCTGGAGCGAATTTTCGCGCTGATCGACCGCTATGCCTTTCAGGGGCATACGCACGTGCCGGGCATTTTTACCGAGGACGGGCGTTTTTTAAGCCCGGATGAGATTACCGCCCGCTATCCGCTGCCGGGGAATAAGATGATGGTCAATGTCGGCAGCGTCGGCCAGCCGCGCGACGGCGACCCGCGGGCCTGCTATGTGATGTTGACCGACGCGCAGGTTGAGTTCCGCCGCGTGCCCTATCCCGTCGAAAAGACGATGGCCAAGATTCACGCGGTGCCAGAACTCGATCCGTTCCTGGCTGATCGATTGCAGGAAGGACGTTAGGCCCACACTCCGTGTGGGCCAGAAGGGACATTCCGCCTCTTTCGGCAAATCCCCTCGAACTCGCAAAACGCCCTGCCGGCAATGCGAAGCAGCAATTACTTCGCTGGCTCGATCCAGACCATGATCCCCGGGAACGGCCCGTCCGGTTTTCGGCCTTGCCCTTGGGCCGCTTCAAAGTCCGCCTGCGGCATTACCTGATAGCGGAACAAAACCACCGGCTTTCGTGGATCGCTGATCGCCACCTGTGCGGAGCGGTTCCCGGGATCTCCGCTGATGACGATTGGTTCACTGGGCGCAAGCAGCACGTGGTCGTCCGCCAATTCCCGCGTCAGCTCGCCCCACGGATAGCGCAGGAACCAGCGCCATTTGCCGTCCGCTCCTTTGCGCAGAAACACATCCACGTTAAACGTCGCAAGTTCATGGGGATGTGGCTGAAAATTCTGACCCTCCCACTCACTCGCAAGGTCTTCGTTGGGGATCGCGTCGATCGCCCATTTCATCATGTAGTGGCTGCCCGGCGGCAAATAAACTCGCCACCGCCAGGCTTTGTCCTCCGTCTGGCGCACGAAGATGACATGTGCCTTGGTCACATCGTTCACTTCAAAGACGCCAAGCTCATCACGAAGCCGCTTGAGCTCCGCCTGCTGCTCGGAGATCGTCTGCCGTGAGTGCGAAAGGTCCAGCGACGTCTTCACATGCGACACGACCACGGCCAGAAAGGCCATGGCGACCAGTAGCCACCGCAGCGAATAGCGCAGCCTGGGCCGCCGGGAGGAGCTGGCGTCCGTTAATTGCGGCGACTGGGGAGGCATGGTCACTGAAGGCCTGGACGGAACGACTCGATTCTCGCATGAATAGCAGAGGTCGTCCCCCTATCCGACGGTGGCGCGCCGGCAAAATCCGAATGATCGGAGTTTTTGGCCGGAGGGATCATTGCGCCCTACGATTGACTGTTGCCTTGGGTCGTAGGACCTGTGCGCCGACACCCCTGCTATTCCAGCTTGCTTGACGGTGGTTTTCTTGAGGGTGGTATTCAATGTCCAAACACAAGCTCCGCCGCCGCCTTTTCATCGACCGCGCCATTCAAGGAGCGCTCGTCGGCCGCGTCGCACTGTATTGGCTTTGCGGCGCCATTTTGCAAGTGCTCTTGCTCGCCTACTTTTCGATCATTGCTGGTGCGGGCAGCAGCAATATCCATGAGAAGTCTAGCGAGTTCTGGACGACCCTTGGAATGGCGGCGCTTTCGTCGGCAGTGGTCCTGCCTCTCCTCGTAATCGATATCGTGCTTCTCAGCCATCGCTGGGTCGGGCCGATTCATCGACTGAAGACGGCCATGCAAGGACTTGCCCGGGGCGAAAAAGTCAGCGAGATCAGCTTTCGGAAAGGGGACTTCTGGCAAGACTTGGCCGGACCCTTCAATGCCGTCGCCCGCCGAATGAATTCTCTGGCTGCGGCCAGTCACGAGCCATCGCCCATGGAAGAGGCCGAAGCGGCGGTGCACGCTTAGGCCCGGCTTCAATGGCCCGATTCTGCGCTGCGATCGACGTTGTAACTGTGTGATTTCACCACCGCGTGGACGCGGCAGCTAAGCGAACGCCCGCCCCGTCAGCCGCTCGTAAGCCTCGACGTACTTCTGCCGCGTCCGCACCACGACGCCATCCGGCAGCATCGGCGGAGGGCTGTTTTTGTCCCAGCCCGTGGTCTCGAGCCAGTCGCGCACGAACTGCTTGTCGAACGAGGGCTGCGGGCCGCCGGGCCGATACTTGTCTGCCGGCCAGAACCGCGAACTGTCGGGCGTCAGCACCTCGTCGATCAAGATTAGCCGCCCTTCGTGCCAGCCCCATTCGAATTTGGTGTCTGCAATGATCAGACCCTTGCTTTGGGCATGCTGAGCGGCGCGCGAGTAAACGTCGATGGAGCGCCGCCGCAGCTCCTCTGCCGTCTCGCGACCCACGAGCTCGATCATCCGGCTAAAGCTGATGTTGATGTCGTGACCGCTCTCTTCCTTTGTCGCGGGAGTGAAGATCGGCTCGGCCAATGGCGAGCCTTGCACGAGTCCGCCCGGCAAACGCTGGCCACAGACCGTTCCGCTCAGGCGATATTCCTTCCACCCGGAGCCTTCGAGGTAGCCGCGGACCACGCACTCGATGGGCACGACCTGGCATTTGCGCACGACCATGCTCCGGCCCGCCAGAGCTTTTCGATCAGCGGAAGCCGGCAGATCAAGACCAGCCAGATCGAGCGTGAGCACATGGCTCGGCACCCCCAGCAGCTCAAACCAAAACGCACTGAGCTGCGTGAGCACCCGTCCCTTATCGGGAATGCCGTTGGGCATGACCCAATCGAACGCGCTGATCCGATCGGTCGCGACCAAAAGCAACCGGTCGCCCAGATCGTACACATCGCGGACCTTTCCCCGCCGAACGGGCAGGCCGGAGATGTCGGTGGTCAGCAGGGCGGGCATCGCGAACTCCGTGGTAAGCTTCACGCAAGTGTTTTTATATCGCAACGAGCGGCCACGTCGTAGGCATCGCGCTCCGCTCGATGAGTTCCTACCTTTCCTAACCGTTGCCCCCCTGCGCCGATTGGATTAGACTCCGCCGCAGGCGGGTCTCGGCTTGGGACCAGTTCAATGCTGCGTCAGGCGAACAGTTCATGGGGCAAATGCGATTCGTCATTCCGCTGCCCGAGCGCCTGGTTCCAGACGCCGCCGAGCAGGCCTACCTGGCCGGCCCGGAAGCGATTCCCTGGGAATGCACCACGAGCTTCGCCGGAACCGCGCTGGCGATCCAGCGCGAAACCCGTGAATCGGGCTATCTCTATTTCCCCTGGAACGTTCCGGGCCGCGGCGTGGTGATGCTCACCTCGGGCAGCCTGATGGAACGCGCCAATCCTTATCACTTGCCCGTGGAACTTGCCCGCGGCACGCTCAACCGCCTACGCAACCAAGTGAGCTTGTGGGAAGCCGCGGGCATGGTCCTTCCGGATGCCTTGGCCCCGCTGATTCATCGGGCCACGGTCGCCTTCGCGCGGGCGGCAACCGGACAGGCCAATCCGATCGCCGCGTGTGAACCGGCGGACGAGTCCATCCGCCTGGGGCTCGATGCCAGCGACATGCTGACCCACGACTATGCATGCCAAGTGCTCGATATTCGACGCAGCCAGCAGCACCCCCTCACGACGCTGTTGGGCGCTCGCCTTCAGGCGGCGCCCAGCGCCGATTTCGGCGGCAAGTTTCTGGCCACGTTCAACACAGCGATGGTTTCGCCCGTCTGGCACAACATCGAGCCCAAAATGGGCAGGTTCCAGTGGGACGACCTCGATGCCCAGGTTCAGTGGTGCCGCGATCACAATATAAGGCTCTGTTTTGGGCCGCTGATGCAGTTCGACCGGCACATGCTTCCAGACTGGCTATTCCTCGATGAGGAGTTTGAGGAGGTGCAGCTTTCGGCCGTGCAATATATCGATGCTCTGGTGAAGCGCTACCGAGGCAAGGTTCAACTCTGGCACGTCGCCGCCCGCATGAATCAGGAGGGGGCGTTCCACTTCACCGAAGAGCAACGACTGAGGCTCGTCGTGGAGGCGGTCGATCGCGTGCGGGCCCTCGACGCCAAGACGCCCATGATTCTCAGCTTCGACCAGCCTTGGGGTGAATACATCATTCGCAAGGACCAGGAGCTAACGCCGCTACACTTTGCCGACACACTGGTTCGCGGCGAGCTCGGACTGGCGGGGATCGGCCTGGAGATGAACTTCGGTTATTGGCCTGGGGGAACGCTCCCCCGCGACGCCCTCGAGATCAGCCGACAAATCGACCGCTGGTCGCAACTCGGCGTCCCGCTGGTAATCTTTGTTTCGATTCCCAGCGCGAGCAGCGCTGATCCGGTGGCCCAACAGGCGACGCGTGTGGCCTCGAATCTGATCGCGGGAGGGGTCACGCCGCAATCCCAACATGCGATGCTCAACTGGCTATTGCCATTGCTCGTCGCCAAGCAATCGGTACAGGCAGTGATCTGGAACCACTGGCGCGAGGATGTGCCTCACGAAATGCCGCATAGCGGCCTGTGCGACCCGAAGGGCAAACCCAAACCGGCCCTGCAAGCAATCGCCAGCTTCCGCAAGGACTTGCTGGCGTGATTGGCCCGGTTTGCCGCCAGCCGCGAGTGGAAGTGACGAGGAATTGCCGCGGCGTGCTTGCACTCTTGCTGCCTGGCAATTGCAATGGGAGGTCTGTCGATTGGGACATCACAACGTGACGTACAAGGCGGGATCAACTCCGATGAGACGCTTCGCATGCCTGGCTGCCGTGGTTAGTTGGTTCGCAATGACTGCGATTGGCGCCGCTCAACCGAACCCCGCCGCGGCCAATGCCGACACCGATTTCGCGTTGCAGGGCGAATACATCGGCTCAGTCAGGAATCCTTGGGGCGAGTACGATCCGGTTGGCTTGCAGGTCGTGGCCCTGAGCAACGGCAAGTTCGACGCGGTCGCTTACCGGGGCGGATTGCCCGGCGCGGGCTGGAACCTGCGGACGAAAACCAAGCTGAGCGGAGAAGTGCGGGCCGACTCACTGGCCTTGTTCGGCCAGGAGTGCAATTTTCTGGTTGCCAATCGGGTTGCGATTTCACTCGATGCGACCGGCAGGCTCGCCAAAATCGATCGGGTCAGCCCGACGATGGGACTGGCCCCACCGCGGGGCGCGGTCGTGCTCTTTGGCGGCGGCAGTGCCGACCAGCTCAGCGGCGCCAAGCTGACTTCCGACGGCCTCTTGCAGGCGGGCGTGCTCACGAAGATGCCGGTCGATGCGTTCCGCCTGCACCTGGAGTTCCGCACGCCCTATATGCCTGCTGCCCGCGGCCAGGCGCGCGGCAACAGCGGCGTCTATATCCAGCAGCGGTACGAGCTGCAAATCCTCGACTCGTTTGGCTTGGAGGGAGTCGAGAACGAATGCGGCGGGCTGTATCGGCAAACGCGCCCTGCGCTGAACATGTGCCTGCCACCGCTCGTCTGGCAGACTTATGACATATGGTTCACGCCCCCTGTGTTTGCGGCTGATGGCAAGACCAAGCTCGCCAATGCCCGCATCACCGCTCTGCACAACGGCGTGGCCATCCACGTGCATCGCGAGATCACGGCCAAAACGGGGGGCGGCAAACAGGAGGGCCCGGAGCCGTTGCCGATCAACCTTCAGGATCACGGCAACCCCGTGACGTTCCGCAATATCTGGATGGTGCCAGGTGCGGGGGACGCCTCGTACGGTTCGCCCGGCCGCGGTATCGAATTCGTCAACGTCCAGGATCGCACACCGTCGCTTCGCTGGAGCCGTGCCCGCTAAGCGTGGCTGAGTTTTACCCAGCGGTCCAACAGGTCCTTGGCAACCCCGCTGTCGATCGCTGCCGCGGCCTTGGCGGCGCACTGGCGCGGAGAAATCTGATCGCTTGCCGTCCAGATGGCCGCGGCGGCGTTGAGCACGACAATGTCTCGCGGCGGCCCTTGTTCGCCGTCTAGCACGCGGCGGACAATCGCCGCACTGGCTGCGGCGTCCGCCACGCGCATCGTTTCATGACTGGCCGATCGCAGCCCGAAATCTTCGGGCCGCCACGTGAAGCGTGTCATTTCGCCGTGGCGCACTTCGATCACGTCTGTGGGCGCGGCTAGCGAGAGTTCGCCCAGTCCGTCGGTCCCGTGGACCACCAACGCGTGCTCCGTGCCCAATCGCGCGAGCACGGCGGCCATCGTCTCATGCAGCTCGCGCCGGCCGACGCCCAGGAGCTGCAGCGGCGCGCCGGCCGGATTACAGAGCGGCCCGAGCAAATTGAAAATCGTCGGCGTGCCCAGTTGCTTGCGAATCGGCGCCACGTGCTTCATCGCCGGATGCATGTGCGGCGCGAAGCAAAAACAGATTCCCAGCTCCTCAAGGCACCGCTCGACCGTGGCCGGCGGGGCATCGACGTAGACTCCGAGTGCCGCCAGCACGTCGGCCGAACCGCTTTTGCTCGTGATGCTCCGGTTACCGTGCTTGGCGACGGGCACGCCTGTGGCCGCGGCCACGATCGCCGCGGCGGTGCTGATGTTGAACAGGTCGCTGCCGATGCCTCCCGTGCCACACGTATCGACGAGGCCCGTTCTCGTCGTGCGAATCCGCTTCATGTGCTTGCGCATGGCCAGCGCGGCCCCGGCTATTTCATCGGCCGTCTCCCCTTTGGTATGCAGCGCGGTGAGCAACACGGCGATTTGCCCGGAAGGCACCGCGCCCGACATGACCCGGTCGATCAAGTCGGTCATTTCTTCCAGGGTGAGGTCCTGGCCGGCGGCAAGGCGGCCTAGTTGCGAGGCAATCACCGTGATGTTCCAGCAAGTTGGTGGGGCGACTACGCCCATTGTACTCGCCTTGTGACCCCCGTCGGACGGCGCTAGAATCGTTAGCACGCAAACGATTTCGTCTCTATATCTTCCAGGATGAATATGCCGCGGAAGGTGATTATCGACTGTGACCCGGGCATCGACGACGCGGTCGCCCTGACGATGGCCCTATTCGACCCGCGACTCGATGTCGTGGCCGTCACGGCGGTCGCCGGCAATGTGTCGGCGGAGCAGGCGACGATCAACGTCCAGGCGATCGTCGAGCAGCTCGATCCGCCCCGCTATCCGCGATTCGGAGCGGCCAGCGCGCCGGACCACGCGCCGTACGTCGATGCGCGGCACCTGCACGGAGCCGATGGACTGGGCAACGCCGGCCTGGCCGTTTCGCAGCACGCGCGGCAGCATCCCTCCGAGAAGCTGATCTGCGACGAAATTCGGTCCGCTCCCGGCGAGGTCACGCTCCTGTGCCTGGGGCCGCTGACCAATCTGGCCCGTGCCCTGGCCCGCGATCCGGATCTGCTCTCGCTCGTGGGTCGCGTGGTCATCATGGGAGGCAGTGCGAAATGCGTCGGAAACGTCACCGCATGCGCTGAATTCAACATCTATTGCGATCCGGCAAGCGCTCGCACGGTGTTCCGCTCGCCGACGACGAAAACGGTCATTCCGCTGGATGTGACCGACCCGGTCGTCTGGTCGCTCGACCTCCTCAAGCAAGTACCCGATGACACGACGCGGGCCGGGAGGCTGCTAGGCAAGATCCTGCCGCACCTGTTTCGTACGTACCGCCAAGAGCTGGGCCTGGAGCGGATCGACTTGCCCGATGCCGTGGCCGTCGCCGCGATGCTCCAGCCGGAATTGTTCCAAACCACGGACCTGGCCGGCGATGTTGAAACGTCGGGCGATTTGACGCTGGGGGCGACGATCTTCGACCGGCGCCCCAATTCGCTTCAACGGGCCGACATCGAAGTCGCCCTCGAAGTCGATGCGTCCGCGGTCGCTGACTGCATTCTTCGCTGCCTGGCCGAAGCAGGCCGGCAGACGTAACCTCGCCGTGTCGGCCACGGCGACTATCCGGAACCAGCGAAGCTGATTGACTGTCTGCCTGGCACCCCTGATAATCCTCGCTCGCGCGTGGCAGGCACTCGCCTGCCGACAACTCATTCGCGAGTGCAGCTGTGGCTCCACCGGCCAATTTGCCGAGCTTCCTATTGGTCGAGGAGTATTTCAGCCAGCAGGACGAGCATTTCTTGGCGGCTCTGCGGCAGCCCTATCCACCGGCGCAGCTAGCGGCGTTTGCGGATCGCTGGAAGAAGGATTCGCGGCCGTGGGCCCGCCGGCAGGTCATCGCCTATCTCGATGCGCCGTTCGATGTGCCTGGTCATCATCCCGTTGTCAAACGCTTGTTCAAACATGCCGAGGCGACCAACGACCACGAGCTGGTGGGAATCTTCCTTCGCGTCTTCGACCGGCTGGTGAGGCGCTACCGAAAAGTGGTTCGCCGCTGGGAATATGATCCGGCAACCCGCCGGTCATCGATCACGGAAGACTACGTGATTGCGCTGGCGAAGGATGTGATCTCTGCCAAGACCTCTTCGACCGCCTTTAACCCGCGAACCGGCGAGCGGATGGTCATCGAGCATCGCGGCGCTAAGGCCCGCGCGGGCGCCCGCCTCTTCTCCATCGCCACGCGCCGCTATCTTCGCCGCCGAGCTTGGCGATATTTCCGCCTTCTCGCTTTCCGCCTCCCCGCCGATTATGTGCGTGAAATCTTTGTCGCACTCGCCCGGTACGAAGACGCGGACCTGAAAAAGGGCGAAGACCTGCTGGAAAGCTGGGGGCTGATGAACGCCTGCTTCCGCGGACATGACGCGCTGAAGTTCACCGCTCATGGCGCGAAGATCAGGGCCGGACGCAAGCTCAGTGATCTTTCGGCCGCGCCCTTTCGGCCGCAGCTTTGGGAAGATGCTGCCGCCGGTGACCCCCTGCTTGGTTGCGTCTTGCACGCCCGGTCGCGGACTGTCCGCGTTTGGGCGATTCAACTGCTCCAGCGGCATCATCAGGCGTGGCTTGCCAAACGGCCGCCGGAAACGATCACGGCCCTGCTCGACCACGCGGACGACGCCGTCCAAGAGTTCGGGGCTCGCCTGTTGCCGCTGCTCGAAGGCGCGGCGCACTGGCCGGTGGACACCTGGCTGCGGCTCTTGGCAACGAAAAACCCGTCCGCCTTGTCGCTCGTGTGCGACGCCTTGGAGCGAAATGTCCAAGGCAGTCGGCTCGACCTGGCGCAATGCGTCACGCTCGCCACCGCCGCGGCAACGCCTGTTGCTCGGCTGGGATTGAGTTTCCTCCGCGAGCGCAAACTCGCCGCGGTGGCCGATCGGGCGCACCTAGCCGGTCTGGGGCAGGCGCGCTGCGGGGCGATTGGGGCGGAGCTCGCCCAGTGGGCGCTCAGCCATGTCGGCTCGCGCGATTCGTACAACCGCGACGTCGTGCTGGCTTTGCTCGACGCTCTGCTCGAGGAACTGCGAACCGCCGCGTGGACCTGGCTCGCAGCCGGGCCGCCAATTCCCGACGATCCGGTGCTTTGGAGCCGGCTCGTGGAGACGCCGTTTGAGGATTTGCGCCTGGCGATTGTCGATCACCTGGCCCGCAAAGCGAGCCTGCCGGGCACGAGCAGCCGCGATTTGGCCCCGATCTGGTCGGCGGTGCTCGTCGGCGTGCATCGCGGCGGTCGCCAGAAACCCAAGGCCATGGCGCAGATTGTCCAGGCGATTGTGGCGCGGCCCGAGCAGGCCGAAGAGCTGCTGCCCGTGCTCGCGGTTGCCGTCCGCTCGATTCGCCGGCCCGAGTCCCGCGCGGGACTGGCGGCGGTGGCCAGACTCGCCGAGTCGCGCCCCGATTTGGCGGCGGCAATCGGTCGCTACATCCCCGAATTGTCGCTCGCTCAGGCGGGAGGATAAGCCAGCAGGAGAGACGCGGTCATGCAGGTCCGGTTTGCCTACCACGGCCGCAGCAGCCTCGCCGGGGGGCTATTGCGCCTGGTCCCGAACCTCGACCGCGAGCCGGTGGCTTTCGATGCCCCGCTGGCCAGTCCGCTCCGTTTTCGCGAAGCGATCTCCGCTCTACACGACGTGGTAATCAGCGACCTGCGCTACAAGCCGCGCGACAAATCCGCCTACTTGCAGTGGAAAAAGGAAGAATCGCTGCGGCTCGCGGCGGTGCGCAAGCAGGCTTATGAAGCGGCCAAAGCCCAAGTGCTGGCTCGCCAGGAAAAGCCTCTGCCGCCCGATTTCGAACGCCTCTACAGCCAGCTGCGGCTGAAATACTGGACGCGGCGGCTGGCCTATTCGACCTACCTTTTTGCGTTCGACCAGGAAATGTGGCGGCTCCTCATGCCCTGCGACCCGATCGTCACCGTGGCCGACGACGTGGTCTTCTTCGAGTGTTTTTCGGCCGATGAATCGAGCTATGGCTGCCTGACGGTCAATCGCGACGCGTTCGGACGCAGCAACGACGTGCGCGTGGGCACGACCAACGTCGATTATTCGTGGAACTTGTATCGCCATTTTCAGTCGCTGCGGACGTATCGCGAAACGCGCCTGCGGGTCGATCCGGCGGGCTTCGAAGTGGCGACTGGCGGGTCGTCCGATTACCGCGAGGAGAAGATCGATCTGCCGGCCGGGTGGCTCCGCGGTCTAATGCAGGTGCAAGCGGGCATGGCCATGCCGATGCGGCGGCTGACGCTGTCGCGGGCAGCCGTCTATTCCTTGCTCGCCTGGCTCAAGCGGCACAAGGCCCGCACCAGTCCCCGGGCCCTGCGAATTGAGACGCTCGCCGACGGCACGCCGCGGCTTGTGCTCGAACCGTGGGAACAGGCGATCGTGTCGCACGGCACGCCCTACCGCGGGCCGCAGTTCGAGCCGATTCGAATCTGGGGCCGCCAGCGGCTTTTGGTGCTCGCCCGTCTCTTGCCGCTCGTCGAGCGGATCGATCTATACTTGCTGGGCACCGGCCTGCCGAGCTTCTGGGTCGCCCAGCTTGGCGACATGCGTCTGACGCTGGGCCTGTCGGGCTGGACAACCAACGACTGGACGCGCGGCTCGGCTCTCGAGGCGATTGCGCCGCCCGTTGCCCTCTCTGGAGGTCTGGTTGCGGGCGTTGCCCATGCACTTCAGCAGTCGCGATCACTCAAGCTGACCGATCCCAGCCTCCGGGCTGTGGCGGGTGAGGCCGAATGCGCCGCGGCGCTCAATCGGCTGGCGCACAGCGGCCAGGCGATTTACGATCTGGACGCGGGGGTCTATCGCTGGCGGCAGATCATGCCGCAGGCTGTCGGCGAAGCACAGATCGGTCCCGAGAATCCCGAGATTGTGGCGGGTCGCGACCTGGCGGCCCGTGGACGGGCGCGGATCCTGTCGCAAGCCGAGGCGCCCGCCGACGGCAAGGTCGTGACCGGCGAGTGCGACAAGAAGCCGGTCGAGATGCTGCTCGATGCCGACGGGCGGATCAAGCGGGCGAAATGCAACTGCTCGCATTTCTTCCGCGGCGGTCTGCGGATGGGACCGTGCCGACACCTGCTCGCACTGCGGGAGGTGCTGTTGCGGCCGCAATCGTCGGCCCCCAGCGGCGATTTGAAACGCTGGTACGAGCAATGGAGCAAGTGGAGAGGCAACTGACATTCAAACAACCAATGACCAAGCACCAATGGCCAATGAAGGAGCGTTGATTGGCCCCGTTTGGTCATTGAGATTTGGACATTGGTCATTACTTACACAGGAGGGGTGCGAGCCGACCGACTGAGACCACCTTGCTGCGGCGTTCCGCCGTGGTTGACATTGGCTTCCCATTGCTTCCCCAAGGCCGTTGTTCGGTTGGCCACGCAACTCCTTACGTGACCGACCGAGACAAGCCGAGGCTTTCTGTCACGTAAGGAGTTGCGTGGCCTTTGGTGAACGTCCTTGGTCCGGGGTATGAAGTCAGTCGCGTCGGCCGCCCCCTCCGATTTTTAATTTGGGATTTAGGATTTTGGATTTCGGACTTGGGAAGAGGTAAAAGCGGCCATGGCCCTTTGGGATTGGATTAAGTGGCTGTTTGGCGGTGATGAGCCGGTGCGGCTGCACCGCGCCCCGGCCGGTTTCTCAGCCCCCGACGAGCCTGCCAGTGCTTCCAGGCCAAAAAAACCACCGGGTGGCGATTTGGCCGCCCAATTGGACGCCGGCCAGTTCGCACCGCTCTCGGACGAGGAAATCAAGCGGCGGGCCCGGGCACAAGGCCGCGGCCTGTTCAATGCCTGGTGGGGACGCCGCGACCGCATTCCGCCTGCCGGCGACCCGCGCACACAGCTCATCGATGCCGGCATGGTCGGTCACGGGTTCGTCACACCCGAGGAACTCGCCGAGATCCATTCCGTAGGTGAGGAGATGGATCGCTTGCGGCCCGATCTAGCGGTCGCTTCGGATCGAGCCAATCAGGTGGTCGCCGCCGACAAGGCCGAGCGCGAAGCGATCAAGGCCAAGAAAAAAGCCGAAGCGGCCC
>Ga0065705_10104207_pt1 | contig 35593 bp, 28 predicted proteins | sample SwibulcommuniRL2_FD_59092 | JGI IMG/M metagenome (GOLD analysis project Ga0065705, IMG submission 59092) | Bulk soil microbial communities from switchgrass field near Rose Lake, East Lansing, Michigan, USA - RL2 Bulk Soil v2 (version 2) | ecosystem: Environmental > Terrestrial > Soil >...
GATTGCGGCAGCGCCGCGGCCGAACAATCGAGTGCCGAAGGCGATACAGCGAAAACCTGCCGCTGTTGGCCACAGCCGACGCTATCCTGTGCGTCGGCAATCGCTGGGCGGCTCAGACGTGGCGGTCGCGATTTGCTGGTCCGATCTACGAGTTCAATAATCACGCCGTCTGCGAATCAATGCCGATTGTGGCCAAGGACTTCGCCGCCGCAGGGAAACACTTTCTCTATTTCGCCAGCCGCAGTCAGATGCAAAAGGGGCTGGACCTCTTGCTCGAGGTGTTTCCCAAGCACCCACAACTGCATTTGTACGTATGCAGCACATTCGCTCAGGAGCCCGACTTCTGCGAATGCTACCGCCGCGAGTTGTTTGAAACGCCAAACATCCACCCGGTGGGTTGGGTCGAGGTGCTCTCTGGGCAGTTTCGTCAGCTTATCGAGCGATGTGGAGCCGTCATCCATCCAACATGCTCGGAAGGGCAGGCGGGTTCCGTGGTGCAATGCATGCATGCGGGCCTGACGCCGATTGTGACTCGCGAGGCGGGCATCGACGTCGAGAACTTCGGCGTGCTCCTTGCCGACGACCACCTCGAAACGATCGAGCGAGCGGTGCTCGACTTTGCCCGCCGGCCGGCGGATTGGCACCGCAGCCGCAGCTTGTTGACCCGGCAAGTGGCCGCGGAAAAATACAGCGAAACCGCGTTCGTGCGCCGCTGGAGCGACATCCTGACCGAAGTGACTGGTTGCCGCATGGGCCGTGCGTCCACGACCGGCGCGACCCGGTCAGAGGCAGCCTAGCTGAGTAGCGGAACTCGTGAGAGTTCGATCAGAAATCTCACGACTTCTGCTACAACCTCACTGCTCGAACTTCGACCTTTCTGGAAATCGCTCGGCCAGGAATTGCTCGATCTCCGGACCCCACGCCGGATCGTCGAAGTTCATGAACGCCTTGTCGACCGTGTTGGCCCGCACGTCACCGAGTGTCGGCGAACTCTTGTAGAAGCCCACAAACCACCCCTCTTCGTGCGGCCAGACCAAGGTCCGTAGAGTGAGTCAATTCCGACCACGTTCTGTCACCTAGCGCCTTCGCCTTCCAATTGGTCGCCCTGTGACAGACTCAGGCGACTTTCTTCAGCACGAGGCTGGTATTGCTGCCGCCAAAACCGAATGAGTTGGAGAGCGTCACGCGAACTTTGGCGTCGATCGCCTGATTGCGAACGTGGCATAGGTCGCAATCGGGATCGGGATGGTCGAGGTTGATGGTCGGCGGGATGGCTTGCCTCTGAAGAGCCGCGATACAGATGACCGCCTCAATGGCGGCGGCGGCACTGACCAGGTGGCCGGTCATGCTTTTGGTGGAGCTGACGGGGATCTTGGTGGTATCTGAACCGAACACCAATCGCAGCGCCCGGGCCTCGGCCCGGTCGCCGACGGTAGTGCTGGTCGCGTGGGCATTGACGTAGTCGATCTCGTGCGGCTCAACGCGGGCGGACGCCAGGGCCGCCTGCATCGCCGCTGCGGCGGGAACCGGGTTCTCGCTTGGAATCACCATGTGGGCTGCGTCGCTCGAAGCTCCAAATCCGGCGACTTCGGCGTAGCACACCGCGCTTCGGCGGCGGGCGGACGAGGCCGATTCGAGCACGAAGATAGCGGCGCCTTCCCCCATCACAAAGCCGTCGCGCTCGGCGTCGAATGGGCGCGAAGCGTGCTCTGGGTCGGCGAGATTACGCGACAGAGCCCGGAGGTTGTGAAAATTGGCCCGCGTAATTGGGCAGGCGATCTCGGAGCTGCCAGCCAGGCAGATATCGACCAGTCCGCGGCGGACCCATTGGCGGCCGAGTTCGAGAGCAAAGTTTGCACTGGCACACGCCGAGCCGACCGAAGCCGATGGACCCGCCAGGCCTAGTTCGCTCTGCACAAAGGTCACCAGCGTTTCGTGTTTGCGCTCGGGATGGCGGATCAGGTCGCCGTGGCGCTGCCAATCGCCAAGCCATTGCCGGTACCATTCGCCCCCCTGGCCGAGAACGATGCCAATGCGGAGCTGATCGACATCCTGCCGCATCCCCGCGTCGTCGAGGGCCGTGGCAGCGGACCATAGCGCCATCTGCTGCATCTTCGGCAGGGCCGCGAACGAGATGGGATCTACGGTGGTTGGGACGGGAACAAGGTCCACCTCGGCGCCGACGAACGGCACGAGATTGTCCCCTTGGCGGTCGAAGACCTGGCGCGTCGCCGAGCGGCCGGCAAGTACATTTTTGGCAATATTGTTGAGCGAATTGCCAAGCGGGGTGACCATGCCGATGCCGGTGATCCAGACTGCGTCGTCCATGGCGGGTTCTCGTCAGGCGGCTCGGGTCAACGCGTCTTGAGGCAACACGTCTTGAGGCAATGCCTCTTGCGGCAACAGGAGCTCGGCAGCGGCCAAGCGCATCTCGATGCGGCCTCCCCAGGGGAGCCAGCAGGCCCAGCGCGCCGGCAGTCCGCGCTCGGCGGCGTCGATGCAGCCGGCGATTTCGGCCACCGTTGGCTCCGGGTAATTGGCGCGGAGCGACTTGCTGTGCGATCCGGGCCGCAATGTCAGTTGCGAGTTTGCCGCCTCGCCGGGCATCTGGGAGGGCGAGGCTCCAGCCGAGCCGGGCATTAGTGCCAGCGCCACGGCGTGGCAGGTTGGATCGTTCTGGGGCCGGCCTTCCTCGTCGGGGACGGGCTCGCAGTCGAATTCCGTGAGCAGCAACCAGACGCCGGGAACACGGACGATTTCAAAAAGTGTCAGTGCGGCCATAACTCCGTCGCCGATTGCCCACTCGCCGCCGCCGACGCCAACGTTCGGCCCCTGCATGCCCAGCGCGATGCTGGCCGCACCGGAGACGCTGTGTAGCGAGCACTGAGCAACGATATGCGGCGCGACGGCGCTGGTGCCGCCGCGCGGAAACTTGTACAGCACGTTCGCGCCGGTCAGACGGCCAATATAGCGCGGCGCGGCGATAATTCCCCAACCGGCGAGGTTGCGCGGATCGATGTTGTACCGCTGGGTGGCTCGCTGGATCGCCGCCAGCGCGACAATCGTCTGTTCGTCTGCGTGTTTGAGAAAGTGCCCGGAGAGTTCGACCCCCGGATACGCGGGGGGCAATTTGCGCAAGGGCGCGATTTCGCGTAGCCGATACGCGGCCGAGGCAGCGGCCACGACAATCGCCGTCAGATCGGGAGAACTCTCCGTGGGAAACACAGCGACATCCTTGTCGATACCGTCCACGGCGGGCGCTACGCCGCTTTGCCCGTTGCCCGGGCGGCCATCTTCCGCTGGATCGTGGTCAAAAGATCGCCAACCGTCGTGATCTTGTCGAAGTCACGGCTGTCGAGACTGACGCCGAGTCGTGATTCGGCCTTGAGCATCACGCTCAAGAGGTCCACCGAATCGAGCTTGAGCCCTTCGCGGATCTTCACGCCGTCGCCGAAGTCGTCGGGGCGCTCCCACGTTTCCTGCTCAATCAGGTCCGCTAGCGAGTGGCGCAGTTGCTCGCGATCCATGCGTATGACTTTCCGTGTTGGAAGTGCTAGCAGCGGCGGCTCGGCGCGGCCGCTTGTCGGGAGGAGATTAGCAAATCGAGCCACTTGGCCCTAGATCGGTTTGGAGGCAGCAAGCCCGCTGGAAATGGTCGAATTGTCGGTCGCTGTGCCTACCGCGTAATGATTTCGATTCCGTCGGCTTGCGGTGGACTGGCCAGCTTCACTGCCGTTCCATAGGCGAGTACTTCGGTCACCCCGTCGGCAAATTCCGTTGCGTCATAGCGCATGGCAATGACTGCATCGGCGCCCATTTGCAGAGCGTGCTGCACCATGCGATTGAATGCTTGCAGGCGGGCTGTTTCACAGACGTCCGCGTAGGCCTCGATGTTGCCTCCACCCAGCCGCTGCAGGCCAGCGGCAAACCCCTGCGACAGCGTGGGAGCGCGAACCACAATCCCGCGGGCAATCCCCAGATAGCCGGTGATCGCGTGGCCCGTGAGGTCATTGCCAGTCGTGACGAGCATACGATTTTCCCCAGAAGGACCTATAAGTAGGGCAATGCCAGCCGACTGACGCCGTCGCGCAGACGCCGCCAAAGTGGCCGTCCATCCACTTCGGCGAGCGAGGTCTCGCGCGAGCGGGCCCGTTTGCCGTGGATGATGGCGGCGAGTTGGCCGGCAAAATCGCGGTCGTAGCATTCCACGTTGAACTCAAAGTTCAGTCGCAGGCTGCGGGCGTCCCAGTTTGCCGAGCCAAAAAAACTCCAAGTTCCATCGACCACCATCAGCTTGGTGTGGTCGAAGGGATCGGGCGAAAGCCAGACACGGCAACCGCGCTGGAGCACCTGCCAAAGCTGCGCCGTGCAGGCCCACCGGACGAGGACCAGATTGCCGCGCTCGGGCAGGATAATGTGCACCGCCACTCCCCGCATTGCCGCCACATTCAAGGCCGTGATCATCGGCTGTTCGGGCAGGAAATAGGGCGTGACGATTTCGACCGACTGCCGGGCGCACCCGATGGCTCCCAGCATCGTCAGGCGAATCTTGTCGTGCTCGATGTCTGGGCCGTCGGCGATTCCGCGGCAGACCGACTGGCCGCAGGGACGGAGCATGGGATCCCACGTCGGGCCATCCAGGAATTCGCCGGTGGAGAAGGCCCAATCCTCGGCAAATGTGCCGCGGAGATGCCCAACGACCGGACCCTCGATCTGAAAGTGAAGATCGTCAATGGGGTGTTTCATTCCCGGGTCGCAGAGGTGCCCCTGGCGGATGTTCATTCCGCCAGTGAATCCGAGTTGCCCATCGACCACCATGATCTTTCGGTGGTTGCGCAGGTTTGTGTAGTGAAATTTTCCGGGGATTAGCGTGGGGTTGAACGTGGCGACTGGAATGCCGCGTTTGCGAAGCGTGTGCTTGATCGACGGCCAGGTGTAGCGGGCTCCAACGTCGTCGATCAAGACCCGGACCAGACAGCCGCGCTGGTGGGCCCGGCCAAGCGCATCGGCGAACAGCTGCCCAATGGGGTCGTTGTCGAAGATATAGGTCTGCAAGGCCACGTAGTGCTGAGCCGAATCGATGGCCGCGAGCATGGCGTCGTACGTCGGCCGCCCGCCGCAGAGGGGCGTGATGCGATTGCCATCCACAAGGGGCAGGTCGGACAACCGGTTGACGAATGTCGTGAGAGGCTCGAGGTGCTCGCTTTCCTCGCCGAGGATCCGCTCGATGGCGTCCTGTGACACGCCGCGAGTGCCCGGGGAACTGCCGCGCTGGCTCACTCCGTGTCTCAACGCTCGGGCTTTGCGCTGGATACGATTGATCCCGAACATTATGTACAAGAGCGTGCCCCCAATCGGTGTAAGCCAGATGACGCCGACCCAACCAATGGCCGCCCTGGTGTCACGCTTGGTAAGCACTACGTGGGCCGACGCGCCGAGCATAAGTACCACGTGTATGGCCGCGATGATCCAAGGCCAGGCTGAGGCGAGGAACCATTCGAGGAAGTCAAGCATGGTGCAATCGTCGCGTGCGAGCGCGGGAATTGCTACCCCAACCTGTCTTTGCCATCAATCCCGCGAGCGCCCGAAGCTACTCCGCGGCCGCCGGTGAAACCCCGAAGGCACGAACATCGCCAAGCCGATAGGGTGCGCCACCGCGTCGAATCACTTCTCCTTAGCGACCTTCGCGGCTTGGTGGTTTAGTAGTCGGAATCGTCCCCTTCAATCGGTGTTTCACCCGGCGTTTACCCCCGTCCCCAGAAAGCCCGTGGGGCGATACAATCCGAGATTCGCCGTGGCGGCCCATTGCCACGGCGTTTTCCTTTGACGGATCGCCCCACCATGACCGCCGCTGCCATTCGTTCCGTTTCGCCAGCTGTTTCCGCCCCCTCGATTGCCGATGAACGGGTTCTAGTCGTCGATTTTGGTTCGCAATTCGCCCAGCTCATTGCCCGCCGCGTCCGCGAGAACAACGTCTATTGCGAGATCGTTCGCCACGACATTACGCCCGATCAGATTCGCCGCCACGCGCCGCGCGGGCTGATTCTCAGCGGCGGTCCGTCGAGCGTGTATGAACAGGGCGCGCCGCATTGCGACCCGGCAATCTTCCGGCTTGGCATTCCGGTGCTGGGCATCTGCTACGGCATGCAGCTCGCATGCGAATTGCTCGGCGGCAAGGTCGAGTCGTTCCCGGCCCGCGAATATGGCCGGGCCCGCTGTCACGTGACACGGCACGAGGGGCTGCTGGCCGGCGTGCCCGATCACTTTGACGTCTGGATGAGCCACGGCGATCAGGTGAGCCGCGTCTCGGACGATTTTCTATCGCTCGCCAAGACCTCGACGTGCCCGATTGCCGCGGTCAAGCACAAGTCGCTCCCGGTCTATGGCCTGCAATTCCACCCGGAAGTGACGCACACGCCGCTGGGAAGCCACATGCTGCACAACTTCCTCACGGCGGTGTGCGGCTGCACGGGGACGTGGAAGCTCGGCGACTTTGCCCGTGAAACGATCGCCCAGCTCAAGCGGCGGATCGGCCAAGACCGCGTGATCTGCGGCTTGTCGGGGGGAGTCGATTCGGCGGTCACGGCGGCACTGCTTTACCGGGCAATCGGCCCGCAGCTCTCGTGCATCCTGGTTGATAACGGACTCTTGCGGAAAGATGAGCAGGCTGCGGTCATCGCGGAGTTCACCAACCACTTCAAGACCGATCTGCACGTCGTGCAGGGGGAGTCGCAATTCCTCGAGTCCCTGGCCGGTATCACCGAGCCGCAGGAAAAGCGCCGCCGCATCGGCCATGCATTCATCGAGTGCTTCAAGCAAGAGGCCCAGAAGATCAAAGGGGTCAAATATCTCGCGCAGGGAACGCTCTATCCCGATGTGATCGAAAGCGGCGCCGCGGCCGACGGACCCGCCGCGACGATCAAGCTCCATCACAACGTCGGTGGACTGCCGGCAGAACTCGGCTTTGAGCTGGTCGAACCGCTGCGAGACCTGTTCAAGGACGAGGTTCGTCGGCTCGGCGTCGAGCTTGGCCTGCCGGAAGACCTCGTCTGGCGGCATCCCTTCCCCGGACCGGGTCTGGCGGTACGTTGCCTCGGCGAAGTGACCAAGCAACGGCTGGACGTGCTCCGCGAAGCCGACGCCGTCATGATCGAGGAGATCAAGGCGGCGGGACTGTACCGGCAGACGTCGCAAGCGTTCGCGGTGCTGTTGCCGGTGCAAAGCGTCGGCGTCATGGGGGATGCCCGTACCTACGAAAACGTGGTCGCCCTTCGCTGCGTCAACACCGACGATTTCATGACGGCCGATTGGACTCACCTGCCACATGACGTGCTGGGCCGGATCAGCACGCGGATCATCAACGAGGTGAAGGGGGTCAATCGCGTCTGCTACGATATTTCGAGCAAACCCCCCGCCACGATCGAATGGGAATGAGCCTGCCAGCCGCGAAGATTGCCGATACCATTCGCTGCGGCGATGCTCTGGTAGTGCTTCGCGAATTACCCGGCGATTCGGTTGATTGTATCGTCACCAGCCCGCCGTATTTCAAGCAGCGCGACTATCGCGGCCAGCGAAAGCAGGTAGGCCAGGAGAAGTCGCCGGAGGATTATATCGCTCGCCTCCGCGGCATCTTTAGCGAGTGCCGCCGCGTACTCAGGCCCACCGGCACGGCGTGGCTCGTGCTCGGCGACAAATACGAAGACCTGCGGCAGCTCGGCTTGCCATGGCGCGTTGCCCTGGCGCTCATCGATGACGGCTGGATCCTGCGGGCCGACTGTATCTGGCACAAGCCGAACGCGATGCCCTCGCCGACCAAATCGCGGCCGACGACCGATCACGAATATGTCTTCTTTTTCGCCAAGGGTCCCGACTATTACTACGATGCCGACGCGATCCGCGAGCCACACGTGACGTTTTCGCCTAGCAGCCGCATGCGTGGCGGCCGGCGGCACTTCGGCGTGCGGGGGGGCACGCCTGAGAACGGCAAGAACGCGGGGGCCAACAACCTGCACGATGGCCGGTGGGACCAGGCCTTTCATCCGCTGGGGCGAAACAAGCGGACCGTCTGGTCAATTCCACTGTCGAAATTCCGCGGGGCCCATTTCGCCGTGTTTCCCGAACCCTTGGTGGAGCTGTGCATCAAGGCCGGCTGTGCGCCCGGGGGCCTGGTGCTCGATCCGTTTCTTGGGAGTGGCACAACTGCGGTCGTCGCACGGCGGTTGGGACGGCATTACCTGGGCATTGATGCGGCCAGTGAATACTGCGCTATGGCCAAACGTCGGCTCAAATCGGCGAAGCGATGACCTGCTAGCGACCTGGCGCTGATCTCGACGCCATTGTGGCAATCTGAGATAGTTTCGGCCCAATTCTTCGCGATTCTCAGTGGGCCGCTCGATGTCTGCCGTGCATCTCCGCCTCTTGTTACTGGTGCTGGCCGCGCTGCTGTCCGCTCCTGGCTGCGCCTGGTACGACTCGCTGCGGGGCGACGGATTTCAGACCTGGAACCAGTCGCTGGGTAGTGGCATGCGCGGCACGGATCCAGCGGCCAAGCCTAGCGGCTTCTTCACCGACAAGCGCAGCGACGAGATTGAAAAGAATCTGGGTGGCGGGTTTTAGCCCTGCGCCGGCAACCTTGCCGAGCCGCGCGCTTGCTCAGGCGTGCAATCGGTCGGACAATGCAAGCCAACGAGGCCTCCAATGTCCGCCAAACCGGCATCACAATGGCAATTCACGCTTTGGTGGGCACTAGGCGTCATCGCGTCGCTTAATGTGCTCTTTGGTGCGATCGCTTGGGCCGGCTTCTTGGGCGCGGTACTCTGTGGCGTCGGCGTCGGCTTGATCTCGCTATATCGAGGTTCGTCTCGCGCGGATGCCCGTTATTGGGTGTTTGGGCTATTGTTGACGTTGGCGTCTGGCTTCACTTTGTTCGCGGGCGGGTTTGTTGCCATTGGCGACGGGAATTCGTCGCAGTCTTGCACAATCCTCGTGGTTGAAAGGACTTCCCGGCAACCAGTCGCTGGTGCTGCCGTAAGCCTGCGTGAGGTGCGCCAATATCAGTGGCCCGAGTACGTGCCCAGCCAACCGATTGCCGCGGATGAGTACGGCGGCCGCGGTTCGACAGACAATTCCGGGGCCGCGATCGTGACGGCAGAGTTTCCCTACTCTGATAAGACAGGTCTATTCGTCAACGAGGCCCATATCTACATTTCTCCCGATTTTTGGATTCAGGTGGACGCTGCGGGATTCCAGCGCAAGCTCGTCCGGCTCGATTCGCTGGTTGGTTCCTCCTACAACTACTTCAAGCTGCCGCTGCCCAGGGTGACCGTCGAGCTGGAGCGCAACGAATCGGTCCCACAGAGTTTAGACCGACACTAGAGGCATTGGATGACACTCGCGCCCTCGACGACTTCTCATTCCACGACCTTGTCCGCGGAGGTTGCTTGTTAGTGAACAAATTGGCACAATAGTTGCACCAGCGGTCGATGTGCGCGCGGGCACTGCCAACTTGGCAGTAAGGCAGGCAGGAAAACACATTCGCAAATGTCGAGCGAACCTTTAGGATGCATAAACTGCATAACTTGCATACCGAAATGGCTGAATTCATGAGCGCAACTTGTTTTCTAGTAATGACTTACGTCTAGACTCGACGTGCGAGGGGAAAATTTGCTGGGATGCATACCGTACAGCCAGCGTGGATTACGTGGAGCCAGTAATGAGTGCCGACCCCGAGTCGCTCGGCTCGGCGGGAGCCTCGCCCTCCCAAGAATTTGCCTCCCGAGAGCTACCGACTACCTATGAGCGCCTTCGACGAACTCTGCTCCCACGCCCGAGCGTCCGCGACTCTGGAATCAATCGAATCCGTCCTCGGCTGGGACGAGCGAACCTACATGCCCGAAGCGGCGGGCGCTTACCGCGCGGAACAGATGACGTTCGTCGCCGGGATGCTCCACCGCCGGCGCACCGATCCGCGGCTGGGGGAATTGCTGGCGACCCTGACCGGAAGCGAACTGGCCAAAGATCCGCACAGTGACGCGGGGACCACCATTCGGCAGCTTAAGCGCGAATATGACAAGCGGGTCAAGCTGCCGCAGGAGCTGGTCGAGGAATTGACGCGGGCCTCGGTCCTGGGCCAGCAGGCGTGGGTCAAAGCCCGCGCCGCGGACGATTATGCCAGCTTCGCGCCGCACGTCGAAAAGCTCTACTCGCTCAAGCGGCAGCAGGCGGAGCACCTGGGCTACAAAGACCACCCATACGACGCCCTGCTCGACGACTTCGAACCGGGGGCCAAGACGGCCGACGTGGCAAAGGTACTGGCGGCCCTGCGCGACGAGCTGGCGCCGCTCGTGCAGGCGATCAAGCAATCGGGCCGCAAGGCGCCAGTCGAAATCCTGTCGCGGAAATATCCAAAGGCGGCCCAGGAGTCATTCGGCAAGGTGGCCGCCGCAGCGATTGGCTTCGATTTCCAGCGCGGCCGGCTCGACGTGACCCACCATCCGTTTTGCAGCGGCCTGGGGCCGAACGACTGCCGCATCACGACGCGGTACGACGAGCAGTTCTTCCCTTCGGCCCTGTTCGGGACGCTCCACGAGGCCGGACACGGCATTTATGACCAGGGACTACGGACCGAACAGTTCGGCCTGCCACCCGGAACGTTTGTCTCGCTGGGGATCCACGAATCGCAGTCGCGGATGTGGGAAAATCTCGTCGCCCGCAGCCGGGCGTTCTGGCAGTTCTTCTTTCCGCAATTCACGGCTGCGTTTCCGGACGCGACGCGGGGCGTGAAGTTCGATCAATTCTTCTGGGCAATCAATCACGTCGCGCCGTCGCTGATCCGCGTCGAAGCCGACGAAGCGACCTACAACCTGCACATCGTCATCCGCTTCGAGCTGGAACAGGCGATATTGACCGGTGATCTGCCAGTGGCCGACGTCCCCGCGGCCTGGAAGGAGAAATATCGGAAGTATCTCGGTATCGAACCGCCCAACGACAAGGACGGCTGCTTGCAGGACGTCCATTGGTCGGCCGCTTTGATCGGGTATTTTCCGACCTATTCGTTGGGCAATCTCTATGCGGCGCAGTTCTTTGAAAAGGCTAACGCCGACTTGGGTGGACTCGACCCGCAGTTCGCACGCGGTGAGTTTGCGCCGCTTAAGCTGTGGTTACAGAAGAATATCCACGAGCGCGGCCAATGTTATCCGGCAGTCGATCTGGTGAAGCTCATCACTGGGAAGCCGCTGTCGCACGCGCCGCTGATGCGCCACTTGCGGGGCAAGCTGGCGCCGCTGTATGGCATTTGAGCACCCGCGGCTGACACATCCCACACGGAGTGTGGGACTGCGGTCACTCGATGAGCCGCACGAGCTTGGCCTTGCCGCGCCACACGGTTACTTCGGCCAGTAGGTTTCCACTGCGGATTGACTGCTCGAGGCGCAAACCCTCCCCCTGCTCGACATAGTAAGCCTCAATGCCGCAAGTGATGTGGCCAGGCCAGTCCATGGTGCCCCGTATGTACGGGCCACTGGCCTGAGGCGCAAGGCTCGCGGAAGCGCCAACGTAGTGGTCCCCTTCCTGCCGCAGAGCCACATAAACGTCCCGGCCGGAAAGGTCGGCGTCGTAACTATTCCAATTCTGACCGGCAGGCAGACCCTCCGCCTGCCGACCCAGACGATTGAACCCGTAGTCAAGCACGACATAGTCGCCGCGAAACAGGTCCCGTGGATCGACAGGCACCACCTTTAGCCGCAATCGCTCGCCGAGCACCAGCGGCAAGCCGTCCAAGACGATCATCAACACCAAAATGGCGATTTGCAGCCCGACGAAGGCCACAACGAGCAGCGCTTCGCGCGAGCGGCTGAGTTTCCAAAGGGAGCTGGCTGGCGGCGACGTGAATTCGGCCGCTGCAAACGGCTCGGTCGCGACATCCCTAAATGGATTATCAAGCATGGGATACCTCTTTGCGATTTCGCCAGAACCAGACGACGCCAAGTAGTGCGCAGCCGCAGAGGAAGAACATCAGCGCGGCGCCGAGCATCCCGCCCAACTCGCCGAAAAGGTCGATGTAGCGGCTGACGATCCAAAGGAGGAAGAACAATACGCCGCCGGCAAAGGGGGTCGCCCGATCGTCGCGGAGGCCGATCCACATCAGCCAGAAGGCGAGGCCAATCATCGCCACGTTGGCGGTGAGCACCGGCAGCCAGATTGCCAGCCCGGTCACCGGGCCTTGCTCCTCGGCAGAGAGCTGCGACAGCGACAGAGCCACCATCGCGGCCACCATCGAGAGCGGCAGCCACTGGCGGCGGCGGATGTCATTCCAGTGGTCGGCGGCAGCGAGCTGGCCCAGTTCCAAATATCTATACCGCAGTCCTTCCGCCGCGCCGAAGACGACGGCCGCCAAGGCCAGAATCAGCCCGCTCGTAGTGAGCACCCAGAATTGGTTGCCGTGGAACATGCCCCAGCGATGAAAGTCCCAGAACGTGAGGAGATAGACCGATCCACCGAAGAGCAGCGCGCCCCACAGGCGATACGGAATGTCGAGTTGGCTCCCCGGTCGGTGACTTTCGGCGGCGACCAGCAGCAACGCGCCAACGGAGGCGATGAAGTAAAACGGGTAGTCGTCGAATCGCCAAGCGAGCGGCTGCAAGAGCGTCCACCAGGCGATCAGTGGAACATAGAGCATCACTCGCCACGGCGATCGGCGGCGATAGGCGATCCAGAGCCCCCCGCCAGCGATTACCAGAGCCAGATAGCAGCCGTTGGGGATCACGTGCCATCGCCAGCCCCAGAAGAGTGCGCCGAGGTGGTGGAAATTGGCGATTTCCATCCCGCACCAAGTGGCCACCAATGCCACGAGCAGCATGTGGAGCGGGAGGCTATCGAGTAGAAAAGCCAACGGCAAAACGCCGATCGCCCACCAATACATGCCGTCTGGATAGTGCGCGCTCATATGGAATATCTGGGCGATGAGCCAGATCGCCGCACCATAGAGCAGACAGCCGAGGAGGTTGACCGCGTCCGAAAGCGGACGCTGCTCGCGCTGGTACCGCAAGTAGAAACCGAGGGCATACACGGCCGCCAGCGCGCCGAAGATCAGCGCAAGCTTTCCGGCCGCCGGGATCTCTGCCCAGTTGTAACTGACCAAAAGGAGCACGGCCGCCGCGAACAGAACCATCGCCAGTGCCACGAGCGCGTAGGCCAGCCACGATTGCCGGCGCTGGCGACCTTCCGCGGGCGACTCGTACATCCCGAGAATCTTGGCCGCCTGGTCGGCCGTGATCAGCGAGGATTGCTGCCACAGGCCTAGCTCACAGGCCAGCCAGTTGCGAAACGGTTCCGAGAGGACACGGCGCTGGTTCATGTTTTATCCCCGGTATTCATCGCGGCCGCCGTTCGTCGTAGTACTCACGCAGCACGCCCATCCGCCAGACCTGATAGCCGACCACGCAGCCGGTCATCACGAGCGACGCCAAAAAGAGCAGGGCATAGTGCAACGGCTCGGCCTCTGCAGGCCGCAGGAGGAAGAGTACGAAGGCCGCCAGCGCGACGGCGGCGGTCGTGAAGGCCACGAGCCGTGTCTCGAAGAACAGGCCGGAAATGCAAATCAGCACGAAGTAGCTGGCTACCAGCAGACCCGGTGAAGGATCAAGCTGCGACAGCAGGGCCGTCAACAGTGCCGCGTCAGCCCCGATCCAGAAATAGTGCGACCAGGGAGCATCGCGCTCGCGGCTCTGCATCCACTGGCAGAGGTAATTGACGGCGAGCCACACGCAGACGATTCCGCTGATCTTGAGGTGGTAAGCCAGCTCGCGCTCTGGATGGGCCAGAAAAATTCCCTGCATCAAGAGCAGGATCGAACCGAGGCACAGCGTGTGCCAGGCGAGCACCGGCTGGCGGCGCATCCAGCGGCGCAGTTGCTGCCCCCAGGTCGGCAGCCGGGCCTCGACCGGCTCGTGGCGCAAGTAGCGGTCGATGTCGTCGGCGAGGTCCTGGGCCGAAACATAGCGGTCGGCAGGCTTCTTTTCCAGGCATTTGAGGCAAATCCACTCCAACTCACGCGGAATCTCCGGCCGGATGCTGCGCGGCAGCGGCGGATCGCTTTCCAGCACCTGCAAAATCACTTCGACCGGATTGTCAGACCAGAATGGGGGCTGACCTGTGAGCATGACGTAAAGGATCGCCCCCAAAGAGTAGATGTCTGCCGCAGGACCAACCTCGCGGATACGGCCGGCGGCCTGCTCGGGAGACATATAGAGCGGTGTGCCTAGTAGCTGCCCGCTGGCGGTGAGCTGGCTTTCTCCATCCAGCCGCTTGGCCAGACCAAAGTCGGTGATTTTGGGCTCGCACGATTCCAGGGACGCGCGGTTTTCGGTAGCACCGGCCAGCAGGATGTTGGCTGGCTTAAGATCTCGATGGATCACGCCGTGGTCATGAGCGTAAGCGACGGCAGCGACGATCTTACGGATCAGGCGGGTGGCCAGTTGCGGCGACAGCGGGCCCGGTTGGATCATCTCCGCCAGGCTCGGCCCCTCCACGAGCGGCATGGCAAAGAACGGCTGGCCCAGCCATTGGTCGATTTCGTAGATCGAAACAATTCCGGAGTGATCGAGAGCAGCGGCGGCGCGGGCTTCGGCCTTGAATCGCTCGCGATCGTCATCCGCCGCGAATTGACCACCCAGAATCATCTTCAGGGCGACGACGCGGTTGAGCGTGACGTGGCGGGCCTGATAAACGACCCCCATGCCGCCGCGGCCCAATTCCCGGATGACCTCGTAATCGCCAATCCGCTGTCCGGCGGCGGTCGCGCCAGCTTCTGGGCTGGAATCAAGGCGCGGCGCCGTCGGGTCAAAGGAGATCGTGGCGTCGCTGCCGCCGGTCTGCCGCGGCGTCTCATCGGCATTTGCAATTAGCGCGCGGATCGGCTCGGCAAGGCCGGTGAGTCGATCGTGGTCGGCAAAGAAACGCGTTAACTCGTCTGAGATATCGCCGAATCGTCCGAGTAGCTCGGCTCGATCGGGCACGACGCCCGACTCGACCGCGGTGAGGTATTCGGCTACGGCCTGGTCGAGGCGGTCGGCGGGAGCGGTCGGTTCGGGCATAGGAAGTATTGTGACAATGCGGGAGGGCAAGACTTCTGCGATTCACTAGTACTCGTCCTCGATTCGGCCGACCGAGGACGACGGCGAGGACGACGACCCGGACGAAAGCCCAACCGCAGGATTACCTCCAATTCAGCACCTGGAATACCCCCTCCCGACTCTTGATCTTCTCGGGCAGAGCCAAGAGTCGCTCTCGATAAATGCTCAAAGCCACGCCGGCCGCGAAGAGCAGCCCGCCGCCGATTGCCAAATAGACGCCCATCGGCGCATTGGGGTAGATGGCCAACATACCAACCAGCACCACTAGGTACGCCGCGAGGATCGTACCACCGATAAGCGTCGGCGCTTTGAGCTGCCAGATGAGACCTGTGACGAGCATCAACGCCGTGATGATCACGAGTCCCGCTTCATCGATCCGTGATGGGTCCCCTTGGCCGAATCGGTAATAGAGCGTCGCAATCAGAAGGGCGGCCGGCGCCAGCAAACTGCCCATGAAGAGCGCCAATGTGACGCCATCTCCTTCTTGTCGATCGCCCTCCAGGAAGCGGCCGATATAGCCGGCAACGAGCAGGACCACGCCCAGCACGATGCAGAAGATTTCAGCTTTCTGCCAGACCGTCAGGTTGATGAGCACATTGACCATCAGGAAGGCGACGCAGGCCAGGGCGATCGACCAGCTCACATAGACCCGCCGCCAGGTGCTCGTCGGCGACAAAACCGCAGCGACCAAGCTGGCCACCGCGACCACGGCGATTGCACTCAGCATTGGCCACTCGACCCTTTGCGTCGCAAGCCGTGACAGACCCTGGAGCAGGGCCGACAGGAAGGCGAGCGAAAGGAGGGCGGTGGCGCTGTGAAACGCCGCCGCGCCCCGACCGAGCAGCATCGAGGATTCGCTGCCGCTGATGTGAAACGTTTTCACATGCTCGATGCCGACCAGACGGGCTCCAGCGAGGACGGCCAGGCCAAGGACGGCATAGAGAATGGTGTAGGCCTCGTGAGGCACATCGAAGTAGCCGGCCAATTGCCACACCGCGGCACACGCACAGGCGGTCGCGGCATAGACGTTGGCGCCGTGCCGCCGCAATAGCGTAGCGAGTATGTAGAACACCGTTGCCAGGCCAAACACCAGGGCCAGCCAAAGATTAAGCTGCTCTCCATGCACGGGAACAAGTGCCGCACTAACCTCCTTGACTGTGCTCGCCAGAAGGTGCGCAAGGATGACTGCCGTGCCGACATGGGCCGCAATCGCCAGCGGCTGCTCGGGCTGCTCGCCGCGCCATAGCCGCGCGGCAATCAGGTAGCCGATCGGCACCAGCATCAGAATCGGGGCTTGGTAGGTCCAGGACGTGATGCCCGACGACCGCAGAATTCCAGCGGCCACGACGAGGACGCTGGCGGCACTCAGGAACAGATAGACCGACGCCGTTTTCGGAGAGCGGTTTTGATAGACGACCGCCGCGGCTCGCATGCAGGCGGTGACCAGCAGCATCGTGGCTACAAACGGCCAGGCGGTGGGGTAGTCCCAATGCAACGATTGAACGAAGTCGCTCGTGGCCCGGACGTGCAGGACCACGCCGATCAATACCGACAAGCCTGAGAGGATCATTGCCAGCGGCTGGAGGTTCTGGCTGAGTCGTTCACCTTCGCTGCCAGGACGAATGGCGATCAGCGTGAGCAAGAGGGCGGTCACCGCGGGGGCGGCGATCAAGACCTCGGCGGGAAAATGGCTGCCGATGATTGTCAGCTCGGCGGCGACGAGGCAGGCCGCGGCCAGATAGACATAGACGCCGATGCGGCGGACGACCAGGTCGCTATAGAAGTAGGCATAAGCCGCCGCGAGCCACACGCCGCCGGCCAACCAGTAATTCTGCGTGAGGAAGTTGCCTGTCCAGGTCCACTGCCAGCCGAGCCAGTCGGTTCGCTGGCGCAGGAGCAGCGCCAGCAGTTGACTGCCGGCCAGGGTCAGCGCGGCCGCGGCCAATTGAGCGTGACCCGACCAGAAGAGCGGCATCCCAAATCGTTTCCGGTCGAACGGCTCACCTTCGGGCGGAAAGGCCCGCTCGGCGTGGATCGAGACCAGAGCCAATCCGAGAAAGACGACGCTGAGCCAGCCGGCGTCGCTCACGATCCCCTGATTCGCCAGGAGCAGCACAACCGTCAGTGTGATGCCCCCTTCAACCGCGTACATGAAGAGCGGATCGCGAAGCCATAGCACGGTGGCCACATAGATCGCGCAGCAGACAACGCCTCCGAGCCACAGGTTGCCTTCGAGCGTCAGAAGGTCGTGCGAGTGATAGAACCAGAGGTTGAGCGGGATCAGAATGCAACCGAGAAAGGCCAGCGCCTGCCCGGCCAATTTGAAACGGCTCCTAAGCACGAGGTAACAGCCTGCGCCGTGGACCAGCAAGCTGCCGACGGTCAGCGTGATCGCGACGACGAGAGCATTCTTGAAGATGCCCTGGCTGACGAGCCACACGATGAGGCCCAGCACCATGAGCGCGCCGCCAATCATCATCATCCATTGGATGCTACGGGGATCGAGCAGGGCCGCCATCATCCGCTGCGGCCACGGGGTTGCAGGGACTCGCGGCTGAGGCGGCGGCGTTGGTCGCGGGGGCGGATCGAGGAACTCGACCACCGGCAAGGGGATGTCCTTCGGATCGACGGGCTTCGGCGCCGCTGGGGGCGCGCCAAAGACAACCGCGTTTTGGCAGATCGGACAAATCGCCCTGCCGGCTTGAAAACCAACGGGCGCGCGAAGCAAAGCTCCGCAGGAACATCGCACTTCGGCTGTCATGGCTCGTCCCTTTACGACAACGGAGGCGGCACGTCAGTGGTCGCCTCTGAAGTAGAGCCCGCAGGGGCACGACACTTGCGCAGAATTCTCAGGGATTTCTAGATAATTTGCTAGACAAACCGCGCGCCTAGCCCCCTTTCGCTGCGCGCCCTTTCGCGGAGCGAAAGGCGACTCTAGACAAGCCGGCTTCGCAGCTTCGCCAGGCCGCGGTGGACGAGGCCGGCCACACTTGCGGGGGTGCGGTGTTGGCGATCGGCGATTTGCGCAAGCGTCCAGCCCTGCCAATAGTGAAGCTCGATCGCCTCGCGTTGCTCGTCGGGCAGCGTTTCTAGCGCCGCCGCCAGCAGCAGCAACTGGTCGTTGCGCTCGGCTTTCTCCGACGGCGACGACTGATCAGCGGCCAGCCAGGCTTCCAAGCGGGCCGAAGACTGATCAACTGCCGCGGCGATTGAAACTTCCCTGCCCGCATCGCGTTTCTGCCGCCCGTGGTCTCGCGCCGCATGCGCCAGGTTGCGGGCCAGAATCTGCCGCAGCCAGGCGGCCATTTCGCCCTCGGTCCTGCCACGAAAGCCGTCCAGCGCGCGGTAAGCCTGAACCAGCGTCAATTGCACCACGTCCGACGCGTCCAGTTTCGCCGCAAGTTTTTGCGGCAATTGCAGCCGCGCGAGCAATCGCAAGTACGAGCGAAAGTTCTCGGGTTCGAGGGCTGGGGAATCGGACATTGGATCGCGGTTCAGTTCGCTGCGGAGAATTTCCGGCGGTGGGCTGCGCTTGTGCACCCTACGGGCTACCTGGCGAACCACGGCTTGGTGAATTCATCGCTGGCGAAGAACTCCAGCATCAGCTTGGCGACCTTCTCGCGACCGGTTTGCGACGGATGCGTGCCATCTGGGCCCAGATCCTCGCGCGCATAGACGAGCTTGTCGGCATAGCGCAGCCCGCCGTCAGAAGCACCGCGCGGCGTGACACCATCGGCCCACATGTACGGTCCCCACAGGAGCAATGGCGCTTTCACCTCGCCGCGGCTGGCATCGAAGTTGAGCGCCTTGTCCCCCTTGATTTGCCGCTGAATCAGCCAGCGGGCAGGAAAGGCCGACTCATAGGCATAGGGCTCGGGATTGAGGGGGCCCGTGGCGTAACCGCCAAAGATGCGGCTCGACAGATACGCGATCCGCAAGTTTGGGAAACGGGCTTTGGCATTTTGAATGACGGCCAGCGTGTCCTGCTCAAGCTTCTTGCCGTGCTCGGCGAGGTTGCCCCGCGGTCCCTTGTTGGCCAACTTGATCCAGGCGACTTGCACCTGGTCGAGCGTGACGCCAGCGTTGGTGATCCGCCCCTCGGCGACCGTCCAAGGCTGGGCGCCCGCCGCCACCCACTCGGCCATCGCTTGCCCTCCCTGGGCACAATCGACGATCGTCAGGCTGGGCGACTTCCGCTGATCTTCGTCGGCAATGTCTTTGAATTTTGAGAACTCCTGCGTGGCATTCGACATACTGATTGAGACGAACACGACGCGGCCGTCAATCGCCGGCTGGCCGCGGGAATTGAGCGGCTTGATTTTGGCCAGCAGCGCTTCGGCCGCTTTGCGATGCTCGTCAGGGGGCGAGTTCTTGCCGCCGCCATAAAGGCCGCCGTCCTGGTCCAGATACCGATCCTCGGCCGTCATCTCGGTGAGCGGCTTGAATCCGACCTTGTCCTTGCCGAGGATGGCCCGCGATTCACCGGTGGGACGGCCTCCCTGGCCGGCGCGCCGGGCAGCCTTGGCCCGCTCCAAGTAGGCTGACTCCTCTTTGGTCAGCTTGTCTCCCGCCTGCTGCTTGCGCAAGAGCTCGCGGGCTTTATTGAAATCGATCTCATCGGCAGGCAGTGCGGCCGGCTTTTGCCTCGTCGCTTCCTGGGCCGTCGCGGGCAGTGTCAGAACAATGCCAAGAACCACCACGGAGAGGATTCGGAGCATGACACGGATCTCCCAATGAACCTAGAACCCGTGAATTCAGATGGGTGCCATTGTAGGCTCAGGGGAACAGCGGCGTACAATCATTTCCTCGGTGATTTGGGACACGCGACATGCTCAAAGCCGGCATTCTCAATCCGCAGATCCTCTCGCTGCTGGCGCGCGTACGGCACACCAACACGCTCGTGATCGCGGACCGCGGTTTTCCTTTCTGGCCGATGATCGAGACAGTTGACCTCTCGCTTGTCGATGACGTGCCGACGGTGGTGCAGGTGCTCGCCGCCATTCGGCCGAATTTCGTCATCGCCAAGGCCTGGATGGCGGAAGAGTTTTTGCGCGAGAACTCGCCCGAGATTCGCGGCCAACTCGCGGAGGCGCTCGCTGGTGTCAGCGTCTGCTACGAACCGCACGTCGAGTTCAAGCGCCGCGTGCCCCAGGTAATCGGCCTGATCCGAACGGGAGACACGATCCAGTATGGGAATGTGATCGTGGAGTCGGGGTAGGCGGCAGTTCTTGCCGCCTACGACTGCATCGGCCGCCGTGGCATGCGGCGCGGATAAGGAGGCGCCTTCTGTGGTGGCAGCGGTTGGCCAGATTCCTCGGCCCAGGCCTCGCGCTCTTCCTCGCTGGCGTAATACGTCAGCCAGACTTCAGGCGTAGCGTCCATGTCGAGGCAATGCCAATGCAGGTAATTCCGCGGCAGATCGATCTTCTTCTCGTGCGAAGGGAGAATGTCGCGGATGATGAGCCTGTAGAGCTGGCGGTCGCTCAGGTGCTCCGTGAAATCGAGCACGATCCGCTGGTCGTACAGCCGGCCCAGCGTTTCGGTAAGCTGACTCGACAATTGCTCGTCGGTCAGCCGGTCGGGCGCGGGCAATACCATCTCCGGATCAAACCAACGGCTGATTGGCAGGACAGGCGCTCGCTCCCAAGCCAGCATCTGAGCCAAGAATTCGTTCTCCTCGGGCGTTGGCAGCCGGCGGCAATCGAGAATGTGAACCGACTCGTCCAAAAACGGCTCGAGCTCGTCGCGGAGGCGAGCGTTCAGCAAGAGCTGATCCACTTCATCGGATTGGGGATGGCGAGAGGCCATGTTGCGGCTCGAGCTATGGCCGCGGCGGGCCGGCCAAGTGGCCCAGTCCGCGGCACGAAAACCAGCTTCGACTGTAACAAGACGGCGTCCGTCCGCAAACGAAACTGGAGCCAAAATCGACGCGAAATCGGGGCTTTTTTCGACCCTCTCGCGTTATGAGCCCTACGACCCGGAAGGTCTTTGGAAACTGCCCAGACTACTGTCAAACGAATCGAACGAAGCGCCAATTCGCGTTAGGAAATCGAGACACCCAGCCTGCCAGCGGGCGTTTCGGCCCGCAATTGTTCGATCATTTCCCGAGTCGCCGCCTCGACCGCCTCTTGCCAGCGGCTGGGACTGAACCGGCTTGCAAATTCCTTGCGGGAATGAGCGAAAATGATCCCGCGGGAGTTATTGACGATCGCTCCCAGGCCGTGCCCGTCAAACGCCGCGGCACAGTCCTTCGCCGTCCCCCCCTGCGTTCCGAAGCCTGGAATCAGAAACCAGGTGTGCGGCATCGCCTGGCGTAGCTCGGCAAGCTGCTGGGGATAGGTCGCACCGACCACGGCGCCGACCGATCCGTAACCATGTTGTCCGGCCGTTTGGAGGGCCAACGTCTCGACGTAATCGGCGACGTGGCGATAGAGAGGTCGTCCTTCGGCCACGATGTCTTGAAACCGCTTGCCACCCGGATTGCTTGTCTTGACCAGAACGAAGATTCCCGCACCGCGAACTTGGGCTACATCGACAAACGGCGTCAAGCTGTCGTCGCCCAGATAGGGATTCACGGTCAGGGCGTCGGCCCCCCAGGGACTAGTATCGCCCGGCCCGAGATATGCCTCGGCATATGCCTGAGCCGTGCTGCCGATGTCGTTCCGCTTGCCGTCGAGGATGACAAGCAGGCCTTTTGACGCGGCATATCGAATCACGTCTCCCAGCGCGGCACAGCCTGCCGGGCCAAGCTGTTCAAAGAACGCCGCCTGCGGTTTGACCGCCACAACCAGTGGGGCGACTACGTCGATGACTCCGCGGCAAAAGGCGACGTAGCCGCGGGCCGCCGCGTCCGGTCCCGACCCGGAAATCAGCCCCGGCGGCAGACTCTCGGCCCGCGGATCAAGACCCACAATCACGGGGTTTCCCACGCGGCGGGCAGCGGCGACGAGTCGATCGGCAAAGTGCGCTGCGGTCATGTGGCTGATCGTCGTGTAACCACCCGGCTACGCCAAGGGGTCGCGCTACTTCTCCATGACCCCGACCACGGCCGGCAAATACGGTCGCACGTCCCACTGCTCTGCCGACGGCAAGAGTCCATAATCAAACCGCTCGTCCGCTTCGACGACAAACAGGCTGCCATCAGGCGCCGCGGCGTGAAACCGCTCGATAAGTTGGAGCAGATCATCGCGGCGCGAAACGTAAAACTCGTACGGCGGCGAACAAAACACCAGCCAGGCCCGGTCAGCGGGCAACTGTTCCAGCTTGTTCCACTTGAATGTGTCGGCGAATTGCACATCCACCTGCTCGCCCACGCCAAGCTGCGCGGCGTTGCTCTCAATCAGTTTGCATGTCGGCAGATGCCGCTCCAGAAACGTGGCATGCACGGCCCCCCGGCTGATCGCCTCCAGGCCAAGCGCCCCTGTGCCGGCGAATAGATCGACGGCGTGGCATCCCACAACCCGCGGCCCGAGCAGGTTGAAAACCGCCTCCCGCACGCGATCCTTCATCGGCCTCGTCCGCTCGTCGCCGCTGTAGGCCAGCGGCCGGCCGCGGAGCTTTCCGCCGACGATCCGCAAGTCGACCGTTTCGCGGACTGAGGCCAAGGCATCCGATTGGCGATTTTTGGTGCGTTTCATCGTGCGAACTTGGGGTGTGGCAAACGAACCAAGACCGTGCCCACCTGCGTAACAAGCGCTGCGTCGCCCCACCTTAATCCCTGCCGGTGTTCGTGTTAAGTTATTGTCACCACACGACATCGGATTCGACCCGATCCCCGAAGCTGGTCGGCCATACGGAGCATTTCCCGCCATGAAGCATCGGTTTTTCTCGTTGGTACTGGTCCTGCCGCTCGCGTTTGCATGTAAGTCGCAAGCCCTAGCTCAGGTTGCTCCGGCGAAGCCCCCCACCACTCCCCCGCCGGCGGCCGAACAGCCCGCCGACCCCAATAAACCCGCGGCAGCCGCCTTTAACAAGCTATTTGGCGACTGGAAAACGCTGATCAAGGATCTGCGGCAGGTCAAGGTGAAGTACCAGACGGCCCCGGAGGCCGATCACGCGAAATTGACCGACGAGTGGAACGCGCTGCTCGCCAAGGGGAACGACATGCTCGCCAAGCTCCAGGACGCGGGGCTCAAGGCGTATGAAGAGGCCGCAAACGAGGATCCCCAGCTCACGCGATTTCTGGTGAAGCTGGTGACTGATGCGGCCGACCGCGACGAGTACGAATCGGTGCTCGCCATCGCCACCGTGCTGATCGACAATAAGTGCGAAGACCGCACGATCTATGGCCCGGCGTCGCTGGCCGCATTTGCGACAAACGACTACGACAAGGCGATGGAGTGGAACAAGTTGGCCAAGGAGGCGAGCAGTCCGAACGAGCTTCTGAACCGACCCGATCTCGATCTGGCCGCTTATAAAAAGCTCTGGGAGCAGGAACAGACGATTCGCGCCAAGGAAGCCGAGAAAGACGACCTGCCGCGCGTCAAGCTGAAGACGACGAAAGGGGACATCGTCGTCGAATTGTTCGAGGACCAGGCCCCCAACACCGTGGCGAATTTCGTCAGCCTCGTCGAATCAGGTTTCTATAACGACAAGAACTTCCACCGCGTGCTGAAGAATTTCATGGCCCAGGGGGGCTGTCCCAAGGGGGACGGCACGGGCGGCCCAGGCTACGAGATCAAGTGCGAATGCTATCAGCCCGACGCACGGATGCACTTCCGCGGCAGCCTGAGCATGGCCCACGCCGGCCGCGACACGGGCGGTTCGCAGTTCTTCCTCACGTTCCTCGCCACGGCGCACCTGAATGGCAAGCACACCTGCTTTGGACGCGTCATCGAAGGAATAGACGTCCTTGCTCGCCTCCAGCGGATTGACCCAATGGCCGACGCGGGCAAGACGCCGGACAAGATCGTGACGGCGGAGGTTGTCCGCAAGCGCGATCACGAATACAAACCGAAAAAGGTTGGCGAATAACACCGGGCCCACTGGCGCACTGGTTCCCAGGCACTGCCTAAGGGAGTCCTGGAATGCACTTGTTCCCAGGCTCCGCCTGGGAGCACACTTCCCCGAGGCTCTGCCTCGACGACACCCGCGAGCCTCTCATGACACTTCGCAGCCTGCTTCCCGCGTTCCTGTGCGTCGTCTGGCTCGCCTCGCTGGCCCTCGCCCAGGATCCACCGGCCGCCGAGAAGAAGGCAGAGAAACAGGCCGAGGAACCTGCTGAAAAGGCGCCAGACAAACCCGCTGACAAACCCGCCGAGAAGCCAGCCGAAGAACCCAAGACCCCCGCTGAACGGTTTGCCGCCGCCAACAGTGAGTGGCAGGCGCTCGACAAGCGGTTCAAGGAATTGGAAAGGGCCTATACGGCATCCGAGTCGCCGGCCGCCCGCGCCGTAGCCAAGAAGGAATACGAAGATCTCATTGCTCGAAGCAACCAGCTTTTGCCGGAACTGCGCGCCGCGGCCGAGGCGGCCTATCTGGCCGAGCCCAACAAGGTCCCCGCGGTCACCCGCCTCTTGATCGGCATGGTGGCCTACGACGTTCGCCGCGACGACTATGAGCCCGCTCTTAAGCTCGCGAAGCTGCTCGAGGATCACCAGTGCGAAGAAGGGGTGCTTTACGACATGGCCGGTACGGCGGCCTTTAACTCCGACGACTACGAAGCTGCTGAGCGCTTTTTTGCGGCCGCTGACAAGGCGGGAAAACTAAGCGCCGAGAACAAAAAGTCACAGGCCGACCTTCCCGAGCAGAAAAAAGCCTGGGTCGCCGAACAGGAAATCCGCAAGAAGGAAGCCCAGGCCGACGACCTGCCGCGGGTGAAGCTGGAAACGAACAAGGGCGTGATTGTGATCGAGCTATTCGAAAACGAGGCCCCGCAAACGGTCGGCAATTTCGTCAGCCTCGTCGAGGGCAAAAAGTACGACAAGCTGACATTCCATCGCGTGCTTCCAGGTTTTATGGCGCAAGGGGGCGACCCCGAAGGAACCGGCGCCGGCGGACCGGGATATGAAATCTACTGCGAGTGCTACAAGCCTGATTATCGGCGGCATTTCCGCGGAACGCTGAGCATGGCCCATGCCGGCAAAGATACTGGCGGCTCGCAGTTTTTCATCACGTTCCGTCCCACGACCCACCTGAACGGCAAGCACACTGCGTTCGGCCGTGTCATTGAGGGGATGGACGTGCTCGCGAAACTTCAGCGGATTGATCCCGATCGGCCCAGCAGCGTCAGGCCCGACACCATTGTCAAGGCCGAAGTGCTCCGCAAGCGCGATCACAAGTATGAGCCGACGAAGGTCGTGAAGTAGTCTGCCGCTGGCCGCTAATCCGCCTGCCACTCGGCCTCGCGCGAGTGCGGCGGCCGCAGCTCGTACCGCTTGATCTTCCGATCGAGGGTCGAGCGCTCGACCCCCAGGATCGCGGCCGTCCGACTCTTGTTCCAGCCGGTCGCCTTGAGCGTGGCGTGAATATGCCGCCGCTCGACTTCATCGAGCGAGAGCGGCTCGAACGTCGATTTGGGAGCCGGCGCCAAGAGCTCGCCCGAATCGGTGGCAGCCGCGATCGAGGAGAGATTCAAATCGTCGTTCTCGATGAAATCAGTTCGGGCCAGTACGACGGCCCTTTCGATCACGTTCTTCAGCTCGCGGACATTGCCCGGCCAGCGATACTGCTGCATCAGGTGCAGCGCCTCGGGCGTAAAGCCGCGGATTTTGCGGCCTGTTTCGGCATTGAAGCGATCGAGGAAGTAGTTCGCCAACTCGACGATGTCCTCGGGCCGTTTACGTAGCGGCGGCACGAACACCTCAACCACCCGCAGGCGGAAATAGAGATCGCGGCGGAAGGCATTCTCGGCCACCGCCTTCTCCAGGTCCTTGTTGGTCGCCGCGATTACCCGCACATCCACCTTGATCGGCTGGCTTCCGCCGACTCGCTCGAACGAATGCCCCTCCAGCACGCGAAGGAACTTGGCCTGAATCGACGGGCTCATTTCGCCGATCTCGTCGAGCATCAGCGTTCCCTGGTGGGCCGCCTCGAACTTGCCGATCTTCCGCTCGGTCGCGCCGGTGAATGCGCCGCGCTCGTGTCCAAAAAGCTCGCTCTCCAAGAGCGTCTCGGTCAGGGCCGCGCAGTTGAGGCAGACGAACGGCCCCTTTTTGCGCGGGCTGGCGTAGTGCATCGCCCGGGCGACCAGCTCTTTGCCAACGCCGCTTTCACCACGAATCAGCACGGTGGCCCGGCTCGGCGCCGCGCGGGCAATCTGCTGCTGAACGCCGGCCAGCACGGGGCTGGACCCCACCAGCTCGCTCTCCGCGCCGAGTTGCTTGCGGAGTTGCTGGATTTCGTTCCGGGTCTGATTGAGGTTTTCGGAAAGCTCTTGTTGTTTGGCCAGGTTGCGCAGCGCCAAAGCAACGTTGTCGGCCACCGCCAACGTGAACTCGAGATCGTCCGGATCGGGCGCGCGATCCATGGCCGTCGAGTACACGTGGATCAGCCCGATTACCCTGCGATCCTGGCGAATCGGCGCACAGATCGCCGCGGTCGCGTGAAACTCTCCCTTGCTGTCTTTCGTGGCAAGCTGGCTGTCCCCCTCGATGTTTCGCGCGAGAACCGCTTCGCCGTCGCGGAGCACGGTGGCCGCCAGGAAACTCGACGGCTTGTGATACGACGGCTCGCGGTCGGTCCGCGAGGCCACGACTTGTAGGTCCGCCGGGCTCATTTCGCCTTCGTGGCCCCGCGGCAGAAGCAGCACCGCGCCGGCGTCGATCCCGGCGCTTTCAAACAGGCCATTCAGCGCCAAGTGTGAAACGGCAGTGGCATCCGGCTCGCTGGCAAGCTCGAAAGCCAGGCGGCAGAGCTTGGCCGCCGCTTGTCCCAGCCGCGGCACTGCCACGTCGCTGGCGCTGCCGGGCACCAGAAACCGGGTCTGGTTCCGCCGGTGCGTAATCGTCGTCGGTTCGTGCGACGTCAGCACGTTCGAGTCGCTGTAGTCGCCCGTTTCCGATACGAGTGCCCCAACCGACGTCTCTTCGCCAATGGGCAGCCGATCGGGACCATTGCCGGTGATCGGGTCGGGAAATGCCTGGCTCAAATCCTGCACGAAAGCCAGTTGGCACTGGGCGATGCGGATCACATCGCCCGGCACCAGCGTGTGGTCTCCGCGGACCTGTCTTTCACCCACCATCGAGCCGTTGCGACTGTCGAGGTCGCGAAACGTCCACGAGCCGCGCGTGAGGAAGATCTCCGCATGATTGCGGCTGCACCGTTCATCCTTGATGACGATCTGGTTGGTGGCCGCGCGTCCGATGGTGACGGTCCGCCCTGGCACGAGGCGATACACGTCTGTCCACTTTGTCCCTTCGCGTATGACGAGATAGGCGAGCATCCGGACATTAAGTGGGGGTTGAGGCGCAAGTCGAGCGATGGCCGGCCGATGGGCCGCTTCCATTCACCTTAGTCTGTGGGGTTGGATTGTCGCAAGTGCCGCGTTTTTGCGAGAACTCGGCGAATTGTTGCAAAGTGTGCAGGTGGCAGTTATTCTGAGGGACAAGTCCGATCGAATCACTCACAGGGGCATTCGGACTGGTGAGGCGCTGCTTCGGCACTGCGGGCATCGAGGACGGCCGCAGTGAGAGAGGCCGGCCCGGCAGCGCTGCTTTTCGCCTGCACCATTTCGAGGAGCTTAGGACATGTCGCAGCGTCGTCGTTCGTGCCCCCCGTGGCTCATCGCCGCAGGGCTTATCTTGGCGGTTTCCACGATCAGTTGGGCCGGTCACGGCGGCGGTGGTCGATTCGGCGCTGTCGGCGGCGTCTCGATCGACGCCGAGGGCGTCGTGGCAGCCCCCAACGTCGAAGCTCGCCGCCTCCTGCGCGAGCAGTACGTCAAGGAATTCAAGCCCATCGCCCCCGAGCTGAACCAGCCGGTCGAAATTCGCAAGATTTCGCTGCGGGCCATCGAAGAGGCCGTCGCCAAGGCCGACACCCAAATCGCCTATTACTTGCCCGACGAAATCCGCTTCCTGGCCGGCATCCAGCGGATTCAATACATCTTCGTCTATCCCGAAGAGAACGACATTGTCCTCGCCGGCCCCGGCGAAGGCTGGAAGATCGACGAGAACGCGAACTATGTCGGCGTGACCACGGGCCGACCGGTGTTGCGGCTCGAGGACCTGATGGTGGCGCTGCGGACGGTTCATGAGGCCCGCCAGGGTGGGATCACGGTCTCGATCGACCCGACCGAAGAGGGCCGCGTGCGCTACAACGAGCTAATGCGCGGCGTCAGCCGGTTCACCAACGAGACAGCGGCTGCCATCGAAAAGGCAATGGGCCCGCAGCGGATCACGATCACCGGCGTGCCCGACACAACCCGCTTCGCCCGCATGCTGTTTTGCAGCGACTACCACATGAAGCGGATCGCCATGAAGCTCGATCCCTCGCCGGTGAAGGGATTGCCGAGCTACGTCGATATGCTCAAGCAGGGGCGCTCAGTGCCGGCTAACATGATGCCGCGTTGGTGGCTGGCCTGTAATTATGAGCCTCTTGCCAAGAGCCCTGACGGCTTGGCGTGGGAAATCCGCGGACCGGGCGTCAAGGTGATGACTGAGGACGAGCTGATCGGAAACGACGGCAGCGTCAAAGGCACCGGCAAGGCCAATCCGACCGCCCAGAAATGGGCCGATCTCATGACCGCCAAGTACGACGAGTTGTCGGTCAAGGAGCCGGTGTTTGGCGAGCTTCGCAACCTGATGGATTTGTGTGTCGTGGCCGCACTCATCACCAAAGAGGACATGCTCGCCAAGGCGAAGCTGGAGATTCCAGCAATCGCCGCCAAGGGGAGCAAGATGGAACCGAGCTATTGGCACGCTCCCAAGACTGTGCCCACCCAAGTCAGTGCGACCCGCGGAAGCGGCGAGGTAATTATTACCGCGTCGGGCGGCGTCGAAATCACCTCGTGGCAGGTGGCCGACAAGTCGGTCGAGAATGCCGCGGTCGGCGAGGTCCGTGCGAAGTCTGCCAAGGCCGGCAGCTTGTGGTGGAACTGAGCACCCACGATCCAAACACGAAATACGAAACACCAAACACGCAGGCGGGTGTTTGGTGTTTTGTTTTTGATGCTCGCAGCGGCATCTTGCACCTAGCCGCAACAGCCAGAGTATTCATCGGAATTGCACTCGGCATAACCGGCACGACCGGACCAGTCTGCCATGGCAGTCGGCACTCTACTGCTTGTACCGCGCTGCCATTTTGACCCGCTCCAGGCGTCAACCTAGGTTTCCTGGGGGCGCCCGCTGCTCTGAGCGCCGCCCCGCCCGCGGCCCCGTTGTTTCCAGCCGCCGCCGAGCCACCATTTCGTTCACGTAAAGGCACACCAGCCATGAGCAAGGGTAACGATTCCGGGCTCCTTCAGCTTCTGAAGAAAGACCCCAAGGGGGGCGATCCGTGGGCTGCCCTGGCGGCCAAAGCGCCTCAGGAGGACGAAGGCCAAGGCTCCGATTCGCGGCTGAACGAAATGCTGCGGCGGATCGGCGAGCTGGCCAGCGGCGAGGGCAAGGGCGCCGAAGGTACCGGCGCTGCCAGCATCGGCGCGCAGGTCCGTGGTGTCGTCTCGACGATCGTGGACGGGGCCGAAGAATTTGTGCCGATCGAACCGGAAAATATCCGCGACGCCGGCCTCACCGAAAGCGAGGTCGAGGCGCTCGTCCTGAAGTTCCTGCTGGCGCGCGGCGATGCGTCCGGCCGCGAAGTCGCCGACCAAGTGAATCTGCCGTTTGTCATGGTTGAGCCGCTGCTCAGACAGCTCAAGTTCGACCAATTGCTCGTTTATCGCGGCGCGTCCCAATTGAACGACTACGTCTATCAGCTCACCGACCTGGGCCGCGAACGGTCCCGGCGGTTCATGGACCACTGCTCGTATTTTGGGTCGGCGCCCGTGGCCCTTTCCGACTATATCGTTTCGGTCAAGCGGCAGTCGCTCGAGCAGCAGCATCCCACGGAGGCCGACCTGCGGAGGGCCTTCGAGGACATCCTGATCAACGAGAGGATGCTCCATCGTCTGGGGCCGGCGATCAACTCGGGCCGCGGCATGTTCCTCTTCGGCCGGGCCGGCAACGGCAAGACGACAATCGCCGAGCGCGTAACCAAGGCGTTCGGCCAATACATCTGGATTCCGCGGACGCTCGGAATCGACGGCGAGGTGCTGCGCCTGTTCGACCCGGTCAACCACGAGGAATGTCCGCTGCCGCCAAATACGGGTCTCTTGGATCAATCGAAAATCGACCGCCGCTGGGTCCGCGTTCGCCGCCCCACGATCGTCGTTGGCGGCGAACTCACGCTGGAAAACCTGGAAGTGACCCTCAACCGTTCGACGGGCATCAGCGAATCGCCGCTCCAGCTCAAAAGTAACTGCGGCACGCTGGTCGTGGACGACTTCGGCCGCCAGAAAATGAGCATCGACGCGCTGCTCAACCGCTGGATTGTGCCACTCGAAAAACGCATGGACTTTCTCAACATGCCCAACGGCAAGAAGGTCCAGGTGCCCTTCGATCAGCTCATCATCTTCTCGACCAACCTCGAGCCGCGGGACCTGGTCGATGAAGCGTTCCTCCGCCGTATTCCGTACAAGATCGAGATCATCGACCCGACCGAGGCGGAGTTCCGCGACCTCGTGAAGATGATGTGCGGCCGACTCGGATTCAACTACGACGATAAACCGGTCGATTACCTGATCGAGACACACTATAAGAAGGTGAACCGTCCGTTCCGCTGCTGCCAGCCGCGCGACTTGTTACAGCAGGTGAAGAATTACTGCCTGTTCCGCAAGATACAGCCGAAGCTGAGCGAAGAATATTTCGACCTGGCCTGCGAAAACTATTTCGCAGTGATGTAGGCCACACAATCCCTCTCCCTTTGTGAGAGGGTGGCCGAAGGCCGGGTGAGGGTTTTCATGGGTCGGGCAACCGACCGTCATGGTGTCTCCTTGTGAGACATGCGCTTCGTATCGACTCATCTGGCCCATCGACCTGGCCCACACGGAGTGTGGGCCTATGGGTGTGGGCCTTCTGCCATTCAGCTTGCCGCATCCCGCGCGACCAGCGACAATCAAGTCATTGCGATTTGCAGACTGTTACCGCGTCGCCAAGACCCCGCATTGACCCTGTTTCCGCCTGATCCGACCGTGCTCCCGCCCGAATCGACCCTGCCCCCCGCCATTGCCCGCCGCACATTCCTCTCGCAATCGGGTGTCAGCCTGGGCGCTATGGCACTCTCGTCGCTCTTGGCCCGGTCGCTGCCCGCTGCGGCAACCAGCGAGGCCAGGTCGCGCGGCGCGATTCGCGACTTCCATCATCCACCGCGGATCAAGCGGGTGATCTGGCTCTATATGGCGGGCGGACCCAGCCACCTGGAGACTTTCGACTACAAGCCTGAACTGGCCAAACGCTCCGGCGAGCCAATGCCCGAATCGTTCACGAAGGGGCAGCCGATCGCCCAGCTTCAGGGCCGCTCGCAGCTCAAAATACTCGGCCCGCTGTTCGATTTCTCGCCCCGCGGCAAGTCGGGGCAAATCGTCAGCACCGCTCTCCCGCACATCGCGGGCATCGCCGACGAGATTTGCATCCTGCGCTCGATGGTCACCGAGGCGATCAACCACGACCCGGCCCATACGTTTATGAACACAGGGACCACGATCAGCGGCCGGCCCAGCATGGGGTCGTGGCTGACTTATGGCCTGGGGAGCGAAGCCGACGATCTCCCGGGCTTTGTCGTTTTGACCAGCTTCGCCGGCCGCAGCCCGCAGCCGATTTCTAATCGCATGTGGCACAACGGCTTTCTGCCGGGCAAGTTTCAGGGGATCAAGCTCAGCTCGACCGGCTCGGCGGTGGAATACATCGACCGTCCGGCGGGCATCAGCCAGCGGCAGCAGCAAGACGTGATCGACGCAGTCCGAACGTTGAACCAGGCTGAAAACAAGTCGGTTCGCGACGCGGAAATCGACACGCGGCTGGCACAATACGAAATGGCGTTCAAGATGCAGATGAGCGTCCCCAAGTTGATGGATTTCTCCGACGAATCCCAGGCTACGCTCGATCTTTACGGTGCTAAACCCGGCGACGGCTCGTTCGCGTCAAACTGCATCCTGGCCCGGCGGATGGCCGAGAGGGGCGTGAGGTTCATTCAGCTTTACCACCGCGACTGGGACCACCACAACGACCTCAAGCACTTCGTTGGCGTTTGTGCCGGTGCGTGCGACCGGCCCTCCGCCGCCCTGATTCAGGACCTGAAACAGCGGGGCATGCTCGACGAAACGCTCGTCATCTGGGGGGGCGAGTTCGGCCGTACGCCGATGGCCCAGGACGGCAAGGGGGAACAACTCGGCCGCGACCACCACATGAAAGGCTTCTCAATGTGGCTGGCCGGCGGCGGCATCAAGCCGGGCATTACCCACGGGGCGACCGACGAGCTGGGCTACAACTCCGTAGAGAACATCATCCATGTCCACGACCTGCACGCGACGATTCTGCACCTCCTGGGCATCGACCACGAGCGTTTCACCTACCGCTGGCAGGGGCGGGATTTTCGGCTGACGGATGTGCACGGCCGTGTGGTAAAGGACATCTTGGTTTGAGCAAGAGAGGTAGTGGTTTTGCCACCGACCCACGAGCAACATAAGGCCCAAGGCCCGCAATCCTTGCGCTGCGCGGTTATTACCGTCAGCGATACCCGCACGCTGGAAAACGACACCGGCGGTCAGACGGTGATCGTGCACCTCACGGGGGCGGGACACAGCGTCGTAGCTCGCGAGATCATTCCCGACGACCCGGCGCGGATGCGGCCGCTCCTTGAGTCGCTGCGCGCGCGGGACGATGTCGATGCGATCCTGATGACGGGCGGTACCGGGGTCACCAGCCGCGATCAGACCTACGAGACCGTCAACTCGCTGCTGGAGAAGCCGCTGCCCGGCTATGGCGAAGTGTTTCGGATGCTCAGCTTTCAGGAGATTGGCCCGGCCGCGATCCTCAGCCGGGCGGTCGGCGGCCTCGTCGGCCGCAAGGTGCTCCTGACCATGCCCGGATCGCCAGCCGCGGTGCGGCTGGCGATGGAGAAGATCATCGTCCCCGAGCTGCCTCATCTAGTGCGGGAAGCTCGGAGGTAGCGCTCCAAGCTACCGACGAAACGGCCAGGGGCTCCGCAGCGTTCCCGCTGGGTCCACCAGTAGCGGGTCCGTCAGCGGATTGTCGAGCGGATCCACTACTGGATCAACGCCCGGCACCCACGGATCGGCAAAGCCGTCGCCGTCGAGGTCCAATGCCGGATCGGTGACGCCGAACCTCTCGAGGTGCATGACCTTGCGGGCATACTCCTGGTAGGCCTGATCTTCCATGCGGTCAGCATTCGCGAGCAGATTGGCATTGCCGTTCCGCTCGGCGATCTGCCGCAGATGCTCGGCCTGGGCCAGCTTCTTGTCCCGCTGCCGCTGGAAGTTGGCGAGCTGCTTCTCCTTCTTGTTGTGGGTCGTGGTTCCACCCTCGTCCGCATCCTCGCCTTGCGAATCGTCATCCTCGCCCTGGGCGTCCTCGTCATCGTCCCGGTGCTTGGCCTCTTTGTCTTTGGCAACCTTGTCCTTTGTGGCCTTCTCTTTGGACGACTTTTCCTTCGGCGGCTTCTCGTCCTTGGCGACCTTCTCGTCCTTACCATCCTTGTCTTTCTCGGGCTTGTGGCCTTGCGCCACGCGGTCCTTCGAATCCTGCGCATTGCCGCCGCCGCGGCTGTCCTTTGAACCGCCGGCATGACTTACGTGTCCGCTCCCTCCGCCGGACTTACCGTGGCCGCCGCCTCCCTTGCCCCCTTTCGCTCCCAGTGGGCCGACCCATCCGACGGCCAACAGGAATACGACAATGGCTACAAGTGTTGAAAAACGCATGACTGCCTCCAGTCTCGCTGGTGAATCTGCGAAGGGCAGCACTGTAGTTGCCGTGAACAGAGTGTTGCTGCCAACAGAGCGTTGCTGCCAACAGAAAACCTAGCTCGACTGGACCCCACAGGCACCCTGCTGCGCCCGATCTTTGCGAATCTGCCGCATTTGCCGGCAAACGGACAGTCACTTCTTCCGTGTATTCAGGAAATCCCAGTTGTCGGGACCGGGCTCTTCGCGCTGCTCCTCACTCTGCTGCTCGCTGTGTTCCTCACCGGGCAGCTCGATAAGCAGCTCATCCCCAAGCTGCACTTCGCCAGGCGCCTCGGGAGCAGGTTGCTGCTGGGCGGCATCGCCCTTGCCGGTCGGCTCCGTCTGGCGAAACGAGAAGGTCTCCTGGGCTTCGGGCGATCCCGGCTCTTCTAGCGACAGCATTCCACTGTCGGCCTCTTCCGCAGATTCGACAGACTCGGCAGCCAGCTCATCGAGTCGCTCCAAATGTTCTTCGCCCAAGTCCAGAGTTGCGGCATTCTGCTCAGGGGTTGGCTCGACGACCGCCAGTCCCGCGTCCTCCGCTAGAGCCGGCTCATCCAATTCGACCGAACCCAGTTCGACCTCCTCGCTCGGCTGGAAGTCCAATTCTCCCTTCGGCGGCTCGATCCGAATCTGATCGTGCGGCGTGAGCAAGCTCCCCGTCGCGGCCGTCACCGAGGGGGACGTCGGCTCGATGAAATAGGTCTTTTTCACCGATTCGACCGGCATTTCGCCCCGCAAGTCCTCGCCCCAGCGGAAGATCCGCTCGGTATTGCCGCGGAGCACCTGCGTTCCCAACTCGACCGCCCTCTCCTCCGTCCAATTGCGGTCGATCACGAACCGCTCGGCCAGCACCTTGGCCAGAATCCGCTTGAACATGCCGAACTTCGGCAGTGCGAATTCGAGCTTGTACATGTCGCTATAGTACGCGATCTGTTTGGTCCGCGGCACCGCCTCCAGCCGGGCCGCCAGGTCGTGCTCGATAAAGGTCGGCGTGTTGCTGTACCACCAATGCCCGTTGGTCACAACATTCGGGAAGATCCAGGCATAGCTCGTCAGCTCCTGATTCGTCACGCTCGCCAGGACCGAAATCGGAAACAGCACCTGCGGGAAGGCGTTGAACAGCTCCTTGTATTGCAAGAGCGAGACGCGGCTGTCGTACAGATCGCGCCCCTGGTGCACGCCCGCCTCGTACACACCCCGACTGACGCCGATCATCAAATCGAACGGCAGCCGGTACTCGGCGCACATTTCGGCCAGCGTCCAAAAGACGAAATGGCCGAGCGCCTTTTTGTGCGACTCGGCGGCAAAACCCCCTTCGGCGTTGATCGCCGCCAGGGCGGTGTTGGCCCGGGCGGGCGAAACCTTGTGGGGAGCAAAATCCGGCGGCAGCGAAATCGCGCAGGCCCGTGCACCGCGCGACTTGAAAAAGGTGAAGAGCGCCCCAATCGCCCGCCGCAGGGCCTGAGCATCGCTCGGCGGCGTCCCCGTGCACCGCAGCAGCCGCTCGCGAACTTCCGGC
>Ga0065705_10001814_pt1 | contig 34892 bp, 31 predicted proteins | sample SwibulcommuniRL2_FD_59092 | JGI IMG/M metagenome (GOLD analysis project Ga0065705, IMG submission 59092) | Bulk soil microbial communities from switchgrass field near Rose Lake, East Lansing, Michigan, USA - RL2 Bulk Soil v2 (version 2) | ecosystem: Environmental > Terrestrial > Soil >...
CGCTCAAGCTGCCGGACGCGGGCGAGCAGTTCTTCATGCGCATCCCTATCACCAATACGAGTACCACCATCTCACTCAAGGTCTACCGGGAAGCTAATTACGCCGGGACTAACCCGCAGATGATCATCCGCCAGCCGGGGCAGTCTGACCGCACGACGACCGACGCAGGCGCCAGCGGTCAATGGAACACCCTTTCAGACACCTTTACCCCCGCGGCGCTACCGCAATATGTGGACGTGTTTGTCAAATCCAGCAACACAGCCACCTCCGGCAACTTTAACACATTCTGGGACACACTTTCGGTGAGCTAATGGCAGAAGTCAACCCCAAACTCCTGGACATATGGGTATCTGACACGATCTGGCCGGATATCGGCCCACCGAAGACCGGAAATACAGGCACGCTGGACACATGGGTATCCGATACGATCTGGCTGGACGTCTATGCCGAAGCGGAAGCTACACCTCCAGGCAACAATATCACAAACAAGGTCATGGACTATCAACGAATGAGGAAGTGATTTATGGCGCAATGGATCAAGCAGTCTACAGCATCGACAATCAAGTTAGGGCCCTTCCTGGACGATACGGACGGAAAGACCCCCGAGACGGGCCTGACCATTTCGCAGGCCGATATCCGTATTTCCAAGAATGGTGGGGCCTTCGCCCAGTCCAACAACACCGCCGGGGCGACTCATAATGAGAACGGTTATTATGATGTACCCCTGAATACCACCGACACGAATACCCTTGGGACGTTTCGCGTGGCGGTTTCCAAAAGTGGGGCGCTCCCCGTGTGGGAGGATTTTATGGTCGTCCCGGCAAACGTCTGGGATAGCATGTTCGGAAGTAGCGTGCTCAACGTCAATGTCTCGACGATGTCGAGCGGCGCGGTGGATTCGATCCTGGATGACCCGGTCGAAGGGTCTTACACGATGCGACAGTTGCTCCGGCTCATGGCATCGGCGCTTCTCGGCAAGGCTTCAGGCGGCGGCACGGCTACGATCACCTTCCGAGACCTGGGCGACAGCAAGGACCGCATCACGGCGACAGTCACCTCCAACGGCAACCGAACTACTGTCGTTTTGGACGCTTCATAATGGGTGGTTACTGGCCGGCTTTCTATACCCCTGATCGGGCGTGGCCGGACGACTACTGGCCGGATGTGATCTCCACCGAAATCGCTACGCCGAGCTATTGGCCGGCTTACTACATCCCTGCCCGTGTGTGGCCGGACGACTACTGGCCCAAGCCTGCCTAGGCGGTCAGCCTAGCATCTGACTACCCAATCCACGACCTCTTTTTTGCCTCCGATCAGCAGCCACAATCCTGCATCTCTGGATTCATTAATTCTAATGATTACTAATGCTACTGTCAGAGCGCGTGAAGATCGGCCTGCCATGCAGATATTTATTAGGGGCCATTGTGATCCAAGAACTCGGGGGAGATGGACGATGCAGATATAGTTGCTCAAGAGTTGTGCCAGAGCCGCCAATCGAGTGTGAGTGACAGCCGCAGGCTGCCTTTCATAGACTTTGGGAACTCACTCCTGAAGATCGGAATCATGAGCCGGACTTTCCAGTCCGGCTCTAAAGGATTGTCCACTTCGGTCAATCCAAAAACAAAGGTACGGTTGAGTGCCCGTGTTTAGTACGGCAAAATTTGCTGGTTTCAGATAATTCCTGAGCTGATATCCTTAGGGCTTGGCTTAGTTTGAGCCACTCTTCAGGGGTATCAGATTAGGCGATGCCTAAATTCTCTCTGAAATAATTTACGGTTAAATGCAAGCCTTCTTCCAAACCCACCGCGGCTTGCCAGCCTAATTCGCGACAGGCTTTGGTGCAATCGAAGTAGGTCAGATAAATATCGCCGGGGCGTCTGGGCGCTCTTCTGATTTCAACTTCATGACCAATTTCCTTTACTAAGCCCCGATAAAGAGTGTTGACCGATGTGCCCTTGCCCCAGGCAATACAATACGCTTCCCCGCTTCCGGCGTCCAAAGCCAAAAGATTAGCCCGAGCTACATCCCTCACATATACATAATCTTTTTGCTGTTCACCATCCCAATCAATACGAACAGGTTCATTGAGCAGGATTTGGCGAGAAAAAATCGCGATCACGCCTGCCTCCCCGAGAGGATCCTGTCGCGGTCCGTAGACATTGCCGTATCGAAGAATTGTGAAATCCAGCCCGTACATATTCTTCCAGAACCGGAGATAGTATTCACTAGCCATTTTTGTGGTGCCGTAGGGTGATTCAGGATGCTGTGTGGTACGTTCATCCACTGGCATCGTCTCAACCGTGCCATAGGTAGCTCCTGATGATGAAAAAACAACTTTCTGTACATCAAACCGGGTCGCGTTTTGCAGGAGATTGATCAGACCCAAGATATTGACACTTGCATCATGGAGCGGATCGTCAGTCGAAATCTTGACACTGTGCTGCGCCGCCAAATGGCAGATGACTTCTGGTTGCTCTTCTTCAAAGACTTTCTGCAGGGCAGCATCCCGAATATCCATCTTATGGAAGCTGGCTTTGGGATTGACGTTCTCAATCTTTCCTCCACCATGTTCCCACAAGTTGTCTACGATGACGGCATGGTGTCCAGCCTCAACCAAGGCATCCACTACATGAGATCCAATAAACCCTGCCCCACCTGTGACTAAGACTTTCATCAAAACCTCCTTCTGCGATGTTCAGCTACCAGAATTAAGATCAAGCTCTTTATGGCGTTTTTTGCGGTCGTAGTCTTTCATAACAAAATGGAGAGTCTCAGGCACATGATCCGCCCGTAGGCCCGCCCAATATTCGCGAGAGAAAATATACTTGATTGAAAGCGCAAAAAAAGAAAAGCTATATAACAAACGACTCAAGGCATTAAAAAACCGCTTCTTTTTCAGATTCCATACCAGAGTACTGAGATATACACGCAGCACTCGCCCAGCCCAATAACTTGAATCCGTGGAAACGTGCAGGCGTTGAAAGGTATTTGTCTGGGAGAGGATCAGATCACGGGAATATTTCGTATCCTCCGGCGCCCGCAGGTAATTGGTGGACGTACTCCAGGACTGTCCACGATAGAGACACGCAACAGTATCAGGGCTGTTGGCGAAATCGGCGTGGGAAGCGATTCGGCGGCATAAGTCTTCATCTTCCGTGCCGCAAATCAGTGGATTGAATCCACCAGCGTCAAAAAAGGCGCGAGCCTGAATGATGGAGGCTTGTAAGGGGACCCAAGCCCCACCCATGATTTGTGAAAAACAATTTCCGTTCAGGCTTGAGTTGATCTGTCCAATTGCCTCACGCCGTTCATCGACGATGCGTATTCCACCATACAGCCAGGCCGCCTTCGGGTATTGGGTTGCGAGTTGCCAAAAGGATTCAAGCGCGCCCGGCAATAACCAGTCATCATCATCCAAGAAAGCAAGATAGGTTCCCAGCGAAACGGCCGCACCGCTGTTTCGAGCGAAGCTACGCTCAGACCTGTGAGTATTGAGCATTTTAACGCGCGGAGAGGCATGCCAGTCTGATTCCGGCAGCGAATTCCCTGAGTCATTAACAACAATCAGCTCGAACTCGGCGTGTGAGAAAGCTTGCTCCAGCACGCTTTTTACAGCAACCTCCAGGCTCGAACGCCCGATGGTGGGGATAATATAGGAGATGAACATGCCCGGAACCCCGTTACCTCTGCTTACGCCTTTCCTGGATACCATATTCAAAAGTAAGGCTCGCATAAGGTCTTAAAACTGCTCGCCAGAAATCTTTAGTGAGCACTGCTGTCCCAGCATGTAGCAAAGTAACCATTGAACTCCAAATGCGGCTGGTGGCGCCGAAGAAACGCCGATGCCCCAGGTTCCAAACCGCCGATGTCAGATACACTCTCAGCATATGTCCACGCCAAAATGGGTTAACTGCCGAGACGCTCATTCGGCGAAAGATGTGCGGCCCCTCCAGAAGCTTTTCGCGTGCCTGGCGGCTGGCTTGAGGATGTTGGTCGTAATCCGTAGTGCTTCCAATCCCACCCATGATGACATATGCAACAAGGTTTGGTGTTTCAGCAAGCTCCTCCTCAAGCAGGTAACGTCGTAATAAATCTATATCCTCGGGTCCAGTCAGGAATGGGCTGAATCCGCCGATACGCAAAAAAGTGTTTCTTTCAATTAAGGATGCCTGCAGCGGAATCCATTCACCCGACATTGCCTGCACAAAACAATTTCCGTGGAGGTTATGTTTCAGCTGGATCAACGAATTGTGTTGACGATCTACGAGTTGTGTGATGCCATAGAGCCAATTTGCATCGCTGGTCTGGCTCAACTGAAAAAAAGATTGGTAGGCTCCCGGGGCCAACCAGTCATCATCGTCCAAAAAATGCAGGTACGTTCCCTTCGCGATGGCTGCACCAGTATTTCGTGCAACGCTTCGCTCCCTTTGATTTGTACTGATGATCCGAACATTCTTCCATACCTGCCAGTCTGCCTTTGGCAAAGGCCTGCCCGAGTCATTGATGACAATAACCTCAAAACTTCGATTCGGGAGGTTCTGTTGGAGCACGCTCTCGACGGCATGGGATAAGCTGGGTCGACCGATTGTGGCAATGATTGCCGAACAGAATAGATCTGTTTCCGTGGCAACGGCTGGTTTGGAATTATGCATGGAAATAATGGTGTAAGTCATGCAAAGTTGCACGCAGGAGCGGCCAAAAGCCTACAAAGATTCGTTTAAGGATCAGTGTTTCGGGCAGGATCAAAGAGATATACTCGTAGGAAATTATTTTCCGGACGACGTAAATACCAAACGTCAATCAACTCAGCATTGCTCTCAAGCCAGGTTTTTACTTCGCCGTTGGTCCAAATTGTTTCTGAATCAAGGACAAACCAGTATCTTTCATCACTTGCAAGCATCGTTTCTAGATCCACATCTTCATAGGCATGGATTGGCCGATTTGCATAATAAGGGTGGAACTCTGGCCAAAACGCCACAATAATATCTCGCTCGCGAGCATGTTCCTCAACGATTGAAAACGCGGATTTCCAGGGAAGCCGATCTCCATAATTCGCCTGGTAATACAATAGCACATCGTTCAAAGCATAGGTGAAAAAGACGAAAAAGACGCCCAGGGCTAGCCATCTGGAATGAGCCTGCAGCCAAGAAGCGATTTCATTGATTCCCACAACTGCCAAAATGATCCAACTGAAGAGAGTGATGAATACATAGCGGTCCTTGGTAAAGATAAACAAGTTCGCAAGAAGCAATATCAGAAGTGGCACGGCGGCGCTTACGAGCATTAGCAAACCAGGACGGCTTTGCGCGCGCAGCAGGAAGAGACCACTGAAGAGAGCCATCACCATCAGTGGAATTCCAATATTGTTGCCGACAAATACCAGTAGTCGCAACGGGTCGTCTACCTGATATTTAAAGAACCAGGAGAAGTCAGCAAAGAAACGCGATTCACGATTCACGCTCCTGCTATAGAGCTCTATGGCACTTCCGATGAAGAGTGGCAAGGTAATAATGAGGAGATTTCTAAAATTCAGGCCCTTGGGTTTATCGAATCTCAAAGCCCAGAGAGAAGCTAAATAGACGAGAACTACCGGAAAAATGAATAGCGCCGAGAGGCGCTCCGAAGCCGCAAGATACACGAGAATGAAAAAAATGAGCAGATATCTCGGCTTATCCTCCTCGATCCCAAAGTGAAAGGCGAACAAGGCTAACGTATAGAACAACATCAAGGAAGTATAAAAACGGGCGTTTTGCGACCAGAAAAGATGCCACGACGATACTGCTAAAAGTAACAGGCTGATTAGGGCTATTCGGGAACCGAAGATTTTCCTGGTTGGAAAATAAAGGATCGGAATCGTTAGAATCCCAATAATGGCTGGAGCCAATCGGGCACTCCACTCATTGATCCCGTCCACGTTCAGCGCCAGTGCCTCCATAATTACAGAGATGGGTATCCAATTCCTTGAAGGCGGTATGTTCTTCAAGAGTAGTTCAATACTGCTGAAATGACGTATGGCGTGGTTAATGGTGAAGATTTCATCGATCCAGAAGCTCCATTCGCCCAGCCGGTAAAATCGAAGTGCGGCCGCAAACAGGGTAATCATAAACAGCCATACATATTGCATCCATGACTTGTCAATCAGTGCAGTGATCGCATCCTTGTTCTGTCTAGCCTGTAGACTGAGACTCATTCGGCTCGCCTCTTCGTATGTAAAATCCCCGCTGCCAGTCCCCGAATTGCCCCAAGGTTTCCTCTTCTTGTCTCCCGGATGAATACCTTGACGACCAGAAAGGGGGCCCCGAAAAGATAAAAAGCCATCTTTTGCCAGTTATTGGCGTGGCGTCGCATGAACAACAGCCAGTGGCGGGACTTATGCCTGGCATAATCCTCGCTATAGCCTTCCCCATAGGTATGGCTCACCTGATGATAGCCAACCGCCTTCGGGATATACATTGCTTTGTAACCAGCTTTTTGCAAACGTAACGAAAAATCCAGATCTTCGGGACCAAACGGACCAAACAATGGATCGAAACCGTTCAATTGCTGAAATACATCCGACCTGACCATCATCGCGCCCCCACAGGAAATGCAGGGCCGTTGCACATCATACTGACCTCGATCGGGCTCGCCAAACCCCACTGGCTTGACGCGCCAGAATACGAAGCTGATTCGGGCGCCGCCACCATCGTTGATTAAGCTACGGTCATGCAGAAAGCGCAATTTCGCTTGGGTTTGGCCAAGATCCGTGTCAGCCTCAAACGGCTCATACAATGCTTTGACAAAACCGGCTTCCACCTCGATATCATTATCGAGAAACAGGAGATGTGTGGCTCCAAGGTCACGGATGGCCATCCCTCCGGAGGCATTTCGCCCCCCAGCAACACCCAGATTGCTCTGACTATAATGGGTTGATACATCTGGAAATGTGGCCTTAACGGCTGCAAGCGTATCATCTTGCGAGTGATTATCCCAGATGAGAACCTTAAAAGGAATGTCTTCACCACCAAGCAATGTGGACAAACATTTGAGCGTTTTCTGCCGCTGGTTATAGGTCAGGATGATCACAACGAGGTTAGTTGAATTCATAACTCATTTCTCAAAATCGCCGTGAGCAATCATTGCGCCCAACAGTTTCTCAGTAAAAAGCTTTCTTCCACATTCACCCAAGTGGTCACTGTTATAAAATAGTTCAGGGTGGATCGTGATTTCCGAATCACCCGAAAAATCATAATACTCCACTTGATAGCTTTGCTGCAACTTATAGATTGTCTGTTGCATATCTTCGATGATGTCAGATCCTTTTTCTGCAAAAAACACATTGTATTTTTGATAATATGTCGGCGTAAAGAGGATAACCCGGATACCTCTCGACTGGAAGCGTTCAATCGTCCTGACGAGCGCGTCAGAGGCGTCCTGTACCAGACCTGGATGGGCATCTGCCATCTGTCTGGAACTTGATACGTTTCGTAGGGCAATCTCTTTGGCATGAGTCTCCAATTGCTCTTCAGTGTAATGAGCGCAATCGCCCCAAACCGAATCAGTACGAACTCCGTCATAAGGGAATGGATCCGGGGTCGGAGAATCGTTTGCCAACTCCGTCCAGACTCCCTGCCAGCTATCCGAGCGGACAACGCTCATGATATGTGTAGTAGCCTCCAGCTTTCCCAGCAAAAAATTGGACAAGTCTTTTTGAATTGGAAACCAGGTGGGAACCATCGAATAAAACTGAACTCTTCTCGTGCGGAATGGCTCGAACTTTGCGTTATCCCGAGTAAAGGAGTAGTAAGAAATCGCGATAAAGACAGTTTTCAATTGGGGCAATTTATTCTCCAAAGACGCTGCATACCTTTCGATTTCGAAGAGATCCGCTGCAGCAAACGCCAGGGATTGCCCTTCAATCCCAAGTACAGAATAATCGATCGCATCACTGTGTGAGTTTCCCATTGTAATCGCTTCAATCCGATCCCTTTTCGCCTGCAAATTTGCCATTCTGTCTTGCTGCGCAGTGCGCCAATCATCCAGGGGAGCAACTCGATCTGCCAAAGTTCCTGAAAGGTTGAAGAGGATGGTTATTCCAATGATGAAAGAAAGCGCTTTGGTGATAAATTTCTGCATGCGATCAAAAACGGGAATAAATGAATTCGTTGGCTTCGAATTTCCCAAACATAAAGATAACCATCACCAGACCATAATAAACTGACCAGCGCAACCAAACCGGCTGGCGCCGGATCAGGGTCCGCAGGCTGCCATTCTTCTCCCGCATCCAATCAACGGCTTCCATCAACAGAAGCGCCAACAAAACAATCATCCATTCATACCATCCGCCCGGCACGATATCGAACAGTGCCGATGGTATTTCCGAGTTTACAAACAGATGTCCCACGATGTAGACTGCATCAGAGAGACTGTTGGCGCGGAAAAATATCCATGCAAAACAAACCAGGTTGAAGGTTGCGAAGATTTTCAACCCCGTTGCCATCCAGCCTGGCAGCGTGAATGGCTTCCGCAAGCCGCCGTTGTGCTTGCTCCACGCTACGGAAATCACCATGAATAGACCGTGCAGCGCGCCCCAGATTATGAACGTCCAGTGAGTACCGTGCCAGAGTCCACTGGCCAGCATCGTTGCCATGGGTGGGATGATGAGAATCAGGCTACTTTTGGAGTTGATCCTGCTTCGATATAACGCCCTTGTGATTGGATAAAAAATGTAGTCCCTGAGCCAGGTATAAAGACTGATGTGCCATCGTCGCCAAAAGTCAACAATTGATTGCGCGTAATACGGCTGTTGAAAATTCTCCTGCAATTGAAAACCCATGACCCTGGCAGCACCGATGGCGATGTCAGCGTATCCAGAAAAGTCGCAATAGATCTGGAAAGCAAACGCATAGGTGGCAAGGATGAGGACGAGACCTGTGTATGCGGTTGGCTTTGCATAAACCATATTGACCAGCAGAGCCAGCCGATCGGCAATGACCAGCTTCTTGAAGAACCCCCAAGCCATTCGCTGCAGACCGGTGACGATTTTTTCGTAGTCCGGCTCATGTGACTCATAAAATTGAGGCAGCAAAAGATTCGTCCGTGCGATGGGCCCTGCCGTCAGGTGAGGAAAAAACGCGATGAATAAGGCATAAATACCGGCGTGTTTCTCAGGCCGCGCAACCCCGCGATAAACATCAATGATATAACTCATCGTTTGGAGCGTAAAAAAGGAGATTCCAAGCGGCAACCCCAAATGGATCCCCGACAAGAAATAAGGAGCTCCTAATTGGCCGAGTACGGTCGGGAGAACGCGATTGGACCAATCGGATTCTTTGAAAAAGAAGAGCAGCCCCAGGATCACACTTAAGCTGAAGAGCAGGAGTAACCGACGCATTGCAGGGTGGGTATCCGGAGCCAGCCGGGGCCCGGCCAGGTAGCCGATGGCTGTCATCGCCAAAAGCACAATGATATATTCCGGCTTCCAGCTCATGTAAAAGAGGTAGCTGGCTCCCAGCAGCAGGATCCAGCGCCACCTGTGAGGCAGGATGAAGAACAGGGTTGTGACAACCGGGAAAAACACGAGAAACTGGATGGAATTAAACTTCACCTCATTCACCCATGTTCCGTTGTTTCAACAAGGACAGCTGTTTCATATTGCCAGGGTACTGTCACGCCTTCATCCATCGATGTAGACCTTGCATGAACTTGTCTACAGCCACATCCTTCTGCCAGAAGCGGGTCAGCTCGTAGATGTCGCTTTCCGGTCTGACGACATCATCCAGACTGGTACATGCAGATTCAAAGCCCGCGTCGCGGACGATCTGTTTAGCATCTGTAGTTGCCCGGCCATTTGGGTATGCAAAGGCGGTAACTGGTTTCCCCAGCAACACTTCAAGCTCTCTTTTGTTCGTCTGAATCTCCTCTCTTTGCCTTTCAAATGAGAGCCCGGGTAGCATTGGATGATGGCGGGTATGGGCGCCTATCTCAATCAACCCACCATCCGCAAGCTGTAACAGCTCCTCCTCATTCATTGTGCGCGGCACGCGACCTTCATCAGAGGACAAGCCGGACCATCTGCGAATCGCATCCATTGCGTGGTTCTGATCTTCGACATCCAGTGACAGCAAGGAGTGATACAGAGCATGACGAAACTGCCCCCGGACCTCGGGATCTTCAATCTCCAAATCGACTTGAAGTAGATTCCATTGAAATTGAATTTCTCCAAGCTGCAACCGGAGTGCGCGCGGATCGGCTCGCGACGAAATGACCAGACGCTCCAGTTCATCCCACCAGAATTCCTTTCCCACATATCCTGTGCAGATGAAGACCGTTGCCGGGATTCCATGCTTTTCCAGGATGGGCTTGGCAACATAGAGATTATCGGCATACCCATCATCAAACGTCACAGCAACTGTCTTCGGTGCCAGTGAGTCCTGCTTCAAACACTGCACCAATTTGGAAAGGCTGATGGGGCGGGCATACTTCCTTATGGCCTCCATATGCCCGGCAAAATTTTCAGGAGACACACAGACCTCATAGACATCATCCTGCGTCGCGCTGATGCGATGATAGCCGAGGATGAGCGCGCCCCCCAGGATGCGAGCCTGCACCCATCTGGAAAACTTTTTCCCCGTTTTGATACCCGGCAGCCTCATAGGGTTTGTTCAGGCTTTACCGCACGGACCGCAATCAGGACCTCGTAACTGCGATCCCTGGCGTCCAACTCCGATCGCTTTAGATCTTCACAGGCCAGGCCCTCTAAGAATGAGATTGCCGCTAGTACATTTCCATACGGATGTACACTGACATTGCCAACGGAGAACGCTTCCTCGAAAAGCAAACGCGCTGACAAAGAAGTGAATCGCCAGTACTCTCCCCACTTATCGAAGTCTTCCAGGCTAAGTTGCGCCATACCGGATGCGGTTGCCAAAAGGACTCCACCGGGTTTCAGAATGCGATACAGCGTGGCAACCACTGTATGGATATCATAGATCACCTGCAGAGTCTGGGTAAATATGATCGCATCATAACAATCCGACGGTAAGTGATCGGCTTTTGTCAAATCGGCCACAATCGTGGCGTCGGGATTGCCGTCCACAGGATGCAGAACCTCGCTCTTTGTGACCCGGTCCTGTCCGTACCTTCTGGTATATGTATTATGCTTGATCTCCAGCACACAGCCATGAATATCGCCTGCATATTCCGAAAGGAATTTTTCTATGTAATAACGGTCAATCTCCAGCCCGCGGCTGTTTCCGTAGTCTGAACTGATCGGTCTGAGGCCTCGCAAATCACCAAAACGCACCCAGCCGACAGGGGGCCACACAGCGAGGCGGGCAAGTCGACGCCGAGTCTCACGAGATAGATATCGGCGTGCCAGGAAACGGATTCTGTTCGTCAGCATAGAGATCCTATTTCAACCAGCGTTGCGGCCCAATGGTGATACGGAGTCTCCGTATAGATGGCTCATTCCGAACGCCTCGACCGTCCGGAGTACACTGTCGATCTGAGAGGGCCTCAACTTTTTCTTCCAACTTTCGATTTTGTCCATTCCTCTTACAACAGCGCTTGTTACCTTCGTGGTTTTAGAGGGCTGGTTGATTATATCGATCACCGACCTAGTATAGGTTTGTCCTATGAATCCAAACAGGGCCGGCAACTGGTTATCCGGTTGAGTGCAGAGATGTTCGTAATACACGATTTTAACTTCACCGGGATTGAATTGTTTTAATGGCACCAGATTACTCACACACCAGATAATGGTATGCTTTTCCTCCATCGTTTTGGCATTCTTTATCAAATCCATGTAAGGCAAGAGATAATCTTCTATCAACTCAGGCTGCGACAGGAGTGGCTTAATGTCCGTGTCCGTCGCCCAGCCAAGTTCCATTCTTGAACACACGACAGCGCAGGGATGCCGAATGAGGAGTACGATCGGGACCTCAGGAAAATGATCATGCAGCCACTTCAAGGCCAGGTTAGCTCTGATCTCTTTGACAAGGCGAACTTGTGAAAACATCCGTTCGTTTTGACGATCGATCCAACGGTTGCGGATCTCGCCTGTGAAAACCTTTTGGGCAAAGCCTTGAAACTTTAGATTCTCCATTCCGGGCCGCATGTATTGGAAATAGTGAAAACCGCTATATTCCGGGACAAGCTCCGGATGGAACGGCTCAAACAGGATACGGCAGGGAACCTGCGAAGCGATCAAATCACCCAGCCATGTAGTTCCGCTCCGCGCAGTTCCTGCCACTACAATGCTCTTGTCCAGATCCGCATGAGGATTGATATAGAAGCGGCTAGCGATCTGCTGGACGATGCGCCGCCGAACGGTTCCAGACCAAAATCGTATGTGCTTCAAAACAACCACTAAAAAGCCTGGTATACAAACGGCTTTTCAAAATTCCCCGCCGTCACAATAAAAATCCAAAACAAGACAATTGCCATACACGCGGCTTTCGTCAAAGAAGACCATTTCAAAAAGATAAACTCGTCTTCACTACGATACTGGATGAAATCCAGCACCACGGAACCCAACAGAAGAGGCAACACAAAGAGCATTCGACGATATCGGATGGCTATATCTGACCAGTTGAGCAATGCCTCCCACAACTGAAACGCGGCCGGCAGTTCCCAACGAAAAGGAACCCAGGCCAGAATTACGAAGGAAAAAACGACGACTACCCCTAGCCACTGCCTCCAGCGAGGCTGATTCTGCGTAGGCACAAGCGGCTGCCACAACGTGGGAATACGTTCAACAATTAGGTATGAGCCGTGCAGCCCTCCCCAGAGGATCATATTAAGGCTGAAGCCATGCCACATTCCACTAACCAGCATCGTGATCAAGGGAGGCACAATCAGATTTGCAAGCCTCCGGTAGCTGGAGTTGCAGCGGCTCAACGCCCGGCTAATAGGGTAATAGACGTAGTCGCGGAGCCACTGAGACAGGGTGATATGCCACCGCTGCCAGAATTCGGTGAAATTCCGGGATAAATATGGTGCCCGAAAATTAGCAGACAACTCAATCCCGAAGAAACCACTGAGGCCACGAACGATGTCGGTGTACCCGGCAAAGTCATTGTATAAGGCAAATGCGTAGATGATCAGCCAAAACACTAGTTCAGGAGGACTATATTTCGCGGGAAGTTGGAAAACATCAGGGATAAAGGAAGCTGTTAATGTATCAGCAATCATGAGTTTACGTACCAGTCCTACAAAGATCAGCATCACACTTTGGGCAATCATCCGGTTGTCAACCCTACGCGGTTGAGCAAGCTTCGGCAGGAAAGCACTTGCCCGTTCAATTGGACCGGCAAGCAGCTTCGGGAAGTAAGCCAAATACAGCGCAAAATTGACGAAATCGGACTCAGCTTTCAGTTGGCCGCGATGCACGTCCACCAGGTACGAAATGGTCTGTAACGTATAGTACGAAAGACCGAGTGGAACCAGGATTTGCAGGCCGCCCGCCTGGGTGGATAGTCCCAGAAACGCCAACATAGCTTCCAGTTCCGGTAAAAAGAAACCGGCGGCGCGAAAAAAGACTAAAGTCAGAACATTGAAACCGATGCCCAACCACAGTAAACCGCGCCGGCCCTGATCATTGATTCGCAACCGGAGCGCGAGAAGGAAATTGAGGGCAGTTACCATTCCCAGTACAGCAGCAAACGTCCAATCCCAGGAAACAATAAAGACATAGGAAACAAACAAAAGCCAGACATTCTGCAGACGCCGAGGCAACAAATAATAAACCGCTAATGCCAGAGCAGTAAATAAAACGAAATGAAGGGAAGTAATCGTCATTCTTACAAACAGCTCGTTTACGGCCGGAAGGCCTTGATGCTTCCCTGGTGTTCCGCCCTTGCGACCTGCTGGCCCAACCATGTGCTGAATACTACTGCTCCGGTCTTGTTAAGGTGACTGTAATCCACCCAGCCATCATCGGGGATGAAGTCCAGAGGTTCGGTTTGCCAGAATGGAACATGATGCAGCCTTGCCAGTTCGCCGACCCGTGTGAGAAACCGGTTGTAATCTGCTTCGCGATTGCCAAAGAAATAATACAGCCCGTCCGAGACGGGCATTTCCACCAGGATTACCGGTGTTCCTGATTGGTTATATTCCATGATGCTTTCTAGGCCCTCCAGATTTTCATGGAGCATCTGGTAAGAGGAGTAAATACGCGTATAGTATGTGACCTCAAACGAATCATCCGCAGGATTTGGAGGGTTGTTGATGTAGGTGCTGACTTTGCTGAGCGGAGTAAAGCCATTAGGCAGAATTTCGTAGTTCAGTTTCGTGTTGGCCCAAAGCGTGTCCTCAAACTGGAATCGAGCGAGCCGGCCGAGATGTTGGCGATACCGGTACAGGTAGGAATGCTCCAGCAGCCAGCCTTCCAAAGAAAACTCACCCTGCCGGTAGGCGACCCACGGTGTATTTAGAACTACAGCGGGATCGGGATCTTCTTTCGGAACTGCGTAATCACGGGCATCGGTGCCAATCATTAACAGACGCGGGTGATAATCTTCGACGATGATCCTGGCTAGGGCAGCTATGCTTGCCGCGGTAGATGCGTCAATGCCAAAGTTAAAACAATGAATATTCCGCCCGGTCATTTCTTGATAACCCGTTTGGAAGGCTGCCGGATCAAAGCCAGTGTCTACCATGGAGCTCCCCAACATAATGCAGTCAACACGGCCCGTTTTCTGAGAAAACACATTGAGTAAAGCCAGTTTGTGTCCCAGTTGATAATGACGGGAACCCATTTTTGGTGGGGTTAGCGGTGCCTGAAAAGATTCAGAACGCGCGACCCCTTCGGCAACAGCAGTGAGCAAGATGAACAGAAGTACTGTTAACCAGACGGTTTTTCCAGGCGCTGTTCCTATTTGGAGCGTGGCAGGTTTCAATTGAACTCCTCGGAGGAGAAGTCGGAGGCTTTGTCTCGGTTGTGGGTCAAGCCCGTTATTCATTCCACGCCTGCTCAGAATAGAACCCAGAGGAAATCGTCTCAACACGTCTTTGAAATCTATAAACTTCCTTGGGAGTCAACGACTTTTTCGATTTGGAAACCACCCGATGTGGATTTGGTTTAATAGCATAGGGTGCAGTCATATTCGATTGCGGATTTCGCAGGCCGTGAGCCCGTATTGCGGCTTAAGTACGCTCTGAAAATGATATCTTTATCCCCTCGAAAATTTTTCGGAAGCCCTCGATTGGCTCCGGGGCCATATCTTCATATTGAACAAAACCCAATATGAATTTGTTTTCTGAACCGTAAGGATCTGTCGTCCCTTCATTAATGCAGCTTTCATTAGGACAATGCGCATCAATTCCGCAACCACAAGCGGCACTGAACTGTTTCGGACAACATCATTTCATCTAGACGTATTATCCACTTTTTTACCCATCGCAATCGGTTCCGAATTTCTTCGGAGTCAGGTAGCCAAGCTGGAGTTTGTTGAAGCCATAGTTCCTTCCGAATTGCCAAACGGATTTCGGCATGCTCGATTTCGCACCGAGTTAAGTATTCTTTCAGCCAATTTAAGAAACTTTTGCGAGCCAGGTATTCTTTTCGCCTTATCGTTTCAATATCCTCGCTTCTGGTAGGTGAACGTTGCCTATACTTATCCCAGCAGCCGTCTACGACAACAGTTGGAACACTCAGGCAAACTTTTGCATAAAAAGCTTGATCCTCATAGAAGTCGCGGATTCCCTGACAGGTTTCATCAAAACCATTCAACTCTTCCGCCACCTTGCGCCGTACAAGGACACTGCAAGTGCAGGGCACTGCTGCTCTCCCACGTATATAAAGCGGAAGGAGGGTGGGGGGATGAATCAATCTATTTGTTTCCACACCCAGTTTCGGAACGAAGTCCTTTGAAACATCATCGGGGTCTCCTGTCCAACTGTACCAGTAAAGAGTATTGCCGTAAAGCATTCCCGCTTCCGGATAAGAGCTTATGATGCCAACTTGCTCCTCAAGCTTGTTTGGCAACCAGAGGTCATCCGCGTCCAAAAAAGCAACATACTCGCCTTGTGCTCGGCGAATACCTAGATTTCGTGAGGGTCCCTTACCTCGATTAACGTGATCTGGGTGGTCCAAATAAAACACTTTTTCTGGATATCGTCCTGCATATTTGCAGGCAATCTGGGTACTCAGATCAGTTGACCCATCGTCAACAAGAAATAGTTCCCAACGCTTGTAGGTTTGGGCTAGAACACTTGCGATGGCTTCCTCAAGGAATTCAGCCGCGTTGAGGAAAATAACGATCACGGAAACGAGGGGCTTTTGTGGTATGTCCAAAACGTTAATGTGTAATTTGAATAAATGCAAAGCATCTTATTCAGGTTTCGTTGGCATAAGGCGCAGAAAGGAGGCAAATTGTGGAAAAGCCAAGGCAAAATTATCGGCAAAACCCAGCTTATAACGTCTATCCGCTACCCACAGCAGCAAGATCGTCGACATACCACCAAGAGCAGCAGCACTGATCAAGCCAACAACCCCGGGAATCAAATAATTTGCCGTCATTGCTACCACGAAACACAAACCCGTTGCTGCCAGGATCGCGATGAGAGGGTTCTGCAGCCCTCGGAACGGGTGATCGAGGATATTATGCAAAAACCGAACACTTAACAACTGAGAGAATAGAATAGCGGGCAACCAGGACATGGCTGAACCCACCAATCCAAAACGTCTCGTCAGGAGCCATACGAAGGATATAGTGATGGAGGATTGGATCACTTCTAAAAGGGTGATTCGATATGGTTGACCAAAGCCATTGAAAACCGAAACAGCCACCTCTCCAAAAGTGCCAATCATGACCACTAAGGAAAGAACCCGGATTACCTGTTCGGTTCCCGCCCAACTAGGACCTAGAATGTCATGTGTCAAGGTCGGAGCTAGCACGATGATCAGCGCACAGACTGGATAAATCACTGCTGCCAAACCGCTGAATAGGGCGCGAAATACATCGGTAGCCTGTGATACATTGCCCTGCAATCGGGCAAAAAGTGGAAAAGCCACAGCCCCAACTGCCTCATTAGCAACCTCATTTGGCAGGTATGCAAGTTGCACTGCAATAAAGTAGAGACCCAATCCTTCTGCTCCCAATTGCCGCGATATGGCGATCCTCAGCCCATAGTTACCCACCATTGCAACCAAGCTGGTGAGAAAAACCCAGCCTCCGAAATTCATTAGTGATCGGGCTGCTTTCCAGTTGAATAAAATGTGTGGACGATATGGAGCAAGAAAGTAAGAGGCTATGACCATCGACAGCGTGCCACAAATAGAACCAAACACGATCGCCCACACTCCGAAGAGCTTAGCAAGCGAGACTGAAATCACCGTGTTAGAAATCGCTTCAACGATCTTAAGATACGCCAAAGGACGAAAAGACAGCTCCCTGTTCAATGCTGCCATCCTGATGCTGATTAAGGACTCGATGAACGGACGTAAGGCGAGTGCTTGGATGATGGGCACAGCAAGAGGCTCCGCAAAAATNTTTGCGATCGTCGGNGCAAAAACGATNGTCAGTAAGGCTACTAGAAAGGACCGCGTCATATCNAAGGTCCAGGCAGCATCATACTTCACATCGTCCATGTTTTCTGCCTGCACCACCGCCGGCACCAGACCGAAATTCGTCACGCTCAGCAGAAATCCTGTTGCAGCTGTGGCAATGGCCACCAAACCAAAATCTGCTGGCGCAAGCAGGATCGCCAGAATCAGCAGGCGGATCAGGTAAATAATTTTGACTCCGCCCATCTGGACCATCTTCCAAGCCACGGCATTTCCAGCCGCGCGCACATGACGGTTTTCCATCATTTCAACGATCCTGGGCGCATCGTCGAGCGCATCCCGGCCCGGATACCCGGCAGCAAATTGAGACAATATGCCTTTCCCAGCATTGCAAGTTCTGCATTTCCTACAATCGCCCCTCGCACCCACCTTCGCAGAGCACGACCGAAATGCGCTGCCGCACGCGCTAGCATGAACAAATCGCCGCGGCGCAGATACTTCCCGTAAAAACCGCCATGACTCAAGGCATAATCACGATATTGTTCGACGCGTTTCCCGACGTCCCGCCAGCCGAAATGCGCAAGAACCACGGCCGGCTCGTAGCGAATGGAAATTCCGTTGCGCAAAGCGCGGTATGCCCACTCGGCGTCCTCCGCGGTTGCCATGACCGGATCCTCCTCGAACAAGCCTGCCTTCCTGAAAATATCAAGCGAGGCTCCCATATTGCCGCCAGACATCGAGTCAAACTTGAGCCTCGGCCGATTTTGAATGGATGGGGTAAGTGCCGTGACCACAACAACCATGTCTTCACCCGCGGCTTCCACCCGGCCGGTAATCACTTCCTGAGGATACTGCTGAAGCTTGGCTGCCATGTTGTTCAACCAATCCTCCTCAACAAAGCAATCATCGTCCGTTATTGTGACAAAACGGGTAGGTGTCTGTTCAAGTCCACGATTAATTCCCGCCGAGCGCCCGCGCTGCGTCGAAAGAATGTGTTTGACAGGTATTCCAATATGCCGGACGCGCTCCAGCCAACCAGCTACATCCATATTCGAGCCCTGTTGCACCACGATCAAGCAAGCGGGCCAGGTGCTGCCCATAAGGATCCAGTATAGGCATTGTTCCAGGATCGGTCGACCGAGTGTTGGTATAACAAGGCTAATGTCGTTCAGCAGCGGTTTGCGTTCGAATTCCATCTTATGGACCGAACTCGAAGAATCCCACACCCGATGTTTCGTCATTGTTTGAATCATTGCTCTCTAAATACATAAATATAGTAGTTACTGTTTTCGACTTGATGCCAATCGGTCAAACCTGCGTAGCCAGGGACATATTCCGCGACAACTGCATCGACGCCGGAATTCGCGAACGCCTGCAAAACGCTCTGGCGAAGTGCTTTGTCGCCTCGCCAGAATTCATCGGCATCTGCCTCGAGCAGCTCCGCAACAATCCTTACACGTGCCAGCCGCGCCCAGAACGAATCATAAGCATAACCGATCACGCCCACCTGATCGCCCTGCCTTACACCCAGCTCCTGGAGAGTTCGCGCCACTGCAAGCGGCTTAGCAGCCGGGGTCGCCGCCGCGCCGAGACTGGACTGCCATGAAGAAGTCAGGCGGGTAAAACCATCCAGATTAAACAGGATAATATTTGCCAGCAAGCCAAACGCAGCAATCGAACTTAAAACCCCTAGCCACAATCCGTTGGCAGGCGCATTCGGTATACGAACATTAGCAAGAATATCCGCCCAGAACAATAGGATGAAAGCACCAACATATCTGCCTTCCACAAGAACCGTGCCGTACAGACCAAACGCAATCAGAGCTGGAATGACCAGTGCCCACCTCTCAAGAGTCTCCTGGAGTATATATTTTTCGCCTTGCCTCATCATATACAGCGCGAAAATACACGCCAGTAGGATTCCCTGCTGGTGAAAAAAAAATTCCGCATAGACCAAGCCGCTTGCAAATAGCCGCGCGAGCAGGCTGGCAATATCGAAGCGAGGTTCCACCCCTTCATACCAATAAGAGGGATCGGTTGAGATAGGGTATGTCCCGCCAATAGGACCGTCAAATTCATAGATAGCAGGAGATTGATGAACGATTCGCGACGGATGTGTGAGAATGATTCCCCTCTGAGGATCGCCTTGCCAATGCGGAAAAGGCATACCATTTACGTAGCGTAAGTACGTGACCGTTCCTGACTCACCTATTGTCAGTTTACCTTTTTTTTCAGAGATTAAAAGTATGAATGGCAAACTGAGCAGGAGGAAAACGCTAGTGGCCAAAAGAATTTTTCGCGCTGACCTCTTCTGCAGAAGCCATGTTATAGCTAGGAATACGATCGCAGTGGAAAACATGAACGATTTGGATAAATAGCCGAGTCCCAGAGCCAGGCCGAGGCTGAGAAAGTTCCAGAGACGTCCCTCTCCCCCACGCATTCGGGCGATCAACCCTGCGGCCAGAAAAACAAACACTGCCATTAGCATGTCCGGTGTCACAGCCCAAATTTTGATCAAGCCAAGAGAAACCCAGATGAAAAGCAGATATCCCAGCGTCCACCACCAGAAGTCGGACATTGCATAAGACTCGTTCGATGGTTCATATGTCCGGACTCCCTTCCACATAAACTCAAAACTACCGAGCGCGATCAAATAGATGATAAAGTTGACGAGGTGGACGACTGGGAATTCCCATTGGATCGAGGGTCGGATGACAAAGTTCGCAAATCCAAGAATCCAAGAATATAACGGGCTCCAAACCGGATTAATCGCATTCACCCAATCCGCGCGAAAGTAGGCATCGCCAATGTCCAAATAACTAATGCCATCGGCATTCATGGACTGGCTTGTAATGGCAGCATAAACATGTAACACGCCAAGTCCAATTGCCAGCATACGAAAAAGCACCTGAACTTTCCTCAGGTTCTCATCGACCGTACTCTGTTTTTGGGTGAAGAGGTGAGTTGTTTTATACACTGAAAACCACTTCTATATGAGGGCGATGCTTGAGACGCTCAACAGGCATAGCAAGGCTGACAGTCATAGTTGCGCTAGTTATCGAGATGTTTTAAGTGATCAATTCTGGGAAGATCACGCAATCGTTCCATGCGAATCGCGGATAATTGACTGGCAATCAACCCTAAGACAAAGAAAAGGAGACCACTCACAATCGCTAGCATTGCACCGACACTCACCCCACGACCTAGTAGGACAAACGGGATACCCCAACCGAAGCCCGCGAGCATACATAACGCAGATATAGGCAAGAATAACTTTAAGGGATTGAACATTAAAGCAATATTGAGGACTTGTATCATCGTTTCAAAGGCTGTAAAAGTGTTGATCATACTCTGGCCGGTCTTCCGTGGTAATACCTGAATTGGATATTCGAGGACCAGATTATGTTCGCTCAAAAATACCAGGGTAATCACGTCGCTGAATGCCATCGAATCCGGGCATACCATGATATATCGTTTGGCGAGGTCGGTCCGGTAAAACTTGAAACCGGAGTTAAGGTCTTTAATGGGCAAAGGCATCAAGATTCTTGTAAAAAAACGGATGAGAAATTTTCCCAAGGTTCGATAAGCACTCGACGCGCCTCGCTCATTACGCTTACCTACAACCATATCGGCATCGTTTTCGATCGCAAATTGGAAGATCCGTTCAACATCTTCCGGGCTGTGCTGGCCATCACCATCAATTGTCACCAGAAAAGGCGTCGTCACTTGGCTGATACCCGTCTTCAGCGCGCCCCCGTACCCTCGATTGACCTTATGATGGACAACGCGCACATTTTGAGATGACGATAGCTGATCGAGAATCTCCCTTGTATGATCAGATGATCCATCATTAACAAAAATTATCGTCCAGCCTTTTGTACGACAGAGCTCCAGCAGGCATGGGGCAAATGAAGTTAAGGCTTTCTCTTCATTATATACAGGCACCACGACGGTGAGGGTTCGACTATCAAAAGTAGCGTTCATGCTGGGTAATCCCTATGGAGGTCATGAATGGCAGGTAGTTTTTAAGGCTAAAATATTGCATGAGCACTTTCAATGAGGCGCCGCAGCTTTCGATTTAATGAAACGCTGCATAATTACAGGATCGGTAGATCCAGTAGGCATCTTTATGCACATAGAGTGAACAATTCTTTGCCAGATAAGCTTGCAAATCCTGGTGTTTTCTGAAAAATAGCTGAAAGTCCGTTATCACGAAATACTCTGGTGTAAAGCTCAATGCATCCATTCGCTGCTGCACCGTTAGCTCTTGTGCACCGGGTTGCCGATAAAATTCATCTTCAATGCGGACGGGCCAGGGCGCGCCGCCGAATTCACCATAATACTCAAGGGGCACGCCATAATAGCTTGCCACGTAAACTGCGCGCGGGCTGTGATTTATGAGCTCCCCAATTTCCCGTGCGACGGCGGGGTCTTCGGAATGGACCTGATAGAGGCCGTTACGCACTTCCCTGTACACGACATATGGAATAAACAAAAGCGCGATAACGACTGGGACCCACCAAATTTTTCCAATGGAGTGCATCGATTGCATAATGGTCTTTACATTGTGGACAATGATAGGTGATATGCAAAGCCCAATCACTGGGAACAGTTGAATGTGATAGTAAGGATGGGTGTGGATGTGATAGGTAAACGTTACAGTAAACAACATAAATCCAACCACTAAACCAATAATCAAATATTGGACTTTCCTGTTTCCCAAAAGGAAGAAGCCCAGCAGAGCCAGCAGCAGCGGCGTGAATTTTGCTACATTTATGACAAGGTCAGACCATCCCAACCAGAAGTCCTTCTTTATCAGCAGGTATGGCATGAAGCTACTTGATACTTTCCAACGCATGAAATCGGCAAAGAGGATTCCATATCCATAGTAAATTAGAGATGGGAGAAGGCCGATAACGCTGAAAATGATAAGAGGTAGATCAATGATTTTTTTCCAGTTTTTGCTTTGATAAAGAGACAGTGCCAAAAAGGCACAGAATATTGCGTAGATGACAAGGGGCCTAAGGAAGAGTGTGACGCCGGTGAAAACTGCCGCTGACAGCAGACGCCTCAGAGATGGCTTCTCAAAATAAAGCACTAGAGCATACAAGCTGATCAGGAATAACATCATCATTAGTGAATCGGGCTGGAAGCTCCTGCTGACGATGATACCCATAGGGACAAAGAGATAATAGGCACTTGCCACCACTGCATGATCGATGGATAGCAATTGCTTAGCAATCAGATACATGAAGATTCCCCCAAGTATCCAAAAGGCAATAGTCAGATAACGGGCAAAGAAAATCTCCTCTCTACCCATCAAACGATAGATCAACGAAACCAGATATTCCAGAAGTGGAGGCTCGAGGATAGGTTGTTGGTTTTTGGCAGTGACGGCAATTTTTCGTCGCCAGGGCTCTACCTTTTCATTATTCCTAAAATAATAGGCTCGGGCGAATATTGCTGAGGTGTACTCTCGATCCAAAAGGTGACCCGGTGCTCTTATTTCATCCAGTCTGAGCAGGGTCGCCAATAAAAACATTATGAACAGGCAAACTCTCAGCCACCATGAATTATCTCTAAAGATATTTTGTGGTTCTGCAGCTCCATCGTTGAACATCATCTATTCTTTAGTATTTCCAGCCAAAGATCCAATATTTTCCAAACCCATCAACTGATGCAATCCAGGAGTCAGAATCTATTTGTTCAGGATCGAGCTGGTGCATGGCCTGTCCGTTCCAGCCGGAACCACTCGCCATGATGACCGGCCCCTCCTGCTCCAGCTGCTCCGAATAACTGTCGGGAGTAATGTCCGTTATTTCATAAGCCATCACCCGATGTGTGCCAACCGGTGGATCAACATCCATCGTAAAACGATAGAGCTTCCCATTGTAGACAAGCAGTCTGCCACTGGGTCGTGATTTGTGAACATTTCCTGAAACAATTGGGCTTAATGGATGCTCTTTCCAGGGACCTGTTAGCGTGTCGGCATAATGCAGATAGAGCTTATCATTGCTGGTGACCGAGGAGAACAGCCACCATTTACCTTTGTAATAAACGATGGAGTTATCCACGTAATCCCGCCCTTCGACCAAGGTTTTGACAAACGACCATTTGGTGGGGAAATCATCCGCCTTATACAGTCGGATAGAGTTGGCCTCAAAACTTTCTGGAATTAAGTAATATCCATCATCTGCCTTGAAAACATAGGGATAGGATAGGTGGAACGGCTCATCAATAATGACCTTTTTATACTTCCATACCCAGGTATTTTGGCTTGTGGCAACCGCCAGATCCCCTTGCTTTGTGTCGTTGTTGTAGACTTCAAAGAACAGATTCCATGTCTTCCCCTCCTTAACGAGGAAGGGATCGGCGACGAATTTGGCAGCCACATCTGTGACATCCTCCGCTCGAAACAGGGGGTTTATCCAGCCTTGAAGTTTATTGAAATGAAAAGGGGAATCGCTGCGGTAGATTCCGATGGTCCACTGTTCCCGCCGAGAGACAAAAGGAATACCGCGTTTCATCCATATATATCTCCCGCCGAGAAGGCCAAAGAGCAAACAGATGAAGACAAAGAATGAGGTCTTCCGATGAAGCTTTTTCATGCAATTATTTCCTTCCTTTCACCCCGGTTGAAGAGTACTTTGGAACAGAGCAAGATATTTCTTAATCATGCTTTCAGCTGAGTATCGTTCTTGAACTCTCCGACGAGCCGCCTGTCCCAATTGGGAGGACAGTGTCTTATCAGATATAAGGACAACCAGGGCTTCGAATAGTTGCTGGCGATTTCCGGGCTGCACAATCAGCCCAGTTTCCTGATGTGCAACGATCGTCTTGATAGCACCCACAGGCGTCGTGACGATGGGCAATCCGCAGGACATTGCCTCTATGAGAGAAGAAGGGAAGGCATCGTTTTCCGTTGGGAAGACGAACAGATCAGCGGCCTGCAAGTACTCGGGAATATTCTGTACCGGACCCAGGAACAAAACATTTTCTTTCAAACCCGCAGATGTCGCCACATAGTCGTGTAACTGGGCTTCGCAGTTGTGGATGTCAAGTCCACCAGTACCTGCCAGCAGCAATATGGCATTTTCATGCCTGGGACGGATTTCATCCCAGACCTTCAATAATAGTGGCAGACCTTTGTAGGATACAAGTCGTCCCGTATAGATGGCAATGATAGCGTCTTGGGGTAGGTTCAGTTTCTCTCGCAGAAACGATTTCTGTTTCGGATTTGCAGGAGCGAAGCGGGTGGGGTCTACACCGTTTGGGATCAGGTGAATCTTATTGAGTGGCACCTTAGTTGAGGTCCATTCAGAGGCGATTTCAGGTGAGATGGCTGAGAACGCATCCGCTTTTTTTAAAATAACATTGCGAAATGCCAGAAATAATCGAAATGGTAATGATGACCGCGAGATGCCAAATTGCCTGAGCCCACTTTCGAAAAATTCACCGGACATCTCACCTTGACTGTCCGCTTTGAGAATGACTGGCTTTCGAAACAACTTCCCAATCAGGACGGCTGTCAAGCCGATAATCCGATAACCGGAAACAAAAATGAGATCATATTGATCGCGTACTCGGATGAGTGCTGGAAGACTTGAAAGAAGTAAACCCCACTTCTTCAGTTGTCCACTTCCAACCGGGGCAAGACGATGCACACTCACATTGCCATAGTTTTCATACTGTCTCAGGGCCGCATCAGACCTGCGGGTGAGCACAATGACGGAATGTCCATTGGTGATTAGTCCCTCTGCCAACAAGCGAGCTTGAGTCTCTCCACCACCCACCACAGGATAATATGTTTCAGTAAAAATGCATATCTTCACTTGGCGATGCCTACTCGTCTTCTGATTTGTCTGCCCCAGAACTTGAGAAAGTCACCTGGCTTTGGGTTGCGATATAGTTTTCCTTTTACGCCACTTTGGGGTTTGTATTCGGCAGTTCCATGTTTGACCTCGAGAATCGCCTGCATATACAGATCGAGGCCAAGTGTCTCCAATTCATACACCACGGCTCGATATGCTCGACCCTGGGTACTGGCCTCACCTGTTTTGACGATGCTCCCTGTATCCAGTCCCCTATTCACCTTCTGGATGGTGACACCCGCGACGCGTTCACCATTGTACATGGCCCAGAATGTTGTTTTGTTGCCTCGATATTCGGGTACCTTACCGTGGTGGATCCCTAATGTGCCGAATCTCGGAATTTCAAATAGCTCTGGTCTCAAAATTGGGCTGCCGTAGATGAGGCCAAGATCGGGGGTCAGAGCACACACTTGCTCCAAAACGTTCTGGGCATGAATGTCGGTAACAAAATGGATACGGTCCGAGAATTTTTCCAGGCTTCTCTGTAGTGCGATTTCTTCACTGGGATGCAGCAGAAAACGCATGACCTTTTTGATAACCGAAATGGCAAACAATGGAAATGCCAGCCAGCTTCGACGCTTCCACAGGTCGATGAACACGGCCCGCAATGACTGGGACTGCGCCTGACAAAATGCGCCAAGAAATTCGATCTCTGGATGTTCTTCCAGTCTACAGAGAAACTCTTTAGCATCAGGGTTTAATTCAGGCCCACTACCGAACATCACGACCCGGATCGGTCGGTTCACTTCAATTTGATACGCGGACATCGTTTTGAAACAGCCTTTTCAGGGTTGCGCCGATCTGATATTTCCATCTCTGCAGAAATGGTTCAAGACGATGCACCACGTGAATCCAAAGCACCGAGTTGGAAAAAACAGCTGCTCCCACTGAAGCGTCATTTGAAATGAGAAAAAATTCTGGGTTCCGGCACTCTTCATCCAGCAGTATGGAGGTCAAAATAGGACGGGTCTGCCAGGAGTAATAAATCGTCGTCTGACTCGTGAAGCAATCCAGCGCCTGCCTCTTCTGTTGTGCCACATCCCCAATCTCCAGTTTGAAGAGGAACTGCGGCCGGATATATCTACGGATGTCACGTTTCGGCATCAGCCGCCAGCGATAGTAAACAAAATATTCGATGAGTTGAGGCTGCGTGTCACCTTGCCAGAAGTCAGACAGGATGGCATGATTGACGGCCAGATGATCAGGATGTCGATCGTATCGAAATGGGACAAAAATCTGCTTGGGTGCAATTGTTCTAATTTTGTCCCTGAGCAGATTCCTTAATGAAGATAGGTGTTTTATTAGTTGGGCTTCAGGCAAACACAGAAAGTGTAGATTGTGTTCTGGGACGCCCAATAATTTCATAGCTTCGATCGATTCCTGCATCCGGGTTTTTCCCAGATCAGGTGATATCTTGTCGCGTCCCGAAATAATTGGCGCAGGGGATTTCATCCCGTCTGTCGCATAAATAACGTGAACGCCATCCTTGTGCGGCAGTTTGGCAATCAGACCGCCACAGGCGAGAGCTTCATCATCCATATGGGGCGCCACAATCACGATCTTGCCCGTCAGGAGTTGTAGATCAAGGTCTGGCATACGAGTTACTGCACGGCGACTCTTTCAAGAAGCGCCAGGGTGCTTTTTGCGCAGAGATCCCAACTGAAAAGAGATGAGCGCTCCAAACCCTGACGAGAGAGAGATTCACGCAGTTCAGAATTAGAAAGGATTCGAACCATACCGTTTGCGATCCCTTCTGTATCGCTCGGATTGATCAATAGTGCAGCGTCTCCTGCAATTTCCTTTAGCCCGTTGACGTTGGAAGTTAGAATCGGGGTGCCACATGTCATGGCTTCGGTGAGTGGAATAGGGAATGCCTCCAGATTCGATGGGTACAGGTAAAGATCTGCCAGACTGAAGACAGCAGGCAGGTCCAGCTGGTCTATCCAGCCGGGGAAAAGAATATCCTTCCCATAGCCGTCTGTCGGTATTTCGTATTCTTCCCTCAATAGATGACAATCCTTTCCACCAATGACCAGCTTATGAGGTGTCTGCGTTCTTTCATGATAGCAGGCATAAGCTTGGAAAACTTGTCCCAGATTCTTGCGACCAGCCCCCTTAAGTTTGGTCAATGTCAGGATAAATTTATCGGGAAGCTGATAGCGCTGTCTAACTTGGTGCAAAACCGCGCGGTCAGTGATCCTTTTGAAATGCCTGGCGGGTGCAAAATAGATGGTCTGTATTTTGCCTGCTGGCAACTTTAGAATTCGGTTGAAGTTATCGGTTGTCTCCCGTGAAACGGAGATCACAGCAGATGATTTTCTAAAGTAGAATGGCAGCATCATCCGCATGTATTTCACATCCCACCAGGGGTAGAACTGTGCCTGTTCTGGTATCAGCCAGTCCGCACCATGTGCTACCATAACCGCCTTACAGCGAGTAAAGAGCGGCACCGTGAATTTGGGATGGAAAATAACATCAACCTGTTCTGTGCGGCAAGCACGCGGTATGAAAATTTGATCCCAAGCGGCTTTATTCCCTCCCTTCACCCAGACTTCTCGAACCTTCGCATGATCCGAGAACAAACCTAAATTGGCTGGGTTAGCATAGAATAAAGTGTATTCGTTATTTTTGTCGAGCTGCAGCAGTTCCTTGACGATGTTACGGGTGTATACTCCCACTCCGCCCTTTTCGTCAATCGAACGTAGCATGATGCCAATGCGCATGTCGTTTGGTTCACCTAGGAAAGATCACACGCTAAAATTTTCCGCTCTTCTTTAATTGCGGGGTAACGACCAGCCAGTTGCCAATGGCAAGATAGTCGAGTTTGCCTTGTGCGAAGGAACGCAATGCGTCCGCGGGAGTACAAACAATCGGCTCGCCATGCATGTTGAAACTTGTATTGATCAAAGAGGGTATCCCTGTGAGTTCATGATATGCCTTCGCGATCTGATAAAAATCAGGAGCCGTCTCTGGGTCGAGGATTTGGGGACGGGCAGTCCCGTCGACGTGGACCACGCCGGGGGACTGAGCACGCATCTTTTCGGTACAGTTGAAGGTGATCGTCATATAACGGGCGGAGTCGCGAGCACCCTCCAAACCATCAAAGCATTCATCGGCGTATTCCTGCAGTGTGGCGGGGGCAAAAGGCATAAACTCGGTACGTAGCAGATGAGCGTTCAACCAATCGTTAATGGACGGATCGGTGGTCTGATATAAGATGGAGCGGTGTCCAAGGGCGCGCGGTCCATACTCCATTCTGGCGGTAAAGCGAGCGACGACATATCCCTCTGACAGGAGTTTGGCGACAGTATCAGTGATATTTGGTTCATAGGTTGCCTCAAAACCGAACGCTTCAATCGATCCGTGAATCTCATCGTCGCAGTAGCTGGTTCCAAAATAGACATTTTTTAAGCGCTGAAGCAGACATTTCGGATCCACACCCGGCCCTTCTGCCAGTGCCGCGAATGCACCGCCAACAGCCAGCCCACTGTCATCCATGGCTGGGTGAACGAAGAATTCGTCCACCTCATCGAGTTCATGAACGCTCTGATTAAACTTGACGTTGGAGAATACGCCGCCTGCGACAGCCATCGAACGAATTCCAGTTTTCCGCAACCAGAAACGAATGAATTCAATGCCTATCTCTTCCAGAAGGAGTTGAACACTTGCGGCGAGATCCGCTTTATCAAAATCAACAGGCAGCCGACTGGCTATCTGTTTCAATGCGGAGCGGTGATACATTGGCACCGAATATTGGATCTGCCCCGGGTCCGCGTAGCTCACAAACTCGCGTAGGATATCGATATAGGCTGGCGTACCCAGTGCAGCAAGCCCCGTAATTTTGCCTTCGTGGCTTTCAGCCTTGAACCCGCACAGGTGCGTGATGTAGGAGTAAAAGTTCCCCAACGAGTTAAAACTATCCACTGAGGAAAGGCGGGTCAGTCTACCCTCTTCACCCAGGTAGACGCTCCCCGACAATCCATCGCCTCCACCATCAAGCGTGACCACCAGCGCCCGATCATAATTGCTTGTGAAATAGGCACTGGTCGCATGACAATAGTGATGATCATAATATTTGACCGGGGCAGTGATCGCATATTCCTTTTGCAAGAGTTCAGGGATTTGCACCAGCCGTTTGCGTGACAGAAGATCCTTGAGTTGATGGTGCGCTTTCTGCGCGAACGGTATGTACCCGGCAATCGGGGCCAATGTCGCACTGATTTTTTCGAATGGGCGCGGCTTGCCGGCATGCTGACTGTCGAACCAACCATTCCAGGGAATCGGCTCAGGCTCGAAAACACTTACTTTTTGCGCGACAGCCACGACATCGATATCCCTGGCGGAAATATCCGAATCTGCCATAACCTGGTGGATGGCTTGCCGTGGCATGCCACTTGCCATTTTCATGCGGCAGAGCCGCTCTTCCGCGATCGCGGAGAGAATTTCTCCATCTTTCAGGATTGCGGCAGAGGATGGTTTACTATCGATAATGCCTAAGACAATCATCTCGATGAGTCCACTAACTCTCTTGGGAAAAGACGGCGTTTGTTATATTTTTCCGTTGATCAAAATAATTCACGACAGTCGTGAGGATCAGCACGAACAACGATTCAGTAAATACAGTCCATAAATGCCAGATGCTGAACCAGCCAAGTCCCCATTGCAGCCCGTAGAAAATTCGTATCGGAGACACAAATCGATTCTGGCTGAGAGGCCAGAACATCATCACACCCCTTTCAGCGGTCAAGGCATCCATGACGATGTGAAGATCGTAGGATAGCAGGCAAATTAGGAACCACAGCCAAAAGTCGGAATGGTATATCTGGCGAAATATTGCTGCAATGAATAGGGCAACTGGAATTGACAACATTAGACTGTGCGAAAAATTATTGTGATAATTCTTCATGTCTCTGAAAATTATGGCAGCAATAATATCCAGATCAGGTAACATCGAGAGTCCCATGACCATGATCATTTGGAATGGGAGTTTCCAAAGCTGCCCTCGGTTTTCCGGCAGTCTGCGCTTGTAGTAGCGGTAGATCGCGTATCCGGTGCCAAGATGTGCTATTGGGGAAGGCATAGTTCCTGTAATTTTTCTGTTAGGGCTCCCTGCTCCACGCCTTGGATATAGAGCTGATGCCAAAGTTCAAGAGTCAACAACATCCACAAACGAATATGATGATCATAACGATTATTGCGATGCTCATCCAGCAGCCGTTGAATATGCTCTTTTTTGAACCAGCCTTCCTTCACAAAACAGGACTGTTCCAGAGTCTGGCTGACAAGAGGAAAGAGATCGGTTCGGAACCAATACGCAATGGGAAGCATAAAACCCTGTTTTTCACGCTGAAGGATTGGGGCGGGAAGATACTTCGCTGCGAGTTTACGCATGAGATATTTTGGTTGGTTGTTTTGTACTTTTATGTTTGCCGGTACTTTTGCCAGAAACTCAACCAGTTCATGATCCAGGAAAGGTGAGCGCGCCTCCAACCCATGCGCCATGCTCATGCGGTCGGTCAAGACCAGGGAGTGTTCAGGCAAACGGGTGACAAAATCGGTGTACAACATTCGATCCAGCAAGTCGTCGGCTTGTGCTTGGTTAAAAGGCTCGGTAATCGCAGTTGTGGAATCCCTCTCGCCGATTTCCTTCCAAAGGCGATCAGAGTAAAGCGCGCGTTTTCCTTCGTGTGTAAAACGGAAGAAACAAGTTGCTTCCGCATATTGTGCTGCGGCGGTCGCCTGCAGCGACAAATGATGAACCCAGCGAAGTTTCTGAGTCAAGCTTTTATATGTGAAACTATCAGGCAGATGGCTCAACATGGGGCCCATCAACCCTTTCCGCAGAGAAAGTGGCATGAGGCGATATGTATCGATGTAGCCTGAGCCGACATAGCGGTCAAAGCCTGCAAAGAGCTCATCGCCACCGTCGCCGCCGAGGACCACCTTGACGTGTTTCGAGGCAAGTCGCGCGGCCTGGAACATGCATGCAGCAATGGGATCAGAAGGTTCATCGAGATGCCAGATCATCTTCGGAAGCGATTGGATCAGGTTTGCTGCAACCCGTTCTTCCCTATGATGCGTTTCGTACTGCTCCGCTACCATGCGCGCGAAAGGGAGTTCATCGAAGTCGCTTTCATCCACTCCGATCGAATAGGTCTCGGGGTTTCTTGAAAGATCACCCGCCAGAATGGCAACGATCAGGCTGGAATCCAGCCCACCACTCAGGAATGCTCCAATCGGCACATCACTGATCAGGTGTGACTCTACTATGCGTTTGAGTTTTTCACGAAGTGCTTCGATAATCTCCGGCTCGGAAATGGTTAGTTTCTCGCGGAAGGACAAATGCCAATAACGACGAAGCCTGATTTGCCCATGTTGAAATATCAGCGTGTGGGCGGGTGGGAGTTTTTGGATGTGTTTAAAAATGGTTCGCGGTGCAGGGATAAAGCGTAGAGACAGGTAATCGTGCATGGCGAGCAGATCCAACTCGGGTGGCTGACGGTGAAGCGCCAAGATAGCCTTTATCTCTGACCCAAAGAGGAAATCCATGCCGTCGCGCGCATAGAAAAGTGGCTTTTGCCCGATCCGATCCCGGGCAAGTAGAAGTTTTTTCTGACGCTCATCCCAAAGTGCAAAAGCGAACATTCCACTCAATTGCTCTACACAGTGCTCACCAACATCTTCATAAAGATGAACAATTACCTCGGTATCGGAATTGGTGTGAAACAGATGTCCTTTCGACTCCAATTGCACACGGAGAGCCTGATAATTGTAGATCTCACCATTGTAGACGACCCAGATCGTGCCATCTTCATTGCTGATCGGCTGGTTTCCTGTATTAAGATCAATAATACTGAGGCGACGACTACCGAGGCCAAGGTTAGCATTGACATAACAACCCGAATCATCAGGTCCGCGATGTACGATGGTATCGAGCATTGAGTTTATTTCTTCGGTCTTGACGCCCAAGGGACTGTATTTACCGCAAATTCCGCACATGGAAATCCTAGATCTTGACCGCCGTCACAGAAAACTTATAAGCCAGCTTCTTCGCAACAGATTCGGGCAGAAGATTGTAGATAGGTTTTAATAGGTAGGCATATAAATTCGCTTTTAGTCCGCTTCGTCTTACAGGCAGGAGGCGATGGTGTTCCTGAACTGCCTCAACGACCTCAAAGCCTTGAAAAAAATTTAAGATTTCTGCCTCTGTATGAAACTCATTGACAGGCGGGTCTTCTTCTTTATATTCAATATTTTCGCGACCGAGGTGATGGAGAAAGTACATCCAGGAGGGTTTTCTGTAAAAGTGAGAGATGATCGCACGCCCAGCAGGCTTGAGAACGCGCCTCGTTTCCTGAATGGCACGCCGTGTATCGCCTGTTGCATGCAACACTCCGTTTGCCCAAACTGCGTCAAACGTGTTATCCGGAAACGGCAGGTCGACAGCATTCGCTGTCCGAATCTCTTCGGCTCGAACTCTTTCGACCTCAAAATGCTGCCGAGTCATTGCCACGGCGTTGGGTGTCAAATCGGTGGCGGTGACACGGACCCCGCGCTTTAAGAATTCGAGGCTGTCATAGCCCATCCCGCAACCAACCTCGAGCAGATGTTTGCCCGTGAGGAGCTTCGCTTCCCGGTCGATGCGCTCCATAATCCAGGGAAACTTGTATGGATTCATCCACGGACGGATATGCGCGAAGAATTCGGGGGTACCTGGATTTGCACTTGGATCGGTCACATACTGCAAACCGAGGGTGTGTGTATTCCAATAATCGTGGACTTCTCCAACGACCGTCGTTAATTTTTTATCCATGATTTTTCATTCATTCCAACTGGGTCTTATACTTTGAATCGTTTCTTGTATGCCTGTGAGTAAATCTACGCAAGGCTCATAATTCAATCGAGATTGAGCTTTGGCAATGGTGTACGCATTGTGCTTCAGAAAAAAATCCATGCTCCTGCGCGAAAAAGGTGGTTGCCGTCCAATGAGTTTAAAGATTAGCTCAAACACCATGCCCGCCGCCTGACCCAGAAACATCGGTAAATATAATTTCTGCATTCGAATTCCTAATTGCTCACTAATCACGTTTACGAGTTCTCGAGACTCAATAGGAACTTCACCCGCGATAATAAACACTTCACCTTCGATATCTGGGGTTTCGGAGCACAACTCCAACCCATGGATCGCGTCGGTGATGTATACAGGGTGCCGCAAATTCGTGCCATTGCCGAAGATGGGAAACCGTCCCTTTGAGATCGTGCGGAACAATTTGGCAGTGCGCGGACAACGCGGTCCATAGACCCAGGCCGGGCGGACTACAACCACAGGAAAACCTATCCGGTTGGCAAAATCCAGTGCAGCTCTCTCCCCTTCCAGCTTGGTACGCTCATAAATGTTCAGGGGATGACATTCAGTAGTCTCGTCAGCAGGCGGATGCTTCACATCGCCGATCACCCCCACACTGCTGCAATGCACGAAGCGCTTTACTCTCGCCTGTTTGGCTGCATCCAACAACGACAGAGTCGCACCCACGTTCACCTGACGGTAATGTTCATCTGAGAGACTCACATCGAGATGCGCGCTCGCAAGATGATAGACAATATCTACACCCTCGACGAGCCTCCGGACAAGATCCTTTTCAGTAATGTCGCCACGAATCGCTTCCAGACAAGGATGCGTAGCGTGGTGCCTCAACAGGTCGAGGTGGAGGTCGACCGCACGAACGTGATACCCATGGTCCAGTTGGCTATCCACCAGGTGACTTCCGATGAAGCCGCCTGCCCCAGTGATCAGGACTCTCATGTCTGAGCTTCTTTTCGCGCACTCACAATCACCGCGTTGTTTGTCCGCGCGGGAAGCAAGCGGTCCAGCAGGCTGATTGCCCGCGCGATCGGGAAAATGAATGAATACACTCGATAAGCCAGGCCATGTGTTTTAATTTCACCAGCGGAAACAGGCGCGATATGACCAGGTTGTGCACCACCATGCTTTTTTGCAAGCACACGCACGTAACCAAAATTGATTGCCAATTCGATCATCTCGGTCATGAAGCGCGAATACCCACCCGCATCTTTCGGCTCAAGTCCTGACTTCTGGAGAGCATCGGATAGCTCGGGAAGGGTATATCCCGCACGCGTATGACCATACACCTCAGGCGTCATGCCAAATCGCCATTTGATTTTGTTCGCCAGGAGCCTCTCATCTCCATTGGGGACTGTCACCACTGCTTTACCACGCGGCTTGAGCACTCGTTTTAATTCCCTTAGAAAAGGCTGATCCTGGCTCAGATGTTCCAACACATCAATAGAGACGACGCAGTCAAAATGCCCACTCGCAACTGGAAAGTTATCTTCTTTGAATGCATAGACAGGTTCACTCAGGAGCCTGGAAATCTGATCGTTGTTTTCGCCGGAGACGTCGGCCCAGGTCCATTCACCGCCGTGCTGACGGAAATACCAGTTGAGCGCCCCGTTATTATCGCCGCATGTGACGAGCAGGCATTTTTTGCCGGTTGTTTCGCCCAGCAGTTCCA
>Ga0065705_10001861_pt1 | contig 34643 bp, 36 predicted proteins | sample SwibulcommuniRL2_FD_59092 | JGI IMG/M metagenome (GOLD analysis project Ga0065705, IMG submission 59092) | Bulk soil microbial communities from switchgrass field near Rose Lake, East Lansing, Michigan, USA - RL2 Bulk Soil v2 (version 2) | ecosystem: Environmental > Terrestrial > Soil >...
TAAAAAAAGGATTTTCTGTTCCGAGGCCGAGAGGATAAATAAGGAGCATGGGATAGCAGGCAACGATCCAGGCAGAAATACGAGCTGTGCGTTCAGACCTTAGGTCCGAACCTTCTCCAACGCGGAGCGGTGGAAATAATTTCACTGAAACGAAGTACGTCAACGGTGCGAGGGGCGCGCTGAGGAGAACGGCTTGAGCCAGCCGTGCCGCGAAGAACCGCGAGAATCCTGTCCCGCTGAAAAAGTAGACGATGGCAAGAAATGTGGGATATAGCGGCGCGCGGAACGAAGTGGGAATGCCACGGATGGGATCATAGTCCTTAACGCTGGATAGGTCGAAATCCACGAAAGAGGCGAGTTGGTTCAGGTCCTCTTTTGCGTACCAGCGGAATCCATTTCCCGAAGCCAGGCTGCGCGCCAGCATGTCATATTGGAACATATCGTCGAGGCCGATCCCTAATCCCCGCGCTAGAAAAACAGGGATGAGGCGCAGCAAGAGGGCAATGACATAAATTCGAAGGGCAAACGATCGGTTCGACATTCCCCAACTTTACCATTAACAATCAAAGGCACGAAGCTTGCCTGCCTCGTGCCTTTGTGATTGAGTAGCCGTGCTACGCAACGACTGGTATTTTTGCCTGTAAAGCTTTGATGCGACGAGCGAGATAGGGTGAAAAGTAACCTTTATAACGCGCTTGTAGTTCAGGGCGTTCCCAGTCGTTGCCGGTCACGCGACCGCGGCAATTTTCGGAACCGCAATAGCAATCGAATTCATCATAGGGTTTACTATCGCACATGGCATAATCCATGCAAATCTCTTCGCCAACTTCAATGTCGCGCATGGCGATCAAGCCGATTTGACCTGTGAAGCCTGCATTGGGTTCGCAGGAATGATTGAAACAATCGGTGGGCTCCAAAATCTCCGGAGTGAGAAAATATAGATTGTCATCAATTTGCAAAACGCGCTGAGTGAGATTCGGCATATTGTAATCGATCTCGTCTTCAGCTATGACTTTGCCTCCCCACAAGCAAAGCAGTTCGCCCTTCTTGATCGGCTCACGGGCAAATACGCCGCAACCGCCTTTATCTTGGAATGGGCCCGAATCGCACTTCGGATTCATATAGGAGTGAAATTGACCAGTCATTCTTTCCTTTCGTTTTGGTAAAGGCATTTCGCCCAGAATAATCTTTGGCATCAACCGCCAAAGCCACAACACAAATTACTGAATTGGAGTCAACGACTCCAGTCGTTGTAGCTTCAAAGTCTGGAGACCTTGACTCCTGCCTTAACTTGCAAACAAAAACAGTCAAGACACAACAGCGCCTAACCACTGTGTTGACTGCAATTGTCTTAAGCAGTCCCGCCGCCTCACCAAGTATGATTTGGAGGGCGGCGGAAGCCAGATATCAATCGTGGCAAACTTTAGAAAATGGGCACAAGCATTTCTTCATTCACACTCGTGCGAGTCTTGTAATAAGATTCTCCTTTAAAGGTTAGAGCGCAATTGTAATGGGTTAAGCCGTGATGTCAATCTTTTGAGAAGACGAATTTTGGATAAGATTTATCCAACAATTTTATTCCCCGTTCTTTCTCAGCCGGTCATTGATTCCGTGTAAATAAGCAAGGTGACCCCTCAGCCTCAATCTTGTTCTATTTCCTCACAAAACTTATTGAGTGGCTGGACTCAAACTTTGCAATAATTAGCAACCTTACCAAAGTAATTACTTGTTTCCGCCCTCCGTATCTGAACTTTGCGCAGTCATTCTTTGCGCGATCAATATCGGTATTGTTGTGAGCAAGACAACCAGCATCGCAGTGACATTTGTGACCGGGCGATTCCGGGGTCTCAACATCTGGCTGTACATCCAGATGGGAAGCGTCTGCTGTAAACCCGCTGTAAATGTTGTGACAATTACCTCATCGAACGATAATGAAAATGCCAGGATCCCGCCCGCCAGTAAGGCGGTTGCGATATTTGGGAAAATCACATGCCAGAACGTTTGAAATGAGTTCGCGCCCAAATCCATGGAGGCTTCGATCATGGAACTGCTCGAACGGCGGAAGCGCGCCAATACGTTGTTATAAACGACCACCACGCAAAATGTCGCATGACCGATCACAATTGTCCAGAACGAAAACGGGATTCCCATCAGACTAATGGCAGAACGGATCGCAATTCCTGTTACGATACCGGGCAATGCCAGTGGTAGGATGAGCAGGAAGGAAATCGTCTCTTTGCCGAAGAAGTTAAAGCGGTAAACAGCCGCTGCAGCCAAAGTCCCCAGGATGAGTGCCATCACTGTCGCAAGTGTAGCAACTTTAAGGGTCAGCAGGAGTGCCGCCTGCATCTCAGGGTTCGCGAGGGCCCGCGGAATCCATTTGAGGGTCAAGCCTGGCGGGGGAAAGGTATACCCCGATTCATCCGTTGTGAAAGCGTAGAGAAAGATGAGCCACAATGGGATATGCAAGAAGAGCAAGGCTCCAGCCGCGCTGAGCTTTAAGAGCCAGGAAGCCTGGTCCCCGGAGTTATGAGTGATTTTTCTAAAGAGCATCGAAAGCTCCTAATCTACGAGCGATCAATAAATAAACGATCATAATCACAATCGGACCCATCGTGAACGCGGCTGCCAGGGGGATGTTGCCTGACGTTCCCTGATAGGTAAGGACTGCCTTGCCAATAAAGAAGCTGGAATTACCGAACAAAGAAGGCACGATGAAATCGCCAAGTGTAAGCGAGAAAGTGAAAATGGATCCTGCTACAACACCTGGGAATGCCAACGGCAGAATCACATTTCGAAAGGTTTGCGCTGTATTGGCGCCCAGGTCGCTGGAGGCCTCGATCAAGGATTTTGGCACACGCTCAAGCGCAGTTTGAATGGGCAGGATCATATAGGGGAGCCAGATATAAACAAAAACGATAAATATGCCTGTTACAGAAACTGAGAGGGAAGGACCCCCCAATAATTCCGAACTCAAATACCAGTTTAGCAGACTATCAAGATGCAACAATCGTGCAAACCAGGAGACAATCCCTTCCTGGGCCAGGATGAGCTTCCAGGAATACACACGCACTACATAGCTGGACCATAATGGCAAGGTGATTGCCAGATATAAAAATGTCTTCATGCGTGGCGAAGCAAAGCGCGCCACATAATAGGCGAGCGGAAAGGCAATAATGATACAAGCGATCGTAACCAGCAAAGCCATCAATGTGGTGCGGAAAAAGATCTGTAGATTCGTCGGAATAAGTAGCTTTGCATAGGTTTGTAAAGTGAATTGATGAACGACGCGTCCTGTGAAGCTATTCAAAGAAAAGAAGCTGTTGATGAGCATGGTGAGCAGCGCGCCAATATACACCACGACAAACCAGATCAATGGTGGGAGGAGCAGCAATAACAAAATCAGTCTTGGACGCAAATATAAATACGTAGAAATGCGCTGCAGCATGTTAATCTCCCACGTAGCGGACATGCTCTTTTTTCCAGAGCAGGCGAACTTTTTGATTTTTGATTTTCAACACATCCATCGAAGTCGTTTTCAGGTTTTGCTCGACAACAACCAAATCTCCACCATTCTCCAACTCAACGAGATAGCGTGTATACAGTCCCAAATAAATTACATCCCGCACCTTGCCATCCGCACAGAACATATCGCTTTCCACCTGATCATCGGGTGCAGCAAGATGGATTTTTTCCGGACGGATGGAAAATATCGCTTCTGAGCCTGTGATCCGTTTGGCGACTTCTCCTGAAACGAGATTCGACACACCTACAAATCCCGCGACAAAAGGAGTGGTGGGATGTTCATAAATTTCAGCAGGCGTGCCAATCTGTTCGACCTTGCCCTGGTTGAAGACGGCGATGCGGTCGCTCATCGTGAGGGCCTCTTCCTGGTCATGCGTCACAAAAATAAACGTAATCCCGACGCGTCGTTGAATTGCCTTCAACTCCACTTGCATTTGCTGGCGCAACTTCAGATCCAGCGCGCCCAGCGGCTCATCCAACAGCAGCACTTTGGGATGGTTGATCAGGGACCGGGCGAGAGCAACCCGCTGACGCTGTCCCCCGGATAATTGCGAAGGTTTGCGCCCGCCGAATCCGGTCAAGCGCACGAGATCAAGCATCTCATCCACGCGTTTCTCACGCTCAGGTTTCGGCACTTTCTTGACCATCAAGCCATAGGCAATATTTTCTCCCACGGTCATATGCGGAAACAAAGCGTAATCCTGAAAGACCGTGTTCACATCCCGTTCATAGGGCGGCAGTTTGGAAACCTCCCTGCCACCTAATAAAATTTCCCCTGAAGTGGGATGGTCAAAACCTGCGATCATCCGCAGACTGGTCGTCTTACCCGAACCTGAAGGACCGAGGAGCGAAAAAAATTCGCCATCACGAATTTGTAGAGATACATTATCAACGGCTTTTAGAGCTCCGACCAACTTATCCTGTTGAACAGAGAACACCCGGCTGACATTCTTAAACTCGATGGCTGCTTGTTCGCTCATTGGATGGCCTCAATACCAGGGGCGGATCGCACTTTGTGCAGTCCGCCCCTGCGAATGCGAATATTTTACTGTCCCACAATCGCTGTAAATTCTTCTACCCAGCGATCATAGGTTACACAAGTAGACTCGCCATTGCCACAATCTGCAATTGGAGTCTTCCAGAAATAGATCTTGTCGAAGTCATTGAAGCCATTGGTTTTGCAACCGTCCGGCCCTAATAAATCACTCGAGGTACAACCAGCAGGTACGGAGGGATTGGAACCAAACCAGGCGGCAACATCGCCCTGGACTTTGGGATCGAGTGAATGTTCAAGCCATAAATAGGCGCACTGGGGATGAGGAGCTTTGGATGACATCATGGTCGTGTCGGCCCAGCCGGTCGCGCCCTCTGTTGGGATGGTGTAGGCGATTGGCTGCTTATCAGCCTGGAGGAGGTTTACCTGATAGGGCCAGGATGGAGCAGCAACGAATCCTTCATTTTTGAAATCTTCGACCTGAGTTGCATAGTCGCCCCAGTACTTAGGAGCAATTTTCCGTTGTTCCTTGAGCAGATCAAGGGCCGCATTGAACTGATCTTCCGTCAATTCATATGGATCGGTGATTCCTAATTCAGGATTGTGAGCCTTCAAATAGACAGCTGCATCGGCGATGTAGATTGGGCCAACATAACCCTGAACGCGGTCCTTGTTGGGTTTGCCATCCGGCAAATCCATTGGCTTGAATACAACATCCCATGAAGTTGGGGCTTCCGGAAAAACATCTGTGTTATACATCAAAACATTGAGACCAAACTGGTAGGAAACGCCATAATGTTCAGGCGTGCCGTCACCGTTCTTGTCAACGGTGTGCCAGGGTGCATCCTGCAAGCGTGGATCGATGTTTGTATAGGATGGAATCTTGCTAATATCAATTTCCTGCACGGAGTCACCATAGATTAGACGCAAAGTCGCATCACCCGAAGCCGTGACAAGGTCAAAGCCGCCCGAGTTCATCAACTGTACCATTTCATCAGAAGTGGCCGCATCTTTCACATTGACTTTGCAGCCAGTCTCTTTTTCGAAAGCCGTAACCCAGTCATAGGCAGGATCATTTGCGCCCCGCTCAATGTAACCCGGCCAATCAACAATATCCACTTCGCCTTCATTCGTTGCCGCAGGCGCCTCTGTTGCAGCTGGAGCCTCAGTCGCGGGGGCTTCCGTTGCTGGAGCTTGCGTAGCAGCCGGTGCTTCGGTAGCGGCAGCCTGAGTGGCAGTGGGAGCTGGACTTCCGCAGGCGGTGAGCAAAAGACTCAATACCACCACCGCTGCCATCAAACGAAAAACGTTCAACTTGGACTTCATTTCTCTCTCTCCTTAGAAATTTGGTTGGTCGCAACACAAACGAGCAAAGGGCTGAACTGAATTACTTTTCGAGACCACCTCCTGTCCTGATATTGGACTCACAAATGAATTGGCTTTCAATACAATATGGTTCCATTATATGAAAATAAGGGACACAAATCAAATGGGGATTTCCGATAAAGACAAAAACGAACTGCCAGGGGACTCTTTGTTCCAAACAGGACGGTTAATCGTTTCCGATTTGGCCTTAAAGGTCTCAGTCAAACGCAGCCAGCTGAGTTGCTTGCAGTAAAACCTTTAGGAAATTTTCTCATCCCGAGGCCAGTGTCACCATCGCACGAAAACCCTTGTACGCTGAGAACATCTCCTGAGTAGAGAGTGAAACACGCGTCCCATCCCGTTTTGTAAATGGGATGAGCGAGGCGCGATCCGCCATATCCGAGGTGAAAAATTCAACGGTCACCGTGATCGGCAGATCCAATACGAAAGGATCAGGGATATCGCCCTCGGCCAGTCGCTGGACCGCCCGTTCCGCGCTCACACAGATCATTTCCTGCGCCACTGCTGGAACCAGGCACTCTGCCGCGAATCGGCCCGAGGCCTGTTTGATTACGGCAGTCTCCACATCGCCAAGCAGTTCTGTTACCTGTGCGCAGGCTGTCTGATCTCCTGAGACCATAATGACCGATACACCAAAATGACCGGCAACCGCTGCATTCAAGCCGTATTCACCGGTCAAAATATCATTCAACCAAATATTGGCAACTGTTTTTGAAGACCAGGTATGGTCGAGGATTGCATTGGGCGATCCATTGCGGGCATGATAGCCGATAAAAATGACACCATCTATGCTTTCATCAATTCCCTGCATCATCGAAAACGGAGAAGGAGAACCGGTGTTCAACCTGGCCCGAGCATCAAATTCCTCGATCAAAATATTCGAGCCATTCCAGTGCCCATCTGCCACGATGACTTCCTCCGCGCCTGCGTTGCACGCTCCGCGGATGGCCGCGTTCACATCTTCCGTCATTTGCTTGCGAAAACGCGCGTACTCGGGATGACCTGGAGTGACCTGGTCCCAGGTCGTCACGCCGGTAATTCCTTCCATATCGGTTGCGATCAATATTTTCATGATGATTTTCCTCTTTGGCTCAACTCGCCAGCCTCGGCGAGCGAAGTTTTATTGACAATCCAGTTTTCAACTAGTTTCCCAATCAGTGGGTAGCGATAATTGTCCCCTTTTAGCACGCGGTATCCGGCCCATTGTCCCAGGATATGTAAAAGAGGTACCAGCAAGATCAGCACGAAGGAGATTAATAACGATAAACCAAAGACGATGATGCCAAATATTCCAGCGGTTGAATTGAAATTGCCTTCTCCAACCATCCCTGCTCCAAGGATGAGCACAAGAAAGCCGAACAAATAGATGAAGCCTCCAACAAAATAAAGGATCGTTGTACCGGCTTGAAAAACAAGCGTTTGGATGGATTGGAATTTGAGGAAGAAACTGCGTTTGCCATACAGGATCCATGTTGTCAGTGGCGTGAGCATTCCCCAAAGCATAACCAGAATGCTGAAATGTCCCATCGCTGCCAACCAGCGGAATTCATGATCTTCGTTGAGCCACACCGGTTCATGGGCACTTTGTGCCGGTTCATATTCCAGATAACGAGCCAGCCGATCTCCCATTATTGGATAGCGAAAATCTTTGCCAAATGCGCAGGCAACGGCGGCAATAATTGGCAACAAGAAATAAATTGCGAAAAATCCGAACACTACACCGAAAAGAAGAATTGCCCCCGGCCCTAAAAATGGGGTGAAGCTTTTGCCAGTTTTCTCTGTTTGAAAACTCATCACAACCAGGGCAATTAAAGCAGCCATGAAAACAATCAAATATGACAAAATCCAAATGGTAAATCCCAGGGATTGATAACCCAGTGCCTGCAAACTTTGGAAGGAAGAATAATCTGACTTGCGCCGCTGGTCTGACCAGCCTATGATTGGCAACAGAATACCCATCCCAAACGCGAGGGAAGAAAGATGTGAGAGGACGGCCCAGATGCGTTCTTCGGTGGTGGGTGATGTGTTCATATTTGATAATCATGCTCCAGGTGGAAGTAGGAGCAATGTGGCATCCATTTTATCAGAGGGAAATATAACGTATAATCCCGGGAGATTACTCGTTTTGGAGGATTAATGCCTGACCTTGCTTTATTTTCTCTTAGTGAAGAGCATAAAATGATACGCGATGCCGCGCACGATTTCGCCCAAAATGAAATTGTGCCTATTGCGGCTGAGTTCGATGAGAGCGGAGAATTCCCACACGCGACGATCAAGAAAATGGGTGAAATGGGCTTTATGGGGATTGAAATTTCGGAGGAATACGGCGGCGCGGGCATGGATACGCTTGCCTATGTGCTCGCGCTCGAAGAAATCTGCAAAGCGGACGCCTCGCACGGCGTGATCATGTCGGTGAACAATTCATTGTATTGTCATGGCATTATGAAATATGGGACTGAAGAGCAAAGAAAAAAATTCGTTACGCCGATTGCATCGGGAAACGCGATTGGTGCGTACTCGTTGACTGAACCACAGAGCGGCTCAGACGCAGGCACGATGAAAAGCCGCGCCACACGCGACGGCGATAACTATATTCTAAACGGGCGAAAATCCTGGGTGACGAGTGGGCCTGTGGCAGATTATTATGTTGTCTTCATGATGACTACCCCTGAGAAACAGCAGAAGGGGATCAGCGCATTCTTGGTGGAAGCCAACACGCCCGGCCTAACGCGTGGAAAGAAGGAACCCAAACTGGGAATCCGTGCTTCTGCAACGAGTGAGTTGATCTTCGAGAATTGCTATGTCCCGGCTGCCAATCGCCTCGGTGAGGAAGGGGATGGGTTCAAGATCGCGATGACCGTTTTGGATGCAGGTCGCATCGGGATCGCGACCCAGGCGCTGGGGATCGCGGAGGCGGCTTACGAAGCCGCGCGCCGGTACGCGGTCGATAGAGAAGCGTTCGGTCAACCGATCGGCGCATTCCAGGGAACGGGGTTTAAAATCGCGGATATGAAGACGCGCATCGAGGCTTCTCGTCTATTGATCTATAACGCGGCACTGGCTAAAGAAAAATCCAAGAAGGATGGCAGCCGCTATTCATTGGAAGCGTCGATGGCGAAGTTATTTGCCTCCGAAACGGCAATGTACGTGACACATCAGGCTGTCCAAATTCATGGTGGAATGGGCTATAGCAAGGAACTCCCTGTGGAACGTTATTTCCGAGATGCCAAGATCACGGAAATTTATGAGGGCACCAGTGAGATCCAACGACTCGTTATATCCAGAAGTGAGCTCGGTCTGAAATAAGATTTATTTGGCCCGAGGTGGATTATGAACTTGCCAAGATTGTTCGTCAAAGCGACAACACCGATCGTATCCATGTTCTTAATCCTGATGGGAATCATTCAACTACGTGCTCAAGTTTGGACAATAGGGGCAATATGTATCCTTCTGGGCATGGCTGGATTTGTTTTCGGCATACGTTTATTGGAAAATACGCCGTTTACAGCGGAAGAATTTGAATTTCTGCGTCCATACCTTACCCCTGCAATCTTGTGGGCAATCGTCATTAGTGTTCTGACCCTCTCGATTTTTTATGTTTCCGATAATTTAAAAAGCCCAGAAACAGACCGGATTGCAGCCGGGGCATGGGTGAGCAGTGTCATTCTAGGAATTTTCACAATTGGGTGGAAACGATCACGGCGAAATGATCGTCAAACTCTTCTTGAAAGAATCAGAGCAAATCGTACAGAATTGATTATTTTACTAATTGTTCTGATACTAGCCTTGGCACTGCGCACAATTGACTTATCCACCCATCCTTATCCATGGTCAGGTGATGAAGCCTCCATTGGCAGTGAGGCTATGCACATTCTCAGCGGGGAGACCACTAATTTCTTCGATACGGGGTGGTCGAGTCAGCCAAACTGGTCGTTCGTGCCCACTGCCATCAGCGAACTGATCTTTGGAAAGAATATTTTGGCTGTCCGTTTGCCTAGTGCCTTGGCAGGGATGTTAGCAGTTCTCTTTGTGTATTTGGCTGCGCGTGAGCTTTTCAATCCAACGATTGCATTAATGGCAGCAGCGTTCCTGGCAACTTTGCCCTATAACCTTCATTTCAGCCGGGTAGGTGTTGCCAATATTGTTGATAGCTTGATGTCTTCTTTAATCTTCTGGTTGATTGCCAGAGCCATCAAAAAAGATGATCTACGCTATTATTATAGTGCAGGTGCAATGGGCGGCTTATGTATCTATACCTATGCGGGTACACGCCTTGCCCTGCTCCTTGCAGGAATCGCGATCCTATTTTTGATCATTCGCCAGAAAAGTTATCTTTCTTCTCACCGGAAACATCTCCTTGCATTCTCGACTGCCATAGTTATCAGCGCGGCTCCCCAAGCCGCGTTTTTTGTCCGCCACCCGGATATCTTCTTTGGTCGTTTTGCGCAGGAAGGTATTTTGTTCAATGGTTGGTTGACTCAGCAAGAAGCCCAGACAGGAAAAAGCGTATGGGAAATTCTTTTTCAGCAGTTTACAAAAACGACGATGGTTTTCATTGCCTCTCCGGCGATTGGAAATTTCTTTAACTCGCCCAGTCCATACCTAACGATTCTTGGCAGTATTCTTTTCCTTTTGGGGATGGCATATGCTTTTGCCTATGGATTTGAGACACGGTATTTCATCCTATTGATTTGGTTTTGGGCTGTGATCCTTTTTGGTGGGATTTTAACGATGAATCCACCGGCAAATACTCGCATGCTGATGACATCCCCGGCTGTGGCTTTATTGATGGCGTTGGGTGCCCACAAGATGTTTGAGTATCTACAGAAGTTCAAAATTGTTCCCGAAAAGATCGTAGCGCCGGTATTTGTATTGATCGTAGGTATGATCACTTATCAAAACGTGAATTTTTACATGGTCGAATATAGAAACAAGATGTACTTTCAGGATGCAAATGGTGAATACGCCATGGAAATTGGCTTGATGGCAAACAAGCTGGGGAAGGGTTTTCAGATCTTTCTCTTGGGCGCGCCGCGAATTTTTTCAAGCTTTCCCACTTTTTCCTATGTGGCACCGAACAATCCGCGTACCGACTTAAACGTTGAAAATATTGACTCATTCGAACTGCCTTCGAACAAGAGAGTTGGATTTTTTGCCACCCCCGAAAATCATCTCTTACTTCAAGAAATCAGTCAGAAGTACCCGGGTGGGGAGAGCGGCGTTTTCTATCGAAAATCAAAGCCAAAGGAGCTTCTCTTCGAATATTACATTCTCAAGCCCTAATCACATTGATAAAAGCCTCTTCCCACTTCTGATAGCGAGAAGCAAAAACTTTCCCAATCAGTTACAATCATTCCCATGAAGGCTGTCCTTTTTCGCCAGCACGGTGGACCTGAGGTGCTGGAATACGCAGATTTCCCCACTCCCGAACCGAAGCCTGGCGAAGCCTTGATCCGTTTACATGCCGCGGCGCTCAACCGCATGGATGTGTTGGTGCGCAACGGCTGGCCCGGGTTGAACTTGGAATTGCCTCACATCAACGGCGCGGATGGAGCAGGAGAGGTGGTAGCTTTTGGTAGTGGGACAAGCGAATTTGAGTTTGGACAAGTAGAGATTGGGGATCACGTTGTGATCGATGCCAATCTAGGCTGCGGAAAATGTGAGTTTTGCCTGGCCGGAAAAGACCATATGTGTCTTCAATGGCATCTGCTTGGCGAAACGGTGCGCGGCACCTATGCGGAATATGTGACGCTTCCTATAAAACAGCTTTACCGCCTGCCAAAGGATTTCGATTTTCATCAGGCTGCCGCGGCTGCGCTGGTTTATCAGACGGCGTGGCATTCGCTTATAAAACGTGGGAATTTACAAAAAGGTGAAACTGTGCTGATCGTTGGGGCAGGAGGCGGAGTTAACACCGCCAGCGTGCAGATCTCCAAATGGATCGGAGCACAGGTCGTCGTTGTCGGGTCAGATTCCAAGAAGCTGGAAATGGCAGAGTCGCTTGGCGCGGATATCCTGATCGACCGCTCCAAAGAAGCGGATTGGTCGAAAGCAGTTTTTCTCGCTACAAACAAACGCGGGGTGGACGTGGTTGTGGATAATGTGGGCATATCGTTCATGCAGAGTCTGCGTGCCTTGCGAAAGGGTGGGCGCCTTTTGACGGTTGGTAACAGTGGCGGACCAAAGTTTGAAATTGACAATCGCTATCTGTTTGCCAAACATCTCAGCATCNTCGGCTCCACAATGAGCACGCTCAGCGAGTTCAAAGAAGTGATGGNTTTGATTGTTGCTGGAAAATTAAGACCAGTGCTGGACAAAACGTATCCCCTCAAAGAAGCCGCGCTCGCGCAGGAACGGCTTTGGAGGAATGAAAATTTTGGAAAGATCACATTGGATATTCATTCCCGCCAAGACCGCACGGGACTGCCCTGGCACCGTCCGCCAGGACAGGTGTAGTGATCCACAGGACTGCTATGCTTGTGAAACGATTCCCCTGGTTTGAAATAATCTTAATAGTTGTTGTGATGTCCATTAGTTTGTATGCCGCTTTATCAGATGCACAAAATCTATCCTGGCGCTGGTTTACACGGGACGATGCCTATTATTATTTCAAAGTCGCGCAGAATATCAGCGAAGGGCACGGGAGTACGTTCGACGGCGTCGATATGACGAATGGTTATCACCCATTGTGGATGCTGGTCTGTATCCCGATCTTTGCGTTGGCACGCTTCGATCTGATCCTGCCTCTGCGCGTTCTCCTGTTGGTCATGAGCGGACTATCAGTGACGACGGGTATTCTTTTATACCGGCTGATTGGCAGGATTTTCATACCCGCTCTCGGAGCAGCTGCTGCGTTATTCTGGGTGTTCAACCATCATATATTTTCCACCCTTTATCAAAACGGATTGGAATCTGGTATTGCAGCATTCTTTGTCGTTTTGCTGATTTATAAACTTTATGAATTCGAGCTGTCCTGGCGCAAAGATGAGATTTCCAAAAGACAAATCGCAACCCTGGCAGTGATTGCCATGCTGACCCTGTTTAGCCGGTTGGATCTGGTATTCTTTGTAGGTATGGTGGGCCTCTGGATTATTTTTCGAGGTCACTTACTGCGTTTTTTTCTACCCCTTGATATTGCTTCCATCGTTATTCTGACGATCCTGGCGTTCATGCTTCGAGTGGGCCTCGTGGGTTATTATGAATCTGTCGATATCGCACTAACGATGGTGGTTGTCAGTTTGCTTGTCAAAATTCCCTGCGCATTTTTGTTTGGCTTATATCAACATTCAAAAGTATTGCGACCCGCCGAATTAATCAAGCGGCTCCTTTTACTTGCCCTGACTGGTTCGATAATCACAGGAATCCTGGTCCTTGCAATCCAAAACCTCGGTCTTGTGCAGGGCTCTTTTTCACGCACCATTATTGCGATCGATCTTGGCTTGACTCTTCTGTTTTTTGGAATCAGTCGATTTATGTTCCTGGGCCTGCAAAAGAAAAACTCTGCCTCTCCGAATTTAAATGAGAATCCCTGGAGTGATTTGCGCGACCATTGGAGGAAATGGGTCACAGATGGCGCGTTATACTATGGGATTGTTTTTGGCGCGCTGGGCATCTATATGGTTTGGAGCAAACTGGTTTTTGGGACGACCTCTCCGGTAAGCGGACAGATCAAACAATGGTGGGCCTCACTTCCGGGCCGCGCCTATGGCGGTTCCTCACGCGACGTGCTATCTTTCTTTGGCCTTAGCTATCGGACCGAGGAAAATGCCTGGAGCCCAGTTTCCGGGCTCATCGGAGGCTGGGCCGAAAACATGTACAGAATTTTGCGAATAGAAGATGTATGGCGATATTTGATTCTTCTCACAATATTCGCAATTGTTTTTTATCTCTTTTTACTTGTGAATCGAAAAAAAGGAAAAAGTGCTGTCACGCAGATGAGCCTTATTCCGCTCTTGAGCAGCGCCTGGCTGCAGGTGCTTTACTACAATGCGCTCAAATATGCCGGGCATAAGGAATGGTACTGGGTCGGTCAGTTGATTATTATTGTTCTAACGCTCAGCCTGCTGCTCGGTTTGTTTTATATCTTAATTCGTAAAATTCCATACATGGCTATCCTGGCCTGGGGATTTGCTGCTTATGTGGGAGTCAGCCTGGGGTTATCATTTTGGAGCACGATACGAGATTCGATGCCCTATAATCGTTGGTCAGCGGATGCACCTTATATGGATATTGTTCCGCTCCTTGAGGAACATACGGAACCTGGGAGCATCATTGGGTTGACCGGTGGCGGCAACGTCGGGTACTTCATTCATGACCGCACTATTGTCAACATGGATGGATTGATCAATAGTTACGCTTATTTTCAGGCATTACAGACGCAGGAAGGCGGTCAATATCTTCAAAATATCGGACTTGATTATGTACTTGCCAACCCGGTTATTCTGGATCAGCAGCCTTATAAGGGTCAATTCAACGAATATTTGGAGCCTCGAAATGTCTATTATGGTGGAAAACAGCTTATGCACTACCGGGCGCCCTAACAGGGATGCTTCGCTGCTCGCTACGGCTTTACCACTCAGGACATTGCTCCTCGCGCAGCCGAATCCTGCTGCCGTTATGGGATGCTGAATCCATGCCCCAAAAGCGACCTTTCCGTGTAACCCTGCTCCTATGGCTGGTGTTAAGCCTATCAGCCTGGGGTGCGGTCCGACTGTTCGGTACCTTCCGTTGGTGGAGTGTGTTGAACGAATTCGGCGCGCGCCTCAGCCCGCTGTATTTATCCATAACGGGAGCAGGCTGGATCGTAGTTGGAGGCGTGCTCTTATGGAGCCTTTTCAGTGGAAAATCCTGGGCACGTCTGGCAATCCCCATATCCATATTCCTGTGGGTCTTGGAATATTGGGTTGAACGAATGTTTTTTGAAGCACCGAGAGCAAACTTCTTCTTTGCATTGAGCGCATCTATCCTTTTGTTGATTGTGACGTTCGTCAGTGCATTCAATCAAAAAACCAAGAAATTCTTTATCAAAAGCGAGGAACATGAGCAACCAAACGAACATTCAGACTCTGCGTGAGCATAAAACAAAATCACGATTGGGCGGCGGACCGGAACGTATCGAATCCCAACATAAAAAGGGACGATTGACTGCCCGCGAACGCCTTGATCTTTTACTGGATAAAGGTTCGTTCCGGGAATTGGATGCCTTTGTTCAACACCGCACCCATGACTTCAACCTTGATGCACAAAAGTTTATGAGCGATTCGGTTGTGACGGGCTGGGGCACAATTGAAGGACGCCTTGTCTATGTCTTTTCGCAGGATTTCACTGTTTTCGGCGGCAGCCTTGGTGAAGTCCATGCAGAGAAGATCTGCAAGATCATGGACATGGCAATGAAAAACGGTGCGCCTGTCATAGGCTTGAATGATTCGGGCGGCGCGCGCATTCAGGAAGGTGTGGTTGCGCTGGGAGGGTATGCGGATATCTTCCTTCGTAACACACTGGCTTCGGGAGTTGTTCCGCAAATTTCAGCCATCATGGGACCTTGCGCGGGAGGAGCCGTGTACTCCCCCGCGTTGACCGATTTTATTTTTATGACACGCAACACTTCTTACATGTTCGTCACAGGACCGGATGTTGTAAAAGCGGTGACCCATGAAGAAGTCTCATTTGAGGATTTGGGTGGGGCAAGTGTTCATTCCGAAAAGTCCGGCGTTTGCCATGTGGCCGCGGATAGCGAAGCGGATACCTTGTACTTGATCCGTAAATTGCTGATGTATCTTCCACAAAATAATATGGAAGATCCGCCGTTTCTACCAGGCGATGACCCGCTCCGCATGGATGAGCGATTGGATACGATCATCCCTGATGACCCAAATAAACCCTATGATATTAAGGAAGTCCTTCGGATGATTGTGGACGGAGGGCAGTTCTTTGAGATCCATGAAAATTATGCAGCCAATATTGTGGTTGGGTTTGCACGCTTGGGCGGGCACTCGGTTGGGATCGTGGCAAATCAGCCGGCGGTTCTGGCTGGTGTATTGGATATCGATGCCAGCGAAAAAGGCGCGCGCTTTGTCCGTTTTTGTGATTCGTTCAATATCCCCATTATCACGTTTGAGGATGTGCCGGGTTTTCTGCCGGGCACGAACCAGGAACATCACGGAATCATTCGTTCCGGTGCTAAATTACTGTATGCTTATTGCGAAGCAACCGTTCCAAAATTGACGGTCATCACGCGCAAGGCTTACGGGGGTGCCTATTGCGTGATGTCATCCAAGCACATTCGCAGCGACTTGAACTTGGCCTGGCCGTCCGCCGAAATCGCAGTCATGGGACCGGATGGCGCCGTGAATATTATCTTCCGTAAAGAACTGGAAAAAGCCAAAGATCCCATAAAGAAAAAAGCCGAGCTGGTCGCGGACTATCGCGAGAAGTTCGCCAGTCCTTACGTCGCGGCAGAACGCGGTTTCATTGACGATGTGATTGAGCCAAAAGAGACACGTCCGCGTTTGATCAATGCGCTGGAGATGCTCAGCAACAAGCGCGATTCCAGCCCTGCGAAAAAGCACGGGAATATTCCGTTGTAACAAGTCATTGCGAGGAGGGCGTTAGCCTGACGGGGCAATCTCATGTTTGATTCATCATTAAGATTGCTTCGTCGCTGCGCTTCTCGCAATGACATCATGTGAGGTGTAGCCATGTTTAAAAAAGTTCTAGTTGCTAATCGTGGGGAGATCGCGGTACGCATTATTCGTGCCTGCCGCGAACTTGGGATCGATACCGTTGCAGTGTTTTCCGAGGCAGACCGCCGCGCGCTGCATGTCCGTTACGCGGATGAGGCGTATTTGCTGGGTCCCGCGCCTTCCCGCGAATCCTATTTGCGAGCGGATAAGATCATTGATATCGCACGCACATGTGGCGCGGATGCTGTCCACCCGGGCTATGGATTTTTGGCAGAGCGCGAGGATTTTGCGGCGGCTTGTGCAGAAGCTGGCATTGCGTTCATCGGTCCCAAGCCATCCTCCATCGCGGCGATGGGAGATAAAGCGGAAGCGCGGGCAACGGTCATTAAGGCCGGTGTGCCAGTTGTGCCAGGCACGGAAGATGTCGGAAATATGACTGATGAGGAGCTGCTCAAGAAAGCTCAACAGATCGGGTTTCCGCTTCTTATCAAAGCCACCGCGGGCGGCGGTGGAAAAGGCATGCGGGAAGTGGAAAGCCTGGAGGAAATGCCGCTCCTCTTACAGTCCGCGCGGCGTGAAGCGGAATCTGCTTTTGGGGACGGAAATGTCTATTTGGAAAAATTGGTCGAAGGGGCGCGCCATATCGAAATCCAGATCCTGGCAGATACCTATGGCAATGTGATCCATCTTGGGGAACGTGAATGCTCGTTGCAGCGTCGTCATCAAAAATTATTGGAAGAGGCGCTCTCGCCCGCCCTCGACGATGAACTGCGTGAGACGATGGGAAACGTGGCCGTGAAAGCTGCCAAGGCCGTGGATTATGTCAACGCGGGCACGATTGAATTTTTGCTGGACAAGGATAAGAATTTTTATTTCCTTGAGATGAACACGCGTTTACAGGTGGAACATCCCATCACTGAAATGGTGACTGGCATTGATATCGTAAAGGAACAGATCCGTGTTGCACGGGGTCGCACGTTGAGTTACAAACAGGAAGAGGTAAAGTTCAACGGACACGCGATCGAATGTCGTATCAATGCAGAAGATCCTTATAATAACTTTATGCCGTCCACGGGCCGCATTACACACAGCCTCATCCCGACAGGACCCGGGGTGCGAGTGGATACTGGCATTTATCCCGGCTTTGAGATCACACCATTTTATGATCCGATGATCGCAAAATTAATTGTCTGGGGCGAGACGCGTGCCCAGGCAATTTTACGGATGCGGCGCGCGCTGGAAGAATATCGTATCGTAGGCGTACGAACAAACATTCCCTTCCATCAGACCATGATGGACTCTCATCGTTTCATGGGCGGGCAATATGACACCCGCTTTGTGGAGGAACGATTCTCCATGGACGATGCCGGAGAAGAAAAAGACAAACATGCTGAGACCGCGGCCATCCTGGCGACGTTGGTAGCGCACCGTGAAACGGAACGTTCTGCCAACATCGTCAATCGTAATGAGCGTGATACTAGCAACTGGAAATGGGTCGGTCGCTGGGAACGGATGCATAGATAAAGCCTGTGCTTAACATTGAGAGATAAACATATGAAATATATTACGACTGTAGAAGATAAAGAATTTCTGGTTGAGATCATTGACGACAAGCATATTAGTGTTGATGGAAAAGTTTATGAAGTTGATTTTGAGTCAGTAAGTGGACAGCCCGTTTACTCACTCATTGTAGATGGCAGATCACACGAGTCGTATGTGGCCCCAGGCGATCATGATTGGCAGGTACTTTTGCGCGGGCGTCTGTATCCGGTGACAGTGGAGGATGAACGCGAAAAACGATTGCGTAGTGCAGCAGGTGGCGGGGTGGCGGAGACCGGCGAATTCCATCTCAGAGCACCGATGCCAGGTTTGGTGGTTACGATCCTTGTAGAGGAGGGTCAGTCCATCAAAAAAGGACAGGTCCTGCTCATTCTCGAATCGATGAAAATGCAGAATGAACTTAAATCGCCTCGCGATGGGGTGATTGGCCGCGTGCGCGTCAAACCAGGCGAAACGGTCGAACAAAAACAAACCTTGTTGAGTGTAATGTAATGTCTGACAGCGGACAGGAAACAGAGGCCAAGTTTTATGTTCGGGATTTGGGACGGATCCGGAAATCTCTCGAGAGTTTAGATGCACAGGTAGTACAACCCAGGATCCTGGAGATGAACCTCCGCTTCGATTTACCCGAGGCCAGCCTTCGCGCCCAAGGACGCGTCCTGCGCCTGAGGCGTGACACCGAGGCGCGGCTTACTTATAAAGGTGGAAACAAAAACACACGAGGTGTTTTGAGCCGTGAAGAAATTGAATTTGTTGTAGAAGATTTTGAAAAAGCGAAAAAATTTCTTGAAGCACTTGGCTACCAGCAGATCTTCTATTATGAAAAATATCGTACCACCTACGAACTGGATAAAAACCTGATCATGCTGGATGAATTACCTTACGGAACTTTTGTGGAAATTGAAGGAAACGCAGAAGAAACAATCCGTGCACTCTCAGAGAAACTGGATTTGGACTGGGAGACAGCGATTGAGAGAAGCTATAGCGCCTTATTTGAGGATGTTCATAAGAGCCTAAAGCTATCATTCCGAGATCTATCTTTTGAAAATTTTGTAGGTATAAGAGTGGATGCAACGCAGCTTGGAGTCCGCGTGGCGCACGAATAATTGTTTCTAAGCCGCAACGGCTATTGAAAATCACATAAAAACAACGTATACTGTCGTTGCTTGTTTACATAGGCCGCTGCACAAATAACGAAATAGGAAATTGCATACTAGCCCTCAAATGACCGAGGAGAGTTTTGTGATTTGTGGGACAAGCGGTAAATCTGCTTATAAAGGAAAGGATTCTATATATGCACAAGCGTTCCCCTATACATTGCATTGTTCCGCCTCATGTTTTGAAAAATATAGCCACCAAAGGCACTGACGCGCAGAAAAACGTGGCAATAGAGACGTTAAAAGGATCTGCACAGATGCGTGGGCAGCGACAAGCGCTCGCTGAGTTTACCGGCGCGACATTCAGAGTCGCGGCGGTTGGCGGCAAGGAACGTGTAATATATGATGCCAAGAATGGATCGAGCCTGCCCGGCACAGTTGCCCGTAAAGAAGGGGAGGGCGCAAATGCGGATGTGGCCGTCAATGAAGCCTATGATGGCAGTGGTTATACCTATGATTTATACAATGAGATTTACCAGAGGAACTCTATTGATGGCAGTGGCATGCGCCTGGACTCAACCGTGCACTATCGAGTGGGTTACGACAACGCTTTTTGGGATGGCGAGCAGATGGTCTATGGTGATGGCGATGAAAATCTGCCTGTGAGCGATCGGCTCTTCAATCGCTTCACGATTTCACTGGATGTCATTGGCCATGAGTTAACACATGGGGTGACCCAATTCGAAGCCAAGCTGACCTATTCACAACAGCCGGGCGCTTTGAACGAATCGATGTCAGATGTGTTTGGGTCCCTGGTAAAACAACATCATCTCCAGCAGGCTGCAATGGATGCAGATTGGCTCATTGGTCAGGGCTTGCTTACGGAAAATGTAAAAGGAGTGGCCCTTCGTTCTATGAAGGCACCCGGTACTGCCTATGATGATCCGGTTCTCGGCAAAGACCCACAACCGGGACATATGAAGGACTACGTTAATACACTGAGTGATAATGGTGGTGTTCATATCAATTCCGGAATTCCGAACCATGCCTTCTATATCATCGCTATGGAATTGGGCGGATACGCCTGGGAAAAAGCAGGCCAGATTTGGTATGTCACGTTGAAGGACAAACTCACAGCAAACTCAAATTTCCAGGATTGTGCGAATCTTACTTATCAGGCAGCAGGAGAATTATTTGGCGCTGGCAGCATCGAACAACAGGCTGTTCAGAAAGGCTGGTCAGAAGTTGGTCTAACGGTAGGGGGAGGCGGTACTCCGCCACCACCCACTGATGGAGGCGGATGTCTTGAGGCATTACTTCGTCTGGTAGGCGCGGCTCCGGCGAAGAGATAGTGAGGTGAAAATGCAAGTCGAACGAATCAAATTTGAACGTACTGGTGGGTTCGCAGGGATGCGAATCGCTAAAGATCTTAAATTGGATGACCTGCCTGACGAACAGGCTCGTACAATTTCAGAATTGCTTGACGATCTCGATTTCGAAGAACTGCCTGAACAAATGCTGTTTGACTCGAACATGCCAGATCAATTTACATACACAATCACCGTCGAAACGAAGCAGTGGGAACATACAGTGACGACCGGTGATACTTCTGCACCTGAGAAAATGCAGGAGTTGTTGGAGATCCTTAATCGCCTTGCTAGGAATCAAAAAAAGCAGTGAGGCACGAAGACCTCCGGTAAAAATCCGGAGGTCTTTTTTAATATTATGAAATAGTCATACTTTAGAATGCTGTACATTGTTGGTGTGTGTTCCTGAGCTAGCAACTTGAGTTTGGCCTGCAATCATATTGATCGTTTAGTGATTCATAAGACAAGCGGTAAAATAGGTTTATGTCCAAAGAAAAACTTTATGGTGGCATTGAAGCCGGCGGTACCAAGTTTGTTTGCGTAGTTGCCAGTGGCCCGGGTCAAGTTGTTGATGAAATCCGTTTCACGACGACCACACCGGAGAAGACATTAGGAAAAACGATCCAATTCTTCCAGCCATTCGTTGACTCGGCTCAGGTCCGCGCGATCGGGGTTGGTGCTTTTGGTCCACTGGATTTGAATCCGAATTCGCCCACATATGGTTTCATCACATCCACGCCCAAACCTGGTTGGAGTAATGCCGATGTGCTTGGAATACTCCAACGCGCCTTACGTATAAATGTTGCCTTGGACACTGATGTCAATGTTGCCGGACTTGGAGAATACAAGTGGGGTGCAAGCAAAGGTTGTGACCCTTCACTTTATCTCACCATTGGAACAGGCATTGGCGGCGGATATATCAAGGATGGCAAATCATTAATTGGAATGCTGCATCCCGAAATGGGACATCTTCGGATCCCTCACAACCGTGAGCTGGATCCGTTTCCGGGTATTTGCCCCTTTCATGGCGACTGCTTTGAAGGTCTAGCTAACGGACCTGCGATCGAGAAGCGGCTTGGTGTAGGGGGAGCTATTGTCCCGGAGAATGATCCGTTCTGGGATATTGAAGCTGATTACATTGCCTCTGCGTTAATGAATTATATTCTGACGCTTTCGCCGAAAAAGATAATCCTGGGCGGAGGAGTGATGCAACGTGAATTTCTCTTTCCCAAAGTTCGTCAAAGAGTCCGTGAATTGCTTAACGGTTATGTAGCCAGCAAAAGTTTGATGGAAAACATTGACGATTACATCCTGCCGCCTGGCTTAGGAAATCAAGCCGGTAGTTTGGGAGCGATTGCGCTGGCGATGCAAATGGATGAAAACAACAACGACCCTCGAATCTGATCGAGGATCACTACCTACTTTAAGGTGCAGGCCAAGGGATGATGGCAGGCTCTGAAAACCCATGTTTTTCAACTGTATAAATTTTTCCAGAGGAAGGCTGTGCGCAGCCCGCTTCGTCGTTCACGGTGTAACTGGTGGTGTATTGATCGGGATAAGAGTCTGTCCACCACTTAAAAATCGTATCCTGGCATACGAACAGTTCGAGTAAATAGCCTCGATCTTTATCCTTTGTCATCTTCATCTGATGCCAGCTGATCGTGACGTTGTTCCCATCCCGCACAGCTGTCACACCACTCGGAGGGCCATATTGATTGCTTCCAATGGATTGCAGGTTGAGTTCCTTGTAGGCAACCGTTGAAATATCACCAACCACATCCACCACAGAGGGCGCGACCCAACAGAAATAATCCAATTTATCAAACTTGATATAGAGCCAGTTGCTATAAATAAACCGCCCGCGCACCGCCCCAGTATCGCCCGGATACAAATCCGCCGCGTGGAGATAGGCAACGGAAGGACCGTATCGGCAATGCGCCTGCTTGTTGACGGTCGCAGTTGGGAATGCGAACGTGGCTGTAGCCGTGATAGTTGGGGTAAACGTGACAGTAGGAGTTAAAGTCTCAGTCGGTGTAAGCGTAGCCTTAGGAGTTTCTGTGAATGTGGCTGTAGCAGTAACAGCAATTGCAGTGGACGTAATCTGCTCTTCCGTCGAAGGTGCGCAGGCTGAAATGAATAGGAAGATCACGAAAATGATCTTATCGATTTTCACTTGAACGCTCCTAGAAAACTTACAATGTTTCTGCCAAGCGCATCATTGTTATAGCCTCCCTCCATCACAATGACCGTTGGCAAACCAAGCCTGCAAATCCGCTTTCCGATTTCGCTAATTCCTTGGGTGGTCACTTTTATCGTTCCGAGCGGGTCGTCTGCATAAATGTCCATTCCTGCGGAGACGACCAGATATTTTGGAACAAACTTGCGGATGAGACTCAGCGCTTCTTCCAAAACCGCGAAATAACGCGCGTCATCCGTGCCTTTTTCCAGCGGAAAATTTCTGTGGAATCCCAAGCCCGCACCAGCTCCTGTCTCATTGGAGTAGCCCGCATAATATGGATACTCAAAATTCGGATCAGCATGGATGGAAATCGTGAGCACATCCGCGCGATCGTAAAATATATCCTGTGTCCCATTGCCACAGTGATAATCCACGTCTAGCAAGGCAACTGTCCCTTTTGACGAAAGCCAATTTGCAGCGACCGAGGCGTTATTGATAAAACAATACCCACCCGCGTAATCCTTGCCGGCGTGATGACCGGGCGGACGACATAATGCAAACGCGGTCCGTGCGCTATTTGCGACTGTCTCTGCCGCGCTCAACGCGCAATTTGCAGAAGCCAGCGCAGCGTGATACGTCCCTTCGACAATACACGCGCTGAGATCCATAATATAGTAACCGGCGCGGCCCAGAAGTGATGTCGGTTTTTGGGGATAACGCCGAAGCGCGAATGTGGCAGGCAGCAGCGTGGATTTGTCCATGGCTTCAGAGTCCAGCCATTCGGTCCAGCAGGAAGCGAGAAAGTCAATGTAGTCCTTGGCGTGCACCGCGTAGATGGGATCAAGTCCAAATTCCCTGGGCTCAACGACCTCAGACCAATCCGTCGCATGCAGTGCGGCCAGGATTTTGTCCATGCGATCTGGGTTTTCCATGTAGGGCGTACGTAAGCCACCATCGAATACTTCAAAGGGTGGTGAATGTTTGCGATGAGCTTCGGAATAATAAATCTTCATTTCATCTCCGTAAGAACTTGTACTACAATTCTATCAATAGAACGGAGGAAACATGGACGTATTCGAAGCTATCTATAACCGACATTCGCAAGGGAAAGTTAAACCTGATTCCTTGCCACATGAGCTGATCGAAAAATTACTAGACGCTGCCGTTCAGGCGCCAAATCATTACAAGGTGCGACCGTGGCGTTTTGTCGTTTTGACTGGGGAGGGCCTTAATAAATTAGGGAATGTCATGGGTGCATCTCAGCAGGAACGTCATCCTGAATTCCCATCAGAGGCATTTGATAAATGCCGCGCATTACCGCTTCGGGCTCCAGTAGTGATCGCGGTCGGTGTGGACAAGCCGAGTGAAGAGAAAGTACTGGAGATTGAGAACATCTGTGCTGCTGCTGCTGCTACACAAAATCTTTTGCTTGCTGCACATGCGATGGGGTTAGGTGCAAAGTGGCGCACTAGTGAATGGGCGCGCGACTCGATGGTGAAAAAGTTTTTAGGCTTTGAAGCAGACCAACACATTATTGGATTTATTTATGTTGGTTACCCTGAGTTTATTGTGGAGCAGCCGCCACGACCTTCATTTGAAGATCGAACCGTCTGGATGGAATAAAAATCAAAAAGTAAGGAGCGAAAAGAGCGATGAACTGTGACGATCATCGCTCTTTTACTTCATATCCAGGTTTTTCAACACCTCAATCATTAGATCAGGCCTATCGGTCATAATCCCATCCACGCCCCATTCGATGTATTGCTTCATGAGCTGAGGGTCATCTACAGTCCAGGGCTCGACTGCGACATTTTTCGCATGTGCATCATGAATGAATCGTTTTGTCATAATGGGAATATTCATCGACTCGGATGGATCATAAGGCGGTTGAATGGATTGGTATTGCGGCGCAACGAGTCCACTCAAGAAAACTTTGCCAAGCAAAACAAACTTTGTCACCTCGCCGCGCGCAGCGGAAGTAGCCACTTCTGGGCAAGTCTTACGAAAATTTTGCATGGCTTGATCATGAAAAGACGCGATCACAACTTTATCTTGCATGTCGTATTTGCGAATCAGCTCACAGAGCGGTCTATCAATCGGGTTTTGAGTCAGCTTGATCTCGATCACATAGCGCATCTGTGGAAACTTCTGAAAGAGTTCCTCCAGGGTCGGCACTTCGATTTCCTGTCCGCGATAGGGAAAGGTCTTGCCATCATCATTTGACCATTTGTAAGCGGCGTCAAGTTGCTTAAGTTCTGGCAGAGTCAAATCTTCGATCAGACCCGTTCCATCGGTGGTACGGTCTACTTTTTCATCGTGCATCAAAACGATCTGACTATCTTTCGTGATGTGCGCATCCATTTCAAGGACATCCGCTCCAATTTCAACAGCCTTTTCGTACGCGTACATCGTATCCCCTGGCCAGACTCCATCACCGCCCTGATGGGCAATGACCAGAGGGTGTTGTATATCGCTATAGTAGCTATTTGATGCTGCGTCTGGTGTAAAGATGAGCAGCAAAACAATACTCAAGAGAAACAGTGAGGCAAGAATAAACAGTGATTTTCGATTCATCAAAAACAGATGTTCTTAATTGATTTTTCTGGAGGATAAGGTCTTATAAGAAGAGACCCGATGTTCGATCATCGGGTCTCTTTGTTTATCCCATTCCCAGATAACGGGCAGTTGCCATAAAGACCACAGCCAGGATGAGCGCCGCGGCAGATATGTTTGAATAGGTGGCTTGTTGTTTCCGGATTGCCTGCATTTGAGTCATTTGGTCATTTGTTGGCTTTCCCTGGAATTGCGCTCCAAGCCGAGCCATGGTGGTGGTCGTGCGGCCGATCAGTATGCCGAATATAAAGCCGATGATCGCAAAGCCTGCACCGATGCTGAGTCCAATACCCATCCCTGATCTTAGCCAGGCTGCTCCAGCCCTCGCATCCAAACCATAGAGGATCACACCTGCTAGAATCGTTAAGCCAGCAGCAGCAGACATTCGATTACTGAACTTCAAATTATTCATTAAATGACCCACAAATTTTTGGCCGGCCTCCGCTGTTGCGCCAATGGTTGGGCCAATAAAAAAGGCCATGGTCAACGTGCCTCCTACCCAGATCACTCCGCCAACAATGTGGACGATGCGAAGCAGCCAGATCAGATAAATCATTTTCTCTCTCCTTTTGTGCACGGAATTTGGACATAATAACACTAAATCCAAAACGGTGTTATTTTCACGAATTAATTTTGTGGTTGAGAATTGCTCTCATTTTTCGATTGGAATCTGCATTCAGCAGAGGACACAGGCATTCTTTAGTGTATCAACTTTGGAGGCGAAAGGAGCCGAAGTCAGGATAGGGAGGGACAATATATATGACAAAATTCACTTGTTTAGTAAATAGTCGACTTGTATATTGAACCTTGACTGCCCAATTTTGGAAGTCTATCTTTCCCAAAATGATAAAGAAAGGATGGATCATGAAACGCGTTGTGGTTTTCGTTTCACTTCTTGTAGCAATCAGTTTGGTGCTGACCGGGTGTGGCGCATCGAAGGCTGCCAATCATTTGGATGCCATCAAACAAGCCGGTACTATAAAGGTGGGAACATCTGCTGATTACCCGCCCTTTGAGTCTGTGGACGCGAGTGGCAACAAAGTTGGTTTCGATGTGGATTTGATGACCGAGGTTGCCAAGCGTCTGGATGTGAAGTTGGAGTGGGTGGATATGCCATTCGACAGCCTGATCGCGGCGGTGCAGGGAGGCAAGATCGATGCATCCATTTCCGCATTCAATTACTCTGAAGAGCGCGATAAGATGATCGACTTCTCCGACCCTTACTACACTTCAGAAGATTCGTTCGCAGTAGCTGATGGCTTTGCGGGTACGATTGCCACTCCGCAGGATGTTGCAAAATACAAAGTAGGTGTGCAAACGGGTACTACACAGGATAGCTGGTTAACTGATACTCTTGTTGCAGATGGCGCACTGCCTGAAACGAATCTCTTCCGCTACGACCGGGTGGATCAGGCCATGCTCGATCTAAAGAATGGCCGAATCGATGTGATGATGTCGGATTATGTGCCTGCTCAGGCCCTTGCCAAACAACTTAGCGGCTTGAACATTGTTTATCACGGTGTGCTTTCCAGCGGACCGATGAACATCGTCGTTCCTGATAAAGACGTGGAACTCCAGAAAGCCATCAATGAAATCATCAAACAATTGCAAGATGAGGGTTTCATTGACGGCCTTGCTGTGAAGTATTTCGCTCAATAAACTAATTTTAGGGGCGGGCGCTGGGCAGTCCGCCCCTATTTCAAAATGAGCAACTTTTTTTCATACATTGTGCAGGGTACTGCCATTACCATTGGAGTGACATTGGTTGCGCTTCCATTCGGTTTGGTAATTGGTTTGCTCATGGCGCTCGTCCATACCTATGGGGGAAAGATTCTCAATCGTGTGGCTGCCGCATATAGTCTCTTAATGCGCGGTGTGCCTCCGATTGTTTTACTCTTTATTCTTTATTTTATTCTTTCGGGAACGATCAATCTTTCACCATTCTGGGCTGGCTCATTTTCATTGGGCATTGTCAGCAGTGCCTATCAAATGGAGATTCTGCGTGGTGCGCTGCTCGCGGTTGGCGGAGGACAAATGACCGCTGCCCGCGCGATTGGGATGAGTCGCTTGCAATCTATTCAACACATTATTTTGCCCCAGGCTCTGCGTCTTGCGATTCCTCCATGGTCCAATGAAGTTTCTATTGTTTTAAAGGATTCATCTCTTGTGTACGCGCTCGGTGTCCCTGAGATTTTGCGCCGTGCCCAGCAACTCTCTGCCACAACTCAACAACCGTTCCTCGCCTACGGGACAGCCGCTCTGATTTACTTTGTTTTGGTCTTCGCTACAAACTGTGCGCTCGATTATTTCTCGGAGCGCACGAAATTACCGACTCACCCCTGATGGAGACTCCCATGCCCAATCCCATCCTAGAGACTCGCAACCTGACAAAGATCTATGGTCAGAATGTTATTTTTAAAGAGATCAATCTCAAGGTCAATGAGGGCGAGACGATTGTGATCATTGGCCCCAGTGGAACGGGCAAAAGCACCTTGTTGCGTTGCATCAATCTGTTGACCTTCCACGACGGCGGACAAGTCTTTCTTGATGGAAAAGAGATCACTGCCAAAGGCTACAACGAGGAAGAAGTCCGTCAGCATATTGGGATGGTCTTCCAAAACTTTCTTCTCTTCAATCATTTGACCGCTCTTGATAATGTAATGATTGGTTTGACAAAAGTAAAGAGGATGCCGAAAGCGCAGGCGAAAGAAAAAGCCATGGAGGAACTGAACCGCGTCGGCCTGGTTGATCGGGCCGATCACTATCCAGGTCAGCTTTCGGGCGGACAGCAGCAGCGTGTGGCGATCGCGCGGGCTCTGGCAATGGATCCACGCGTGATGCTGTTCGATGAACCTACCTCTGCGCTTGATCCTGAATTGATTGGCGAAGTGCTTGGTGTGATGGAAAAACTGGCACGCGATCATATGACCATGCTTGTGGTCACACACGAAATGGGATTCGCCCGCGAAGTTGCGGACAGAATCGTGTTCATGGAAAAAGGTAGCATTGTCGAAGACGGCTCGCCCGACGAACTGTTCTATCATCCAAAACATGAACGGACGCGCGAATTCCTCTGGAAGATCAGTGAGTTATACGGGAAAAAAGAAAAGGATAAGGTCAGCGCGGCATGAGCGAGTTCCTTAAATTCTTTACCCACTTTCTGCCAGACCTGTTGCGCGGTGCAGGGATAACGCTCCTGCTTACCGTCGAAGGCTTGAGCGCGGGCTTTGTGCTGGGACTTCTTTCCGCCTATGCGCGCGTCTATGGCAATAAATTCTGGCGCTCCCTGGCAGTGGGTTATATCGAGCTGTTCCGCGGTACGCCTTTACTCATGCAACTCTTTATTATTTATTATGGCTTGCCTGGACTGGGCATCACTCTCTCACGCGAATTATCCGCTTTTCTTGCACTTGGATTCAACAGTGGGGCGTATCAAGCCGAGTACTTGCGCGGCTCGATCCTCGCCATCGGCGATGGCCAAATGATGGCAGGCCGTTCAATTGGCATGTCGCGTTTCCAAGTGATTTGGTATATCATCCTGCCGCAGGCATTGAGACTGGCGATCCCTGCCTGGTCAAATGAGCCAGTATCGTTGCTAAAATCAACGGCAGTTGTATTTCTGATTGCTGTCCCAGAATTGATGGCAAAAGCCAAATCCATCGCGGCGCAGACATATGATCCCATTGGTTCTTATCTGGCAGTTGCCGTGGTTTATCTTGCGATTGTTTATTTGCTCGATGCAGTCTTACGCTGGCTGGAGAGAGCCTCGCATATTCCGGGGTTTGAAATGGAAGGGAAGAGGACCTAGTTCCTGTCGTATAAAAATTGCCGAGGTTTAGATCTCGGCGATTTTTGTGTCATCTAAAAGCCTGCGCGATGAGGCTTGCAATCAATCCCAGCCAGTACGCGACTGTGTAATAAACAAGCATGGGTTGCCTGCCGCGCCTCAGGAGCAGATAAGTTGAAATCAGCGCGAGCAATGCCACTACATTTAAATCAAGCCCAATTTCTTCAAAGCCAAGATTTGCCAAAATTCCTGCACCCAGGAATACGGCGTTGATGCCAAGCAGAGAAAAGTCTGTATTGGTGATCTTTTCTCGGTGAGGGAAAATATCCTGTATAAAGAGGATGGCTGCATTGATCATCACGAAACCACTAAAGAAAATCCAGTGACTGAACTCATCATCATTGAATATCATGATACGACATAGATCACTCATTGTATCGGTCTCGCAAAACCGCGCGTGTAAATAATTGGTTACTTCGTGGTCCCCATAGCTCGCGGCCAGGAGATCAAGCCCAATGATGAAGACCAAATTCCAGGCGATATGGGCCTTTCCCTCACGTTGCGGTGAGTCGTATTCAATTGTCTTTTTAAGGAAATAGGATGCCACGACACTGATTAACGGCAGGGCGAGCATGTTGTTGAAATCCACCCAGCGCAGAAATTGATTGGGCAACACATAACCCAGGTCCAAGTACCCAGGCGGTTGATCGAGACCAAAATGGCAACCAGTGACTGCACGCCAAGCAAAGTATGAATGCGTTTCATAAAGGCTGCTCTTCAAACTTGCGAAGGTTAATTCCTTCTCGCTTTACGTTTCGGGCAAACCTTCGCAAGGTTTTTCTTAACAACACGAAAGCTTCAGCAAAGTCGCTCCTTTGTAAGGAATTTCACGCCCATTTTGTCCTTCTATCAGGTAAACCCATGTCTGTTTCAAACGCACAGAAAACAATTACACAAGCTCTGATTTCATGGGAGGGTGTCTCTACCGCCCCGCATCGCTTTGGCGGCGTGGAATATCGTCTTGGCACACGGGAGCTTGGTCATATCCATGGCGATCATCTTGTGGATATTCCTTTTCCCAAAAAGATACGGGATGAAATTGTGAGCGCTAGACTTGCCGCGCCTCATCATATTTTGCCGGAAACAGGCTGGGTCAGTTTTTATTTACGGGAGGAAAGTGATGTGCAAAAAGTAATTGCACTGTTGCGCCGCTCTTATGAAATTGCATTAAAGCAAAAACGACCGCGTTAGCCTAGGTTTTTGCAAGGCGTTCCAGCGCCTGTTTCGCCAAGGTATGCAGTTCACGGTCGGCGCGGTTGGAAGCGATTTCCTGCAAAGCGGATCCGGCCCGCGGATCTTTTAAATTTCCCAGCGATTCGACTACATGTTTTTTCACTTCACGCTCAGGGTCATCCAATATTTCCAAAAGGATCGGTGTAATGCGCGCATCTTTGATTTTGGAAAGAGCATCAACGGCGTGGATTCGAATCCACATTTCGGGATGAGATAAGGCCCCGACAAGGACATCGATGGCCGGGACACCAAATTGGGCCAGAGATTCGGCGGCCACTTTTCCCACTTCATGATGCAAATCGTAGAGCGCCATGCTGAGCGGCTCAACAGCACGCGGCTCACCTAACTTTCCGAGCAGGAGCGCGGCAAACTTACGAACCGTTCCTTCCTTATCCTGCAGGGCTTCGATCAGGGGATCGACTGCTGCAGCCCCCACCTTTTCAATTGCAGATAATAAGTCAGTTGCCGCGGATTCACGTTCATACCACCAGTATGAATCGTGCAGAGCCTCCATCAGATAGGGGAGCGCAGCAGGGTGTTGCGTATTTCCCAAGGCTCGAGCCGCGGCCTGGCGCACCTCAATCTTTGGATCGTCCAGCAAAACATTGGTGATGTCGTCGAAAGTGGATGGGTCCTTGAAGAATCCCAGGGCTAGACTGGCCGCGATACGGACTTCATCTTCTGTATCTTTTAGCGCATAAAGCAGCGCTTGAATTGCTTTTGCATCGCCGATTTTTCCCAATGCCAAGGCAGCGCGCGATCGGACCGTAAAATACTCACCTTGCAGCGCCTCCAATAGGGCAGGGACAGCCGTCCGTTCTTTATTGATCGCGAAAATCTCAGCCACGCGCCCACGGATGATGGGGTGCGCTGTCTTAAGAGCTTTTGTCAATGCGGGAGTGGCAGAGGGGATGCGGGCGAGAATCTGCTGATAGTATGGGAGCAAATTCACGTCTTTGGTTTGGAGAGCTTCCAGGAGGGGAATCACGGCGTCGCTGCCGAGTCGAATTAAATCCTGCGCGGCGCGATCGCGTTTGGTCACATCTCCAAGCTGGATGATGAGCCGCTTCGCCTCGCCTTGTTTTGAGCCAGTCAGCCAATCCATAGGATTATTTTACTGTGTTTAATGCAGTCTCTGGGGTATTCACAAATAGAAAAAATGAAAGTAATGCCAGAGGAAATAAATGGATCAATAATCTGCTCATGGAGTAGTTCAGATGCCATTCCAGCTCATGTGGCGTGACGACATAGATCAGCATATAAATTGCGAACTGTGCTAGAGGAATAATCCCTAAGACTTTTTCTGTGAGGCTGCCTGGGTTTCTGATTCCCATGATCCATCCGTAAACCAACAAAACGGCCATAATGCTGATCGGCCAATTCCCAAGATGAATTAATTCTGATATCAGGTGCGTTAATATTTGGATATAACGTGATGGAGTGACCAACTTCGATATGATTTCAGACAATCCATTGTTGGTAAATAAATCGTTGTTCACAGATACAAAAGTTTTGAACAGGATTAACGTCAATAAGGGTAAAGCCATACCCACTAAAAGAGAAAAAAGGTGAACGCGGGCCTGTCGAATACCAGAGATCAATATTGTGCAGATGATCATCAGCACGACGAATGGAATGCCCTCATTCTTTGTCCAGGCAGATAAGCCGGCCATTGTCCCTGAAAGGAATAAAAGATTCCGGTTGTTTTCATGACTGGCCAAAACGAACAGGCTGGCCGAGGCAAGAAAAAAATAGGTGAGAGGGATATCTGCTGTTTGAAATGTTGAGAAAATTAATAAACCCGGCGTTGCAAGCAAAATTGTCGTGGCAATGGCCGCTTGGGAGTTTGTACGCAAATACCCTATTACACAATAAGTAACTCCAGCCAGACCGGATAGAAATAACATGGAAAGCATGGTAGGGACACGCAGCACTTCGCCACCCAGTGTATTCCAGCCACCTACCACGCTCAGAGGAATCAGGAGCGGATAATCCATATGAAAATTTCGATTAATCAGAGGAGAGAATGCGTTTTTCCAGGCATCGCCAAAACGATAGATAAACCGAGCACGGAGATTCCAAATTGCCTGAGCGTCATAATCGCCATGAGGAGCGACCCGTGCATAAATTACTAAAAAGTATATAGCCACGGCTCCGGCAAAAATGATCGCTACTCCTAACAAGATTTGTATACCTGTAAAAGCCAAAGATTTGAAAGCGACGTGGAAGGAAATTCGTTTCTTTGCAAAAAGTGCGATCAGTACCAGGGTTAAGAACATAGCCTCGACCAGCAAATAGCCTCCCTGACCCGGAAATAATAATAGCCTCAGGAAATATAGACAGGAAGTGAGGCCGAGCCCTACGCCTATACCCAGAAAGACTTTCAGTGCCAGTGCCGTGGCGTGATCACGCTTCCAAAACAAATGCACGAATCCAAATCCGGCTGCCAGCGCGGGAAGAAAAACGGCAAGACTTTTTAAGATCATGGCGAAGTTCGATGAATTACGTAGATGCCAAAACCAATATCGATTATTTTGTAGGAGGCTAGATTTCTATCCAGCCAGCTTCGAAAACCTTTATCGGTAAAATTGCCGATCATCCATTCATGGTCCAGCCCAGGTTGTACAATGCGCGGTGCCAGAGCATATTGCGTGAGAGTATATTCATTATCCTGGTCAATGATATCGTATCCGGAATCGGGGATATCCCAATCGGCTACATAGCCCAACTCTGTAACGCTACTGGGAATATGATCCAGCACAGGTTTAACACGCTTTTCCCATTTGGAGGCTGAATCACTGGTTTGTGAATCCCGATTCCATCTGGCACGTGCAGCCAACCCATTCGTAGCAGCTACAAAAACGCTATAGAGGATGAGGCTGATTATTGCAACGGCGCGTAGATTACGCATAGAACTCCAGAGTTATTTAAAAAATCTTTATTGGTTTGTTTGGAGCCAATCACGAATCCCATTTATCTATTTTACTGTGAAGCATACGGGATTTGAGAGAAAATATGACGGGAAATCTCTGATATAATTTCGCGGCTGAGGATAGGAAAACACATCGTGGCGCTTTTAGCGCCATGTTATTTTGCCTGTACTTCGCATCAGACAATCTTGGGAGTAGAGATGAAGAAAGAGCAACTAGTTGATTTATATCATCAAATGGTCTTAATCCGTCGCGTGGAAGAGCGCGGTGCTGAATTGTATCAGGCTGGTAAGATCGGCGGTTTCATGCACCTGTATATTGGACAGGAAGCGGTCTCGACCGGCTTGATCGCAGCCCGCGAGCCGCGCGACCGGGTGATTACTGCATATCGTGATCACGGTGTAGCCATCAACTGTGGAATTCCAGTGAATGAAGTGATGGCAGAATTGCTGGGTAAGGCAACGGGGATGTCAAAAGGCAAGGGCGGTTCCATGCACATGGCCAGTGTCGAGAAAAATTTTTGGGGTGGACATGCCATTGTGGGTGGTCATCTTCCGATTGCTTCCGGGCTGGCGTTAGGCGACCAGTACGCGAAAAATGATAACGTAACGATTTGTATGTTCGGTGATGGCGCCACCAATATCGGTTATTTCCATGAAGCGCTGAATCTGGCAAAGGCCTGGGGCTTGCGCGTGCTCTGGGTTTGCGAGAATAACAAGTATGGTATGGGTACATCGGTAGAGCGCGCTTCCGCAGTCGTGGATATTCAGCAGAAGGCAGAAGGCTATTCCATGAAACACGGTCAGGTAGACGGTATGGATGTAATGAAGGTTTACGAGGCGGCGAAAGAGGCGATCAATTACGTCCGTACAGATAGCCAGCCTTATTTGCTTGAAGTCATTACCTATCGTTACCGCGGTCACTCGATGGGCGATCCGGAACGTTATCGCAAGCAGGAGGAAGTGAAGAAGTGGCAGGAGAACGACCCGATAGGGATTTTTCGCAAGCAATTATTGGAAAAGAAAACGGTCAGTGCAAAAGCGCTCGACGAAATTGACGCGCAGGTGGAAGATGAAGTCAACAAAGCAGTCGAATTTGCCGAGACTTCGCCGGAACCCGCGATGGAAGATTTGTTCGCGAATATTTATGTAGACTAGACCACAGACCCCAGGCGATGGACAATTGTCTATCGCCTGGGGTCTGTGGTCATCCGAGTATTACGAGGATACA
>Ga0065705_10104209_pt1 | contig 34492 bp, 31 predicted proteins | sample SwibulcommuniRL2_FD_59092 | JGI IMG/M metagenome (GOLD analysis project Ga0065705, IMG submission 59092) | Bulk soil microbial communities from switchgrass field near Rose Lake, East Lansing, Michigan, USA - RL2 Bulk Soil v2 (version 2) | ecosystem: Environmental > Terrestrial > Soil >...
CCGAGCCGCTAGCGCCCTCCTGGGCCTGGCGGCCCTATTGGGCGGGCTGCTGTTGCTGGGCTGCCTCGGCGCCGTCGGCTCCTACTTCCTGAGCAGCGGCGGCGACGCACGATCGATCATCGAAGATTCCCGCCAGTTGACTGTCAACATTCCAGATCGCCGATTGAAGGCGACACTGCGGCTTGTGCGAGCCAACTACCTGGGAGGCTTCCCCATTCCTGGCGTCGCCGTCCCGGATCCCAGTTACACCCTGCAGATTGCTTCCGGAGATAGTTATCGCTTGATCGCGGGCGATTACGAACTCACGGTCAAGAGCGATGACGTCATCGTTTTCTCCGACACCATCCATATTCAGCCCGACGCGATTCAGCCAAAGGTCTATGAGGTCAAACCGGGGGGCCTGCTCAACGTCGAGGCGCAGTCGGATGGCACTTTCATGTCGGTCGAACTCAACGGGCGCGCGATTATGGACAACGTCCAAAGCCGGAGCCAAAGAACGCTTGTCGTGCCCGAAGGGACGATCCGCCTCAAAAGTTGCTTCGGCAGCCTCGTCTATGCCGAGAAATGGCTGGAGCTGAAAGCGGGCGAAGAGCTTCGCGTGCGCGTATCCCAGCAGTCGATCGCGGAGGTCACAACGGCGGCCACCAAGTCTGGCCACTGATCGACGCTAGCATCGGCACGCTTTGCCCTTGTGGCTCGCTGCGGAGAGTCGTAACTTTCGACTCCCGCCATGCGAAGAGCAGCTTCCATCGCCGATTCCCCGCCCGAGGTCTTCTCGCCCGCTCGCCACCGCTTGGCCTTGTGGGTCATTTACGGTGTGCTGGGCGCGCACGTCGTCGCCATGATCGCGAAAATCGACGAATGGCCGCTTTCCTACTACGGCATGTACTCGCGCGTCCAGCCGCCCGAAGTCTGCTGGGACGTGGTCTATGGCGTGACCACCGACGGTCGCGAGGTGCGGCTTCAGGACGATGATTTCTGGCAGCCAATTGGCGCGTCCCGCTTGGGCTATGCCCTGAAGCGATTGCGGCAAGAAGCCAACACGCGCGATCCCGCACATTCCGCCGATGTCCAGTCCGTGGATCGCACCATCGCCGGCCTGATGACCATCTACGAATCGCGCCGCGGCGTTGACCACGACGGCCCACGGCTCGCCAAGTTGCGGCTCTATACAGTGACCTGGCGGCTCGATCCGCGGCTGGCCAACCTCGACTCGCCCGACCGGCGCGATTTGGTGTGCGAATATGTGGCGCAGCGCTAGTTTCCTGGCACGTACGCGAGCGTCTTATGACGCCTGGCTCGCGCGGTTTTACTTTGCGCCGGCGCCGCCCACTGGTTTGGCAATCTGCCGCATCTGGCTCTATGCCTTGGTGATTTACCTGGTACTGGACAACGACGTGCGCCAATGGGCGAGCGTGCCCACCGAGTTCTGGCGCCCAATTCTGCTGCTATCGTGGGTGCCAAAGGCGCTCTTATCGCTAGAAGTGCTCAGCGCTGCCCGGCTGGCCCTGCTGCTTGCCGCCGGTTGCAGCCTGCTTGGCATGCGAACGGCGATCTCAACTCGCCTGACGTTTGGCCTGGCGATCTTCGTCTTCGGATTGTCGCAGTGCTTCGGCAAAGTCAACCACGGGCTGACGTTGGTGATGTTTGCCCTGGGCATCTTTGCCATCAGCCGCTGTGGCGACGCCCTGTCGATCGATGCCTGGCTGGCGCGCCTCCGCCGCCAACCAACGCCAGCCACGAGCGGCGAATACCGCTGGCCGATCGCCCTGCTGCAAGCCCTGATGATGACGATCTTCTTCGCTTCGGCAGTCTGCAAGCTTCGCAACAGCGGCCTGGCCTGGGTCACGTCGGATCACATGCTCAACACGCTCCTGCGAAACCACTACACGGGCCACGATCCACCGACGCAGCTTGGCGTTTGGCTCGCGCAATGCCCGTGGCTCTGCCATCTCATTGCGGGAATCAGCCTATGGAATGAATTCTCCGCACCATTGGCCCTATATGTCCGCTGGTACCGCTGGTGGGTCGTGCCGAGCCTGCTCGCAATGCAATTCGGCATCTACCTGACGATGGGTGTGGCCTTCGAGGGCTTCTGGGTTTGCTACTTGCTGTGGGTTGATTGGAATTGGGTTGTGGAAAAGGCCGGGGCACTTGGTCAGGTACTCTTGAACTCCTCGTACTCGTCCTCCTCCTCGTCCTCGGTTTGATCCCCAAGCTCGACATGACTCAAACTCGTTGCTCCACCGTTTCGAGGACGAGGACGAGAGGACGTGAACCATGGGCCGCAGTCGCGACCTCCTCTCTTGCGGGTCGCTAGCAACGCGGTTTTCTGTTGACCGCCCCAATCTCCGCCGACTAGAATTCCGATCAACAGTTGTAGATGGGTCGTAACCGACCACAGTCGTAGCCTCATCTACTTCCGCCCGCCTTGCCGCCAGTTTTTGCGGCGAAACTGCCCGCCACGTTGCATTCCGAAATCCGCACGCCGCATAGGGTTCCCGCCATGTTTCGCATTCCCCTTGGCTCGACCCCGCGCTACTGCGATGGCCAGTCGCGCCGGAACTTCCTCCAGATCGGCCTGGCCGGCATGGGCTCGATTGGCCTCTCTCAGCTACTTTGCATTAAGGAAGCCTCCGCTGCCGCGACCGGCACGAAAAAGGACACGTCGGTCATTCTGCTCTGGCTGGATGGCGGCCCGGGTCACATGGACCTGTACGACATGAAGCCGGAGGCCCCGCCCGAATATCGCGGCATCTGGCGGCCCATCAAAACCAATGTCCCGGGGATCGAAATCACCGAGCTCTTCCCGCTTCAATCCCAAATCGCCGACAAGTTCTCGATCGTCCGCTCGCTGCACCACGATTCGGGCGACCACTTCACCGGCGGCCACTGGATGCTCACGGGCCGCGGGGCCGGCGTCAACGGCCTGAACAACGTCGGCAAGTTTCCATTTTTCGGTTCGATTGCCACCCGGCTCCTCGGTCCCCGCAAAGCAGGCATGCCCGCCAATGTTGCCGTCCCTTACGCGATGAGCATCGGCCTGCGCCCCGGCTACTTCGGCGGCAACTACCTCGGCCCGCAAGAGAACCCATTCGAGACCGAAGGGGACCCGAACAACGACAAATTCCAGGTGCAGAATCTGGCGCTTTCGAACCAGCTTACACTCGACCGCCTGAGCAACCGTCGCAGCCTGATCGAACACTTTGATCATCTGCGCCGCGAATCCGATCGGTCGGGCACTCTTGACGCGATGAATCGCTTCGACCGGCAAGCCTATGAGCTAGTCACCGGCGAGCAGGCTCGGAAGGCGTTCGATCTCTCGCAGGAAGATCCCAAGCTCCGCGAGCGTTACGGCCGACATCAGTGGGGCCAAAGTACACTGCTCGCGCGGCGCCTCGTCGAAGCGGGCACGACGTTTGTGACCTGCCACTTCGGCGGCTGGGATCACCACTGGGACCTGCAAAAGGGGATGGAGAATTACCTCCCCAAGATCGACCAGCTCGTCGCGGCGCTGTTAACCGACCTTTCGGAGCGCGGCATTCTCGACAAGACCCTCGTCGTCCTGTGCGGTGAGTTCAGCCGCACGCCCCGCATGAACGACGGCGGCAACGGCGGAGCGCCGATGTCGCAAGGAACGCCGGGCCGCGATCATTGGGGGAACGCGATGTTCTGCCTGCTTGGCGGCGGCGGCGTCAAAGGGGGCCGGATCGTCGGCTCCACCAATCGACTCGGCGAGGCCCCGCAGGACCGCCCGGTGAAGCCGGGAGACATCCACCACACAATCTTCCGCGTCCTCGGGGTCGATCCGCACGTGTCGTTCCCCGACAACACCGGCCGCCCGATCGTGGCCATCGACCATGGCGAAGTGATCAGCGAGCTGTTCTAGTAGGCCCCGCGGCAAGAGCAGCACAATCGGGCTCGGTGCAATCAAGTCCCGTCCAGCGCTCGGGACTTACCTACCGCAGCAGCATGTAGAAATACGCCGCAATCGCCACGCCGACCGCTGCCATCCCGCCAACCACCACCCACATCCGCGGGCTGTAATCGACCGGCGTGTGCGGTCCATCGACCGAAATCCCGTCGCCATAGTCATAGCCGCACTGGTGGCACAGGCGGAACATCTCGGGCCGGAAGTGATCGTCGCACGCATCACACCAGAGCAGCACCAGCGGCTGGCCCCCGCTGTCGTTGATGTCGGCCAGCGGAAAGTTCGTTCCCGCTGAGCCGCAGATTCCACAGCGGACCTGCCGCCGCGTCTGGCACTGCGGGCACACAGGCCACTCCTTCCATTCCTCGATCGCGGCGGATTCGGCGATCGGATCAGCATCGGGCTCGTGCGCCGTCGTGCGGTCGAATTCTTCGGCGATCTGCCGCGCTTCGATGGCGTCCATCTCGCCCACGGCCACGCAAGCCGCCGCTGTCCAGCCGAGCGGCAACCCGCCCCCCGCGACTTGCATGTTGTCATTGACGACCCACGACGCGATGCCCCGCTCCTCGAGCACCCCCTTCAGAATGTGGGCCTGCTGCGTGCTCGCGGCGTGATAGATGATGGTCGGTGAGCCGGACATGAGGCAAATTAGGATTTCGGGTTTATGATTTCAGATTTAACTCGGTGCAAATCCTAAATCATAAATCCTAAATCCCAAATCATAAATTCCTGCCGTCAGTCTTCCATCATGCAGCCCCCCGTGCCGCACTGGGGCAAACCGCAGCCCCCCGCCGGCATGGGCTGGCAGATCGGCAGCTCGTGCCCGCCAATGTGGGCCGCCGGCGCCGACAGCAGCTTCTCCAGCCGCGTCCCTTCGCAGTCGGGGCAATGCGGCGTTTCGCTGCCGCGCACAAGCAGCTCGAACGGCTCGTTGCAGTCGAGGCAGTGATATTCGTAGAGCGGCACAAAGCACCATTTAGGATTTAGGATTTCAGATTTATGATTGGATACGGCTCACCCCACGTCCTAAATCATAAATCCCAAATCCTAAATCATAAATGGCTTTATCACGCTCCCAGGTCCGCTCGATCGATTGCCGGGCGATCGCTGAATACGGCCTGACGGGCCTGGTGCTCATGGAGAACGCCGGCCGCGGCTGCGTGGACGTGCTGTGCCCCCTGGGCTGCTGCGGGCCAGTCGTGATTGTCTGCGGCAAGGGAAACAACGCCGGCGATGGTCTGGTGATCGCGCGGCATCTTGACCTGCGGGGCATCGCGGTCAAGGTGCTCCTGCTCGGCCCGCCCGGCGAGCTGCACGGCGACGCGGCGGCAAACTACGCCATTGTGGTCAGGTCGGCAATCCCGCTCGTCGATCTTTCCGGCCCCTGGGACGCGTCCCGATTCGAGGCTGAGCTTGCCGGCGCCGAGTGGATCGTCGATGCAATCCTTGGAACGGGTGCAACAGGGGCCCCAAGGCCTCCTTGGGACGATGCGATCCGAAAGCTGAATGCCCACCCTGGTCGCAAGCTGGCCGTCGATTTGCCCAGCGGCCTCGACTGTGATACGGGGATCGTCTCAAATCCCACGTTTCGGGCCGACCACACCTGCACGTTCGTGGCCCGCAAGATTGGCTTTGATAACCCAGCCGCGGCTGAATTCCTTGGCGCCGTGCACGTCGTTGACATCGGCGCGCCGCGGCGATTGGTGGCCGACGTTCAGTCGGCCGGTCCGTAATGCTCGCACAGGCCCCAGCGACTAGCTGGCGGCGCCGTTGACGGCCTTGTCGATGCGGTCCGACGAATACTGGAGGCTGCCGCCCGCATTGCTGCCGAAAAAGCCGATCGCAGTCATGCACACTACCATGATCAGGGCCAGCATGATCGCGTACTCGACCGTTGTGGCGGCGTCATCCTGCAGAAATCGTTTGAGCTTGAACATCAAAGGACCCTTTTTATTGGATCAACCGCGCGAGAGCAGCCAGTGGTGAGTGGGAAACCCCTCGCCCGGCCACGCTCGTGGGGCTGGAGAAGCCAGACATGCAGTGACGCAAGGAAAACCTAGCTCACCTTTTGCATTCGGGCAAATCCAAAGCTGGGGGCTGGCATTACTGCCCAACCTACCTGCTGTGACTGATCGCCGTTCCGGCCAGAAGTACGAGCCCCAGCCGCGACATCGCCGCCGAAGCATCCGGCACAATCCCTAAACGCTCTCGTGGTGCCAGTGGTAGAATCACCGGGTGAGGCGTCATCGTCAGCAGCTTCGGGAATAACCGGACTTGAGCGCGGATCATCATGATTCGCCTCACCGGAATCCAAGCACGGCAGCGGACGTGCTGTTCTAATCCACGCGGTATCGCATGTTCGAGCGCCTGCCCATTGAGATTCAGGTTTACCTGTTCTCGCTGCTCTTCGGACTCGCGGCGCCCCTCTTGATCTATTGGATGATTCGTCCGCCGCTGGCCCGCTTTCTGGCCGCCATCTTCGCGGATGGGGCGATCGAGTCATTCTGGTCCCGGTTGATCGTCTTGGTACTCGTGCTCTCGACCCTGTCGGCGGCGATCCGCTACCGGCCCGACAGCGGTGTCCTGGCCGACAATGTGGCCCTCGTGTTCAGCCTGGCCGATAGCGTTCAGGTCATCCTCGAATTCCTGTTGTACGGGTTAATCGCACTCTTCCTGCCGCTCCTGGCCACGTACACCATCCTGCACGCGGCAGGCGCTAGAACCAAGCCGCGCGAATAGTTGCCGTGACCCCGATCCTGCTCTACTACTACGCCGGCCTGGTACTGGCCTTGGTGGTCGGCATCGTTTGCTACTACGTGATCGGCTTTGCGGCCGTTCCTCTGTGGCAAGCCCTTTTCGGGCCTGGGTCTGGCGCGATGTGGGGCCGACTCTTCCGGATGTCGGTCATCATGGTGGCCCTTGTGGGAGCGCTTTCCACCAAGTTCTACGGTTGTAGCGGCCCGACGGACTATGGCCGCGTCGCCCGCGACCATCGCCTGATGCTCGAGCTAACCAGCCAGCAGGTCAGCGGCTCACTCTCTGACACGGCCCAGTACTTACTGCTTGTGGGCGCCGTGGCTGCGATCGCTTTCGCAATCCAGCGAGTTTATGGTCCACGGCGAACGCAACCATAACCGTCACATAAGCCGTTAGGTGGCACTCTTGCGCTTGATTCTGGGAGCCCAGCCACAGATAATCGCCCTTTGATCGGTGTTCTGTGTTCCGGAGCGGCGAAATGAACGATCTGAGCGGCCTCGTTTGCCGGCGGGATTTGCTCCGCGTGGGCTCGCTTAGTGTCGCGGCCACCGTACTGCCGGCCGCGCTGGCAATGCCGGGCAGTGCAGGCGAGAAGTCTCCGCCCCGCGAAGGCCAGGGCAAGGCCAAATCGGTCATCTTCTTGTGGATGGCCGGCGGCGTTACACACATCGATTCGCTCGATCCCAAGCCGGACGCGCCGGTCGAGGTCCGCGGCGTCCTGGGCGACATTGCCACCAGCGTGCCCGGCGTCCGGTTCTGCGAAACGGTCCCCGAATTGGCCCGCATCGCAGACAAGCTGGCCGTACTTCGCAGCTTTTCGCACGACTCCAACGACCACCTGATCAGCCAGGTCTATACCTTGTCGGGGCACAAGGTGAACATGACGCAGCTCTATTCGGAGCCGAACATCGGGTCGCTGGTATGGCGGCTCCAGGGTCCGCGAAATGGGCTGCCGGGCTACATTGCCGTCCCGGGCATCACGCGCCCCGGCCCGCCCCCTTACAACTTTTTCGTCGGCGGCTGGCTCGGCAGCCAATATGCCCCCTACTGCCTCGGCGGCCTTCCAGCAGAACCCGATTTCACGGTTGGTAAGAAACTCGATAACCCGCCGGCTCAGATTGAAGAAGACTTGCAGCCCAAGTCGCTCGCCCTGTCGCCTGAGATTCCAGTGGCTCGCCTCTCGGGCCGCCGGCAACTGCGCGATTCGTTCGACCAGGCGCTGCGCACTCTTGACCGCAGTGACGCCGTCCAGTCGGCCGAATCGCAGTATCGAAACGCCCTGCGGCTCCTTTCGACGCCCGAAGTTCGCCGGGCCTTTGAACTGGCCGACGTGCCGGACAAGGTTCGCGAGGCGTATGGCCGGACCAAGATCGGCGGCCGGTGCCTGCAGGCGCGGCGCCTGGTCGAGGCAGGGGCCCGTTTTGTCATGGTCGATTACGGGTACGATCCCGATTACGGCAACATCTGGGACAACCACAACGCCCCGACGCAGAATCACCCGCCGATTCAGGAGATGTGCCGCCGCGGGTATCATCTGGCCGGCATCGACAAGGCCTTTGCCGCCCTGATTCGCGACCTCGACGACCGGGGCCTATTGCAAACGACCCTTGTCTGCTTCATCACCGAATTCGGCCGCACGCCCAAGATCAACCCTACCGGCGGCCGCGACCACTGGGGAGCGGCCGGCTCGCTGTTTTTCACCGGCGGCGGCATCAAGACCGGGCAGGTGGTCGGCGAGACCGACCGCACCGCCTCCAAACCGATTACGCATCCGTATGGTCCGTGGGATGTGGCCGCGACGATCTATCACCTGCTGGGGGTCAACTACCGCGATTTTGCCTATGATATTCAAGATCGGCCCCGCCCCATCCTGGAGCAAGGCGAGCCGATTCCCGAGTTAGCCTGACAGTTTCCTTAGCCGGGACCAAACTGGTCCCGGAATGTGCCTGGCTACTCCCAAGGAGGTTGCCTCCATGAGCGCCTGCACGATCGATCGATTGTCACTTTTCGGCATCGCCCTCTTGCTCCTCGCCGGCTGCGAGCCGAAGGGTCCCGTAACAACTCAGGGTGTGCTGACACGGACCGCTGCGAACCCACCCCTCCCTCCGCCGCCGCCGGGAACGCCAGCCGCCGAAGTGGAGCAAAAAGCCAATCCGTTCGATCGGGGCAGTCCTGCTGCTAACGAATCGCCGGCGCCGGCCACCCCGCCCGCGGCAGCGTCGCCGGAAACCACTGCTTATTCGCCGCCTCCCACCGAACCAACCTTCACTCCGACTCAGCCCACCGCCTCCGCGTCCAAGCCGTCGATTCGCCTTTCGGTCGGGATTGCCCTCCCGCAAACCCTGCCCGATGGTACACAGGTCGGTGTGAGCGTGGACTACAAGTTGACGAGCGGGAGCCTCAACGCCTCGGCGAAGTACCTCTGGGTCATCGAGTCGCGGCAAGGCGAAACGGCGATGGAAGTGAATCTCAAGGCGCAAGGAGGCAACCTCGCCGGATTCCTGCCGATCTCGATCCGCCCCGAAGACAGTCCATTCAAGGCGCGGATCGACGAGCTCTCCTCAAGTGGTAGCCGAACTCGCGTCTCGAACGTCGAGTCGCTGCAGTAGAGTCGTCTTTCGCTCCGCGAAAGAACGCCCTTTCGCGGAGCGAAAGGCGACAATCAGTCAACGCATCTCCGGTAAAGGTATTCGCCCGATTTGAGTCTCGCCTTGTGTGGGTTATCGGCAATGTACTGCCTCAAATACTCGTACTGGTCGGGGCTACGGACGAGATGGTCGAAAGGCTCCTGCTGCCAGAATTTGCCTTTCTCGCCAAGCGACTGGTTGATCCGAAATGCTGTGTAGTGCAACCATGAATCGCATTGCTGCTGCATCGCCTCTGCCGTCGGAAAGACAGCCAGCAAATGCACGTGGTTGGGCATCACGATGAAGTCTCCCAGCACGTAGCGCTGGTGGTTGAAATGCAGGAGCGAATTGGCCACGATTTGTGCGATTTGCGGCCGCTTGAGTAGGCACCGTCCGTGACACGAATCCAAGCAGTTTTCGCGGCAGCGATTGAATTCCCGCTCGAAATCAGTCCGCTCGCGCTCGGAAAGCGTCGGCACGATTAGCGACCAATGCGCGCTTGTGACGTGTCCGCGCGCTTGCAGCCACTCGCGTTTCTCCCAATCCCAACGATCCAGCACTTCGCGTGGAATTGAATCGGCCGTGCGAAAGGTAATGAAGACCATCGAACCCGCCTGTGACCAGTGCGGACGGCAATGCTCCTGGATGAACAGCTCGGCTTTTGGATCGAACAGGTTACCGAGCATGGCAGGGACTCTTTGGATTGCCGTCTTTCGCTTCGCGAAAGAATGTCGTTTCCCGGCGCGAAAGGCGACAATGCCTCACTCGGAATCATCGTAGGTCTCTTCGTATATTTCTCGTAACGATCGCCCATTGAACGTCCAGTGCGGACTGGGTTGAACGTCGTAGTCGATCTGGAGCACTTGACGAGTCGCAGCGGTTAGAGACATCTCTGCGTCTCCGAGGCACACCCTTCTTGGTCCGACAACAGTGACAGTGCTTCCCTCCGACGTGGACTTGAGAATGGAACCTGTCGGGATGCCCATTTCGTGAAAATTGAGATTCGGCCGTCGGGAGCGCAAAACCTTCGTAGCCGCCAACGATTCGTCATCGATTCCTGTCGGCTGCGCTGCGATCTCGGCAGTTGCATCTTCGGTGTGCAGCAGTCTGAGAATTGCAATCGCTTGCTCCGGATCGATACGAAAGTACTCACGGCGTGGATTGACCCGCTGCGGTCCAAATGCGGTATGCAGAGCAAACTCTACTTCGTCGGGATTCTGAACGCGGCAGGCATATCGAAGCTCGAAGGGAACGGGAACACCGGTCGAGTAGAGTTGGGCCAAGCGTACCGCAGTATCTTCCTGGCCTGTATGGCCAATCTTGACCAGGCCTGGCATCGCCGGATTCGTGAGGACATACACGATCGAGAATGGCGACATCAGAAACACTCGTCAACATGAAGTCAGGGAAGCGTTCAGACGCAGTGGCGCGCGGCACGGCGCTTGTGCGCCGGTGCAAAATCAACGAATTGTGATCAGCGGCTAGTCATCTCTCGCGCGGCGAGAATACGCCCTTTCGCGGAGCGAAAGGCGACAATCTTATGCCGACTTGGCAATCGCTTCTTTCGCCACTTCCAGGCAGGCCTTCATGTCGTCGATCGGGTTCTGCTCGTTCGCTTCGTATTCGAGCGACAGCGCGCCGTCGGCAGGGAACTTCACCTGCCGCAGAGCCTTGAAGAGGCCAACAACGTCGAGATGCCCCTTGCCGATCACCACGTTCGCGCTCTTGGGCGTGTTCGTCTCCTTCTCGTCCTTGATGTGCACGCCGTACACCCGATCCGCCAGCGTCAGCACGCATTTGACCGGATCCTCGCCGCTGCGGAGATAGTGGCCGCAATCGACGCAGGCCCCGATCCGCTTGTCGTGCCCCTTGATGGCACTGGTCACGCTGCTCAGCTTGTCGAACAGGGCGCCCGGACCGTGATTGTGGATTGCGATCCGGATATCGTACTCGGCCACCAGCTTGTCCAGGCTGTCGAACGAATCCGGTTCGGGGTTGGCCGAGATGACCTTGATTCCGATCTTCTTCGCAAAGTCAAACAGCCGCTTATTGGCTTCGTGATCCTTCGAGAACCCGTGCACGCCATGCCCGGCCAGCTTGATGCCGGCCGCCTTCAATAGCCCCTGCACTTCGGCAATCCGGGCGTCGTCGGCTTTGGGATCGAGGTGCTTCGTGTAGAACTCCGCGTAGTGCACCGCCATCCCTTGCAAGTGGCGAATCGCCTCTTCGGTATTGAAGTGGCGCAGCGAATAGCTCTGCACGCCTACCGGGAAGCCGCCGAAGGGATCCTTGGCGTCGGCGAGGTTCGCGGCCTGAAGCACCGCTGGAACATCGAACCAGGTTGCACCGGCAGCGGCAGCAGCGGAGAGAGCCAAAAAACGGCGGCGGGAGAGAGTAGTCATGGCGGTCCTTTCTAATAATCCGAAAGTCGAGGGCTGCGGCAATTATGAACGGCGAGCGTGCGCGGATCAATCGTGGCCGCGGTCGCCCCCAAAGACTAGCGCTCGTTCTCGTCGTCGTCCTCGTCCTCGATGGGGCCGGGCAGACCGATTACGAGGACGAGGAGGAGGACGAGGACGAGTATTCGCCTCGCCTACAGATTCCTGAGAAACTCGATCGCCTGCCGCACATCCGCGATGGCGCTGGTCGTGTCGCGCCGCTCGATCGTGATGTAGCCGCGGTACTGGTGCTCTTCCAGCACCCCGAGCAACTCCGGAAACTCGGCGCTGCCGCGTCCCAGTTGCACCTCGATGCCGCGCCCGGCCGACACGTCCCGCGCGGCGTCGTTGGCGTGAATGTGCATCACGTGCGGTCCCAACGCTCTTGCTGCCTCCAGTGGCGAGTGGCCGTGAATGATCAGTTGCGCCGGATTCAGATCGACCCCGATCGACCCCGGCGGCAGCCGCTCAATCAGCTTGGCCAGATCCGGGCCGCTCTCGCTCGCCGTCTCGGCGGCCAGAAAGGCCCCGACGCGCTGGCTGTAGCGTCCCAAGTCGGTCAGGGCCTGAACCATGGTACTCAGCGGCCCGGCATCGTCGTCCGCTGGCACACGGCCGATGTGATTGACCACGACGTTCGTCCCGAGATCATACGCCAGCCGCAGGGCGCGCTTCGTGGCATCGATTCGCGCCTCTAGGTCGTCGGCAATGTGATAGCCGCGACGGGTGCGAAACCCCAGGCAACTGACCCGCAGGTTCAGATCGTCGAGCAGCTTGCGAATTTGCCGCACGCCGGTTTGCGACAGCTCCTCCGGCCGCAGCTCGTGGCGGGCATCGATCTCGACCGCCTCGGCTCCCAATTCCCGCGCCGTGAGCAAGCCTTGCTTGAGCGGCAGCCCGAGACTCGCCAGCTGCACCCCCACCTTGATCTGGAGCATCGTCGCGGACTCTTGAACTTGCGCGGAAAACTACACCCAGCAGGACTCGAACCTGCAACCTTCGGTTCCGAAGACCGATGCTCTATCCAATTGAGCTATGGGTGCGGGGGGACGGCGTGCGGACCGCCATGCCCATAAGACCTCAGGTTAGCACATCGGGTTCACGCGGCAAGCTACGGCCGTACTGTGATCCGCACCGGCCGGCTGGCATAGGTCCACTTCATCACGAAGTTCAGGGCCACGTGGGCCAGCACGACCCCTTGCTGCCCTTCAACCGGCGGCGCGTCTTTGGCGGCCTTGAGCGTCAGATAACCCTGGGTCGCCGAGCCGGCCAAGAGCGACTTGGCCTCTTTGTCGTCGAGCGTCACTCCCTGGGGCAGTGTGTTGGCGTAATTCGAATTGAGGTGCCGCATCATCATGTCGAGCGTCACGTTTGAGGTGACGCCCGGGCTGCGATCGATCGTCACCTCGATTTTCGCCGACTCGCCGGGCTTGAGCACAACATCATAGGTGCTCAGCGACACGCCCCGCAGATCTCCGTACTCGCTCACGCCCACCGTGTGATTGGCGACCGGCCAGTGCCCGCGGCCACCCCCCGGTTGATACGTCTCTTGATATGCAGTCGCGACGGCCGACAAATTGAGCACCTGGCCATCCGGCAGCGTGTGCTGGGCCGTACCGGTAATCGTGATATCGGCCGCATTCGGCGGCGCATCGGCGTCGGCCTCCAGCACGATGCAGCCGTCCTGTCCCTTATCGGCCAGGATTCGCCCGCACGACGCGGTCACGCCATGCGGGAGGCCGTCAATGGCCAACTGCACTTCGCCCGTAAAACCGTTCTTCCGTTCGATCCGGGCAAAAATGGCCGCTGCGCCCCCCGGGCCGACCTGGGTCTTGTCGGTGTCGAGGTATAGCTCGAAGTACGGCTGGCTCCGCGTGATTTGCAGGAAATAGGGGTACTGCGGTCCGCCCCGCAAATGCACGTCGCGGATCTCGACGACGAACCGCCCGTCGGCTGGTGCGATCCAATTCTCAAGCCATGAATCAGTGTTGTTCCGCTTGCCGAGCTTCATGTCGTCGCTTTGCGCCAGTTCCTTCCCCTGCGAATCGAGCACGCGGAGGTGCGAATCGATCGCCGAAAGCCGCCTTCGCGCAACGATTTCAAATGACAGCGCGTCCCCCTTCTTGGCTTCGAAGGCGAAATAATCGACGTCACCTTCGCGCTCACAGCGGCCGTTGATGCCCACGGGGAAGTTCACAACCTGATCCGAATCCGGTGAATCGTTCGCCGTGTCGGTTTCTCGCACCAGGGGCAAGCTCGAGACGATCATCGCGACTGGATTGCCGGCCCGTTCTCCGACGGGTAGATCGATCCAGTGCATTCCCGGCACGAGCGCGGTCGCTGCCGTGAAATTAACCGTGCTGGTCCCGGCGCTCGCGTCCGGGAGGTTGTAGCCCGCCAACTGCAGCGTCTCCGGCTGACCGGCTGTCACGGCCAGTGGAAAAACAGCTTGAATGAACGGCCGGTCGCTCGCTTCGATCACATATTCCCAGTATTGATTCCCCTTGTAGCGCACGTCGCGCACTTCCAGCAGGTAATCGCCGGCCTCTGTGAATCGATAAGCCAACAGCGGATCGGCGTGGTACTGGTCATTGTCGCTGGCGGCCAGCGTCCCGCCGGCTGCCGTGCGCAGAGTGAGGATCGGATCGCTGTGTTCCTGTAAATCGTGGATGCGGTCCTCCAGCCGGGCCGAGCGAACGTGAAACACGAGCAATTGCCCCGCCTCGGCATGGAACCGGAAGAAATCGACGTCTTCGTTCTTCTCGATCGCGCCACACAGCGCCGCGGGGAGCGAAACCTGCTGGGCCTTGTCTGCTGAGTTGTTGTCGCCATCCTCCTTCACGACGGGATCGCGCACGACGACCAGTTGCCCGACGGTGCTCACCCCTTGCGGTGTGGCAATCCGCACGTCGCGCACGCCAGGCTGGGCGTCGGCCGCAGCCGTGATGCGGATCGGCAGCTTGTCGAGCGTCGGCTTCTTGTCCAGTTCCTCGAGTTTGAAGGGGGGATGGACCACTTCTCCGGTCACCCCGTCGCCGCTAATCAGCACCTGGAACGCCCCATACATGGAATAGCGGGCATTGACCGTTATCTCCGCCGTTTGGCCCATCTGAACAGCCGTCGGCTTAAGGCTCATCAGCATGGGATAGGCAGTTTCAGCACGTGCCGCGGACGCAAGGCTCAAGTGCACAACCAAAGCCGCCGTCGCAATCGCTCGGATGCTCATCCGCCCGTTCCTCAGCGCACAAATAGAAACTGCTTCGAATTCAAAAGCGCCCATAGCAAATCCTGGTAATGCTCGGCCGGGCCCGGCGCCTCGGGCAATAGCTCGCGGCTGGCTTGGCGCTCGGCGTCCGTAGGTTCTCGGCTGAGGGCGGCTAGATACAAATCGCTGACGATCTCGTCGTGCTCCTTACCGGCGGCCAGGAGCTGCGAAACGCGGCTCTTCGCATCCCGAATCTTGAGCACGAGCAGATCGCCGTTGAGCGTATGCAGGGCCTGGGCCAAGGTCGGGTCGGGCATCCGTTCGCATTCGCAAACGCTCACCCGCTTCGGCTTGGCGAACGTGTTCAGGAAATAGTCGGGATATTCGTTGTCGGGCAGCTCGATCGCCCGCGTCCCCAGCGGCAGAGTGGGATACTTCGTCCGCACCTCGGTCACGGCGTCGATGGCGTCGATCAGCGGCTCAGCAGCCAGCCGCTTGACCGCGTAATGGCTGAAGAACCTGCTGTCGGCAGCGTTGGACCCGGTCGGTTGCGAATCGAGTTGATACAGCCGCGACGTCATGATCGCCCGCACGAGATGTTTCAGATCGTAGTTGCTATCGACAAAGTGCTTGGCCAATGCGTCGAGAAGCGGCGGGTTGCTCGCCGGGTTGGTGCTGCGCATGTCATCGACCGGATCGACCAGACCCCGGCCCAGCAGAAAACCGACGTAGCGATTGGCGATGCTTCGGGCAAAGAGCGGGTTGTCCTTCGATGTGAGCCAATCCGCCAGCCCAATCCGCCGGTCCAGCGGATGCTCGGCGACGGTCCCTTCGAGCGGTTTGGGGCTGAGTACCTGGTTGGTCCGCGGATGCCGCACGTCGCCGCTATCTCGCACGATCACCGCCTGCTCCCGCCCGAAGAGGCCGAAGTCTTCGCTGTTCTTCGTGCCCGTGCGGGCAAAGAACGCCGCCATGCCGTAGTAGTCGTCCTGGCTGTATTTCTCGAACGGGTGGTGGTGGCACTTCGCGCATTCCAGCCGTACTCCGAGGAAAATCTGGGCGGTCGCCTCGGCCAGCATCGACGAGTCTTTGTGAATGCGATAGTAATTCGCCGGCCCCGTCGTATAGATCGAGCCTCGGGCCGTGATCAGCTCGCGCACGAAGCGATCCAGTGGCTTGTTGATTCGCATGGATTCGCGAATCCAATTGTGCATCGCCCACATCCCCTGCTCGCCCAGATCGTCGGAGTTGTTCCGTAATAGGTCCGACCACTTCAGCGACCACCAGGCGGCATAGGCGTCGTTATACGTGTCCAAGGCCGGATCGCCGGTCAGACCCAACAGCCGATCGATGAACTTTGCCCGCTTGTCGGCATCGGTCGATTGCAGGAAGGCCCGCGTTTCCTCGGGCGTCGGCAGCGTGCCGATCGCGTCGAGAAATGCCCGGCGGATGAACGTCGCGTCGCCACAAATCGGCGAAGGCTCGATCCCCAGCTCTCGAAACTTGGCAGCCGCCAGCTCATCGACGAAGTTCTGGTTCTGCCATCCGGCCAGCTCTACCTTGTCGCTGTACGGGACGACGAATAGCGAGATTTCCGCCTGCCCTTCGTAGCGGATCATCACGGGGGCCTGTCCCTTGCCAACGGTCGTCACCAGTCCGCTGGGCGAAACGGAAAGGACGCCTTCGTCGAGCGAATCAAACTTGGCCCAGGCAGTCACGTCGCGCCGCTGGCCATTGCTGAATTCCGCGAGGGCGCGCAATTGCTGAGACATGCCAACCTGGCCGACGCGCTGCGGCGGAAAGACCGTGAGCTTAGTAACTTCGGGATCCTCCTTGGCCGGGGCCGGCGCGCCGCCAGTAATCCACTCCAGCAGAACCTGATACTCGACCGAGCCCTTGCCAATTCGTTTGCCCCCACCATGCGGCGTCTGCATCGTCGGCTTGAGCAGCAAAAGACTCCGCTCGGGCCGGACGAAATCGACGCGCCGCGCGAGCGAGTCGCGAACCATCGCCTGGCGATCCTTGTCAGGCTCGAACCCGAACACCGACAGCTTGAACCCCCCTTTGCCGTGCTGCGAGGCGTGGCAGGCGGCCATCGCACAACCGGCTTTGTTGAGGATCGGCCGAATATCGGTGGTGAAATTCACGACGGGATGTTCAACGACGCCGCTGACGGTCACTGGAACGTCGCGCTTCACATCGCCGCGGGTGATCGTGATCGTTGTCTGACCATTCTTAGCCGCCAGGATCTCGCCGCTCGCCGAGACCGTCGCGATCGTCGGATCGGCTGAGGCGAACACGACCTGGCTAGTCAGGTCGTCGCTCCGGTCGGTAATGGTTCCATCTGAAGCGGGCGCTGTCACAACTACCTGAACGCTGGCAAAATTCCCATCCAGCTTGACTTCCGCGGGAGTAACGACGAGCGCCGGCACTGGATCACTAGCCAAGGAACCAGCCACCAGCGCAGGCCAAAGTGCGGCTGCAATCAGCCAACCAAGTCGGCTGGGAAGCGCTCCAGAAGGCACGCGGACGACCTCCAGGCGGGGTTCGGAGGTGGAAAGGGCGGGCAGAAGATCAATTATGCCCGATGGGCTGCGCCAACGCCAGGGTTTCGGGGACGCAGGTTTCAGCCGCGGAAAACGCAGATGACGCAGATTGAAGAATGAGCGGCGAAGCACCACTTGCCCGTTTTGACAGCACCCCGCTAGACTACCCTCGTTCAGCAGCCGCAAGTGCCGCCACTACCAACGCACAGAACGAGGGTCGCTCCAGTGGGTGTAAAGAAGACAGGTCGGGGACGCCGCAAGTTGGGTCAAAAGAAGCGCCGCATGCGGTCGCGCATCCGCCATCGGAAGAAGTAGCCTCGCTCGAGCCTAGGAATTCGCATTCCGCCAGGCTGCGGATCGGGGCAGCGTCCCATGATCGAACCCCGCACTCTCAAGGGCTTCCGCGACTATCTGCCAGAAGCGATGATCCCGCGCGAGCGGCTGATCGCGACGGCCCAGTGCGTCTATCGGTCGTTCGGTTACAGCCCCATCGATACGCCGGCCCTGGAGTATCTCGAAATCCTGGCCGGCAAAGGAGGCGAAGAGTCCGACCGGCAGATGTATGCGTTCGAGGATCATGGCGGGCGCAAGGTGGCCATGCGGTTCGATCTGACGGTGCCATTGGCGCGCTTCGTTGCCCAACACGTAAATGAACTCGGGCTGCCCTTCAAGCGGTATCACATCGCGACTGTTTGGCGGGGTGAGAACACTCAGCATGGTCGCTACCGCGAGTTCATGCAGTGCGATTTTGACACGATCGGCACGAAGTCGGTTGCCGCCGACATCGAAACGGCTCTCGTGATCTACGAGCTGGTCAGCCAGATCGGCCCGACGTTTGGCAAGCCGCTGCCATTTACGATCCGGGTCAATAACCGGGCCGTCTTGAGCGGCTTGCTATCGAAACTTGGCTTGGCGGACAAGAGCGTGGCCCTCTTGCGGGCTCTCGACAAGCTGGGCAAAGTCGGCCGCCAAAAAGTGGCCGAGGAGATGGTCGCCGCGGCCGGCGCGACGCCAGAACAGGCCGACCAGGTGCTCAAGTTGGCCGAGTTATCGGGGACGAACGACGAAGTGCTGGCTCAGCTTGGACCCCTCGTGACCGGCAATCCGCAGGGAGAAGAGGGGGTCGAGCGGTTGCGGCAGATTTTGCGCGGCGCCAAAGCAGGAGGCGTGCCTGAATCGGCTCTTCAGCTCGATGTGTCGATCGCCCGTGGGCTCGACTACTACACCGGTGCGATCTTTGAGACCTTTCTGCTCGACCTGCCGAAGATCGGCAGCATCTGCTCGGGCGGGCGTTACGACAACCTGGCGGGCCTGTTCACCAAACAGGAACTGCCCGGCATCGGAGCCTCGCTCGGCCTCGACCGGCTGCTGGCGGCCCTCGAAGAACTGGGCATGATCATCAAGGTCCGCACGCCGGCCCCAGTGCTGATCGCCTACTTCGATGCGGCCCGGCTCGACGACTACCTCCGCATCGCGGCGACGATTCGCGCGGCGGGGATCGGCGTCGAGGTCTTCCCCGAGCCCAAGAAGCTCGGCCAGCAGTTGCAATATGCCGACCGCCGCGGCTTTCGTGTGGCCATCATCGCCGGCCAGCGCGAATTCGACGCCGGCAAGTGCCAGGTGAAGGACCTGGCCACGACGCAGTCCAGCGAAGCACCGCTTACGGATGCCACGGCGCTCGTGGCCGCAATTCGCAAGTGCCTGTAATACTAACCCGAAGCGTCAGCGAGGCTTGAATCGCGCTTTGTCGCGGATTCCTCGCTTACGCTTCGGGTTGGTATGGCTACACTCGCCACCAGCGCCACAAACGGCATCAAGGGCGCTCGCATCCGCAAGTTGCACCAGTACAGCGTGTGCACGGCGGTGAACGTCAGGCACAAGAGCACGCCCCAGACCCAGGGCGAGCGAAGCAACTTCCACCGCAGCCGCCAGACGCCGACTGCAGCCAGGGAATAGACGCCGCAATACCAGACCGCGGTGGCATACCGCAACAGCCTTCGCCCGTTCGATTCATCCGCCGTCAGCTTATGCGGCATCGGCGACCAAAGTTGGCGGATGCGGTAGAGGGACGCCAATAGAAATGCCTGGGGATTGCCTTGGATTTGATTGGTAGCTTCCTGATAACACAGCGTGTCATAGCGGATTTCTTCGGGAGCATTTGGGAATCTAGACATGCTCGGGACCGGCAAGACGAGCAGTTCCCACCATCTGCCTTCGCCTTGTACGTCAAGCACCCACGGGACTCCGGATCGATCTATGGCTTGCCACTTGAAAAAGCCAGTATTATTGCCCAACAGTAGCGTGTACCCCCCATGCGTGGTCGTCAGGATTGGCTTGCCCATCTCCCGCTGGTTCCGAATCACCCACGGCGACATCACCGCCGCGGCTATGACGGCTAGCGCGGCGACGTTGGCGATGTTCCGGGAGAGCTTGGCCTTCCAATCTGAAATCTGAAATCTGAAATCTGAAATCAGCATGCCCAAGGCAACCAGTCCCAGCCACGGCAGGAACGTCGGCCGGCAGAGCGCCGCCAGGCCAATCACGCCGCCGGCCAGCCCTGCGTTCCACCAGTAGCGATGCGTGCTGTAGCGAGCCAGACACCACAGCGCGAGAACCGCCAGCAGCGCCGCCAGTGTCTCGGTCATCACCAGCGCTTGCTGGTTGAGAAGGATCGGATCGCAGGCAACGAGGAGGCCAGCGAGAAGCGCAGCTAAAAATCCACCCTCACCCGGCGGGCTGCGCTCGCCACCCTCTCCCAAAGGGAAAGGGGCGCGCAGCATCCTCCGCGCGGTCAGATAAGTCAGCCAGACGGTTCCCACACCCAGTAGGACGTGCAGCACGCGCACTTTGAATAGCGATACGCGCTTTCCATCCGCGGCCGGCAGGTTCGAAAGCACGATCGGATAGAGCGGCGGGCGATACGCGGTGGGCGTCGGTGGGCCGTCCTTGCCCAGGCCATACACGCCGTGAGCCAGCACGTTCTCGGCGATTTCCCGATAAGCGTCGGGGTCTTGCTGGAGATTGCCCCTCATCGCCCAGAGGACGCCGCTCCGGACGACCAGCGTGAACACGAGCAGCCCCGCCACTACCAGCCGCTCGCGCGTGACCAGCGGCGCAAATGCAGAGGCAGATGGCATGGAACGGCTCGAGGAGGAAGCGTGGAATTACTCCAGTTTCTCTCCCCGCAGCCAGCGAGCCAAGAGATCGATGTCGTCTGGCGACAAGAGAGCCTTTTTCGGCCCCGGGCCCGCCTTGCCGAACGACGGCATGCGGTCGTTGGTGTCGCGGTAGCACACTTCCGCAGTCGGATCGGAAATGAACCGCACCAGCCACTCCTTCGATCCCCAGCCCGTGAGGTCGGGAGCACTCCCGAGGTCCCCTTTCTCGCGGTACTTGTGGCAATCGATGCAGGCGTAGTTGCCAAACGAATCGGCCATCGCGGCTCGCCCCTTATCGAGCGTTTTGTCCTCTTCGGCCTTCTTGTCGGCCTCGGCCTGAGCCGGCAGGGCAGCCTCCGCAGAGAGGGCCGCGACAATGGTGGCAATCTTGGCCTTAGCGGCATCGTCGGGCTCGGCAAGGTCCGTTTGCACAAATTCCTTGGCCATTTGGCCTTCTTTATGCCGCGTATTGCCAACGTAGTCCGGACCAGCCACCCGCTTGGGATCGAGAATTCCCGCGACCCATTCGCGCGATCCAAAGCCGGCGAGGTTTGGCGCCGTCGGATTCCGCGCGGCAATGCCGTGGCCCGACGAATCGACCCGATTGTGGCAAGCGGCGCAGTACTGCCGGAACAGCCGTTCGGCTTTGGCGAGTTGTGTTTCTTGTGCAGCCGCCGGCGCGCCGACGATCGATCCTCGCGGCTCGGTCACCGTCCGGGCGAGGAGGACCGCCTCCTCGGCGTGGTCGGGTGTGTGCGGCAGCACGGGCTCTGGATCGTCGGCCCGGTAGTAGTTGCCGCGAATCCAATCGACGATCAGCGACAGCTCGCGGACGCTCAGATTGTTTCGCTCCGGCCGGGCCAGATCTTTCGCAAACGACGGCATCCGGTCGTTTTCACCTCGGTAGAACCGCTCGTGCGACGGGTCGCTCACCAGACCCATCATCCACTCATACGAGCCATAGCCGGTCAGGTCCGGAGCGAGGCCAAGCTGGCCGTGGTCGCCGAACCGATGGCAGCTCGTGCAGTGCTGCTGGATCAGGCCAATCCCCTTTTGGATCTCGACCGTGTCTTCGGCGTCCTCTTTGGTCTGAGTCCGAAGCTGGGCCTGAGCCGAAAGTGCGGCGGCAATCGCCTCGCCGTCGTCCCCCTTGAGCATTTCGGCGTGCTGCTTGACCCAGGTGGTCATGCGGCCGGCTTTGTGATTCGTGTTGCCGAAATAAGGGGCGTCGATGGGCCGTTTGTAATTGTCGAGATGTTCCTTGTCGGCCGCGATCTTGGGATCGGACGACGGTTGCGGCTCGCCGAACGCGATCTTCACGAGAGCGTCGGGATTCAGAACGCCTTTGATCCAGGCCCGACTGCCGAATCCAAAGAGATTGGGTGCGCCGCTGGCGGCGGCCGGATAGACCACATTTCCCTTCTCGTCCCGTTTCACTTTGCTATCGGCCGTCGCCTCGGGAGATTGAAGCGGAGCGGACAACCCCGACGGCCGCTTCCCTTCGGCGTCCGCATAGTCATGGCAGCTGGCGCAGTGCTGTTTGAACAGCCGCGGGCCGCGAGTCATCGGGTCGTTGCGGAGCAAGAAGACGGCTCCCTGTTTGGGAATCAGGCGCACTTCGGACAGCTTGCCATCCTCCAAAGTCTCGCGGCGGTTAATCAGCTCGTTGGTGCGGTGTGCGTCGCGCTCAGCGTCTTCGCGGGCCTGGAGGAATTCGCGCGAGGCGGCGAATTTCTTCGCGTACGCTTCGCCATCGAGATTCAGGCGGCCAGCGACCAAAGCGAAGTAATCTTGCGACCAGGCCAGGCAGGTAAGCACGCCCGCACCCACCAGCAGCACGACGATGAAGGCCCGGCTGAACTGGTGGCCGATGTTGGTCCGCCCGATGAACGGCAGAAGAGCCAGGACCGTCATGACGATTCCCGGAATGATGATGGCGCCCCAGATTTCCGACGAGCCGGGAAAGTATTTGAGAAGCTGGAACAGGAACAGGTAGTACCATTCCGGGCGGGCGGCTGAATATTGCTCGGCCGGATCGGCCGGCGCGCCGAGATCCGCGCCCAGGCGCGTCAACTCTTGATGCTTGCCAGTAATCGCGCCCAAGTCGAAATGAATCACGCAGAGGAGCACAATCCCCAACAGGACAAGGCAGCCGATGGCGTCAAACAGCACCTGCCGTGGCCAGAAGTAATCGTCGGCCCGGCCGGGTGTGATCTTGGCCATGATGCCGTGCCGGCGGAAGATCGCGATGTGCAGCACCAGGAAGATGACCAATAGCCCGGGGAGAACGCCCGCGTGCAAGGCGAAGAATCGCGTCAGCGTGTGGTGCCCATATTCGTTACCGCCCACGGCGAGCTGCTGAAGGTCCTTGCCGACAAATGGGACGAGCGTAGCGAGGTTCGTCGCGACGTTTGTGGCCCAGTAACCCTTCTGATCCCAGGGCAACAAATAGCCGGTCAGGCCCAGACCCATCACGAGTTGTAGCAGCACCAGACCCAGCCAGTAGTTCACCTCGCGCGGCGCTCGGTAGGCCCCGTCCCAGATCACTTGCAGCATATGCAAGGCCATCACCACGACCATAGCTTGGGCCATGAAGTGGTGGATGCCGCGAACCAGCCAGCCGCCCGACATCTGGTGCTGGATGTACCAGACGCTTTCGTAGGCGGTTTGGCTGCTGGGGCTGTAGGCCATCCAGAGGAAAATGCCGGTGATCGCTTGGGTGACGAAGGCAAAGACCAGCACGCTCCCCGTGATGTAGCGAAAGCGGGCGCCGCCGGGGATTGGCTCATAGAGGGCGTGCTGCACAATGTCGGACAGGCCGATGCGGTGGTTCACCCAATCGCGAAGCGCCCGGATCATGGTTTGGCCTCCCGCTTTTCATGACCCGGGTAGTAGTTCACGAACTGCACCCACACTTCCCCGGTTCTCAGCTTCTCGGCATCCACGACGAGGTCGTCCATGTTGCGGGGACTGGGGCTGGGAAGGATTCGCTTGCCGTCGAGCTCGAAACTGCTGGTATGGCATGGGCACTGAAAGACCTTGCGGTCCGCCGAGTAGCCGACGAAGCAACCGGCATGCGGGCATTTGGCGTTGAAACACTCGACCTGGCCGTCCGCCAGCTTGCGGAGATAGACTGCGCCGATCGGCTGATTGGGCTCGCGGTTCCAGGCGTCGGTCAGGTCGGCAATCACCGGCACCTGAACCGGCGTGCCGTCGGCGGGCAAGGCATCGACCATGGCGACGCGGCGGAACGGCCGGCCTTCGTCTTTGTCTCCGCCACCGGCCGCCGGTTTCGATTTGCGCTTCAGGATCGGATCGAGAAGCACAAGCGCCCCGGCTCCGAGCGGGAACAGACTGACTAGTCCGCCAATGATGACGGCGACAAGCCCGGCCAGGACGCCGCGCCGCGGAGGATCGGCCGGACGGGTCGGTAGGGGGGTGTGGCCGGTGGAATTTGGATTAAGCGATCTGGCCATGAAGCGACTCCAGAGCACTTGGGAGGATCGCGCGACGTGTTAGCGAGGATTCTAACGGCATCTCGCCAGCACTGCGGTTGTCGGGCAGAAACGGATTAGGTGGGATTCGAGGCGGGACGTGGATTATCCCATCGCGTTGCGCACGGCGTCAAGCACGACCGGCTGGACCTCAGCGAGCTTCCCCGGGAGCGACGCGCCCGCGGCGGCCTTGTGCCCGCCGCCGCCGAATCGCTCAGCGATCTGGCTGCAATCGACCTGGCTACGGCTGCGAAAACTGATCTTGAATCCGCCGCTGCCTTGCTCGACGAAGATCACAGCCACTTCGGTCCCTTTGATCGCCAAGGCCATGTTGATCACGTCCTCCGTGTCGCTGGGGAGCGAGCCCGTCTGGGCGAAGTCGTCCTTCAACACGTAGGTGTGGGCCAGTCGCCCGTCGAGCTCCGCCGTCACGCGCGACAGGATCACTCCCCGCAGTCGTACGCGGCCGAGAGTGTCTTGCTCGTACAGATCGCGATAAATGGCGGCGGGATTCGCGCCGGCCTCGATCAACCTGGCGGCGGTGCGATAGGTCACTGCCGACGCCGAGCCAAAACGGTACCAGCCGGTATCGGTTGCCACGGCAGCGAACAGCGGCGTCGCCATCGCGGCATTCAGCTTCACACCCAAAGCCTCGGCTGCTTCGACGACGAGTCGGCCGGTGGCTTCGGCCTGGACATCCTTGAAATCCTCCGCGCCCAGGTCATCGGCGCTCACATGGTGATCGATGACGAGCCGCTTACTGGCAAATGCGCGAATGAAGTCGCTCATCGGCCCGAGCTGCTGCCAGGCGCTGGTGTCGAGGATGATCAGGACCTGGATATCGGCCAGTTCCGCTGGCTGGACGGTCTGGTGAATGACGCCGATTCGCTTAGCTGGATCGATGAACGCCAGATTTGGCGGCGTCGCCTGGCCGTTGACGATTCGCACGCGTTTCCCCAGCGACTCGAGCACGCCTGCCATGCCCAGTTCGCTTCCCAGCGCGTCGCAATCGGGGCGAACGTGGCTGACGAGCAGGAATCGCTCGTGCGAGCGAACAATTTCGGCGAAGCGGGCCCAGTTGATGGTCATGTTCAAAGTTCCAGTTTCAATGTTCAAAGTTGATCGAGAACATCGTCCCAACCTTGAACCTTGAACTTTGAACCTTAAGCGCCAAGCTGTCAACCGACCGAGTCCTCATCGTCCGCCGGCTCATCTGCGGCAATCCGCCGGGCAGCCGCGACATCTTGTGAGAGCTGGGCCTTGAGGGCCTCGACCGATGGAAACGGCTGGATGCTCCTCTGGCGCGCCAGGAAATCGACCTCCAGCGGTTGACCGTAGAGGGAGCCGGCGAAGCCGATCAGATGCACTTCGACCTTGAGCGCGTGCTCGCCGAAGGTTGGATTGGGACCGACGTTGACAGCAGCGGGCCAAGTGCCGCTGGGCGTGATCGCACTGGCGGCGTACACCCCTTGTCCAGGTAGCAACGTGTCGATGGCAGCCACGTTGGCCGTGGGAAAGCCGATCTTGGCGCCGCGGCCGGCGCCGTGCGTGATCATGCCGCGAATGCGATACGGTCGCGTGAGGAGCTGCCTGGCCAGATCGACGTCGCCGGACGCGATTGCCTCCCGCACGCGGCTGCTGGAAACAATTTGCCCGCCCATCACCAGCGGCTGGACGATCTCGAGCGAAAGGCCGGCGGTTTGGCAAAGTTGACCAAGCACCTCGATGTTCCCTGCCCGATTGTGGCCGAAGAAAAAGTTGGGGCCCTCGACCATCGCCCGCGCCGCCAGTCGCTCGCGAACGATCCGGGTGAAGAACGCGTCCGGCGTCAGGGCCAGCAGCGCCTCGTTGGTCGGATACGCGATGACGGCCGTTACTCCGAGTTCGTCGAGGAGTTGCGCCTTGCGATCGGTCCAGGTCAGCGGGGGCGGAGCCGCTTCGGGCCGCAGGAGGCGGACGGGATGAGGATCGAACGTAAAGACAATCGCCGGGCCGCCGACCTCGCGGGCCCTGGCCAGCAAGCGCTCGACGATCCGGGCATGACCGCGATGGACGCCGTCGAAATTGCCGATCGTCACCGCGCCACGGCGAAGATCGGCCGGCAAATTGTCGAGTGAGCGGAGGAGACGCATATCGGCGAGCGGTGGGCGTCAGCCCACTGAGTTTGTGCGTATTAACGTCGATCGCCTCAGGGGCTCACGCTCCCCGCTCGCCGTTTACCTCTTTGAACGCCTGCGGCAAATACCTTAGCAAATCGCTGGCAATCAGCGACACCTGTCCCAACTCGGCAGCTGCCAGGTCGCCGGCCAGGCCGTGGAGGTGCGCGCCGAGGACGGCTGCGTCCAGCGCCTCCATCTGCTGGCAGATCAGCGCCACGATGATCCCCGTGAGCACGTCGCCGCTGCCGCCCGTGGCCATGCCGGGATTGCCCGTGGCATTGTTGGCCTCGCGATGACCATCGGTGATGAAGGTCTGATGCCCCTTGAGCAGCACGACCACACCCTCATTGCGAGCGAACAGGCGGGCCTTGGCGACTTGCTCGCTTCGCGGCGCTTTGGCGAAATTATCCAGCCCCACCAGCCGGGCGAATTCGCCAGGATGTGGAGTTAGCACGCGCGGGGCATTCGGTTTGCCCACCCAACCCTTCTCAGTGCGGGCCAGGGCGTTCAGGGCATCGGCGTCGAGCACCATCGGCTCGGGAAATGTCTGATAGGCGGCGCAGACAAACGCAGCCAGATCGACCGATTGTCCCAAACCTGGTCCGACTCCTACGCACGTTGCGGCGTGAGCCAGCGAAGTCAAGCCATTCAGATCGCCCGTGTGGACCCGGATTCTCCCCTCGTCGTCGTCGGGCAGCGGCACGGTCATGTAACTCGGCTCAAAACCCGAAACGGTGCTGACGATGCACTTGGGTACCGCCAGCCGCACGAGGCCCGCCCCGCTACGCAGGCAAGCCATGCCGGCCAGGGCAATCGCGCCGGCCATGCCGCGCGAGCCGCCGAAGAGGAGCGCGCGGCCGAAATCGCCCTTGTGGGCGTCGGGCTTGCGAGGCGGGAGTTTGGGGAGCGACATGGCGGAATTTCAGATTTAGGATTTCGGATTCATGATTTTGGATGGAATCTCGCTCCCTCCCTCCGTCCCTCTGTCTCTCCATCTCTCTGTCACTCCGTCTCCCCCTCGCCCCCTCTCCCTCTCTCCCACTCTTGCCTGACGGTAAGCAATCAGGCCAGCGATATATCCCGCCTTGAAGCCGGCGTCGATGTTCACGACCGATACATTTGCTGCGCAGCTGTTGAGCATTCCCAGCAGGGCCGCGATGCCGCCGAAGCTGGCGCCGTAGCCCACGCTCGTCGGCACGGCGATCACCGGGCAATCGACGTATCCGCCGACGACGCTGGCCAGGGCCGCCTCCATGCCCGCGACCACGACCACAGCGTCGCTCCCGACGATTCGCGGCAATACCTCCTGCAAGCGCTGCGGCCCAGCCACGCCCACATCGACGACAAGATCGCAGCCGACTCCCATCCACTCGATCGTCTCGCGAACCTCCTCGGCGACCGGCATGTCACTGGTGCCGGCGGTGACGATGGCAACGTGGCCGGTAGCTCCCGACCGCTGGGCGGGACCTGTGGTTTGATCGACGCGAAAAGTCCGCGCCATCGCGTTGTAGCTGCCGCTTGGAAACGCAGCGGACAGCTCCGTGCCTTTATCGACCGAGACGCGCGTGATCAGCACCGGGTCGTGCGCGTCGAGGAGTCTTTGAATGACCCGCTTGAGCGTGGCCACATCCTTTGACTCGCCGAACACAACCTCGGGAAAGCCGCACCGCCGCCGTCGGTCGAGATCGAGGCGGACGTCGCCCAGATCGGCCGTTTTTTCGAGTTTTTCGCCGCGATCGCTCATGGCGTCATCCTATCGCCGCCTTGCCGGTCTGGCCACGGCGTAACACAATCATCATTCTGACTTCTGACCTCTGACCTCTGACTCCCATGCCTTCCTGCGTTCTTGCCTATTCCGGCGGCCTCGATACGTCGGTCATTCTCGGCTGGCTCATCGAGGAGGCGTACGACGTTCACGCGGTCTATGTCGATCTTGGCCAGCCGTGCGAAGATCGCCAGGCGATCCTGCAAAAGGCCAAGAACTGCGGAGCCAAATCGGCCCGGATCGTCGATGCCCAGGAGGAGCTGTGCCGCGACTTTGCCTTCCCGGTGCTTCAGTGGCAAGCAAAATACGAGGGGGTCTATCTGCTGGGAACGAGCATCGCCCGGCCGCTGATCAGCAAGTGTTGCCTGCAAGTTGCCCGCGAGGTCGGAGCCGATGCCTACGCCCATGGGGCAACGGGCAAAGGAAACGACCAGTGCCGCTTTCAACTCGCGGCTGAGGCGCTGAACCCATCGATCAAGCTCATCGCTCCCTGGCGGATCGAGAGGTTCCGCCAGCGTTTTCCGGGCCGGACCGAAATGATCGCCTTTTGCAACCAGAAGAACATTCCGGTCAAGGCGTCGGTCGCCAAGCCCTATTCGAGCGACGAGAACTGCCTGCACATCAGCTACGAAGCGGGGAAACTCGAAGACCTGAACGTAAATGGCGTGCAGCTCGTCGAGTTCGGCATGGTCACGCCGCCACAAAAGGCGCCGGACAGGGCGGAGGCGGTGACGGTCGCGTTCGAAACGGGCGTGCCGGTCGCCGTGAACGGCCAGAAGCTCAGCCCGCTGGCGATCGTCAAGAAGCTGAACGAGATCGGCGGCCGCAATGGCATTGGCCTGGTGGATATGGTCGAAAACCGCTTTGTCGGCATGAAGAGCCGCGGTGTCTATGAAGCCCCCGGCATGACGATCCTCTACACGGCCCATCGGATCGTCGAGCAATTGACGATGGACCGCGACCTGATGCATCTCCGCGACCAGCTCGCGCCGGTCGTGGCCGAAAGCGTCTATTACGGCTTCTGGTACGCCGCCAAGCTCGACGCCCTGTTCGCCTTCATCCGGCAGGCCCAAAAGCCGGTGACCGGCGAGGTGAAGTTCAATCTCTACAAGGGAAACCTCGAAGTGGCCGGCCGCTCGAGCCCCAACAACCTGTACGACGAGGGGATCGCCACGATGGAAGGGGGCGGCTCCTACAACCAGACCGACGCCGAGGGCTTCCTGCGGATTCAGGGGCTGCCGGTGCGCGTGCAGGGACGAGTGACGCCGAGGAAGTACTAGTCGTGCAGGTCCTACATGACGCGGACGACGCGGAGCAGCACGCACAACGCAACTCTAGGTACTCTGTTACTTCCCGTTAGCAACTAGCCCCAGAATCGCCCACGCGTTCCCCGCCCCGGTGATCGGCACGAGACTCTTGGCGCCTCCGTCACCCGGCTTGATTTCGCGGGAGGTCATCTTCCACGAGCCAGTCTCGTCTTGCGTTTTGATAAGGAAGGCCTGGCCGCGCTGGATGACTGAGTCAGTCGCGTCGCGGCCGGCGTGAGCGAGGGCATAAAGCGCCTGGCCGGTCGCGTGGGCATCGCTGACCATTTCCGGAGTCTGGCTCCAGCCGCCGTCTGCGTTTTGGCGACCAACAAGTTGCTTTGCCAGCGGCTGCCACTCGACCTCCGGTCGGTCAGCTCTGCGCAACAAGAGCAGCCGCAAAGTGAGCGCTTGGTGGTCGCCCGACGGCTCATGCTCGGCCAGCCACTTAAGCGCCCGCTCGCGGGCAGTGGCCGACGCCGCATCGCCGGCAGCCACCTCAGGCGAAAGAGCCAGCCCCGCTAGGGCAGTCACCGTTTCGTCGGAATTGCCAAAAATCGGCGGCCGGGTATCCGGCCAGGACGACCAGGAGCCGTCTTCAAGCTGATCACCGAGCACGGTCGCGAGCAGACGCTGCCGTCCTTGCCGCTCGGCATCGCTCGGCTGTTTGAGCGTTGCCAGGCCCAGGGAGAAATAGAGCGCCTTGGAATGGAACGCCCGCGGCGCGGAATCCGGCCGGGGGAGGCTGTTCTTTCCGTCGCCAACTTCGGCGACCCACTTGGTCAGATCGGCCAGCACCGTTTCATCGATGGCATGTCCTCGATCTTTGGCTTCGCGAAGCGCCCAAATCGTGAGCGCGGCGTGATGACACGAAGCGCAGTTGTGTTTCTCCTTCCAAGCAACCGCATCCTTGGCGAGGAAGGCCAGTCCGCTGTCGATGGTCGTTTGCAGGTCCGGCGGTTTTGCGGGCTCGTCGGCGCATGCGAAGCCAGTCGCCACCAAGGCAAAGAGAGTCGCGCCAAGGGTTCGCATGGGTGTCTCCAAGAGCCGGCGTTGGCAACGGTCAGTTTACGTTGCGTTGGGCGCGTCCGCCATTTCAATGGCCGCTGCCCAAGGCCACGACGCCAACAGCGATCAAGAGTGGAATTACAACCGCGGCGCACTGCGCCAGGATGGCCGACAGACCTTGCAGCCGGGCGAGCGGGCCGGCGGCGAAGAGCCACAGCGCCAGGGGCGCGAGCGGTGCGACCAGCATAACAGGCATCGGCGGATCGGGATCGATTGTCCCCACAAAGGCCAACCCGCCGATGAGGAGCGCAAATACAGGAACCAGGCCGTGAATTGCTGTCGGAAGCCATGCCGGGTGTCGCTCGTCCCCTCGAGGCCAGTTGCTCATTCCCAGCGCAGCCAGCCACACGCCGGCGAACGACGCGGCGGCGACTGCCGCGAGCTGGCCGAACCTTAGGCTATAGCCTAAGGCAATGAGCAGCGCCAGCACTGCTGCGGCAGCTGCCAACAATCCGAGGAATTGCACGCCCGCTAGTCGATTGGGAAGCGGCGTCAGAGCGGCCGTGAGCAGCGCGAAATATGCTGCCAAGAGCCCGATTGTGATGTGTCTCGGCGGCTTCAGGTCCTCCCAGTCAGGCACTAGGAGCCACGCGGCGGCTATTGCGACTAGTCCAGAGGCGACTATTCGCACGGGCCACGAAATGCCTGGCGCTTGCGTCATCGAAGCAACCACGGACGCCGCGGCTAGATACGGCAGCCAGTGCCAGTACTTGACTGGTACAAGTGCCGGATCGGGCAAAACCACATAGCCGGCAAAAAAGCCAGCCGCTACTGCCGACCCGAGTACGTATCGCTTGCTAGTCTCTGCCGGAACCAGCCAGCCAAGCACCCAGGCCAGCCCAACAGCCGGCACTAGCGGGAGCACGGCCATAGCCAGCACGGTTTGGACATCGACGGGCATATTCCGCCTTACTTCGGCGTCGTCTTCTCGCCGACGATGACGGTCATCGACACCTTGGGCTCGACCATTCCCTCGCCGAATTTCATGTCGAACTGCCTGCGGTCAATCGAGAATTCGCTCTTGAGCGTGAGACCCTTGTCGCCGACTTCGGCAGTCGCCGGAAAGCTGATCTCCTTGGTCACGCCGTGCAACGAGAGTTTGCCCGTGATCGTCGCCTTCCCCTTCTCGCCGGCCGTGATCTTGGTCGATTCAAAGGTCGCCTTCGGATACTCGCGGACATCGAAGAAGTCGGGGCTCTTGAGGTGCGTTGTCAATTTGTCGATTTCCGTAAACAGCGACGCGGTGTCGATCTCAACGCTCACCGACTTGAGCGACTTCGTGGCCGCATCGACCGCGACCTTCCCCTTGAACTTCGCAAAGCCGCCCCTCCGCGGATCGGGCTGCTTGGGCGGCGAGTGCGTGCCGACGAATTGAATCTTGGTGTTATCCGGCGAGAGCGTCACGTTTCCTCCCGAAACCGGAACGGGCGTCGCAGCCAGGGCGAGGCATGGGTCCAAGACGAAGAGGGCAGTTAAAGCGAGGGCGCCGCCAATCACTGCAAAAACTGACCGCATGGGTAGCTCCTAATGGATGGAATGGTCGTTGGGTGCGTCAGCATAGCATTTAGTTGACGTGTCGAGTATTCCCCTATATGCCCGTCTGAATCGCTCGCCAGCCAACCTATAATTGTGCATCCGCCTGCTTCTGGCCTCTATGGATTTGCCCGCATGACTGACGAGCGTGGCGTCATCCGCAAGATCTCCTGGCGAGACCTCTTCCCCTGGCTGGTCCTTTTGCGGACGTTCCGGATCGCCATTCAGCCGACGCTCTTGACGGCGGCCACCGCGGCGACGCTGGTCATGCCGATTGGTTGGTGGGTAGGAGGCTGGATGTTCCTGCCCAAGGAATGGGATGAGGACCGCGGCCGGTATGTCGTCCAATACCCGCATGAGCATGGCCTCTCGCTGGCGGACCAGTTGCCGCCTGCCGCTCGCGAATACCTGCCCACCACGGTGGTGACTGGAATCGTCGAGCCGTTCCTGCGGTTGGCTGAACCGCTGCGACACGTCTTTCACACCAACATCACCCTCCGTGAATCGGCCTACTACCTGTTCGGCTGGCTTTGGTCGCTGGCGGTGTGGGCCTTGGTGGGGGGCTTCATCACGCGCTACGCCGTGCTGCGCTTGACGACCGAGCAAGAACCGGACCTCACGGCCACGACAAAGTTCGCGCTCGGGCGGTATCTGTGGTATTTGCTCACGCCGCTCTATCCGCTCGTGGGGGTCGTGCTGATTGGGATTCCGATCGCCATTCTCGGAATTCCGATCTACTTCGCCCCCGGCATCGGCAGCATTGTGGCGGGGCTTTTGTGGATCTTCGTTGTCGTCTCGAGTCTGGCGGCGGCGTGGCTCTTGGCGGGGCTGCTCTTCGGCTGGCCGCTGATGTGGCCGGCAGTCAGCGCCGAGCGCGACGGCGACCCGTTCGAGGCCTTCAGCCGCAGCTTTGCGTATGTCTATGGCAAGCCGCTGCATTATTTCTTCTATGTCGTCGTAGCGGCCCTGTTTGGGGCATTGTGCTATGCCGTCGTGCACGTCGCGGCCATGCTCGTGACAGAGTTCGGCTTTTGGGCCCTCTCCTGGGGCGCCGGTGGCCAGAACGTGGAGGTCATCCGCGGCTTGGTGGACGACGTGCTCGCAGGGAAGGACGTATCGGAGCAGGCCAGTCGCGCGCTGGTTTTCGGTTCCTCGCTATTTGCCCTGGTCGTCGGGCTGGTTCGGATGGTGGAGGTCGCCTACACCTACAGCTTCTTCTGGTGCGTGGCCTCGGCGATCTATCTGCTTCTGCGGATGGATGTGGATGAGAAGGAGATGGACGAGGTGCATATCGAGCGCGAGCCGCCAAAAGCCGCCGCCACGACGACGGTCGCAACGTCCACATCCGCCACGCCCACGCCGCCCGCAACCTCGGCCGCGTCCACTAAAGAAGCGCCCGCTACTCCACCTGATACGCTGCCCGTCTCGGATGACTGAGGGGGTTAGCGGGTTTGGACTTGCTGCCGTACCATCGGGATAGCCGAGAGCCGAATTGCTCCCGGCATTGCTTGATGGATCGCCACTCGCAGGGCTCCGGGACCAGGTTTGGTCCCGGCTAAGGGCTGCTATTTCGTGCTCATTCTCCTGACCAACGACGACGGTATTTACGCACCGGGCCTGGCGGCACTGGAGCGGGAACTCAAGACAATCGCCGACGTGATCGTCGTCGCCCCCGCCGTCGAGCAAAGCGGCGTCGGCCACTCGATCACCTTCCTCCAGCCGCTCGTGGCCAAGCAAGTTTTCGATCCCGACGACCGGCCGCGCGGCTGGGCGGTCGAGGGAAGTCCGGCCGACAGCGTGAAGCTCGGCATCTTCGAATTCTGTCCGCGGCGGCCCGACGTCGTCGTCAGCGGCATCAACGGCGGGCTCAATGCCGGAATCAACGTCCTCTATTCCGGAACGGTCGCCGCGGCCATCGAAGGGGCGTTCTTCGGCATTACGAGCATCGCCTGCTCGCTGGAATACAACGAGCACGCCAATTTCGCGCGGGCGGCCCAGATCTCCCGCCACGTGATCGAGCAGATCCTCCGGCTTAAGCGGCCAGAGCCGCAGCTTTATAACCTCAATATTCCGACGGCCGCGATCGTCGCTGCCAAGGGAATTCGCGTGGTGCCGATGGGTGTGTCGCGCTATGGAGAGCAGTTCATCAAGCGGACCGACCCGCGCGGCCGGGCCTACTACTGGGCCACGAACGACCCGCCGCCGCAGCCGGAAGGGCACGACACCGACCTGACCGCCTTGACTCAGGGCTTCATTACGCTCACACCCTTGTCGTACAATATGACTCGGCAGCCGGTGCTGGCCGAAATGGAGCGCTGGCAGTTGACCTTGCCGGCCGACTAGCCCGATGCGTAAGCGAGGCTGTGGTAAGGCGCTTGCCACACCGATTCCTTGCCTGTCTGCGGAGGCGAACATGAAACGTCTCGTTGCCGGTTTGCTGATGTTTGCTCTGAGTCTTCTGCTGACAGGCTGCGAGCCACCGAAGAAGACCGCCAAATCAGGCGGCC